>Ga0123352_10000267_pt1 | contig 62195 bp, 49 predicted proteins | sample TergutLab28metaG_FD_89700 | JGI IMG/M metagenome (GOLD analysis project Ga0123352, IMG submission 89700) | Labiotermes labralis P1 segment gut microbial communities from Petit-Saut dam, French Guiana - Lab288 P1 | ecosystem: Host-associated > Arthropoda: Insects > Digestive system > Gut ... | reverse complement strand
GTTTCATAAGCTACCGGTTTCGGAAGATATCTAAAAGCTACCTCATATCCTCTGTAGGTATATTCACCGCTGTTTGTCACAAAAATGATAAGCGGCGGATTTTCCATCTCTACAAGCTTTTTTTCAGCATCAACAACAGGTAGCAACACACTGATTATACTGTAGCCAAACTACAATTACAACCAATTTTGTCGCCATATCGACCACTTTTGCCAATAATATTGCGCGAAAAAACTCTATATGCAATGATAACAAAAACAAGGTCAGGTGCGATAATGATAATACATAAACACGCATCAATGTTGGCTGGTAAATTAGCAAAAGTTAATGTGATTGAAGAGCGCTCGCAGGATGTGTATACATATGGATTTGAACTTATTATCTCCGGAGCAGCCAATGTGATTTTCATCGCGATTATTTCTGTTTTATTGCGCCGTTATTATGATTGGATGCTTTTTCTTATTGCATTCATTCCTCTTAGAACAACAGCGGGCGGGTATCACGCGAATTCACACCTCAAGTGTATACTCGTTGGAACACTGAGCTTCGCCGCGCTTTTACTAATATCTCGCTTGCAAGTTGGCTGGGTCGTTATTGTACCGATTATCACAGGTTTTTCTTTTCTTATAGTATTACTTTTTTCACCAATAGAGGCGCATAATAAAAAGCTCAAAGAAGAACAGATCCGAAAAAATCGCAAAGCCAGCATTTGCATAGGTGTTGCAAATTTATTCATAGCTTTCACGGCATTTTTCATTCAGGGAATTTCAAGCATTATGGCGATCTATTTTGCAGGCGTTTTTGCCGCTGCTTTGTCGATGCTCGTTGCTAAAACAATAAATTTTTATAAAGGGAGAGATAGAAATGAGAGTACTTAGAAATTTGGTCATACGAATAGCTTCCGTTGCTGCGGTGCTGGCAATGCTTGTCGCCATTTCATCTGTAAGCTCGGCATGTGCCTTTACTGCATATCAGCCGGATTTGTCCAAGTCTTTGCAGTGAGGAATGGGTGGGCAGTTTTAGGTCCGGCTTCTTGCATTTTGCAGAAATGCATTTAGCAAAAATGTAATATGCACCGATTGTAGAGAGGGTGATGCTTATGGAAAAGTTGTATTATGTGGAAAAACTATTTATCCTTCATTTAACCTGAATAATTCAGGGTTAATTGACTAACAATAAAAAATATATTATGATGGGGGACACCGTTATGAAAAATCGAATATTTATCAAAATCATTGGCTTTGCGCTATGCATCGTCATTGTCGCAACACACATTAGTACGGCTGTGGCGACCGACAATGGCAGGCCTTTTACGCATACCGATCACGTGATTCACTATCAGAGACTTGGAGAACGTGGTGTTGCAGAACAGGTTGCTGAAATAGGAGGGAGTATATTCTACTTTGTTGTTACGGATGAGTATGCATATTCATCCCAACTAACCCCTTGCGGTATCTATAATTTCGCTTTTAGCTACATTGACAGCAATGTCATCGTTTCTGGAATCCTTTCAAAATCCGCCTTGTTAGACACAAGATGTGGTCTCTATTCAGATAATGGCGACACAATAGATATTTCGCTTTTAATGTCATCCATCGTTTTGAATGATTTATACAGCTTTGCAACAGACACGACTATTTTCGAGATTGTTTTACATGAGAGCGTTAAAAACGAATATGTTGGAATGAGAGAATCTCCATTTTCTCCAAGATCGGAAACTTTCCCTCCGTATTCGTCACTGACTGCTTTGACTAACAACGAGTTTCATACTTACTCAAATCTTTTTCTAGGGAGTAGGACCGAAACTAGAGGCGGCGTAAGAGCAACAGCCACAGTAAATGAAAATCATACTGTCTGGTCATCGGCTGATCGTTCTTGGTGGATTGGCGCCGGAACTACTATAGCAAGTATTGCGGTATTGGTAATCGCTCCCGCTAGCGTTCTCATAAACATAATTTCTGTTACGATTATTGGAGTCGGTATTATACAAACAGCTGTAAGTCTTACACTTGGGCGAACTAACTTAAATCAACGTTTTGCCCGAATTGTACGCGTGAATGCTGATCAGATATGGTATTTTGCTGCATACGATATAGTGTGGCATGTTTTTAGCGGTAACCTTGGCTGGGATATAAATCGCTCTCAAGCCGTATCCAGAAATAGGCATTGGGACTTCAATAACGTTTCCCTTTTGTCTCAAACAGGTTTGAATAACTTTTTTCATTCAATTGGAATTTGGTAATAAATAATTTCACTCCGTGGGATCTGGCGAGAACATTCTTTGCCGGATTCCGCGCTCACCTCGGAGAAGAAAGGATGGAGTATTGCTTATTTTCTATACCGTAGTAACACTAATAATGATTGCTCTGTCCATTGCAATGATAAAAGGCATAGGACCATTGGCTCGATTTGTCTTTCTCGTGCATACAAAAAGAGATCCATATGCATTCGACTTTAAAGGTTACTTACGATTTGCGGGTTTTATGTTTATACTACTCTCCATTACTGCCTTTCTTTTATTTGTTGGAGGCGAATATTCTATAATCTGGATGAGGATCGTTGGAATCGTGCTCTCAATACTACTCACGATTTACATTCTTATCAGAGGTGGGGTAAACCGCTTTAAAAAATAGAAGTAAATAATAATTTGCCATAGAGATAGATATTTTCTTGTCTTGGTGGCAAACTGTTTGCAAATGAGTTGCAAGCAAAGCGTGAAGTTGACGTTAGGAGGGTATATAAAGTTCAATTTTTTAAGAAATGGAATAAAGGCGCAAATTGTTGGGCTTCTTATATCACTTTCACTTTTCGTTGTCGGTTTCGCGGTCTGGAATTTTTTAGCATACCCATTTTCTCTACAAGATGTAGATTTAAAAATGACAAGCTACCAAAAATATGTTTTGTTAGAGCAAAATGGGATATTAGCATATGTTGCAGAAACAGAATATGATAATTTCTTATATATATTAACTCCAAGCATGATTTTAAATCGCTATAACCTCCAAATGCGATGCGAACTTCCTGCGGGAGTTGTAACTGCGATTCCTGGAAGGTTTAGGTACTTTGTGCTAGAAATTGAGGGATACTCTGTAGAACTTACAGCCAGAGGTAACAGTCGCTTTCAATTACATCATATTTTGGCATTTGTTGCCTATATTATTTCATCAATAAACGTCAGCTACTACATTCATCAACGCTATTTAAGAAAGGTTGCTAAGTAATTGTCCCTCCTATGCTGTGGCGAACAGAGAAATTGAGGTAACCCGATGAAACATGCTAGGTATGCATTAATTTCTGCATTTACTTTTGTTTTGCTTTTTCTGCTTGTGGGGTGCAATCATTCAAAAGGTGCTTGTGATATTACAGCAAGTTATTATGAATACAACAAAATTAATATGTATGTGGATTTGTCGAAGGATGATATCGCCATAATGGATGATCGCCAAAAAAACTACATCTTTTCTCAACGCCTTACCTGCTGAGATTACTTTAACAACAGAGTTTGCTGTCTACTCGGTTGATACGGAACGCATTACAGCTATTTTAACAAATTCGATGTCTGACAAGCGTTTCATACTATTCTACGGTATGTTTTATGTTGTGAAGCACGATGGGACAAACTGGATCAACATTCCTGCGGGAGGTCGTTTTCAATTAGTATCCCTACGGTTGCAATCTGGCTTATCCCGATATTTTACTATAGAAAATAGAAAATTTCGCACAAGTACGTCCCGCGATAACATACCGTACATCAATGGGTTATTGCCCGGAACATACCGAATAAAAATACCTGGTGTTCGTCTTGAGTATAGGGAAGATAGACCGGCGCACGAAGAGGTCAGTTCTAATTTGGTTATCTGGACCGAGTTTGAGGTGCGGTAATAGCGTTATTCATCATTGCAGTGGCATTAATTCTCAGCGCAACATGATCTGGAATCGAGTTTGCAGACGATTTGTAGTGGGCATGTTTTCAACTTTGATTTTCCAGCGAAAATTATATGCCAGCAAGATTTAAAGCAACAAGCGTTAGGAAGATATAGTTATTTTGGGATGGCTTTGGCACGACGAGCATGACCACATTGTGGGGGAATCAGACATTCGCCATGCAGATAAACAGTCGAATGTTTTGGCACGCTTTTTAGCATGTATATCAATGGTCGTAAGTCCCAGTGGCATTATTTCCTGAAATGCGAAAACCGCGTGATTTAGAATCATGCCAATTATGGCAATCCATTTGAGTTTATATGCATCTATTTTCATATTGTTTAAACCTCTCCTCTTAATTGCGTTCGCTGATTTTGAACATGTGCAAATTATATAGCATGAACGGCTGTTGTTAATAGTGACATTTGTCACTATATGGTACACCTGTTCTTGCCAGCTAGTAACACGCTTGGGTGCACCCCTGTAGATATGCAGCACGAGATACACCAAGGCAATTTGCTGTAACGCATTAATCTGCAAAATCGCCCGCCATCATTTTGATGGCGGGCATCTTCAGTTCCACACCAAGCGTAGAATGTATTCCTGAAGAATTATCAATGATCTAAATTGAGAAAGGTGTTGTCAACCAATCTTCAACCTTCACTGCGGGAATGCCTTCAACATTCTATATTGCTGAAAGCCTGTCATCCAAAACCTGCCTGTTTCTTCGCTTTCATCGCACATAATTTTGATTTGAGGAAATAAGAATTAGGTCACTAATCAAAGGATAATTCGGTTCTTCCGATTAAGTCATTTTGAAGCTCCGGGGATAGTTCAACAAAGTATGCTGAGTAGCCTGCAATACGAACGACAAGGTCCTTGTATTTTTCGGGATCCTTTTGCGCCGCCAGCATCGTTTCGCGTCCTACAATGCTAAACTGGCTCTGCATCCCACCATGCTCAAAGTATGTGTCCATCAATGCAACCAAGTTCTCGCGACCTAGTTGCCCCGATACGGCGGTCGGCGCGAATTTCCAGTTTAAAATAATACCATTACCAATGCGGGCATGATCCAGTTTCGCCACCGACTTTGCAACCGCTGTCGGACCCCTGCGATCATGCGAGCCAAATGCGGTGTGTGCAGGACCTATGCAGTCTGACACCGGTTCCCCGGTTTTTCTGCCGTCGGGCGTTGCTGTAACAACCGAACCATGCATAACGTTATTGGTTACTGAATATACACCGGGTACAAACTCGCCACCGTGCGCAGTTGGTCGGTGTTCTATATGCCTGCAATATGTCGATATCACAAACTTTGCGATATCGTCTGCATAATCGTCATCGTTTCCGTAGTGATGCATTCTATCGGAATTGACAAGGGCATAAAGCGGTTCAAATCCATTCCAGTCAGCACGGAGAGCCTCGAGAAGTTTCTCCCCTGTCACTGTTTTATCATCAAATACGATTTTCTTTATCACCGATAGTGCATCGGCAGTCGTTCCGATCCCTACTGCCTGCGGACCCGATCCATTATATGTCGCGCCTCCCACGGATACGTCCACGCCCTTTTCTATGCAGCCTTCGATCAAAAGTGAAAGATATGGCAACGGTTTGAGCCGTTGATGAGCCATGTCACATTTATTTATCAATGAGATAAGGGCATCACACCAGTATTTCATTTGCTTATCATACGATATCAAAACCTCTTCAAAACTGCGAAATGCTTCAAGACTGCCAGTATCCGGACCCAAGCTGCCTCCTGTACCTGCACATATATCATGCTGTGGACATTTATCGGAGCAACCAATGCACTTGCCGCCATTTATAGAAAGCTGCATTATCTTCGTCAGATTGATCGAGCCTGAATCATGCCACCCATAGGTCTTGCCGGGTATGCTTGGCTCGACACAACCAACACCTATATAATTACGTGCATCTGCAAGAGATTTACCGTAATTAAGCAATGACCGTATCATAGGTTCGTCGTTAAATATTTTAGGTTCGCCAGTCCCTATGCGTATAACATTAAATACTTTTGTCTTAAATTCATCGGGTGTGTTCTTATGGAGACGCACGCCCATCCATGGGTTTGGTATCCTAGTATGCGCATGCGCGTCAAGCACCATGTAACTCAGGTCATTTGTAATATCATTTCCATCCTCATCCACGCCACCAACATCCAGTGCCGTGCCCCCCATTATGGTGCCGGAAGAAAATACTATTGCATTTTTATCACGGATTTTTCGCAGCTCATGCATCTTAATAAAACTGTGCTCTATAAGCTCTTGCATGGACTCCCGAGTCAGAGCGCCGTTTTTTATATCATTTTCATAAAATGGGTAAAAAATCTTATCAAAACGCCCATATGTGACCGAATGACCGTTGGTTTCAATGATTATCAGGTTCGTCGCGATATGCCAGAGCTGTATCGCCTCCCAGAAATCACGCGGCGCACCCTCTGAAACATGCAGGCAATTGGATGACACTCTTAGAAGCTCGGCTTTGCGCACCGGGTCCGTTTCTTTTTCAGCCATTTCTGAAGCAAGGATACCATAGCGCATTATGTATGTTTTCACACCGTCAAGCATTATCAGCTCGGCATTATAAAACTCCTGTTTCTTCATATCCTCAGGATTTGTCGGATCCAGCATCGCTACCCGCTCTTCAATTTCGCTTCGAATCCCTCCGAAACCCACCTTGAAAAGCTTCTCATAATGCGCCGTGACATGCCCGATTCCTGCATATATATACAACGCTTCAAGCAATACCGCCGCTCCCAGATGCGAGCCTTTTTTCTCTTCATTTGTATACATTGCAAGTGTCGCCTCGGAGACAGTCTTTCCTTTCCAAAAATCCTGAATCGACAGAATATCGGCTTTCGTCTGCTCCGCAATGATATAGCGATCATTACAGCGGTTCTCAAACGGATTGTCCACCAGCTCCTGACAGAGCCAGTCAATCGAAAACTCGGGATAAATCGGTGCAGAATTTGGCGGCGCGGCAAGTTCTCCGACTATTAGCTCATCTTGCCATATATTTATAGGCACACGCTCACAAACCTCACGCAATGCGTGCGCCCATTTGATGTTCTGAGGGTACATCGCATATTTCTTAAAACACTCAGTAACAATCAGAGCGCGGTTTGCATCTGCGGTTGTATCTGTTTCCTTGTTGCGCCGGAGCATTCTGTTGATGCGCGGAAATGGGGACGGATCTTCGGTCAAACTTGATATGCCAACACCCCATTCACGATCTATCGGCTCAATTGCGAGCGGCATTGTGAGTGTGTTTGCTTGCTCACGCATTTATTTGTTCATTCCTTTCGTGTTGCCCTGCAATCAGTAAATAATTGCAGGGCATTGCGTTAGATGATTCTTGCGGGTTTACGAGCTTAGTTACTTTTTCACAACCGGCAGCGATAGCTTGGAATGATAATCAGCGTCCCGATATATCTTATGTAGCGTCGTCTGCGCTTTACATACATGCCAGTATACATCATATGTTGCCGGATCAGTCGGAACATCAATGCTTGAAATCTCAACTTTTATCTGCTTACCTGTTTTGAAGAGGTGAGAGAAAGGACGCAATTGCACTTCATACTCATATATCTCACCCAGATTGACATAATCATATTTTGTAAAATCATGCATGATCTGCCAAGGAGTATCTTTCTCGGGTACCCGCTTTCTAAGCGACGCACGCAGCCACCCGGAAGCCAGCGGATACATAGCATCCGAATCCGCCTCGCGGATTTCTACGCGCCAAGTAGTATCTTCCTGATCAATCGCTGCGTAAAACTTGACACGCGGCGCACCCGAAACCTGCATGTCTTCTGCCAATGGCGGGCTTATATATTTCACGATACCTCGCTCTTCCGAAACAAAGAGAGGCTCTTGCACAAAGCTGTCCGGGCAGTCGTTGTATAATTCGGGCGTTGGATATAAATTCCCAAGGCTGTTAAAGTAGAAATCTTCATACTTCGTATCCTCAAGCGGCCATTGCTTTGCGCCCTGCCATTTGTTCAAAGCTGTTGTGTAATATCTGACATTGTCCTCTTCCATAATACCTGTATCAATGCCCTTTAGCCAATAGTCGTACCAGCGCAAAAGCTCATCATGGTCTGTGTACCAAGGGCGAACACCCATATCTGAGTAGAAATACGCCTTTTTCGGCACATCCTTATTCAGGCGATTGTATACATGAATTTGCGGATCCATAAAGAAGCTAAAGAATGGACCACCTACATATACCGGAACATTGATTTTATCAATTTGCTCTATAACCGAGCGCTCACGCCAATATGGACCGTCAAGCGGATTGAGCATGTAGTCAAACAATATCGGATTTTTTTCCGGATATTGAAGCAGGTGGTAGAGGTACGGATACTGCCTCAAATCAGGATCGGCGGAAAACTTGTCCACCAGTTCCTTTAGTTTTTCCGGCGGAGTATTTTCGCGCATCCATGATTTTACATTATTTATTGCGTAACCGCAACGGGCAGGATATGTCCCCGTGTACAAGCCATACCAGAAAATGTCCAGAACTCCGCCCGGATAAATGGCTTGTGTATATGCATCGGCGCCGTAGATTTCCCAAGGAGCGATGCATTTAAGACTCGGCGGCTGTTCAATCGCGACACGGAGTTGCGCATTTGCAAAATAGCAAATACCTGCAAGCCCTACTCCCCCATCGCACCATTCCTGCTTTGCCAGAAACTCAACTATGTCGTAGCCATCCTCGCCCTCTTTCTTGTTAAATGCTCCGACATATTCGCCTTCCGAATGTCCAAGACCCCTGAAGTCGGCTATAGCAAAAACATAACCTCTTTCTGCATAGTATCTCGGATCGCCGGATTCAACGGACGCTTCGAATATCGACTTGCCAAAAGGCTGCGGTGGCGTTTCAAATACTTGTGAGTTTTTCCCATAAGGTGAAAAGGCAAACAGTGCGGGAAATTTCTCTCCGGGCGCGTCAGGACGATAAATATCAACAGGTATTTTAACGCCATCACGCATTGTCACCATCACATCTTTTTCTATGATCATTGTATATTTCTTCTCAGATGCTAAAGCTTTGTTCATATTATCCCCCTACTTATATAGTAATATTTCCCACGTTTAGGGATTCTTCAATAGTAACTGTCCGTATCTCTTTGCCATCTATCGCAAGCGTATAAGTACCCGGCAGAAGACCATCAAACTTGAATTCTCCGAAATAATTTGTCACCTGCTCAGCTTTCAAGTTGCCTGTTAGAGAAACATTGATGCTCTCCGCACAGTCTCCGTCCTTGAGTATCCCACCTGTTATGAAGCATTTTGTGAACTTATGCAGGTTTTTATAATATACATTCGGTTTAGTATTATGTTCCGGGCAATATGTCTCAAGCCCTTCGGTTGCAATGATTTTTTCCATTTCAGTCTCATCAACATTGTGGAATCCCATCGCCCCGGTGGGGCAGCTATGAGCGCAGCGTGGCATCTCCCAGCCATTGTCTACCAAGTGTGCACACATGGTGCATTTCTGTGGGATATCCTCGGCTTCATTCCAATAGATCGCACCATATGGGCAGCTATCGACAACTGTCTTCTTTCCCTTGGATTTAATCGGATCAATAAGAACAATTCCGTCATCACGCCGGTATATACAGTCCGGGTGTTCCTTTATGCACGGCGCATCTTTGCAGTGCTGACAGGGCATCGGCAGAAACGCACAGTCGATCCTTGGGAATTGACCGCGTTCCTTTCGTAAAATATTCATCCACCGCGGTCCATGACGTGGCTGAGCTTTAGAATACGGCAGCCAGTCATTCATAACAAACTCGTCTTTACACGCGATAAAGCAATTATTGCAATCATGGCAAAGACTAACGTCGATAACTAAATATCTTTGTTTTGCCATTAGCTTATTCCTCCATCCCATTTTTCGATTTCTATGCGAAAATGCTGTGTCGCCATGCCAGATGTATGTTTTCCGATGAATTGATCTGAGCTTAGGATGTTTATGCATCCTCCTCGGTCAGGAGATTCACCGGGCTTGCCCAGCGGCTGATATTCAGCGGCCGACTCATAGCAATGGCATATCCCCGGAGGTACGCGCTCGGTTACTTGCGCTGCAAGTATAACCGCTCCGCGCTCGTTATAGGCTTTGACTATATCGCCTTCCTTAATGTCTCTTTGCACCGCATCCTTGCTGTTGATACGGATTATCCAGTACTCATGATCACCAATTTTAACGCGGTGATCCTTGATGTCATTCATGAAAGCATCCTTGCCATCTCCCATTGTATGGAATGAGAATCGCGGGTGCGGGGAGAGTACGGATAATGGGAATTTTTCGGTATTTTCGTAATGCCAACCTTCCCACGGCTTGATATACTGTGTGAGTGGCGGACGAGTTTCGTCTTCTCCAAAGCCTTGTTCTACCAAGGTTTTGTCGAAACGTTCAAGACTCTTTGCATACAACTCTATCTTGCCGGTCTGTGTTTGCAATGACTTTCGTCGCAAAGTATCTCCCGGACGGAATTGCCCCGGCATTGGAACGTCCTGCTCACGACCTTCCGCAAACCAGCGGAACGCCGGGGTTCTCGGACGAGCAGGATTATCCGGCACCACGACATATCCCTTCTTCAAAAATTCTGCCCATGTTATGAGCTTAGGTAAATCCGTTGCATGGAAGTATTGCTTGACCCAATCAAACTCTGTTTTGCCTTCTGTGAATGGACCTTCAATGTTTAATCGTTGCGCCAATCCTCTGAATATTTCGTAGTCGGACCGCGAATCATAAAGCGGCTCTATGCATTTCATTTGCAGGCTAATGACGCGGTGATTTGGCTGAGAAAATGAGCCGGGAATATAGCCCGCGCAATTGCCGAATTCGGAGATATCCCAACGCTCAAAGTTCGTACAAGCCGGCAGGATTATATCCGCAAACGGCGTTTCACCTTCAAACCAGATAGATTGTGAAACAACCATCGGCATAAGCTCCGATTTATACATCTTTGCATAGCGGTTCGTATTCCCCATCGTGCCTATATGCGGACCACCATATTTATAGTACATTTGTATCCGTGAATAGCCATCCATTGGGTAGCTGTATTCATGGAATTGCTGATTGATGGACGCACCAACAAATCCTTTTCCGCGCCATTTTACCTTCCCCTCGCCCATAAAGGCTTCGGGAATTTTAAATCTCGGTATATGTACACCATTAGGCACATTAAGATTTGACGGAACCGGACGGCTGTTAACTCCATCGAACATACGATAAACGAAAGTAATACCAGCTGCCGAATTGTCGCAGTCACCTGCTATGCCTCCCTCGGCATATCCCGGAAAATAGAAACTATAGTCAGTAGGTGTCCCTTGTGTCGTTGACCACATATTGCTTCCCGGCTTGCCAAGACCCTGAAGCGCAGCAAGGGCGATCATCATACGAGCCCATTCCATTCCCGTCGGACCCCGGCATGCGCCTCCCCAGCCACCAAGTCCGCCTGCGGCAAGTTGAACCTTGCTTTTCGCCCAAGTTCTGGCAAGGGCGCGTATCTCGGATGCCGGTATCCCTGTCTCGGCTTCTGCCCACTCGGTCGTCTTTACTATGCCATCCTCGCCTTTTCCGGTTAGGTAATCCTTGAATTCTTCAAATCCGTATACCTTTTCCGCAACATACTCCTTATCGTAAAGTCCTTCTGTCACCCATACATATGCTATGCCCACCGCAAGCGCCGCGTCTGTTCCGATTTTTGGCGCCAACCATTTGTCAGCGTAAAGGACTGCAGAATGATTAAAATATGGGTCAATGAACACGATTTTGAAACCCAGCTTTTTCAGCCACTGACGTCTGATGGTACTTTCATACGCACCATAGATACCGCTATTTGTTTCCGGGTCTGCTGACCAAAAAACTATCATATTACTGTTTTGAAGTGCATCTTCCATAAGATCCCACTGTTCGGGATTGCCCAGTCCCCCTGAGAATCCCCAAGAATGCATTCCGCCCCAATGCCAGCCTTCCCAACTATCTGGATTGTGGTCTGCATATGTTATACCAGCAAGGTTCATGAATCTAAACAATGCACTATGTCTGTATCCCACATTTCCCCAAAGGTGGTGTGACGAGGGTTCTGCCATGATCGCACCCGGACCGTATTCACGTTTAATGCGAATCATCTCATTTGCAACCGTATCAAGCGCCTCATCCCAACTGATGCGCTCATAACCCGGGTATTCCGGGTCCCCACCCTCCATCGGCTCTCCGCGTTTATCGATGTTCCGTTCACCATTGATGTCAAACCCAATTCTTTTAAGCGGATATTTGATTCTTCGGTCGGTATGAACCATCGCTTTATAGCCCGCCGTATATGCTGTATAGGTCGTTTTCCTCGGTGGACTAAATTTCTCGCCGCGCACTTCCACGGTCCATGACGCCGGGTCATCTTCCGTGAAATCCATGGGGTATACGCGCACGATTTTGTTTTCATCGACATCTACATCGACAAAAACCGGACCACCCGTGGTGGAGTTGGTTTTCTTAACTATTTCGCCCAATGCCCTTCCTCCTTTAAACAATTAATTTTTTAGTACTAACCCAACCGGACAATGATCGCTTCCGTAAACATCAGGAAGGATAAATACATCCGATACCTTTTCAATGAGACGTTCGGAACCCAAAAAGTAGTCGATGCGCCATCCAACATTTCTTTCGCGGGAGCTGCTCATATATGACCACCATGTATATGCATCGCGCAAGTCAGGGTTTAAATACCTAAAAAAATCCGTAAACCCTGCCTCAAGAAGCTTGGTCATTTTTTCGCGTTCTTCTATTGTGAATCCGGCGTTGCGAAGGTTTGTCTTAGGGTTTTTCAAGTCTATTTCCTTATGTGCACAGTTCAAATCGCCGCATATTATAGTGGGCTTAGCAGCATCCAGACCACATATGTACTTGCGAAAATCGTCCTCCCATTGCATCCGATAATCAAGCCTCATAAGTTCCCTTTGAGAATTGGGAACATAGACATTGACCAAGTAGAACGCATCGTACTCCAATGTTATCATGCGTCCCTCATTGTCATGCTCGTCTACGCCCATACCATAAAATGCGGATATAGGTTCAGTTTTCGTGAATACGGCAGTGCCGGAGTATCCTTTTTTTCTGGCACTGTTCCAATATTCCTTATACCCACTTAGGTCCAACTCAGCTTGGCCTTGTTCCATCTTGGTTTCCTGCAAACAAAAAACATCCGCATCAATGCTTTGAAAGGATTCCATAAATCCTTTCTTTAAACAAGCGCGCAGACCATTAACATTCCAGGATATTAGCTTCATATTGTGCTCCCCCATTATTTAGGCGACACCATCGTTGATTTTCGCCAAATGATTGGGACTAATATATCACAAACTTGTATTAAATTACAAGTTTCCTATCAACCCTGCTACTCACCATTGGAAATGGCTATGATTTGATCCAGGTTCTTTACAATATAGCGTTGCGCATTTTCTTTGTACAAAATAGCAAGATATCCACCATATTGCCCATCGCGTTGCTCAGAGAAAATACCCAGTTCCTCCCCTGCTTTTGTCGGTCGCTTTCTTCTTTTATCATTGACAATTTCTTCGCAGAGCATACCTTTTTCTACCAACCATGACGTTAGCGCGGTTACTTTAAGCTTCTGCATAGTGTCAATATCTATCAATGAATTGATTCTCTCCGTAAAACTCTTGATCATGACAGCTTCTTCCGTGATTTGAATTTGATTTCGCAGTTCTTCATCCAGTACAAAAACAGGCAACACAGACTTGCTTCGCGGTCTGCCTGCAACTGTTCCACCATTATCAATTACCTGCCGGAGGATACCGGAAACAAAAAAGAAACATCTTGATAAACGAACATTGTTAAGAGCTGTATCGTCAGGTAACGTTAATCCGCTGATAGGATCAATGCCATCAGCAAGTTTGTCCAAATAAATTTTTGCGTGTTTGATTTTCTCAAGCTCTGTCATCATCATAGTACCTCCGGACTTTTTGCACCTATGCTTTGGAACCTTGGTTAATGCGTGAGCTTACTGTACCACATTCATGCTGCGTTGTCATTGCACATTTGCTTCACAGTTTTATCGAATGGGAATTCTTGCAATTGCTGATTGTAAAATTCGTACACCCATAAAAAGGTCTGCTTCCATTCAATTTAACAATCATATATCCATCACAACCGTCACTATCACATTTGAATATATCATACAGATGATTCGGCTTGTTTGTCATGAAATCACATATCTCAGCCTCATTCGTACATATGTATAGTGCTAGTCCATAGTTTTTGTTAAATTCATATTTCAATGGATAATTGCACAATGGACAGCGATAACGGAATAAGTCAACAACCGTCTTGTTTAGTTTTTCCGAATGTGCCAGACCATAGTCACGCACCAGCTCTATTAAAAACCTCGATGGTTTATTCTGCGGAGCAACGAGATACACCTTATTCATTGTTCGGGTCAAGGCAACATAAAAGAGCCTACGTTCCTCAGCGAAGGGAACACTTGTGTCCTCCGTTGTAACCAATTTCATTATCGGATCGTTTTCTATCTGTGATGGGAAACCGTATTTTCCTTCAAGCATATTCAAAACTATAACATTGTCAAAACCTAATCCCTTAGAGCTATGGGCAGTCATAAAAGTAAGCTTCGCTTTCGGATATTTATTGCTCTTGATAACCTCACCATGCTTGCTCATGATCGTAAACAGGTTCGTATTTGCCAATTTGTACCCATCATAATTATATCTTCCGAGTAGCAGAATCTCTTGATCTTCACCAAACTCTGCAAGAAGTTTTCCTATAATATTTTCAACTGCTTGCGCCAAGTTGAGAAAAGGCTTTGTGCTATCGTCAAACTCCTCAAGCACAATCGGGTCGCTGATCGACTTTGAGGACTCAAGTCTTTTACGTATTTGCGTGGAGTTCTTCTGAATGAACTCACCGGCAATATCAATCAATTCCTGAGAGTTACGATATGTCCGCGTTATTTTCATTTCAGTTCCCGACCCCATCAATTCAATAAAGCGAGTAAATAATGTTATGTCTGAACCCGCAAATGCATAAATAGATTGCCAGTCATCGCCTACCGCTATAACTTTCGCATTGGTCACCTCTGAAAGCCGCTTAGTCAAGTTAAAGCGCTGCCGTGCAATATCTTGAAACTCATCGATGATTATGTACTTGTATGGCAAGGTCATAGAAAGTCTTTCAAACTCATTGAGATAATAATTTGCATCATTGATCATATCTTCAAAATCTATTTGATTGTTCTTTTTAAGTTGCGCTTGATAATAATTGTAGACATCTTCCGCTATATCAAGAAACAGTAACGTTCGCGGATTATCTGTAATCTTTCTAAGTGCGTCAAACCCTCTTGCATCATAGCCCATCGTTTTATACTGGCTTATGAATTTTCTCATGAACAGGATTAGTTTGTGTATGTATTTGTCTTTTCCTGTCTGAACTAATTTCCTATATACCTCTGTCAAGTTTCTTTGTTTAAGTACAAAACCTGAAATTTCAAGTGCTTGCCTTAAATGTGAAAGTATATGCTTTTTATCAGTATAATAAGACCATGTTTCCAATAGCTCTGTACCGTAATGTTTATGCAATGCTCGCTTTTGCTTAATCCGCTGCTTGTACCGTGCAATTTCCTCCCTTGAAAACATTGTGTTGTATCCATTTTCTGACAAAGCATAATGCTCTAAATACGCCTGCTTCTCACCTTGTTTGATCAAGAAATCCGGTGTGTATTTTTTCCTCGCAGTGGGAATAGGGTACGGGTATTGCGGCTCATATTCGTATTCAAGCCCATGCAAATAAAGAAAGTTAGCTATTTGCACCTCTTGTACAGAACGTAGATATTCACCACTTATCGTTCGCGGAGCTTTGCCTTTCGAGCGGTTATCCGCTACTTTTTCAATATATTCTCCAAGATTGCTTTTTATCGTTTCATAGTCTTGCTGTGCTTTGTACAAGTGATATTGATTCAGATTTTCAAAGCTAAAAACATCCTCTGCCAGTTCAAAGTAATATCCCATGAATAACACAAGATTCCGCATGAGTTTTTTGTTATTAAAAATGGCTTTTTCCAGCATTCCCTCAATATAGCGATATGATGAAAATGTAACATCAGGAAGTTCACTGCTATGCTGTTTAACAATATCATATGCAAAAGAGTGGAAGGTGTTTATCCTCGCTGGGATGCCAAATTTCCCATTTATTCGTTCTTTAAGCTCTCCGATCGCCTTTTTGGTGTATGAAATAGCAATAATATCCTCAGGGTTTGCTCCACATTTATCCACCAAGTACTTTACCTTAGCCGCCATGGTGGTTGTTTTCCCTGTCCCAGCACCTGCGACCAGAAGGACATAGTCGTCCTCGGTGACTATTGCCCGCCTCTGCTCATCATCGAGCATAATGTTCTTGTCCACTTTTTCAAAAATCCGGTCGAAATAGTCTTTATGCTCCTCCACTTTCCGGCTAATGAATTTCCTGTTGTGCTCTATTGCATCGTCATCAAGTGTTCTGAGCTTGCTTATAAAATCAGACTCTGTTATTGCTGTGGTTTTTCTGTCCGGCATTTCGTTTGTTTCCAAGTGTTTTGCAAGCTTATCAAACGCCCCATGCATTCTGCTTCGCTCACTATGTGTAATATAGTGCGCCGAAGAGAAAATCGCTCTATGCTCTTGATTAAAAGCAATAATGTGATTTTCTATCTCGTTTGTCTCAAATAGTGATTCCCGGTACTCGTGAACTGTTTGAGTTGCTCCCCCAAAATATTTCGATGGGCAGCCGCAATGAGGGCAAAAATCAGCCCTTGTGGATATCTCTCTGTTACAATCCGGGCAGTTAAGTAGCGGCATAAATATTTCTCCTGCTTGCAAGTCGCGACGAATTGATGTATGCTGTGCTAAAATAAAAGCGCATTGTTAATATATCATATCCGAAATAACCGGACTATAATCAAGGAGGTCACAAAATGGCAAAATTTTTCTATCAGGGACATGGAAGCTTTCGTATAACCGCCAATGATGGGCGTGTTATATATGTTGACCCTTATGTTGGAGAGGGCTACGATTTACCGGCTGACATCATCTTGGTAAGCCACCAACACGGCGACCACAACAATGTGAATCTTTGCGCCAAAAAGCCCGGATGCATAATTATCTCTAATGAGGAAGCACTTGCAAATGGCAAACATAATAGCTTTAACCTCGATGGTATCGAAGTCCAAGCAGTTGAGGCGTATAATAAAAATCACAAGATCGACGAATGCGTAGGTTTCATCATCACTGTGGACGACGTTAAGCTCTACGCAAGCGGCGACACAGGCAAAACGAAGCAGATGGAAACTTTCGCAGGTATGAATCTGGACTATGCCTTATTCTGCGGTGACGGTGTATATAACATGGATCCGGTAGAAGCGGCTGAATGCGCCGAGCTTATAAAGGCAAAGCATAACATCATTATTCATCTAACCCCGGGGCAACTGTTTGACCTCCCGAAAGCGAAAGCATGGAAAGCTCCAAATAAGTTAATCATTACCGACGGAGAAGAAATCACGCTGTAATACTCGCCCTCACCTTTTCCCCGCGCCATGCTGATTGCTTGAGGCAACTTTTCGCCTTGTTGTGCGGGTCCTCAGAAAAGTGTCTTCCATCACAGCCATTTCCGTCTCGTCTCTGACGATGTATTTATCTGCATCGGTTGCCGCCTTTACGGGTCTGTGTTTCTTTATTTCCATTGCCATAACTACGGCAGTGATAATAACGCCCCCGATCACGAAGAATAATATCATTAATGTAATAAGATCCATGAGCGGCTCCTCCTATATAATCCCAAGATATCTTAGCAATAACCCAAGCAAAGCAGACCCAACACCACTGATTGCGAAAACCAGCAGACCAAATTTCGCCATCTTACCCTTATCCATAGGCAAGTTGCCCAGCATCTTGCCTGTTTGCCCATTCATAGCGAACAAGTACTTCTCTTCCTGGAAAAATGAATAGAGCAACCAGACAGGAAGCAAGGCGTATTTGGCGGTGACATTCCGTGCGCTCTTATCATCGCGCTGAGTACGCACCCGATTATACCTGCCCAAAGATGCCGATATTTTTTTATCTACCGAACCCGCCATCCTTTGCTCGGCTCTCCCCTGCGAATCTTCCTGTGAAACATCAAATCGCTCTGCCAGAAAGCCGGATAAGTAGGGTGTGGCAAATTTCCTGAGTTCAGAAAACGTAAAAGGTTCAATCGAATCCATTATGTCGTCAGGCGTTTTAAGTGATGCATCAACCGGCACATTTTCAACGCCTAAGCTACCCTTACGCACAATTCGAAACGTGTCTGTTCTGGTTACTTCGAAATCTCCCTGACGGAAAACTGTCACGACGTCGCCTTCGCCGGAATAATCGAAATGCATAATACCGTCAAACAACCAAAATGGTATATATACACCAGTTAGTTTCTCGACATTCTTGTCAGCACAATATGAGTCCGGTAAAAACCGCTTGCCTTTAAGAAAGTTCTTAAACTGAGAAATCGCATCTTCCTTGGTGTGTGTAAAAGGAAGAACTGCCGAGGGCTTAAACTCTCCCGAAACCTGACTGAGTATCGTAACAGGTCTTTGGCAGTAAACACAGAATGTCTGCATAGTCCCTTCGCTCGTAATGACCTCAGCTCCGCAATAGTCGCATTTGTATGTTATAGTAACTCCATCGTCTGTGACCTCGCGTTTTCCCACAGGCGGCGGTGCAACTTGTGCAGCATGATCTGCCGCTTCATCTGCTGCTTCTATTTGGTCTTCCAAATCTTCTTTGGTGTGGATTTCATCACACCATTCGCATTTCCATTTTTGTAACTGCGGAGTGAACTTCAAGTCACCTCCGCAATTTGTACATTTCAGTGTCGAAGGCATGTTTTAATCCTCCATGTTTCAGTGTTTGCCTAAGCTATCTTTGCTCCGCACTCGGGGCAAAAGTTTGGCACCGGACCGTCCGGAATAACCCACCCGCAACCTGCACATGCTGCGGGCTTCTTTGCACCGCAATTAGAGCAGAAATTTCCGGTATTTCCGGCTGTAGCGCAATTCGCGCATGACCAACCGGCTGGAGCTTCAGACTGCTTTGCTCCGCAATTTGAGCAGAAGTTGCCTGTGTTCCCCGTATGACCACATTCTACGCAATTCCATCCTCCCCCAGCATTTGCGACACCGACTTGCGGTGATACAGGTGGCTGAAGAGGTTGTGGCACTTGCTGCGCACCCATCTGGAATAAGTTCGCTGCATTCATGCCGCCTGCTCCCTGAGCCATACCAAGACCCATAAATGCACCGACAGCACCGCCTTCATTTGCCGCTGCCGTTTCCATCGCCGTTGCTTGTCCCGCTACTAAACGCCCTGCCGCCAGCATTGGGTTGCTGAGTGCGCGAGCTTCTTGTAATTGCTCGATTTTCTTTGCTGATTGGTCATCAACCGTCACGCTTTCCATCGCAAGGCTCACGATCTCAATGCCTCTACGCTCTGCCCATTCAGCAGACATCTCCTCATCAAGCGCTTTGCCGATTTCACGCGGGTAGTTGATTAGCATGTCGTAAGCAATGCCTTGTGTCGCAATTTTGCCAAGCGCAGGTTGCAAAGCCGATATGACTTCACTCTTCATTTGGCTTGCAAGTTCGTCTCGCCGATACTCTTTATTTGCATTCCCTACAATGTTTACGTAAAACATCAATGGGTCAGTTATCCTAAAACTGTACTGACCAAAGCCCTGCACTCGCACTGTCATTTGAAACTCTGAATCACGAAATGGAATATTCCCCCAGCCTATTTTGTTGCCGATAATCTCTTTCGTGTTAATGTAAAAAACAAATTGCTGGTCTGTAGGCGCACCGCCTGCTAAAAACCGTTTCCCAACCTGCTTAAATGATGGAACGAGGTCTTTGAGACCTCCCCCAAACAAAGAGGGCTGGATTGTGTTGTCATAAATATACTGACCAGGTTCGGCGCAAAAATCAGCGACTTTTCCATTTTCAACGATGAGCATACATTGCCCATCCGCTACATTGATCTTTGATCCATTTGATATAATATTTTCAGAACCTCTGGTATTCGCGCTCCTTCTTTGCTGCGGTCTTGTGCCCGGACGCATTAGTACATCAGAGGTCATCGCATCAGCGGCGAAAAAGTCCACCCACTGATCTGCCAACACCCCGCCTGCTGCGCCAATGGCTGCTCTTATCAGTCCCATACTGTTAAACCCTGCCTTTCGTTTTTCCTGAGAGCTTGGGGAAAAAGACGACTGGCAGGACTTTTGTCCCAAGCTCCTAAAGTATCGTCTGATTCTATCATGAATGGTCTGTTAATACAACCTTTGCTGTGCGCCTTACTTGATCGTTTGGATCGTTTAAGGCGAGCTTTATTGCGTCCACGTATCTTTCGTAATAATTATTGCGCATTGCATTTAGCGCATTGACTTTCCATTGCCATATTCCATCGCTTTATTGTCTATGATGATTTCTTGAGTTCCCATCATTTTGTAATGTCTCCTCTTATGCTTTCCCCATTTTTTCCCACTCAATATGCCGTTACTGTTCACTTCTAACTTGCAGCGCGGTGAACAGTAGCAATAGACCTGCACATTTTATACTGGCAGGCTGTTTGTGTCAAGGTCACAGAGGGGCTTGTGAGCATTGTTATTACAGCCCCGAATAACATTTCCGACTGTAGTTGAAAAGTTCATCCTTTTGGAAACACACAACACAATACACTTTCAATATAAGAATATCATTATACCTCAAGCACAATTATTTGCAGAAAATATAGGTCTCAAGTCACATATACATGCCAATATTGATTTTGATATTATCTCGATAAGCATTTACAACACATATTATTACAAGGAGGTTAAGCAATGGCAACATGGTATGAATATTTCAGAAGCGAGGGTCGCCCTCCATCGTGGCCTTATCCGGTTCGTTTCGAGCAGGAACAGGTAGTTGATACCGACGTGTTGGTAGTTGGCGGCGGCATTGCGGGTTGTTGGGCCGCCATCAGCGCCGCGAGACAGGGTGTACGAGTCGCATTAGTTGAAAAGGGTGATGTTTCACGCAGCGGCGCTGGTGGTCCCGGCTGCGACCACTGGTGCAATGTCCCTGCCAACCCCCTATCTAGAGTCACTCCGGACGACTGGGCTGAGCACATGGCTGACCGTGACTACTGCAACGGCATCGGAATTCAGATAATGTGCAGGGAGGATTTTGATACGCTCCTTGAGATGGAACAGATGGGTGGAAAGATCCGCGATACTGAAAACGAGTATGTCGGCGCTGAGGGTCGCGATGACAAGACGAAATTCATGATTTCACCGCGCTACGGAACCATTCACAGCTATTTACCCGATCCAAATATGGGAAAACCCGGTTTTAATCCACCGGAGGAGCGCAACAACGTCGTCATGCGTGTTTGGGGCAATACATTCAAGCCCATTCTGAAAAAAGAATGCAAACGGCTGGGCGTGCAGGTATTTGACCGCATTATGGGAACCTCGCTATTGAATGAAAACGGCGTACAGGGTGCACGTGTAGTTGGTGCTACAGGGCTAAACAACCGAACCGGGGAGTTTATGATTTTTCGTGCAAAGGCTGTTGTACTCGCCACTGCGGGTGCCGGCTCAATATGGCTGATGAGCATGGAACATGGCGGATATTCCAACATGCATTCACGAGCGATCAGCGGAGACGGCATGGCCATGGCGTGGAAAGCCGGTGCCGCATTAACCATGATGGAACGCACTTCGGTCATAAGCATTGCCACCGGACTAAAACATAAATGGTATACAGGTGCCGGGGATGCGAGTTACGAAAATGTCCCAATCGTTGATTCAAATGGGCGCAGGCTTCCCTTCCCTATACAGGGCTGGGAAGACGCCGGCGCAATGCTCCCATCACCCGAAACCCTGGAAAAAATCCGGGAAGGAATTTTGAAAGGGGAATATGAGTTGCCGTTTTACGGAGACTTCCCCGCAATGCCGGATGTCGAGCGGCGCACCACTTGGGATATGATGTTGATGGAGGAAGCCACAACCCGCGTCTTTGTTAACACAATGAAGAAAGGCGGTTTTGACATCAGCCGTGACCAGTTAATGGCCTATAAGTTCATTGAAGGGCAAAGTCTGCCACAGTGGCGCGAAGCCGGATACGGCGGAGGTCTCGTGGTTGATTGGAATCTGAAAACGACGTTGGATGGACTGTATGCCGCTGGAACACAGACATTTGCACCGGAAGATCACAGCTACGCCGCCTCCACAGGGCGCTATGCGGGGCGTAAGGCAGCCGCCTATGTCCGCGAGGTTGGAAACTCCGTGGTCAGCCAAGATCAAATTGAGCGAGAAAAAAGCCGCATATATGCCCCCACAAAGCGTGACAGCGGTATTGAGTGGAAGGAACTGCATAACGGTCTTAGCCGCGCAATGCAGTATTTTGCCAGCGAATTTAAAACCGAGCGCCTGCTAAAGCTGGGTCTTGAGGAAATCGAGAGAATAGAAACAGAGGCTGTTCCAAAGCTTTTTGCTCACGATCCTCATAAGCTCATGCGCTCGATCGAGGATCTAAGCTTAATTGAACACGCAAAAATCATTATTCACGCTATGCTTGCACGTAAAGCCAGCAGCATTCCATTGGGGCTAAGCCGAATTGATTATCCGCAAGTCGACCCGGTTGAATGGCACAAATTCTTAACATTCAAACTGGAAAATGACACTATACAATCTGGTGAGTTGCCACCGCGTTTCTGGGGAAACATGGCACAGCAGTATGATGCCCACAACAAGGACTACACCGGCGTGTATAATCCGAAAAACTGAAAACGGAGGAAAAAATGATGTCAGAGAAAAATATATATGCGATTCCAAATGTTCCTACCCCAAGTACGCCGGTGGTGTTCGATCCCGATGTCTGTACCGGGTGCAATAACTGTTTAGAAACATGTCCGGTCGATATTTTTATTCCAAATCCCCAAAAAGGCACACCGCCCATCATTTTGCATGCAGAGGAATGCTGGTACTGCGGATGTTGCGTGGATGACTGCCCCACTTCCGGTGCAATTCAATTTAACTGGGCACTACCGATGAAACCTCGTTGGAAGAACACGGAAAGCGGAGAAGTACATCAATTATTATGATTTAATATTTAAGGAGGATACAAAAGTGAAAAACCACAGGAAATCTATATCCATAATCCTCAGTTTGATTATGCTATTTGCACTGTTGGCTGCCTGTACGCCTGCCACATCTGATGCTACAGTATCTAGTGATTCCACCGACCTCCCACCCCTCGCTTCACCTCCCCTTGCAACCGCTCCCCCCTCTCCTCCCCCGGCGGAACCTCCACGCGAAGGCGCCAACCTTGCCGACCACATCAACATCGTGGGCGCTCAACCTCCTGTAATGGTGCTCAATGCAAACCTATCGGGACAAACTGGTGATAGTGCACAAATAATGCGCATGACCCATGACAGACTGATTGAAATTTGGGGGGCAGGCGACTATCGACCCGGACTTGCAACCAGTTGGTATACGGATGATTTCCAAACCATCAGATTTCACCTTCGTGAAGGAGTAACCTTCCACAACGGGGACCCTTTTACGGCCGAATGTGTCCTGTTCACCTTTGAAGTCTCTCGGGATTATCACCCCACAGGGACCGCTTGGGCTAGGTTTCGCGCAATTGAGGAAGTACGAATCGTAGACAGATACACAGTTGATGTGATTTTTCATGAGCCTGATCCCGACTATGAATTCACCCTGTCGCACTGGGCGACAGTCATCCTCAACAGCCGCGAGTGGGAGGCAAGACCGGATGACCCGGAGTGGGCTTTGATTGGAACCGGGGCGTTCAGAATTTCTGAGTTTTCCCCGGGCAATGTTGTACACCTTGAGCGCAACGAGGATTATTGGGGCGAGATAGCACCAACACACAGCATATCCTGGTGGACAATCCCTGAGCTGTCTACACGCAATGTAATGCTACAAACCGGCTATCTTCAAATGGCTGTCGTTTTATCTGCTGATGACAGAGACGCCATGCTCTCCAATCCTGACTTCAACGTGATTCAAGACGCTGACACTACTCCAAATGCACTCTGGTTTAATGCCCAAGGTCCTGATTTTATCAGATGCCTATACTTTAGATTAGCCGTAGCCCACGCGCTTAACCTCCCAGATATCGCCGTTGTTGCTGACGGAAATTGGGTGAGTCCTTGGCCGGGCGGAAGTGTGTGGGGTGCCCGCTCTGAATTCTTCAATCCGGACTTGCCAATGAGAGAGTTTAATGTTGAGCTGGCACGAGAGTACCTCGAACGTTCCGTTTGGAACGGTGAAACACTTGAACTTGCATCGGTATCCGGAATGTGGACCAGAGCCGCAGAGATGGTCCAACTTCAACTCGGGCTTATTGGCATCGATGTTTTCATTGATGTGATGGAAGCATCAACCCTTGTTGATGCATGGAGTTTTGACCCAGAACGTAGAAACCATGCCGCACTACATTGGTTGCCATTTGGTCCTACTGCACTCGGTGCCGTGCGTGCTAATATTCTCGAAGGTGTCCATACCAATAGGATGAACGTTATCAGCCCCTTTATAGAAGAGCAGCACAGTTTAATGAGCGTAGCACACGATCGCGACGTTGCACGACAAATCGCCTACGATATACAGGAGTATCTCTGGGAAAGTGTGGTAGCAGTACCGCTATTTCAACAGGTGTATGGTATAACAACTGTCCCGGGTATAGGAGGATTGCACCTTTGGGGGGCTATGGCCCGCGCCAATTTCACAGGCATCTTCTGGGATTTGGATCAGACCCCCGCACACCTCCTGCCATAAATAATATCCCGATTATGCGTATGTAGAAACATAGTCCCCAAGCCATATTCAGCCTGTATAACTACTGGATTTCTCGCAGCAGTCAGGGCGCGCATGCAGCAATCAGGGCATGCAGCAATCAGGACACCCCCTGCTGCTGTGGGTGTAATCCAGCAAAGGAGGGAAACCCTTGATTCGCTATATTTTGAAAAGAATCATTCTGCTTATACCTGTCTTGTTTATCGTGTCGTTTATAGTGTTCGCCCTTATGGATCTTGCCCCGGGCGACATAATGTCGGGAATGGATTTAGGCGATATGACTGTGGAAGAAGTTGCCGAATTGAGGGCAACACTCGGTCTTGACGACCCCATGATAGTTAGATATGGGCGATACATGTTTCGTTTAATCCAAGGTGATTTGGGTGTGGCTGACTTCACCAGAGTTCCGGTTTGGGATACTTTTATAGAAAGACTGCCAAACACTCTGGTTCTTGCAGCAGGCACTATCATCGTCGGCGTGACGATTTCAATTCCGCTGGGAATATTTGCAGCAAGGCGTGCGGGAAAGATATCGGATAATTTGACCACTGCGTTTACTATGATAGGAATGTCGATGCCCGGTTTCTGGCTTGCAGCTTTGATGATATTGCTTTTTGCTCTAGTACTTCGCTGGCTTCCACCTGCCGGATTTAATCATGGAATACGAAGCGTGATAATGCCATCTATCTGTGCCGCGATGATGCTTCTGGCATCAAGCACAAGACAAACACGCTCCAGTATGCTCGAGATTTTAAAAGCTGATTATCTTCGCACTGCGCGAGCAAAAGGAGTACCGGAGCAAGTTGTTATAAGAAAACATGCTCTGGGCAACGCACTGATCCCGATAGTAACGACAATAGGTGTAAGCATGGGCATTGCCATTTCCGGTACCGCTATAATCGAAACGGTCTTTGCATGGCCGGGCATTGGTCGGCTTGTCGTTGAATCTATTGCCTCGCGTGATGTAACATCCACCACCGGACTTGTTATATTAACGACGGTTTTGTATGTTCTAATACTGCTCATTGTTGATATTGCTTATGCATTTATCGATCCGAGGATAAAGGCCCAGTATACTTCCGGCAGCGTCAAAAGAAAGAATTTGCGCAAATCAAATATAGATAAAGGAATAGTTGAGTCTGCTCCAAAGCTTCAGCTTGCCGAACCTGTAGAAGCGATCACAGTCGCAAGTGATTCTGAAATTATCACATCGCAACATGTAGACACTTTCGCCAACCAAGACGAGGCTGCACTGGCACATGAATCGATCAGCACGATCACGCCAGAACAGCAAGAGCCTGAGACAGACTTTCCGACAGGCGGCGTCTATGCCTATACGGCGGTCAAAAGTGCTGCATATGGCGAAATAGACACATATTCTGATAACGCACCAAAATCTGCGCCTTTGCCGGAATCCGGTGCAACTGTTAGCGATGGTGATAAGCTACTGACCCGGAAATACAAGAAAAATAGCCGGGGTATACAAGTCCTTCGTCACATACTACGAAATCCCGGCGCGACAGCCGGACTTGTAATCATTTTTCTGATATCGATGTGCTTCATAGTTTCACTGTTTATGTCCTTTGAGTCAATGAGTGCAGCTAACGTTGACTACAGGTTCTCTCCGCCCTCAGCCAGATTTCCATTTGGGACGGACAATATGGGACGCAGCACATTCACTCGTGTGATTTATGCCGCCAGATTCTCTTTGCCTATAGGGGTTGGGGCAACGTCGCTTGGTGCTTTAATAGGCATTTTCCTAGGTTCAATGGCCGCCTATAAGGAGGGAAGCATTGTAGAGGAAGTCATTATGAGATTTTCTGACGCGCTTGCTTCTATCCCCGGAATACTTTTGGGAATGGTTATCATATCAACACTAGGACGTTCACTCATAAATTTGATCATAGCTATCGGTATAACCGGCATACCTATATTTATTCGGATCACAAGAGCATCGGTACTATCCATAAAAGGAAATGAATTTGTGGAAGCGGCGAAGGCAATTGGATTTTCCGAAGCCCGGGTCTTATATACTCAGGTGTTACCTAACGGATTGGCACCGATTATTATAACCTTCACCGGAAGCTTGGGTGCAGCAATTCTTGTATCGGCCGGGTTGTCTTTTCTGGGCTTTGGCATTCCCCTGCCGAATCCCGAATGGGGTTCCCTGGTCGCGGCGGGCAGGGACCACATCCACACCTCGCCATGGCTTTCTACATTCCCCGGATTATTTATTATGATGACTGTAATGGGATTTAACATGCTTGGTGACGGACTGCGCGATGCTTTTGATCCTAAATTGAAACGGTAGATAAGTAAGTTTTGGACGTAGTGAGGCAAATCTACCCCGGGCTTTTTGCGAAACTCCGGGGTCACTAAAATAAGTATCCATTCGCGAGGGATGGATTATATGGAGGTATTTATATGACATTGTTGGAAGAACGGAAAAAGAGAATCAGCGACAGCATCGAGCTCAAGGAGCCTGACTGCGTACCGATTACCGCCACGGGTGCAACTTTTCCGGTTTTAGAGGCGGGCTACACGGTTGCGCAAGTAATGTACGATTTCAAAAAGCACGCCGACTCACTGATTAAAAGTCTGCTCAAGTACGAGCCTGACGCCGCAAGCGGAGGCGTAATGGGTGCCGGCATGGGACCAATTTTCGAGCTCATCCGAAGCAAGACTATGGCATGGGCAGGTGCGCCGGATGGAAGAATCCCGGAGAACTCCATCAACCAGTTTATCGAGTTTGTCGTCCTCCAGGAGGAAGACATGGATTTTTTCAAGCGCGACTATACGGGGTGGATGATTACCAAGGGATTGCCTGCGGTGTGTGAGCTTCTTGAGCCACTTGCCGACTGGAATTTTGCCAGCGAGCCGCTCAATTCCTACACGAGCACGGTTTTCGGTGCGATTTCGGCTCCTGCTTCTCGGGAAATGATCAAGATGATTTGGAAAATTTCTGACATGACCGCAGAGCTCGGCAAGAAGAGTAAGGACCTCAACAATAAGATTACTGAACTTGGATTCCCCATCAACATAGGCGGACATGCCAATGTGCCATTTGACTCATTCAGCAACTTCTATAGGGGTACGCTTGACACAATGATGGATTTATACGAGCGCCCGGAGCTCATTGAACACTATATCGACTGGCAAATCGATGCCGTTCTCGAAAGCATAACACAACAGGCGAAGATAGCTCCGGGAAAATGGATGTTTATGCCGTTACACAAGGGAATGGACAAGTTCCTAACCGACGAGCAGTACAGGGATTATTATTGGAAGCATCTACAGAGGATGATTGTCCACATTATTGACGTAGGGATGGTCCCCTTTGTTTATACCGAAGGACCATATCACTCTAGGTTGAAATACCTCAGCGATGTACCTAAGGGCAAGGTCGTCTATGGATTTGAAGAGGTAGATCCGGTAGCTGCAAAGAAGGAGCTTGGTGGAATTGCCTGTATTTCGGGTTTGTTCCCATCATATCTGCTGCACTACGGCAAAAAGCAGCAGGTCATTGATGAGGCTAAGCGCCTTATCGACATTCTTGCTCCGGGTGGCGGATACATACTCTCGACCACGGCGGGCATTGACAATGCGATCCCCGAAAATGTGGAGGCGTTGTATGAAACGGTAAAGACTTATGGCAAGAGATGAGTAAAGGACAACCTGTGGTGTCATGGTTATCACTATTCCTCAAGCACAATTATTTGCAGAGAATATAGGTCTCAAGTCACATATACATATAGCCATAAACTTTGTTATTATCTTGGTAAACGCTGATGAATATTGCACATGAGGTGAAGTCAAAATGCTTACAAAAAGACAAAATATGCTTGAAACGATTCGTGGAGGAAATCCTGATCGCTTCGTGAATCAATATGAGGCGTTGGAATTAATATGGGGTGATCCGCATCTCAAAAGAAATGGACGAGCTGAACCGGGAACCGAACGAATCAACTCATGGGGTGTGACGATCAGATATCAGGAAGGCACGCCCGGACCTTTCCCTGTGCATGACGAGGAACACATAGTTTTAAAAGACATTACGAAATGGAAAGAAACTATCAAGTTCCCATGCTTGGATTTTTCTTCAGAGGATTGGGCAGATGCCAAAGACGCTGCCGCTAAAATCGATCGCAATGAGAAACTTGCAACAGCATTCATAGGTCCGGGTATTTTTGACCACACGCACTACCTTATGGGAATGGATAATGCGCTAATCAGCTTTTATGAAGAACCTGAGGCATTAAAAGAGCTAGTCGAAGCCATCACGGACTGGGAACTTGAGTATGTGCACCAAATATGCAAGCATCTTAATCCCGATGCTGTTCTGCATCATGACGATTGGGGAAGCCAAAGTTCAACCTTCCTCTCACCGGATATGTTCGCCGAGTTTATATTCCCATCGTATAAGAAGATATATGGATATCTTAAATCTCAGGGCGTTGAGGTCATAGTTCATCATAGCGACTCTTATGCTGCTACGTTAGTTCAGCACATGATTGGTGTTGGAATAGATGTCTTTCAAGGATGTTTGGACACAAACAATGTACCGGAACTAATCCGCCAGTACGGCGGACAAATATCATTCATGGGTGGCATCAACAACGGCATTGTTGATATCCCGGGGTGGACTGATGAATTTATTTCTCAGGTGGTCGAAAAAGTTTGCAGAGAGTGCGGCACAAAGTATTTTATACCCTGCTGCACCGCAGGTGGACCTGCAACAACATACCCCGGCGTCTATGATGCTGTCACACGTGAGATAAACAGGATGAGCAAGCTTATGTTTTAGTATTATGAAAGGGATGGTCATTTAAATGGTTAACGACTACGGCAAGTGGCCGGAGTCCTCGTGGGTTTCTTCGAAGGCAGACTGGAGATCAGCGCATAGTATTTCAGCCGGAGTGGATGTCGGTACAACAAGCACTCAAGCAGTCATATTTTGCGATGGAGAAATGTTTGGATATTCAAACCTGCGTTCGGGGAACAACTTCGAGCATTCGGCAAAATCAGCGATTTCTGCGGCAATGGGAAAATCCGGAATGGTAATTAGTGATATCGGAACGATTGGCGGCACAGGCTTTGGAAAGAAAAACATTCTCTTTGCTCAAAAAACTTTTGACGAAATTCATTGCCACGCTATTGGGGCAAGGCATATATTCGGACCTGAGGTCCGCACTGTAGTGGACATGGGCGGTCAGACAATAAAAGCGATAAGGCTCTTTGATTGGAACAGGGTTCGCGATTTTATGATAAATGATAAATGCTTCACCGGTGCCGGTAGAAACCTTGAGATATTATGTGACTTGCTGCACATAAACATAACAGAAATTGGACCAAAGTCGCTGGAGACAACCAGCGATCCCGAACCGGTAAGCACAACATGTTGGGCATTTGCTGACACAGAAACACTGGGACTCTTTGGTCGTCCTGAATTCAAAAGTAATAAATTGAGCGAGGCGGAGATATATGCATCTCATCTATTTGCCGTTGCATGGAGGATACTTGGAATAATAGGCAAACTGTCCCCTCTTGATGTTGGAGATATTCATATTGACGGCAGCATAGCTTTCACAGGTGGTCTTGCCAAGAATTCGGGCATTACCACTCGCATTGAACGTGAGTTGGGTATTAATGCAGTATCCGGCAGCATTGACCCTATGCTTGCCGGAGCTATTGGCGCAGCTTTGTTGAGCGCTTAACAGGAGGAATATGAATGGATTTTAAGAAGCTGGTCGCGGATCGCCATGAGTATGCCAAGTCGTGGAAGAATCGAACTGATGGCAAGGTAATGGGTTGGTTTGAGCCGTATTTTCCTGAAGAAATCGTTTACGCAGCCGGAGTCCTTCCGGTTCGAATATTGGCAGAACACGAGCCTGATGTTTTGAGCGATAAATGGATATACGGAGCCTGCTATCCTATAAAAGACATGGCTAATCAGCTACTCATGGGCAGAATGGACTATATTGACGGTCTTGTTAATGTTGAGGGATGTCAATGGATGTTTAATGTCTATGAGGTAGCTACAAATAATAGACCCGAAATTTTCAAGCATTACCTCTTTTTGCCTGATTATACCGAGTCAAAGACATCGAAAGATGTCCTCAAATCCGAATTGCTCGTGTTTAAGAAAAGGATAGAGGAATGGACAGGTAACGAAATAACAGATAAAGCGCTGGATGATGCAATAGAGATATATAACACAAACCGACTGCTTCTACGGCAAATATGCGAGTTAAAACGCGCCGATAAACCGGTGATTCTTGGTTCCGAATTTATGGATTTGCTCATAGCCGACCAAGTTATGGATAAAGCCGAAATGAACATTATCCTCGAGAAATTCATTTGTGAACTTGAAAAGCGCGAACCGGGTCGGGATATGATAAGGCTTATGCTATTAGGCAGCGAGACTTGGAACAGCGAGTTGGAGGAGCACATAGAACGCTTGGGAGGAAATGTTGTAATTGACGAGTTGGATAACGGAACATCATATTTCTGGAACAACATTTTCCCGCAAAAAGATAGGCTCATGGCTATAGGGCTTCGTTATCTTGGACGTCCGCGTCAACCAATAAAGGAGAGCAACTGGAGAAGACGCCCAGCTCATATCTCGGCGCTCGCAGAGGACTATCATATTGATGGCGCAATAATCGCAAAGCAGATATATTGCCATCCACATGGCACTGATAATTATGAAGTATGGAAGTTACTCAGGGAACGAAATATACCTTTTCATTATTTTGAACGGGATATGTTTGTCCCACGTGAGGAAACTCAGCTGCACATTGAGGCTTTCTTGAATATGCTCCGAGCAGGCATCACTCGTCTCGCAGGGTGGCATAAAACCACAGAAATATAGGAAAGGACCGAGACTAATGAAAAGCGATCAGATTTGGGAAACAAAACCTCTTGACTGCTGGCAACTTGCTAAGGAACTCAGACGAAAGTTTGACAGCTCTATTGGCGATAAGGATAAAGTCATGGGCAATGGCATGTCAAGTTTTACTATGAATTGGGCAGCAGCATTTCCCGACATAAAAATAGTCGAGGATAATCCGGTTGGGTCAATGATGGCAGCATTGGATGAGCCTTTTGCCCGCAAGTGCAGACTTGCAAGCGAGGTGCGTGGATGGGGACGGGAAATCTGTGGCTATCACAATAATTGCTGGGGCGCTCAGTTTCTTGGTCATACAGGCGATGGGAATGAGTTCCCACAACGACAATTCACCGTTCCATTCCCATGCGTTTGCGACTCTCATATCAAGCGTGGACAACAATGCAGAGATTTCGAGCCGATTGCAAGGTGGACAAACGATTTCACTATGTACATTGGTGACTATGACCCCGAAAGAGAAGAGGCAATGCTTGACCACAGGAACTTTAACACCCTAAAAATGCTTAATGAGATGGAAACTGTTTTCGGGCAAAAGCTGGATGATGAGGCACTGTTCGAAATGGCTCGAAAAAACAAACTTGCAGAGAAATACCGCACCGATATCACATACTTCATGACATTCACTCCTGCACCGCTTACTGTAAAAGAGCTCTACTCTTTCTTTCAACTTAATGAGGGTAAACTCACAGCGGAGGAAAACCTCCATTTTTGGAAAACACTTAGAGATGAGGTGGAATGGCGCGTTGAAAATAAAATCGCCGCTGTGGGCAACGAGCGTTTCCGTTGGATTGAGGCTCACCCGCCACCATGGCATTTTCTCAAGTATTACCGCTATATGGAGAGATATGGTGCGGTTTGCCTTGGATCTCAATACTCTAATCTTCGAGACATTGTAATACACCCAGAGGGTGGATATAGTCTACGCGACTATGGTTATCCGACATCATATCCTCCCCAAACTGAGCTAACAACCAGAGAAGACGCGGTACGTTTTATGACCAGCCCCGAGGCAAGAAACCCACAACATTGGAAAATCGAAGAATACATACGACCAAACGTGCTAAACGACATAATCAAGACATATAACGCCGATGGCGCTCTGTTCGGGTTATGGCGAGCCGGAGTTGGTTGCACCCTTTTACGCAAGGAACAGGCTATGAGTCTTAGAAGAGATGGATACAGCGTAATGGTTTATGAAGGCAGCCAGCCGGGCGATCGTATCGACCTTGACGAGAAGCGTTTGCTGGAGCAAATAGACACCTGGATGGAGAGTCTGGGCTTTCAATTGCAGGACTAGAGGGGAGGGGCAATAGATAATGATTTTCGTTGGAATAGACGCAGGTATCGAAAACACAAAAGTCGTGGTTATGAAAGACCGTGAAGTAATCGGGCGCACAATGGTCTCAACCGGTGGTTTCGATCGCCTTGAGCAAGTTCAAAAAGCATATGACTTGGCACTGGCGACCGCAAGGGCAAGCAAGAAAGATGTCAAATCTGTCGTATCTACTGGGAAAGGAAAGTTTGATATCTCATTTGCAGATGCCCGAATAACCGAAGCCATTGCAACCGCTCACGCAGTTCGCTTTTTGGTTCCGGAAGCCACTTCGTTTATGAGCGTTGGTGCTGATGAAACGATTGCGGCAACATTGGGTGACACACGACTTATCCAAGAGTATGTTATCAACCAGAAATGCTCCGCGGGTCTTGGGACATTCCTTACCTATTTGGCAAGACGGTTGGAGCAAAAACTTGAGGATATTGACGCCGCCGAGAGTGACGCTGGACGCATAAACGAGGGATGCATAGTTTTTTCGGAACTGGATTCACTAAGTCTGGTCAATAACGGAGCATCGCCTGTCTCGGTGATGTCGTCCGCAATCAAAGCAGTTGCCGTGCGTGCTGCGAACATAATGAACGACCTAACAATACCATCAAACAAGTTCCCGGTGCTTATCGGTGGACTTACAAAAAGCGCAGCATTTGTGAATGCGCTCGAAACAGCACTGGGACTAAAGTTTCATATTCCTGATAATGCTGAATATGCCGGAGCTATAGGCGCTGTTATTAGCCGCGGAAAAGTTACAATTGACGCCGCCAAGCTCTGATCGGAGGGGAATGAAATGATTGCTAATAAAGTAATGGATGTTTTCGCAGCACTAAATATGATACAGAGCGGAGATGCTATTGCCATTTCGTCCGCAAGCATGGTTGGTTACCCTGATTATATAGTAAAGTGCCTAGAGGATCGCTATCTTGAATCAAAGTCTCCGGCTGGTTTGACGCTCTATGCAGGTTGCGGGCATGGTAATCCCGTTGGTTATGGTGCAGACGACAGATTTGGACATCCGGGATTTCTCAAGCGAACAGTTTGCACCCATCCACAAGTCGTCCCAAAGCTCGGTAAATTTATCGACTCTGGAGCGATAGAGGCATATGTATTTCCTCAAGGTGTTGTTAATCAGCTATATCGGTGCAGTGCCGCAAAACAACCAGGTTTGCTTACAAAAATCGGCATAGGAACATATGTAGACCCCAGACAGGATGGTGGAAAGCTTAATAGTGCAACAACCGAAGACCTCGTGGAGTTGATGCTTATTAATGGCGAAGAGTATCTGTTTTATAAGGCAAAACCCATCAACGTCGCAATTATTCGAGGCACGAGCGCTGATGAGAGAGGCAACATATCCATTGAGGAAGAAGCTCTAAAACTTGAAATTCTTGAGATCGCACTTGCAGCAAAGGCTTCCGGTGGAAAAGTTCTGGTGCAGGTCAAGCAGGTCGTGGCAGCAGGGTCCCTCAAAGCTCGTGATGTTGTGGTACCCGGCGAGCTTGTTGATGCAGTCGTAATTTGCGAAGATGTCGCAAATTATCACCGCCAAACAGCAGGCACTGTTTACAGCCCATTTATGAGTGGAGAACTAACATGGCCTCCAAGAGCCGTTTCGAAACCCAAAGACATCTTAAATGCAGACGATATAGTGTGCCGCAGAGCGGTTTATGAGATAACCAGAGGTGCGATTGTTAATGTAGGTGTCGGAATTGGCGTGGGCGTTGGAGCAGTTGCAGATGTTGAGGGAATAATTGAGCAAGTTACTTTTACGCTGGAATTAGGTGTTTTCGGGGGCATCCCCCAAGGAAAAGCCGACTTTGGTTCTGCAGTAAATGCAACCTCATATTTGTCGCACCCTTCAATGTTCGACTATTATCACAGCGGCGGTTTAGATATCGCCTTTTTAGGTGCCGCTCAAATTGATGCTGAAGGTAATGTAAATGTCAGTAAGTTTGGAGGTCGGGCAGCCGGACAAGGTGGATTTATAGATATAAGCCAAACGGCAAAGAAGGTTGTATTTTGCACATATTTCAAGGCGAAGGGATTTGAGTCATCTATTGTAGATGGAGAGCTTGTTATTAAACACGAAGGGGAAATCCCAAAATTTGTTAGCAAGGTTGATCAAATCACCTTTAATGGCAAACTATCACGCGAAAAAAAGCAAGAGATAATTATATGCACTGAGAGGTGCGTGTTCAAATTGGGTGAAAATGGCATAATGCTGACCGAGGTGGCACCAGGCATCGATATTGAAGTGGACATAATCGGAAACATGGGATTTCGTCCGATCATATGCGATGACTTGAAGATAATGGACGAGCGAATTTTCATCCCCGGTCGTATGGGCTGTTTCTCAGATTAAGTCTCGTTGCGTAGCGCTTTGGAGCTTTTGCTTTTTGTCGCCACTCACATACATCACTGATTCAAAATGCGCAAGGCTATACAAGATAGCAATAAGCTCAAACGCTCATCCGGGTCATTGAGGTCAAGCGAAATGATTTTTTCGATACTTTTAAGCCTATAGGTCATTGTGTTTTTATGAATATGTAGTTTCTCTGCGGTTTTCAAGGGTGAATTATTACACATAAGATATGCTTCCAATGTGGTCATGTGCTCTGTGTCATTTGCCAAATCGTGCTCATGTAAGCGTACTATCGCACTGTTGCAGACTGCCCTAATCGGGATTACAGAGTTTAACGCTTTAACGAAATGATTAGCCATAATATCACTGCAATAATGTATGCGCTTTTTATCAACACCATGTTGGAGTGCCAAAATAGCCAGATTTAGTTGGGATGCTGTAAAAACAAAATCACAGTATACCGAGCCAATACTGCATTTGCCATTGTCAAGCTCCAACTGATGCTCAAGCATCTTTAATTGCCCGGAATTAATCGAGCAGGCATCAGAATGAAGTAGTATGAAGACCAAGTCCTCATAATACAATGCAATGCTGTCATAGTATGAATCGGCAAATACATACTCATAATTGTACAAGTAGTGGCTGATGTTGCGGCACTCCCTAGGCAGTGAAATCAGAACTATCCTATAATCATCATTTTCTTTCCATCTGAGTTGTGAAAGGTTGGATTTGACATTCATTAACGCACTTTCTCCGTTTTGCTTTGCTAATTGAAGCGCTGCTGAAAAAGCTGCCCTCGCATTATTTCGCACATTAAGCGAGGAGTTGTATCTCTTGATTATTACCGGATGAATTATATTTGAAACATAATCAACCAGCCAGTGATGCTTGGATGTCAGCGCACGTTTTACCCCCATTACTATGAGCGTAGCAAAACGCAAATTGCAATAGTCGAATGCGGTGATGAATCGCTCATCATATCGCTCAGTAGCTCCATGAAATGTTGCTTTCGGGTATTTATCAGGATGATTTGGTAGTTGCTTAATCTTTTCTCTCTGATTCCTACCAAGGACTGCCTGACTACCTTCAAGCACATCTTTCCAGAACATATTAGATTCCGGTGGCATGAAATTATTGCTGTGTTCGAGGAGCAGAAATCCGGTACTAATGGTACTGAATATCATAACATGTCCTTCAAAAAACTTTGCACAGCAGTTGAGGATGGTCTGCGTGGAGGAATCCACAAGCATCGCATCCAAAAGCTCCCTCTCAAGTTTGTCATATCTAAGAAATACCTCTTGAATTTCGCTATAGACTGTTAACAGGTCTGCCCCCTCAGAGTAGATTATACCTGAGATGCCATTCTCCTGAAAAAAAGCAACGGCTTCATCCGCACCCCCAATGCAAACAATAAACTGTGGAAAATCCGCATAAATACCTAGTAGCTGCTCCCATGATGCGACATAAACGGCATCATTTTGCACCGTTACACCCGAAATTAATGGAAACACCCACGAAATTGTCATTGGGCTATCTTCGTTTCCAACTACGCTCACAATAGTGTCTGGATCGAGTGTCTCTAAAATCATCCCCAAATTCAGCTTCAAATTGACCATCCTCATTGTATTGATTTTGTTGTTTAGTATACCACTAACTACTTGATGATTCAAACCACAATGCGGCTTAAATCTTACTTATGTTACTGTTCACACAGCTGTGTGTGCGCTTGCGCTCAAATCCTGCATTTTTGCCGCGCTGCAAGTCATGTCGAAGCAGTAGCCAATTTATCAAAATTTAATGGAAATGGAGATGAGAAAATGCATTCCAACTACAAATATGTATTTGAACCAATAAAAATCAGAGGCGTTGACTTTAAAAACAGAATCATTTTTGCGCCCCCCTCCCCAAACCTAGCAAGTGAGGATTGTCTCGTTACCAAGGATCTTGTCAATTGGTTTCAGATGATAGCACGTGGCGGCGCATCAACGCTTTATGTAGGCAATTGCTCTATAGACATTTCCGAGCATAGAGACGAAGCATTTCAACTGAATATGGGTGAGGATAGGATCATCTTGCCGCTAACATGGTACGCTGACATGGGCAAAAAATATAACTGCCACACCTCACTTGAGATAACTCATAATGGTGAAAAAGCGCCACTCCAACTCGGTCACCTAAGCAATCCGAGGTCTTCCGACCTTGCAATCGCGACCGATGACCACTTTCCCCTTGCCCCGGTTTCCCGCCCTAAAGAATCCTTGCGACTTATAGTTGATAAATTCGCCAATGCAGCCAGACGTATGAAAGCAGCAGGGATAGATGTTGCTCTGCTTCACGGTGGCCATGGCAACCTCATCTCACAATTTTTCAGCCCACTATACAATAAAAGAACTGATGAATATGGCGGGAGCATAGAAAACCGATGCCGCTTTGCTGTCGAAGTCTGTGAAGCAATTCGACAACTTTGTGGAGAGAAGTTTGTTATTGAGCTGCGCATCTCCGCAGACGAAATTGCTCAGGGTGGTGTTCACATCGACGAAACCCTACAAATAGTCGAATGCTTGAAAAAGCATGTTGATATCTTCCATATTTCCGCAGGATTACGACTATATGAAAGAGGCAAATATATGCGCCATTGGCTACAGACTTATATGATGCCAAGGGAGTTTAATGTACACTTCGCAAAAAGGATCAAACAAGCGCATCCCGACACACTTATAACCACCGTTGGCTCAATTATGAGCTTGGATGCAGCTGAGCGCATTATCAGCGATGGTTGGGCAGACTTCGTTGCGATGTGCCGTCCTCTTATGGCTGATCCGGAAATGCCCCGCAAATACGCACACGGTATGCCGGAGGAACGCAGACCTTGCCTTCGTTGTCTTTCATGTTGCAAACATCTATTTGTACCCAAGCCAATATACTGTGCTGTCAATCCCATGTCGTTTATGGTCAGAGAGCTAACAGATGGACGAGTCCCACCCGCGCCCAAGAAAAAACGAGTCGCTATCGTTGGAGGAGGTCCGGCAGGAATAACCGCTCTGACCACGCTCATTGATCGCGGTCATGACGTTACGCTATACGAGAAATCAGGCAGACTCGGCGGCAATGTTGTTGGAGCCGCAGCCCCACCTTTTAAACTCGACTGTCAGGACTATCTAAAATGGCTGGTCAGGCAGCCGACGAAAACCTCTGCTAAAGTTTTACTCAATACTGAGGCAACAAAAGAGCTTCTCCTCAAGGAAAACTTTGATGCGCTTATAATCGCTGTTGGTGCCAAGCCCACTTTCCCTGATGTTCCCGGCATTGATAAGCCACACGTAAGTTGGGCGGCAGACGCAGAGCTTGGAGTGACGCCTGTGGGAGACAAGACCGTTATTATAGGTGCAGGTACTGTCGGACTTGAAGCTGCAATTGACTTTGGGCAATGCGGAAAAACAGTTACATTAATTGAACGAAGTGATGCGCAAACTAACATGGCTTCGCTGTTTAAGTCGGGCGGCTCGGTAACAAGGGATCTATTGGCAATGCTTAATGATCATAAAATAGATATCCACTATGAAGCCCAACTTGTCGAAGTTCTCGACGACATGGTGATCTTCCGTAACCATAATACCGGTGAAGCCGTTAGTATTCCTGCTGATACAGTGCTTGTGGCGACCGGCATGAAGCCACTTTATGAAACAGTCGAGTCTTTACGGCGCTGTGTCCCCGAAACCGAAGTCAGGATTGTTGGAGACGCATATGAAGTTGCGAGTATTTGCGAAGCAGTTAACAGTGCGTTCCAAGCAGCGCTGTATATTTAAGGTAAGCACTGATTAAATTTGCCCGAAGTAATTGCGAGGACAAGGAGCGCGAATTAATCAGCGTTTACTAAGTCTCGCAAAATTCCATCGATGAAAGGAAAGTTCATTATTATGGAAACAAACTTAGACATGAAGTTTTATAGTAAGCGCTCTCCAAAGCGAGGTCACTCATGGGAAACAGAGCCGAAAGATATTCCCGATACCAAAATCTCAGATTCGCACGAGGTCGATGTCGTCGTTATTGGTGGCGGCATCAGTGGACTCGCTGCTGCTGCTCGTTGTTCAGCCAAGGGTTTGTCTTGTATCGTTATAGACAAAAATGAAAAACTCGTCGCAATTGGTGCGCAAGTTGCCGCTATCAATACCAAAACGATGGCAGAGAAGGGGCTATCCATCGATAAAACCCAATTTGCGGCGGATTGGCTCAAGGTAAGCGGCAGTCGTGTTGAGGAAAAACTTCTTTGGATTTTCATCAATAGAAGCGCAGAGGGTTTTGAGTGGATGCTAAATCTCGCAGGTGATTGTATTGACACCGATATCTATGTCGGCTACAAAGGTCCGATGTTTAGCGAGTACCCGGGAACTCATCACATTACACTCAAAGAAGGTGGAAAATACGAAAACCGGTTTGGCGGGAGACTCGCATGTGAAATTTTTGAAAAAGAGCTTATTAAAAATAATGGGAAAATTTTTCGTGCTATATCGGCAAAGATGCTTGAAAAAGATGGAAATGGTCGTGTTGTGTCTTGTGTCGCCGAAACCAATGATGGCAAATATGTCAGATACAAAGGAAAAAAGGCAGTTGTCCTTGCAACCGGCGACTGCAGCGATAGCCGCGAAATGCTTGAGACCTTCTGTCCTATAGGTCTTAGAACATTAAGACATTTCCCTCGCAAAGGAAATACTGGGGACGGTCAAAAAATGGCATATTGGGCTGGCGCTGTGCTTGATAATCCAGAATGGGCTGTGACAATGCATTTGCTGGGACATAGCGGACTTCAGTTTTTCTATTTGCATGTTAACAAACTTGGAAAGCGGTTTATGAATGAGGATACCTGGATGCAGGCAAAGGCGATCAGATGCCTTATGCAGCCCGGAGGAGATATTGCATATACAATTTTTGACAGTAAATTCATTGACGAAATTGCTGAGCGTTGGGACTTGCTAGGCGGCCAAGGAATGTCTCTGCTTACAATGCACGGTGAAAAATTTGACCGTGAGAAGCTCGTTACTGCGGTTGAACGGACGCTGGCAGGTCATGGGTATCCTGCTGAAATGCCCGATTCGGACAAGTCCCCCAACGGCTTCAAAGCCGCATCCATTGAGGCCCTTGCAGAAATGATCAATGTGCCAAAAGAGAACCTGGCTAAAACGGTGCGCAGGTACAATACCCTCGTAAAAAATGGCACTGACACTGACTTTGGGAAAAGGTCAGAACTTCTCACAACAATTGAAAACCCACCATTCTTCGCACTCAAGTGGGGACCTGCTCTGCTTGATGTGTTCGGAGGAGCACTCACTGATGAGCGCCTAAATGTCTTAGGATCAGACAGCAATCCCATCCCCGGATTATATGCTGTCGGCAATGCCGCAGGTGGCATGTATGCGATTGATTATCCCCTGTTACTCAATGGTAACAGCTATGGTCGTGCGCTTGCCTACATGATGCAACTTGCTGATTCACTCACCGAATAATGCAGCAATTAAAGCTATTTCAAATTACGTGCTTTGAGTACAGTCTGATAGCAGTGATATTGTGTTCATAACACATATGCATGGAGCTCACTGTTTGATAATTTTAGCATAGTTTTGTATACGCTCTATACACAGAAGTAGACCAACTCTCTTATATGCTTATAGCGAAATGCTGTGATGGAATTGAGAAAGCAGGTGATTGTGCAAAACAATGTAACAATGTTTGACCTATTTTGCAAGAGTAAGTAAAAACAAACTATCCGGAGTATTTAAGGAGGAAAAATGAAAAAAGTAATTGGTTTAATGATTATTGTTCTAGCTCTGCTTCTCATGGTTGCCGCGTGCGGAAATGGAAATGATGGAGATCCCGGACCAGTCACTCCACCGGAATCGGTGCAACCGGGTGCGGAAGCATCGGCTACTCCCCCAACAGTAGCCAATGACAATGCTGATGGTAACGATCAGCAGGAAAACAATCAACCGCAAAATGATGAGGGACCATTTCATGGCGGCACACTGAGAGTCGTAGGGACAACAGAAGGCGCAGGTCCGATAGGTGTTCCATGGACCGGTCACATATCTGCCCAAGACACATGGTTAACTGGTCCGGTCAAACAAACTCTTGTACGTGAGCATCAGGATTCTGAAGTCTCTCCGCTCCTCGCAACCCACTGGGATATAAACTTAGATACTCAAACCATAACTTTCACGTTACAACAAGGTGTCACCTTCCACGATGGCTCACCGTTTAATGCGGAGTCTGCTGCATGGAATCTGGACAAAACGCAATATTACAGCGGACTTGCCATCAGTTACACAGTAGATATCCTAGACAATTATGTCATTAGGGTCAACATGGAAACGCCCATAACAAATGGCACTATAAATCAATTTGCGCAGCTTCCCTTCCGAATAATATCTATGGTTCACTATGAGACTTATGGATATGATTCTTCTCGCGAAAACCCAATTGGCACCGGACCATTTATGCTGACAAATGGCGGTGAATACATCAGAGGTTCACATACCAGAGCTATCCGCAATCCAAACTTCTGGATGGAAGGGCAACCATTCCTTGATGCCGTTGAATACCATCTCTTAACAGATCGGATGACACAAACACTTGCACTCTCTGCTCCGCATGGTGAAGGCGCTATTGATGCTCTACGAACTCATAGTTCAGAGCAAATCGCCCATTTCCGTGATTTAGGCTACACTAATCTATGGATCAACATGATGGGTACTGCATTATTTCCAAGCAGCGCAAATCCGAATTCTCCAATGGCAAATGTCTATGTCCGCCGGGCAATTTCCGCAGCAATTGACAGAGATCTGCTCGTTGCTGCGCTGGGATTCAACGTTTGGACTCCACTATATCAATACACAACCCCTGCTCGCGCAACTCACTTTGTGACTGACCCAGATTATGGCGTTCCCAGATTCAATCCGGAGCAGGCAAGAGAGTGGATGGCACAAGGTGGCTTCCCGGATGGATTCAGGACCACATTATATGTTCAGCCTGGAACTGCTGACACTGACACCGCTGCTGCGATCCAACATATGCTTGCCGAAATAGGCATTCAGGCTGATATTGTATTCCCGGATGCAGGAGCTTTCGTTGCTCTAAACAGGGTTGACGGATGGGAAGGGCTAATGTTTCATAACGTTATGAACGCCGTTGTTCATGCTAATACAGCAAGTATGTTATTTAGTCGGGCCGCCGGTAACTTTGTCTCTATGGAAAAATCCGATGAGTTCGAGCAACTTATCCAGACTTCCATTGAAGTGTTCGGAGATAACGTTGCTGAAGTCAGAGATCTATCCGACTACATTGTTGATAATTGCTTGATAATTTCCCTCTGGCTGACAAATTCATCTACAATTGTCCGACCGGGCATTGAGGGTTTGAGCTTCCGCGACAACATCATTCGCTACGAGGATGCATGGTTTGATTGGTTGGGGAACTAACGGGCGATGCCAACTATCTCAGATAGCTTACCGAAAGATTATCCTGTGTGGTTGCTGTCATGCCTAATCTGCAGCACGGCGAAGAGACTGTGTTTTTCAATTTCCAAAGCGAGTTTGTGCGCCCACAAGTGCAAGACGGAGCATAATATTTGCAATCGCACATGTTTGAGTGACGAAATTGCAAAAATACAGGCTCTGAGCGCAAGCGCTCTCACATCTGCGTGAACAACAGTAACTCTGTACGAAGGTGTTATAGTCTCAATAAAATTTAGGAGGTTACAATGGCAGCATATATTATCAGAAGGCTAATCCACTGCATTATAATAGTTATTCTGGTCAGCATGCTGGTTTTCGTTTTGATCAGGTTGTTACCCGGCGATCCCGTGCATATGCAGATGGCAATGCTGGACCTAGGTACACTAACCCCTGAGGCAATGCAACAACAGTATGAAACCCTCAGACGCGATTTAGGTCTCGATCAAGCAATCGTGGTCCAGTACTTCAATTGGTTTTCAAATGTAATACAGGGTGATTTCGGAAGATCTATGGTCAGACACTTCAATATTGCCGAAGACCTTCAGTCGCGAATGACCGTTACACTGTTTCTTGGAATCATCACTTTTATAGTCAGTAATATCCTTGGCATGTTTTTAGGAACGATCAGTGCTATCAGGCGCGGGTCAATACTGGACACATTAGTAACTGCTGTTGCAAATGTTGGTATAACTGCACCTGCATTCTTAATCGCCATTTTGGGAATATATGTCTTCGGCTATGTTCTGGGGTGGCTGCCCATCTTTGGCTACCAACTGCCTTGGGCAGGCAATTTCTCACTAAGTATAAGGCAAGGTATTTTGCCGATCTTCGTCATGTCACTTGGACCTATGGCGATTACAGCTAGACAGACTCGCTCAAGCGTTTTGGAAGTACTTAACCAAGATCATGTACGTACAGCATGGGCAAAAGGCACGCGTGAAAAGATGATCATACTCAGGCATGTCTTAAAAAACGGATTGATTCCCATCATCTCCTTGCAAGGCGCAATGGTACGAATGATATTCGGCGGCTCTGCCATTGTTGAGTCAATATTCGTTATACCGGGCGTAGGGCAAATGATTGTCACCGCTATGTTCTCCGCAGACTACACCGTCATTCAGGCTGTTGCATTGGTGTTGACCTTTGTCGCTGTTATATCGAATTTGTTGGTTGATCTCTTATACGGATGGGTTGACCCTCGTATACACTATAGCTAGAAGCTTTGAACAAGGCTACAAGAAGAGGAGGCTAATCATGACAGAGAAAACAAGCGGCATTCAGGAATTCCCTAATATTGATGCTACTGACTTACAGACGCCAGAGGATGCGCCGCTTCCAAAAATTAATGAAACCAAACGCTTCCTCAGAGTGTTTTTCCGGCGAAAGATTGTTGCAGTATCATTTTGCATAGTCGTGCTGATTCTGTTTATCGCGGCATTCGCAGATTTTGTCGCTCCATATGCTCCAAACGATCAAAACTTATTGAATGTACTACAACCTCCATGCAGCACTCATTGGTTGGGAACCGATGGACTTGGCAGAGACTTGCTTAGCCGCATAATTCACGGAACAAGAATTGCTTTGCTGGTCGGCGTCGCTACAACGATCATCGCGGCAGCCATTGGCTCCATCATTGGTCTTATAGCAGGTTTTGCAGAAGGACCACTGGAGGGGCTCATCATGCGTGCTACTGATGCATGGATTTCAATACCTCCCTTGATTCTTATGCTTTTGATTGCAAGCATACTTGGCTCGGGAGTGTTTGGAACGATAATCGCTGTTGGATTTACCATGTTTCCAGGATACATAAGGCTTATATATGGTCAAGTTATGACTGTAAAGCAAAATGACTATATTATGGCTAGCCGCGCAATGGGAGACAGCAAAGTTCGCATAGCAATCGTACATATATTGCCCAACTGCGTCTCTCCGCTTATCGTAATGATGACCATGATGATGGGAACATCAATCCTACTAGAAGCCGGGCTCAGTTTCCTTGGACTTGGCATTGCTCCACCTGCACCCGCTTGGGGCAGCATGACTCGCGATGGGTATGTACATCTTGCGCGTGCACCTTTGCTATCTATTGCACCAGGCATAGCAATAATGATATTGGTCTTTGCCTACAATATGGTCGGTGATGGCATACGAGATGCACTTGATCCCAAGCTGCGGGGAACACTTGATAACTGATAGAAAATTAGGAGAGGAATGTTCTGAGATATGGGAAGACTGTTGTCTGTCAGCAACCTGACCACTGAATTTAATACAGAGCGCGGAATTGTTCGCGCAGTCGATAACATTTCATACCACTTAGATGAGGGAGAAATTCTCGGTCTGGTAGGTGAATCTGGGTGCGGAAAGTCCGTGAGCCAACTGTCATTGATGCAATTGATACCCACGCCACCGGGAAAAATAACTTCCGGAAAAGTAGATTTCAACGGAGTAAATATACTAACATACCATAGAAAGAGCGCAGAAATGTCCGCCATTCGCGGGCGTGATATTTCAATGGTTTTTCAAGAACCCATGACCTCGCTCAATCCTGCAATGACAATTGGCAAGCAAATGATAGAAGTGCTTACCAATCACATGGATATAACAAAAGCGGAAGCCTGTAATAGATCTATTGACATGCTGGATCAGGTTGGCATTCCCGACGCGGCTAAGCGCATCTCGGACTATCCCCACCAGTTCTCCGGCGGAATGCGGCAAAGAGTAATGGTGGCAATGGCAATGTTATGCAAACCAAAACTTATAATTGCCGATGAAGCTACGACGGCGCTGGATGCAACAATACAAGCCCAGCTCTTAGAATTACTATATAGCATCGTAAACGAATATGATGTTGCACTCGTAATGGTAACTCACAATCTCGGGGTAGTTGCAAGATATGCGCAAAGGATAAATGTCATGTATGCCGGTCGGATAGTGGAAACAGGCACTGTTAAAGATATCTGGGCAAACCCAATGCATCCATACACTCAAGGGCTTATTAGCTGTGTTCCGAAGCTGGGCGAAAAACTTGAACCAATAACCGGAATGCCGCCGTCACTTATAAATCGACCAAAGACATGTGCATTTCTAGCAAGATGTAAATTCAGACAACCTGAGTGTTTTAAGGACCCTGTCAGAGATTTGACCTATTTCGAGCAACAGCATGCAACGGCCTGCAACGTTAGGCTTAAGGAGGTGGGCATGTAATGGCAAGACATAATGAGCATAATGAGACCGCTATCACAGACACCAGTACAAAAGAAGTTGCGGAAAATAGTATTGATATTAAAAATCTAAAGATGTATTTTCCGGTAAGACGTGGAATATTAAAGCGCAATGTTGGTGATGTCAAGGCAATTGACGATGTAACCTTTTCTATTAAACAAGGAGAGACTTTGGGGTTGGTCGGAGAAAGCGGATGCGGAAAAACGACCACAGGCAGATGTATACTTAGAATGTATAAACCCACATCCGGTCAGATACTTTTTAATGGCGTTGATATATCAACTATGTCCGAATCGAAGCTGAGATCCGTACGGCGGAATATGGCTATTGTCTTCCAAGACCCTTACAGCTCGCTCGACCCCAGAATGAGTTCTGGCAGGGCGGTTGGTGAGCCTTTGATTATTCATAATCTGACAAAAACCCGGCAAGAATACAACGACAGGGTTGAGGAGTTGTTTAGGCTTACAGGGTTAAACCCTGAAATGATCGATAGATATCCACACGAGTTCTCCGGTGGTCAAAGGCAGCGATTATCTATTGCAAGAGCACTGGCCGGGGATCCAGCACTCATCATCTGCGATGAGCCGATTTCTGCGCTGGATGTTTCAATGCAAGCTCAAATATTAAACTTGCTCCAAGAATTAAAGGAACGTAACAGTAAGATAAGCTACCTGTTTATCTCCCATGATTTGCTTGCAGTGCAGTACATCAGTGACCGTGTAGCGGTCATGTACTTGGGGCGCATCGTGGAAACTGCACCGGCAGATGTGTTGTACTCAAATACGTTGCATCCATATTCTCAAGCGTTGCTTTCCGCACAGCCAATCCCGGATCCGGTTGCGGAGGAAACTCGTCAAAGAGTTATCCTATCTGGCGATATCCCAACCCCTCTTAACCCTCCTCCGGGATGTTCATTCCACCCAAGGTGTCTATATGCAACAAAGGAGTGTTCCGAAAGCGTTCCGGAGTTAAGAGCAATTGGCAATGGGCATTTCATAGCTTGTCACAAAGTATAGCTGCTAGTGTGCCGATCCGAAAATAATCGGACTCGATTAATCCGTTATGCTCTTATAATTCACAAGTAAGTCAGTTTCAACTTTCTCAAATAACTCATCTATCCCCCAAATACCTTCGGATTTCTTGATTATGCTTCTCTCAACCACCGGGTCTGAATATCTACCAATCATATTGCCTCCGACAATGAATACTGATCCATTCACGCGCGAAGATTGGTCAGATGCCAAGTAGACGATGAACGGCGCTACATGTTCAGGACCGGGAGTTTTCGATGCATCTACAAAAGAACGCCCCTTGATGACGATTGGGCTATCATGTGACAATTTCGCCGCCTCAAGCTCATATGCTGCTCGCGTCCGTGCACCCGGTGCAAAACAGTTTACAGTTATTCCGTCATCGCAAAGCTCCATCGCTGCCCCACGTGTCAACCCAAGCACACCTGCGTTAGCAGCACAGTATTCAGCATGCTTCAGCGGTCCTCCGGCAAAAGCTGGAGATGAGCAAAGAATGATCCTCCCTGATTTTTGCTTTCTCATATATGGGATTGCATATTTCATTGTATAAAAGTAACCGCGTGGTTTGACGTTATTGACATGATCCCACAACTCCGGTGAGATATCCTCTATATCAGAAAATCCAAATCCACCCGCTACATTGCACAAAATGTCTATGCGCCCATAGGTTTCAATCGTAGTCTCAATCAAACGCTGCGCATCTTCAATCTTTGTAATATCGCAGTAGACAGGAGTCGCTTCACCTCCGGCATCTATTATGGCTTGTGCGGTGGTTTCGGCGTCTCCATTTTCGGCTGCATGGTTATTGATAAACCACACACGCTGTTCATCTGATAGCCTCTCAAGATGCTTCCCCTGTACCATTGAGCTTCCGGTCGATCCCGGCTTGCGGTTGTTTGTCACCACTTTCGCGCCTTGCTCTCCGAAAATCTTAGCTATTGCTCTGCCTATCCCCTGACCCGAGCCCGTTACTATTGCTACTTTCCCCTCTAATACTTTCCTATTCATATATTACTGCGCCTCCTAATCAAAAGATACTGTCAGTTCTTCTTGGTCAACCAAAAACTTTGCTTCAATCCGCAACTCCCCACCTCGTACAAGTGCCGAGTAATCCCTAGCAAAAAAAGTATCACTGTTTAGCTGGCGTACCAACTCCGCCGCGAGGGTCTCGTTGTCCCTGACTCCAGAGTCAAGGTTTATTTCCACAATTACGTCGTCTCCCAATCTGATTTCATTTGCAGCGGTCGTCTCAAATATCATTGTAAATGAACCTTGATTGCCAAGTGGAGGATCCAAAACAATACTATCAATGTCAATGGATATCCTTGCTCTTTGTTCGGGATTAAAGTTTCCTATCCGCTCGTCTATATTTGCGGAAAAGGCGAATGCATAGTGTACATCCTGCAAAGCTCCTGCACCGCCATTTCCATTTTGACCGCCAACTGCTTGTGTTGCGCCACCTTCGCCTCCGCCACATCCCACTAATATCGCAAGCGAGAGCAACAACAAGCCTAAAGCCACTATTGATTTACTGCCTGACCGTAATTTGAATCTCGTTTTCTTCATCACAATATTACCTCCATAATTATAGTCATCTCTGTCTCACATCTTCAAAGCTTTTCTAGCTCCTCATCCGTGTGAATCTTTCCCCGCCTGTATTCCGCGCTTCTCAGTTAAATACTATCAGGTACACATTTTACTTAACATGTATATACGAGCCTATTTTCAATATATCTTTTTGTGTCCACAGCACAGTTTGTTACATTCTATTTGTTAATCATCATTGCGAAAATAAAGGACTTGCTGTATAATGAAAAAAGATTAGCTATGAACATGAACAGCAGGTGCACCTTATGAAAAATTCAAGTGACGCTGGTTTAAATCATTCAAACCCGATGACACACCACATAATGCCACGCCACCGGCTGGATAAGATGCTTGAAGAAGCAACCCAGTGCAAGCTGGTTTATGTAATTGCGGGTGCCGGTTCCGGAAAAACTCAAGCCGTGCGGCAATATATTGAGAGTCAAAAAGACGCCGTTGTCCGCTGGATACAATTAACAGAAAGTGACAACATTGGCTCTCGTTATTGGGAAAGTCTTACACACATCGTCTCTATTGACAATCCCGATTTGTCCGCAAAACTACGTGAACTGGGTTTCCCGGAGACCCTTGCTCGCTTCAAACAGTTTGCGGAAATCACAAGGACCACAGAGCATCGCTCACATAAAACCTTTCTTGTACTTGATGATTTTCACTTGATGCATTCCCGAGAGGCGCTTGCCTTCGCGGAGCGTTGCGCCCATCTACAAATTCCCGGCGCATGTGTTATCATTATTTCCCGAAAAAAACCCAGTATCAACATCGTCCCTTTGCTCTCAAAGCGGAACGTCAGCATCATAACTGAGGACGAGCTTCTCTTCACTGCTGAGGAAGTTGCAGAATTCTTTTGCCTGAACAAAATATCGCTTTCCGCGCACGAGATTTCGCAACTGATGGCGACAACAAAGGGCTGGTCCCTTGCAATCAACATGTTCTCACTAATGCTAAAAAGAACTCATAATAATTTCAAACATGCACTTGATACCGTACGACAAAACATCTTCAAATTGTTTGAAATAGAGGCTTGGGTTGACTTGCCGGAAAACATTCAAACTGTGATGGTCAAGATGTCACTATTGTCTGACTTGCCGATATTGCCTTTACATGAGATTTCCACCGACACAAAATTTTTGCAAGACACCCCGGAACTTGCATCATTTATATGGCTTGACAATTATACAAATGACTTCAAAATCCATCCGCTTTATCTGGAATTTTTGCAAAGTAAGCAGCACATTTTATCCCATGACGAAAAACAGGAAACATATCGAAAAGCATCCATATGGTGCTCTGAAAATGGCTTTAATATGGGTGCCATGTGTTACTATGCAAAATCGCGTCAGTTTGAGCATATGATCAACACGTTTTATACCTTCCCCTTCAGGCTCCCTCGTGATGCCAGTGAATATTATTTGAATATTCTGAATGAGTTGGACCCGGAAGAAAACGATAAAGAAAATTCTAGAATTTTATTTCTAAAGCACTATTTCACACCTCTTTTGCTTGCCGGAATGGGGAATCATGAACAGGCACATGAACACGCTTTGAAGGTCATCAGAAAATGGGAACAGATGGATACCCCACTCTCTATTATACTTCTTTACACCACTTATATCAGTTTGGCATATATAGATATGTTTAATTGCACTGTTACTCATAAATATAATGCACCGGAATATTTAAAGAAATCGATAGAGTTCTATAACCGCCTTTTTGTTCTGCCCCAGACAGAACTGAGCAACGCTTTTCTCAGCGCGGACATCCGCTCTTTTGCCTGTCTGGTCGGCGTAGGTGCAGAATTGACGGAGTTTGACAAATTTCTGGAAGCCACAAACCAAGTCGAGTCGCTCATTGCAGAAACTCAACATGGCGTATACACCGGATATGCAGATTTGGTTGCCTGTGAATATGCTTTTTTCCGGAATCAGCCTGACCTTGCCAGAAGTCATGCACATAATGCAGTCTTGAAAGCGCGCGAAAGACGGCAATATAGCCTTGTGGCACTGGCACAAAACTATCTGCTTCGTATTGCAATGCTTGAGGGCAATGCCCCTCTGGTAAAGGTTACATTAAAGCAACTGTCTGCCCATCTAAGCAATCAGGATTTTTGGAACAGACAACTGTATTTCGATTTATATACCGGAGCCTTTTATGCGAAGATCGGTCTCCCGGATATGGTCGCCCGATGGTTTGTCATGGATGAAAAAGAGACTGCTTCTGAAATCCAGATCCCTTCAAGAGAGTTATATGTAAGTGGTCTTTACTATATTTCATCCAAAAAATATAAGCAGGCACTTACAGTCTTATGCAATTCCTACCCAAGAGATCCGCACGAGCGTTTCATTTTTGGAGAGTTGAGGCTTTTGTTACTGACTGCTGTAGCACGAATAAAAACCGGTGATATTGAGGGCGCGATGGCGGATTTTGAAAGTGCATATCAAATGTCATATGGTGGCATATTTGAAATGTTTTTCATTGAGCTTGGCAAAGAATTGCATTCATTGGTTTCCACTGCATTAAGTCGTACAGATTGCAGCATTTCAAAGGAGTGGCTCAAAACAATTGATGGCAAGGCGTCTATTTATGCAAAAAAAATCGCTGTTGTAGCCGGTGGAATTAAACGCGAGATGAATATCTCCGACTCGATTTCATTATCCGCTCGTGAAAGGGAGGTTCTTAGCGATTTGTTTCATGGTCTTTCCCGGGAAGAAATCGCGTTGAATCGGTATTTATCTATAAATACCGTTAAAAAAACATTGCAGTCGATATATATAAAACTGGACGCTCAAAACAATGTGGACGCAATTCGGATTGCATTGGAAAAAAAATTAGTGCAATAGCTAACCGTCCTAAGCAGCTACCTTATCCTTGACCGACTTAGCCCTGTTGAACCCTTTCCGCTTTGCCTTATAAAATCAGCTCCTGCCTAAACAACTTAAACAACCCTCTTTTGAATCCGTGAAACCGGATTTGAAAGGGGTTTGTGCTATTTTTTACCAATTTTTTACCCAATAGGATGTGGTCACAGATTTCAGCGCAAGTATAATTAAATCATAACCATTTTATGACATTCTTAACTCAATGTCACTAGATAATATCTCAGTGGTTGTAATCAGCAAAGGAGTGAATAAAAAATGAGAGAGAACATAAAATCAAAACAAATAGCGGTAAGATTTGATGCTGCTTCCTATGAAAACATAAGCACCTACGCAAAAAAAGAACATAGAGGCTTGGGTGAATTCGTCAGGCACGCTACTTTGTTTTACATCGAGCATATTGAAAAGCATAAGAAAAACCCATATGGGAAAGAGACTGAATGGTTATAAAAACATCTTTTTTCCAGTCGAAGAAAATCACCCTTTAGGGTGTAGCGCTCAAAATCCTGAGCAGATAGTATTAATTAAAGTGTAATCGCGGTTTGACAAGCTAAGAATATCTCCGGAAGGGTGGTCACAATGAAAAACACCGTTTGGAAAGAGCTTGGGGCGTTAGGGCTAAAAATAGCAATAATTGTCACTGTTGCGGTATTGATTTTCACCCTTTTTTATGGAGTCCACCGAAATGCAGACCCTGACATGACCCCGATGGTCAAAACTGGCGACTTAGTTCTGTTCTATAGATTAAATAGAAATTATGTCATAGGAGATCTTCTGCTGCTTGATTTCCAGGGTGAGCGGCAAGTGCGGCGGGTTGTCGCTAGAGCCGGAGACACCGTGGATATTGCGGACGGCGGACTGGTTGTCAATGGGGCGGTTCAGCAGGAGCTGGAAATCTTCGAGCAAACTAGGCGGTATGAAAATTCTGTCTCTTTTCCGCTCACTATAGAGTATGGACAGGTATTCGTTCTGGGTGATGCACGAGAAAATGCAACGGACAGTCGCGTATATGGTCCGGTAAACGTAGAGGACACCTTAGGTTCCGTAATTACCATAGTCAGACGCCGAAACCTATAAAAACCTGTAGTCAAACCTGACACACCTGACAAATCTTAAAGGAGGACTCCCAAATGAGCGCGGCTGCTAAAATCGGAAGAAGTGCCGTACGGGTGGCAAATGGTTTTGTAGATATGCTTGTATTAACAGCCATTTTGTTGCTTATCGCTTTTAGCGGCTACGCCATATGGGATTCGGGACAGGTACATAGTGCGGCAAGCCACAGAAATTACGAGATCTATAATCCCACTGTCGAAAACGAAACAGCCTCTTTCGCTGATTTGCAGACCATCAACCCAGACGTATTTGCCTGGCTAACTGTGTACGGAACAAATATTGATTACCCAGTGGTACAGGGACAAGATAACAGACTATATGTCAACACAGACGCGAGAGGCAGACATTCACTTTCAGGTGCGATCTTTTTAGACTTCCGCAGCAGTCCGGACTTTTCAGATTTCAGCAGCATTCTGTACGGACACCACATGGAAAACCGGGTCATGTTCGGGGAAATCGAACTGTTCTCTGACAGGAGTTATTTTGAAGAACGCAGATACGGCATGATGTATTTCAATGGGCGGGAGCATGGCTTAGAATTTTTCGCTTTCGTACATGCAGATGCTTACGACACTTCGGTATTCCGAAACTCAATAACAGAACCGGAAGATCAGCAGGCATATTTAGACCTACTACTTAGCATCGCAATAAACATTCGTAAAGATGTGCCGGTAACGTTGGATGACTGTATTGTACTACTGTCCACTTGCTCACCAACTTCCACAAATGGGAGAGATATTCTTATTGGAAAGATCACTTATCAGGCACATGGTAATCCCTTCTTGGTGGAAGAAACCACCATTTCACAGGCTATTCTGGTAATAGACGAATTACCCGATCTATGGACGCAACTTGATTTATGGGTGCAAATCAGCATAGGTGCATTGATTATCCTGCTGATTCTGGCGGCAATCATCCTGATTTGCAAAAAGCGGAAATGGCATCACCCCGAATAAATAGCTCAACAAGGCTCCTAATTCGATGGGGGTGTGGAAAATGAAAACAATGAGACTCACACTAATATGCATAGCCTTTATCCTGATTGCCATAATCTGCTACAGCAGTTATCAGCTGGGGGTTATCAACCGAAACAATGCCCAAGAAGCAAACATTCGCGAGTGGCTAATGCAGTATCACCCCATAACGCAGATATCACACTCCACTGATTCTTCCATTACTTTTTTCACCACCGAATCACTTGCCACATCGAAAGTAAACCAAAGCATTGTTGACTTACAGGCAGTGTTCCCGGACGTGATCGGCTGGCTCAATATCCCAAACACCAGAATTGATTATCCTTTTGTGCAGGGGATGGATAATGACCAATATTTGCACATGGATTTAAATCACAACCGATCGGCAGCCGGTACGATCTTCATGGACTATCATAACAGCAGAAATCTCTCTGACTTTAACACCATCATTTATGGTCATCACATGAGAAGCGGCAGCATGTTCGCATCATTACAAAGCTTTAGCAATCGGGATTTTTTTGAGAATAATAGATCAGGTACAATCTTTCTCGCGGATAAAACTTACGAAATTGAATTTATGGCATTTGCGGTAGTACAACCGAATGACACCATAATCTACAACTCCACAATATTGACAGATTCAGACAGAATTTCGTTTTTTGATCATGTGGCAAGCATCGCCCGCAATTACAGAGATATCGGAGTCGCCGTGAATGATCGCATCGTTACCTTTTCTACGTGCAATTATGAGTTTAACAATGCCCGCATGGTGCTAATCGGAAGGATCAATTGATTCTTGACCACGCAGGCAGCGCAAGTCCAAGGACAAGCCTTCGGGAAAATGGTATTTACGCAAAATGGGCTTCCCCTATCCGCGTCAATATATGTCGATTTTTTAACTAATCAGCTAAATTTTAAGGAGGACACAATCATGTTTAGAAAATCAAAAGCCTTTTTGGCAATCGCGCTCGTCGCTGTATTATGCCTTGTCAGCAGTATCACAGCACTTGCAAACCTCAACGCAGATTACGCGCTTATAGGCACCGAGGCTAACCCGGTTCAGGCAACCATTACCAAAAATCTGAGAATGCCTGAAGGTACAATTACTCCAGAGGTAGAATTCGAGTTCACAGCAACAGGAATTAGTGTAGACAGTCTCACAACCCAAGAGGCGCTGGACTCAATGCCGGACCTAAACAATCTGACAGCCAGCTTCACCACTGCCGATCAGAACCTCCTCCCAGTTAACAATATCATCTCCATAAGGAAAGAAACCGGTAACATTTTCCAAGGCGTTAGATTCCCCCACGCAGGTATATTTGTGTATGAAATCAGAGAAACTCATAACACAAACCCTGACAAAACTCCACACGAGGTCCTTATGTACTCAAATGCCGTATATACTCTCACTGTTTATGTGGCAAACACCGAAGATGGCAGAGGCACATTCGTTTATGGGCTCGGCACAGTTGTCACTGTGACGGACAATGAGGGGCAAACCCAAGGCAGCAAAATTGACCCCACCCCTGGTGGCGATGGAGTATATTACTTCTTCAGCCAAATGGTCTTCACAAATGATTTTGTAAGAACCAATGGTGCGGTTGACCCTGAAATTCCAGATCCCGTTACCGAGTCCACATTAGAAATCACCAAAGAAGTATCCGGGGACTTTGCCAGCAGAGATCAATACTTCAATTTCAATATGACCCTTAACATCCCCTCCCTTGTGCGAGTCGTCCCACCGTACTACAGAGCCTATGTGGTAGAAAACGGTGCTGTAATCGATCCGGTTAATAATGCTGCTTCAGAACTGATCGGGTCTGACGCAGGCGGTGATTATATCATGGTTTCAACCAGCATTGAGACTGCATTTCATCTTAAACACGGGCAACGACTTGTATTCGTTAATACCCCCGTAGGCACACGCTACGAAGTGACAGAGGCGGCAACACCCAACTATATCCCAAGTTTCATCATAACGGTAAACAATGTAGCGGGTAGCCGTGTCACAGGCACTAGAAACACAGCTCTTAGCACAACAGCTAACGCAGAGCCGCGACTCGTCGGCGAGCTTGCCAACAGAGCAGCCTTTACAAACACTCGCGATTTAGTAACGCCTACCGGTCTTAACTTGAATGATCTTCCCTTCATCGGTTTGATTGCTTTTGCATTGGGCGCTCTAATCATTTTCATTGTGGTTAAATCCCGCAAAAGAACGCAACATAACCAATAAAAGTGCTACAAGAAGGCTATGCCCTTGGAGTGTTTCAACACTCCCCGGCATAGCCACCCCCCTTAATTTGAGATTATAAGCGATGAGGCAAAGGAGATGACAGACCATGCGTAGGATTAAAGTAAAAAAAAGAAACATGCGCATAATGAGAGACGCTGTAATCGTCTTTGTGGCGAGCTTGGCTTTGCTCTCTCTGGTCGGCACTCTGCTTATCCCGGCAGCATCTGCCGCAGAATCGTATACGATGGAGACAGCGACTACAGAGACTGATCAAGTCACATTGACTGTAAATCAGCATTTTGTCAGCTCCGGGTTTTTCCTCCCACTAAGCGATGTGTTCACTTATAGGTTAATGCCAATCACAATCGGTGTGCCAATGCCTATTGGAAGCAATCCGGAGAGCTATTATTTTACAATCGCCGGAACAAGAGCGCTTAATATCGACCCCATCAGCTTTACTGATGCAGGAGTCTATGTATATGAGCTCAGATGTGTGACGGCAGACAGGTCCGGCTATACTATAGATCGGCGGGTATATACCATTGAAGTACATGTCACAAATGATCTGACAGCTGTCATGGTTGCCTATATCAGCGACACGCTCAAAACGCCGGACATATCCTTTGAGCATTCTTATAGGATGCCTCCGGGCGGCAGGATAGATTTTCCGGACGGCGAAGCGGTTGCACCGGCTGGCAGAAGAGATTTGCCGGATACTGAACCTGTTATACCGGGAAGCGAAGTAGATTCGCCAGATACCTATCCCGATATACATGAAGAGATATCCGAGACACCTGATATTGAATCTCATGCGACAGATGAAACACCCAGTACACCAGATGGTGGAACAGATATCCCGGGTGATGGAACCGGTACTCTGAGTCTCAGCCCTCAAACAGGTGACTTCAGCAATCCTGAGTTCTGGAAAGGGTTAATCTTGGTGGGTTATGTATTGTTGATTTTAGTAATTTATATCATGTGGAAGTCAAGGCAACGAAGTTAGATGATGTGCGCATTGCAAATGCACGCTATTATCCTGTGCGTAACGTTGCATATACCAGCACACGCGCATCTCTATCTCCATCACTCAAGCAGGTAGATAAGAGCAAAATTCGCTCTGTCCCAAGTGGTGCATTCTCGAAAGTCGCTACCATCTCGATATCATTAAAATCAAGCGCATATATCCGGTCCCAAGCTCTCGCCCGACGTGCATTGAACACTTCATAAATCAAAATCTCTCCGCAAGCTGTAATAATCATAATCTCGGGATGATCATTACGGAACGTCAAATCCAAATAGCCTAACAACGGTGCAAACATAGATCCATCTCCCATATTATGTCCGTGCAGAATGGTAATCGACGCATCAAATGCCTGTGTGGTACGGTAATCCATGAAGATGGCTCCGGCAGGATTCCTATCTCCACTAAATGTAGTTGCTAAGTATATCTCATTGTTTTGACCCTGCACAACCGGATAACTCACCGAGGTTCCCGTAATCAAAATCCAACCCACAAAATCCGAATTGATCTCGGTAAACTGACTCATGTCTATGTTCACCTTATCCGGACTCCCAACCGGGGTGTAGCTATAGGAGTCGTCGCGAATATCCGGAAAGTACGAGTATCCCTCATCATGGAATTCAGCATCTGGTTCAGCGTCGGTCTTGAGTTGAGTTTCAACTCCGAATTCGGGTTGAAACTCAACATTAGGTTCTATATAGAGTTCAAAGATGTTACGAAGTTCAGCGTATTCACTTCTCGCGGAAGCATCTTCCCGCCACCCAATCCATAGCTCTCTGGAAACAAACACAACCAGCAAAAACCCCGACAAAAACACTACGAAGGGCACTATCTTACGCCATATTGAATTGCGCTTGCGTTTTCTTTTGCTCATCCTCTAAAGGTGCTTTCCTTGGTAGAAAAGTTTCTTTCTGAGCCAGTACACAACCACCCCTCCCATACTGCTCAAACCAATAAGTAGCAAGACAATATAGAGCGTCGTCTGGCGATAGTCGCCGGTCTGCGGGGCTATTGGAGGAGGCGTTGTCCGCTCAGGTGGAGGCTCCGAAGGCTCTGTTGGTGGTTCCGGGTACTCTGTTGGCGGTTCCGGTGGGGCTGTCGGAGGTTCCTGCGGTGTTGTTGGAGTCTCTGGCGGAGTTACCGGAGGTCTTGGCGGTTGCGGTTCTCGTGGCTCCCAAGGCTCCCATGGTTCCCAAGGCGTTTCTCTTGGAGGATCTGGAGGAGTTTGTGGCGGCTCCGACGGCTGCTCTGGTGGCGGTGGCGGTTGCCCTATTGCCTCATAGTAATTTTCTAGTCTTACCGCAACATCACTCTGCGCCTCGATATCAATAACGATCGGTAATGAATCGGTTCCTGTTCCGTATCCCATAAGACCTCTGTCCGCTTCTACTACCACCCACTGCGCATTAATGAAATTAAATCCGCTCAGGTTATTGTAATTGACCTCTGTAATACGATATTGTCCGACGCTAAGATTACGAAGATATGCTCCGGCTATAGCCTGTGCGTGATTCAATCTGATTTCCCAATGACCATTTGGAAGCTGTACCCAGTTCCCATCCGCATTTGGAGGGGTCTCTCCCGCCGGACCCTCAATCACAACTTGAAACCCCTCGGGGAACACTCCCGGAGTAAGTCCGTAAAATCTCTTTATTACCCTCAACGCAGGCAATTGCTCAGGGGGAGTAAGAGTGAGATATTCATTGGTAAAATCAATGGATGCCGTTGTATCAGGCAAAATTGTTACAATCCCAACTTCCGGCTGCGGCAGATACATATATCCACTGACAGCTCCTCCGGTTTTTGTTACCGTATAGGTTCCCGGCGGCAACTCTATTGGTGCCGTAAGTTCCCATCTGTTTCGTGCCACAATCCACTCAAAGTCAGCCGGGAAATTCAAAACTGCGGCGACATTCTCACTTGAATCAAGAAGGGTAAAGACTAATGGCGTTGTAAACTGTAGGTCATTTGGCGGTACCTGAACGGTCACTCCATCAAAGATGAATGTCTTAGTAATCATCAGTCCGCTCGGCAAAACAATACTCAACCGACCATTATTTCCTAACCAGTTTAACCCTACAAGGTCTTGAGCTCCGGCAGGACCATACATGAATGAGCGCTCAAACGACACATGAGCCGCAGTCCCTGTTGGGTTTGATGTTTTCATTATGGTATCTCTTCCACCACCAAAACCGGGACGCCCGGGCAAGTAGAAAGGATTGTTCGGATGAGGCTCATCAAAAGCCAGCGTTACATTCTGGTCATCTCTCCAGCGGTTAGAATAGAAATAAAGTGAACCATCCGATGCCATATTTACTGACTTGTACGCAGCAGATACACCGGCAAGAACAGAGGGCTGATTCAAGCCAACCACATAACTGACGCGGATCGGTGATGTGTTCCCACTCACAACAACCGCATCGTTTACAAAATCGACCGTGCGCATCGGTATCAAGCTCGCCGGGATGTACCAACGTATTAGCTGGTCGCCCACCCCCAAAATACGGTTCATCGGAACCTGAGCGCCCGCATCATTTGAGAAAATCTCAGTAAATGTACCACTTTGTAATGCTGTTACCACATGAAAAGTTATATACATCAAATCTGTTTGCCCACCGGATATAATGGGGGTACCGAGAGTTCCAAACATGGGGAATACCTCTACGCGAGCCGCCGCATTGCCGGGATTTGTAATACCGACAAAGTTTCTGTTTGCATCTGCATAGTAGATTATGCTGGTTGTGTTTCCGGCGGTTATGTTTGTCTGAATCAGCGCACTAACTGTAGCCACGTTTACATAGTATGGTGAGGCAGAGGTTACTCCATAGTTCAAATGTTGGTACAATATTGTCTCGTAAGTGCTCCGTACGGCAGTATTCATTAGATCGAAACCGGCTCTGGAAAAGCTCGTGCCGTCAAACACCAATTGCGGCTCACCCCGAAACTCCATATATTCACCCAGAACATCGGAGAAAACAAGCCAACCGTCAAAGTCCGGACTCTCCCCGGGGACATTGGTAACGGTATCTGTACTTTGAATTTGGATGCTCGTCGTAATAGACTGAAACGCATCTCGCAGCTCCTCCAAATCCGTGGCTTCAAAATATGCGGTGGTAAAATCCAGATTTTCAAGAGTCAAGCCTACTGTGTTTGAAACACTCATCTGCTCAGCATCCCATACATAGGTAGCAAAAACTTGTCTGCGCTGTGCGTTGAATGCGATGCTTGCTCCGGGGCTTGCAAAGTCGCGAAGCAAGTCACCCATGGTTGGGTCTGAGGGGTCGGCATAAGGATTATTTGTATAAGGGGAAGGTAGATTCATTCCGACTCGTATGTCTGAATGTATAGCGTCGGCATTATTATTTGTCGGTGTATTAAACGGATCCATTGTCGCCCTGATCAAAATTGTAGCTGCTTCCGTTGGCTGTACCCCAAGACCGATGGTGTAAAATCCCACCGAAGCTCCGGGTTGTCCGGCAACGCCATATGGAGCACCTCCGGGCGCAACTCCGGAGAAATAGTTGTTAAAGATTTGTTGCTTTCTGTGTGCCGCTGTAAGCACCGTGAGTGTGCTAATACCTAGCTCACCATACATCCCATCACCGATAAATAGTGCAGGAGCTACAAAGCTGGGACTGACTATTTGCACTCCGCTGGGTCCGGGTATAAGCGGATTAGGCGCAATTGCAGGGTCAAATGTATAGTTCGTCCAGCCCATTGTAGGCTCGCCATCGGTCATTAGTATGATATTCGGTCTGCGGGTAACTGTAACTTGACTAACAACTGCACCAGAACTGTCTGTCACATCCACTATCGCCGTGGTGTCAGCCTGTTCTAATATCCGGGAGCCATAGTATATACCCCACTGCGTGGGCGTTGAACCTTCAACCTGAAGAGATGAAACTATGCGCGAGCCTCCGGAATTTGGTACAGGGACAGCAGCGACTGACACAGTTGTGCTCGCCACCGAGAAAAAAGCTCCCTCGGGCGCAGTATAGCGCCCAAGTGCCAAAACATTTTCTACTCTGGCATAGCCGCGGATAACACCACCGTATGCCACTACAGCGACCCGGTTCTGTGGATTCGCATCTTGCAATATACCTATGGCTTCATTAAGCGCATCAACCAGAATCGATATTCGGGATGCTCCGGCACCGGGATCAGTGTCACCCATGCTGCCTGAGACATCAATCACAAACACTGTGTCCACTGGGATCGCATATCCCTCTGTAATCGGAAAAGACTGGCTCAGGGCTGAAAGTGTGACTATAAAATCATCATCGCCTGTACCCGCGTTAACACTCTTGTCGGTCCATATACGACCGTCATGCACACGCGGCACATCAACAAAGCCCATGTCGGCCGAAGTATCCGGGTCAGTGACTCGCTCGGAAATCGTCACTGATGTCATTGCTCTGCTGACCCCGCTGGCTTCCAATGCATTTTGTTGAGCGGCTGCTGCAAGAGCCAGAGTCGAGCATATCAACACAACGACTAAGCACATGCAAAGGATTCGCTTGAAATGGCGCCCTTTCACACTCTTTCGGTACATAACAGATTTCCTCCTTCGAAAGCTATCAATAATATTCTGTGTATTTTGTCCATTTTTCGAAACAATTTGTCAATGATTATATAACAATATGCATCATTATGTCAAGCGCAACCGCCTTTGGTTTCTCAAAATTTCGCACGTAATCAACACACAAACTTTGATATTCAGGGAGCTTCGCGAAGGATGAGTGTGACGATTTCCATATCTGTAATCCACAAGATTAAGTCCGTGCAGCTAACGAGTGAATTTGCCAAAGCGGCAAAGGAAAGTCTTGGCGCGGATATCACGCTCGAAGACCAAGGACGTGAACACGAAAGAACATCTCCACATGTTGCGCGGCAACATGTGCGGACTCTTTTTGATTGTAGCATGTGCCAAAGTCGAGAGCGACGAAAATACAGGCTCTGAGCACAAACGCACACCTAACTGTGTGAACAAGATTTTTTTGAATTCTCCAAATTAGCTATTGACTAGCTTGGTTATGGGTGCTATAGTGTCACGCGACGCACTAAAGTGTGCGCATAATCATTGATTCCGACAAATTAAAATAGTAATCATCATAACGTCATACCCGCACCGTGTCGCAGAAAACGACGCGGTCTTTTTTTGCATTAG
>Ga0123352_10000266_pt1 | contig 62287 bp, 63 predicted proteins | sample TergutLab28metaG_FD_89700 | JGI IMG/M metagenome (GOLD analysis project Ga0123352, IMG submission 89700) | Labiotermes labralis P1 segment gut microbial communities from Petit-Saut dam, French Guiana - Lab288 P1 | ecosystem: Host-associated > Arthropoda: Insects > Digestive system > Gut ... | reverse complement strand
TATACAGGCTTCAAGCCTTTACTTTGTTTGTTCATCATATCGTGCCTCAAAGAAAAAATTTAAATAGACAAAGGAGAGCTGAAATTGGAATTAGAAAAGAATTACTTAAACCAAATTTCCGATTTAATTAAACAAGCTCGAACTAGGGCTGAGGTTTTTGTTAACTCCGAGTTAGTAACACTTTATTGGCATGTTGGGAAAGTGATCAAAACTCAAATTTTAGAGGGAAGCAAGCCAGAGTATGGGAAGCGTGTCATTTCTGAATTAAGCGAAGAACTAACGAAAGAATATGGACGAGGTTATGGCAAGTCAAATTTATTCAATATGGCTAAATTTTATGAAGCTTTTCCGAATGAACAAATTTTCCACGCAGTGCATGGAAAATTAACATGGACGCATATCAAGCGACTTGCATATATAGAGGATCCATTAAGAAGACAATTCTATTTGGATTTAGCAGTTAATGAGCGTTGGTCTTCTCGAACTTTAAATGAACGCATTGATGGAATGCTGTATGAACGTACCTTGATTTCTAATAAGCCCGAAGAAACGGTCAAAAGTGATTTAGCACTACTTTCCAAGCAGAAAATCATGTCAAAAGACTTAGTTTTGCGTGATCCGTATGTTTTAGATTTTCTTGGCTTGAAAGATAATTTTAGTGAGAATGATTTAGAGCAGGCCATTATTCATGAGTTGGAGCGATTCTTGTTAGAATTCGGCTTGGATTTTGCCTTTATTGGTCGTCAAGTTAGAATAACAATCAATGACAATGACTTTTATATCGACTTACTTTTTTATCATCGCAAGATGAAACGATTAGTTGCGATTGAACTAAAATTGGGTAAATTCAAACCAGAGTATAAGGGACAGGTTGAGCTTTATTTAAACTGGTTAGCTAAAAATGATATGAATGAAGGAGACAATCTACCGATTGGCATTATTCTTTGCGCTGAAAAAGATGAAGAAGTAATTGAATTATTGAATTTAGGTGACAGTGATATTCATGTAGCTCAGTTTCTATTAAAGGCATTTGAAGATAAGTTGCCGAAAGCGATTAGTAATGCGAAGGCATTACTGCAACAACGTCATGAGTCATATGAAAGAACGAAACAACCATGACAGATGCTGTATTAATAAATGAAAAATCAGAGTGTTAACTCAAAGTCTGGGTAAAGTTGAGTCTTTCTCATTATTAAAGAACATTCGACTACATTCAATGGCAACAAGATTTATTTGATGATATGAGTGTGGAAGAATTGAGTGAGAAAGCAATGGCGTTTGTTAATAGTAAAAATAGCATAGTAAAGTTCCAAGCACTGCCAGCAAGCAACTGCTTGGAATTTTGCATTTCTGTTAATTTTTTATCAATAACATAGGTTAAAGCCCGTATTCCCAATGTTTTTTAGAAATTGTACAATCGACACAATTGGTGACAACAGTATGTCACATTATAAGATTCAAAGAGATTATGAACAAGCAAGGAAGTCAACCTGTAATTTGAAATGTTTTGAATGTTTCCTTGTTTTGTAAATCAACCCAGCGAAAGTGATTGTTTTTAAAAAGGATACAGCTGTGGTTGGTACATTCTTTTGGTAGTGATACAGAGCCGGGGTTCATATAAATAAAGTCCTTTTTTTTATCGCAGACGGTCACATGGAAATGGCCGTTGAGTAATACCGTGTTTGGACAAAAAGGCGGTATGTTTTCTAAATTAAAAATATGTCCGTGTGTGGCAAATAAAGTCACACCATCTACTTCAATCACGGCATAATCTGCCATAATCGGAAATTCCAAGACCATTTGATCCACTTCGGAGTCACAGTTACCGCGTACACAAAGTACGTTTTCTTTTAGATTATTTAAAAGATCTGCTACCTTTGCAGGACTGTACTCTTTTGGCAAAGGATTTCGAGGACCATGGTATAAAATATCACCCAATAATAAGAGTTTATCTGCCTTTTCTTCTTGAAATAGTTCTAATAATTTTTCACAATAATATGCGGAACCGTGGATATCTGACGCTATCATGTACTTCATAATCGGCTCTCCTCTTTTACTACAAATACTTGTTTTACGAAATCATCTATCCAGTATTATAATATAAAAGAAGCAGAAAGGAAAGAAGTGGGGGAATAATGACATATAATATAGCAATCTGCGAAAATGATATACCTTTTATAAAACGCATAAAAACAAGATTATCTAATTTAAATTTGTATAAAAGTGAAATGAAATTTTATGAATTTAATTCGGGATTTCAATTGATTGATTACCTAGATTCTTCCACCATCATATTTGATGTACTTTTTCTTGAAGTTCAATTAGATGGTATGGATGGTTATCACACTGCTAAGGCGTTTCGCCAACAATTCCCAGACACTGTTATGATATTTTGTTCCGGAGAGATGCACCCAAAAGAAAGGGATTTTGAAGTTTCACCTTATCGTTATTTATTAAAGGAATATAGTGATGAAAGATTGCGCTTTGAATTGGAAGCCGTGATGGAACGTGTGCAAGGGGAGCGAAAGTCGCCTGTGATTACAGCGAAAGGCAACTCGATAGAGTTAAAAATTAAAACCAATGAGATTCTATATATTAGCAAGTTAAAAAGGGGTAGTTGCTTGCATTTGCATAGAAATAGCAAGCATTTTAATGCAGAGATTCCAATAGCGACAAAAGAGCATTTGGATGTATTAAAACAGTGCTTAGAACAATATGGCTTTGCGAGGCCTCATGATAGCTATTTGGTGAATATGAAGTATATGAAATCAAAACTATCAACGAAAACAAATCTTGTGATGGCTGATGGAACAGAGCTTTCTGTGGCTCGTGCAAAAGCTAAAAATTTTCAAGAATGTTATGAAGCGTATTGCTTAAAAAAGTAAATTTTTCCAAGGAAAAGTAGATATTGCCGAAGTGATTGATTTGTTTAGAATAGAAGCGTAGAATTTATGAAATAAGAAAGGCAATAGGTGATACATAGGTGGTTATGATTGTACCAAATGGTACAGGTAAGGAGGATTGTATGAAAAAAATTAGAAAAATAGTTATGATAGCAATGTTAGTTATGGTATGTAGTATAAATACCATAACACTGGTTGCAGGAAATGTGGATGATACAAGGTTTGATTTTAATTTTTCGCCTGCAATGCTTGCGAAAACAGTTGTTAGGGCAAAGCGTGATGATACATCATCTTATATGAAGTGTTTTGGGACAACGGTACCATATACAGCAAAAGTTTATGCTATACGCAGTCTTTCAGATAAGAAAATTGTTGATGTTGGTAGCCCGAGTTATACCTTTGGGGTAGGTATGACACATTTTATGCATAATTATGTAAAAGAAAGTGGATATGGAAATGCACTTATTGGTGGTATGTCGGCTATGCCGGGTACGGCATATGGATTTTGGAGCCCGGATAGTGTTTGATACACGGAAAAAAGAATATGAATGTATTTGTATCATCTATTGTTTTTATAAAAGTTGTGGGAGAAATATTATGATGAAAATAAAAAAGATGTTTGTTGTATTTGTGATTGCAGCCACATTATCTGGTTGTGGTACTGGTGAAATGATAAATGGTGATGGTGTAGCATTGAATTTAGAAGAGGAAGACAGACCAAATTTGATAGAAACCAATAGTTATAGCAAGGAAGAGGAAATTGTAATAGATGATATGATATTCAAAAACTTTGATGTGATTTATACAGGTAAGTCGTTGCCGGAATATGCTCCCAAAAATGAAGTAATATATTTTGATGAGCAGGTAGATTTTCGAGGATACTTAATGGATGATTTTACATATTGTTTTATTACCATCACCTTAGAAAATACCACTGATGAAGAAATAGAAGAGTATTTAAGTTTTGGTTTACTTGTGGATGTGGATGAACAAGGTAAAACAATTGCTCGTTCGGAGGAAGTACGATATAGAAGTGATTATGTCCCCATTGACCCAACAGGTAAAGATTATTATCGTTGTGTGGTGGAAGCCAAGTCAGAAAGTACTTTTATAGTAGGTTATATTTTGCAGGACAGTATGCTCACTTCTGAACGTTTATATTATGAAATCAATCGTTATGGTGAGTGGTTTAGTCCGACCAATTTCAGATATATTAAAGTAGATTTGTAGAGGGTGTGTATGAAAAGAATAATAAAATTTGAATTAAAAAGAGCATTTGTGAATCGTTTTTTCTTTTGTTCTTGATATTGATCTTTTGCATTTTTATTTTCTCCTTTGATAAATTTGATTATATCAAACTATTCAAAGGTGTTACAAATTTAGTATAGCAGGACAGTATACTTGGCGGAGAGTGAAATGAAAAAAAGAGCAAATATTTTCATAATGGTTGTGGTAACAGTAATTTTATCTGCTTGTGCTGCGAATGATAAAATGGTTAATATTGAAGATTCATTGACGGCAACAGAGGAAGAGCAAACAAATTTAATTAAAACCAATAGTTATAACCAAAGGGATGAAATATCTGTAGATGAAATTATATTTAAAAATTTTAATGTGATTTATACAGGCAAGTTTTTGCTGGAATATGCGCCTAAAAACGAAATAATATATTTTAATGAGCAGGTTTCTTTTTTGGGAGAGTTGATGGATGATACGGCCTATGTTTTTATAACAATTACTTTGGAGAATACGAGTGATAAAATGAGTGTTATATATTTGGGTTGTGGTGATTTTGTAACGGTAGATGAAAACGGACAGACGATAGATGGTGCACATGAAGTTAGATATAGAAGTGATTATACATCTGATGATCCAACACGTAAAGATTATTATAAATGTGAGTTGGAGCCAAAATCTGTCCATACTTATACAGTAGGTTATATCTTACCGGTATCCATGTTGGAATCAGACAATTTGTATTATAAAATTAATCGCTACGGTGAGTGGTTTAGTCCGACCAATTTCAGATATATTAAAGTAAATTTGTAGAGGGTGTGTATGAAAAGAATAATAAAATTTGAATTAAAAAGAGCATTTGTGAATCGTTTTTTTCTTGCGGCTCTTGTTGTGGGCATTGTGATTTCCGTGTTGCATATTATTTTAGTTGTGATACCTGCTTCAAAATATTTAGAATTGCATTCATATAGCAAGGGGGTATACCCAAATTCCATATATAATACAATGTTGGGATTTGATATGAGCTCTCTTTATTTAGCATTATATACAATGCTCATTCCGGTTTTGGCTTGTTTGCCTTTTGCGGATAGTTTGTATACGGATAAGAAATCGGGGTATATAAAATATCTTTATTCAAAAGTAGAAAAAGGGTGGTATTTGCTTGCTAAATTAATTGCAAATTTTTTGGTGGCGGGTACTGTGGTTGTATTTCCGCTACTGCTGAATTTGTGGGGTACGGCTCTATTTGTGCCGGCTTTGATTCCACAAGCCAGTACGGCACAGTTTCCGATTTTTGCATATTATATGTGGAGTGATTTGTATTATACATTTCCGATGGTTTATATAACATTGTATGGTATCATTATTTTTATATATGCCGGTATATTTGCCTGTATTGGCATGATGCTTTCTACATTTATAAAGAACCGTTTTGTTGTTCTATTATTACCTTTTGCCATTGTGACAGTATGGAATTTTGTGGCATCACAATTATCCGGGAACGCTTTGGCTCCGGCTGCTTTTTTACGAATGGATCAACTCGGGGGGGTGCATTTGAATCAAATGATATGTATACTTCTTATATTACTGGCTTGTGTCGTCGCATTGTATTGTTACGAAAAGAGAAAACATGAGATTTATTAGGTTATGTTGTTATGATTTGCGGCAAGGTTTTTATAAAAACTTAGGAAGATATTTATTTTGTGGTATATTGTTTGCTGCCTTTACTTTACTTTTTTTTAGAGAAATAGAGCGAAATTATTTATCGGGTGTAACCCGAAGTTGCGTTGATTATTTGATTTTTTTAACCAGGGGCGTGATAGAATACAACCCGGAAAGTGGAACAGGTTTTGAGATACCTTTGATATGGTTCTTACAAAATATAATGTTGTCTCTTTTGGTTTCAAATTATGTGACGGAAGATTTAGAAAAGTTTGGTATACAGCTTATGATTCGTATGAGGAGAAAGCATGCTTGGTGGTTTTCTAAATGTGTATGGTTGTTTTCGACGGTTTTTGCCTTTCATATGATAAAAATAATATTTGCATTGGGTAGCGGAACAATTTCAATACAAGCAAACGCCGATTTCAATGAACGGTTATATGGATTGGATGTTCGTGGAATGAGTCGTTTTGATTTGCTTTTATTTTTATGGATACTTCCTTTTTTGACATCATTGACATTGGCATTGTTTCAAATGTATTTGTCATTGGTATTATCGGCAATATATGCTTTTATTTTAATGATAGGTTATTTGGTGGTGTCAGCTTTTTATCTTCATCCGTTGCTGATTGGAAATAATACGATGTTGTTGCGTAGTGCTTTTGTGTATACAGGTGGCATTGATGTAAAAAAAGCGGTTGTGATTACGATGGTGTTGTCATTGCTTGTTATAATATTCGGTTATATTAAAACAAAAAGATATGACATACTGGAACGTGGGGATGTGTGAATTTGTATTTAGAGATAGAAAACGCAATAAAAAGAATCAAAGGAAAAATAGTGTTAGATCATATTTCATTAGAAATGGAAAAGGGAAAAATATATGGTTTGCGTGGCATCAATGGTTCAGGTAAAACCATGTTGATGCGGGCGATTGCAGGATTACTTCATTTGACGGAGGGAAAAGTTATGGTAGCAGGGAAAACCATAGGAAAGGAAATATCTTTTCCGGAAAGCCTAGGTCTTTTTATTGAAAGCCCTGCCTTTATTTCGCGTTATACAGGACACAAGAACTTATTGCTTCTTGCAGAGTTAAAAGAGGGTATCGCCACGTTTGAAGTAGAGGAAACTTTGAAAAACGTTGGCTTAGATCCCGGCGATAGGCGCACATATCGCAAATATTCTTTGGGTATGAAACAACGTTTGGGCATTGCTTGTGCTTTGATGGAGCATCCGGAATTGATTTTATTGGATGAACCTTTTAATGCCTTGGATGAATCAGGTGTGGCACAGATTAGAGAACTTATCATCAAAGAAAAAGAGCGTGGCGCTTTAATTATTTTATCTTGCCATGACCAAGCAGAACTAGAATCTCTTTCGGATGAAATATTTTATATGCGTGATGGTAAGATTTTATCTTAGTCAAAAGGAGGATGTAACAGTATCATGAAAAGAAAAATAGGGGTTGTAATTTTAATGGTCGTTTTTATAACAATGATTGCTACAACGATTCGAATCATTGAGATAAATGCACGTTATCCCGGTCCAGAAGAAACGACATATTCTATGGGGGAAACGAATCGTAATGAAGATATTGAGATTACGATTTTAGATAGTCGGCTTGGAGAGTTGGAAGATTTTAAAAACGGTGCAATCTTTCAGGATTCATTGGAAACGTTTTATACCTTTGATTTTCGCCGAAAGGTCATTGTGCTTGATGTGCTACTTGAAAACAAAGGTGATACAACGGCTCGGGCTGATATGACGCAGTTTGTATTAGAATCCGGAAGTTGGGCAAATGGTTGGGATTTAGAATTTTTTAGGTACTTAAACGATGCAGATTTGAATATGTTAGAAATACCGACAAACAAGCAGCAAAAAGTAAAATTAGGATTTTTTATGTATGATTTTCAACTTTCCCAAAGTGATTGGAATAATATTGGAGAGAAACCATTTTATTTGGTTATGGAGATATATCCGGAGAAGCAGCAGGTATTGTTGGATGTAAAATAGATAAAAAGAAAAGAGGAAATTACCCCTATGATTGACAAGGGCTGCTATCGGTAGTAAAGTTATGGCATAGCAAAAATAAACCAGTAAAAAAGGATGGTAAGTCAAAAAAATGAAAAACAATATGAGTAAATATATCGATCATACATTATTGAAGCAAAATGCCACAAAAGAGGAGATTATGACCTTATGCCAAGAGGCCAAGGACAATCATTTTATGTCTGTTTGTGTAAACCCCTCGTACGTATCGTTTAGTCATGAATGTTTAAAGGGCAGTGATGTAAAAGTTTGTACGGTGATTGGTTTTCCTTTGGGCGCAACCACAACAAAAACGAAAGTGTTTGAAGCCAAAGAAGCCGTTGCAAACGGTGCTTTAGAAATAGATATGGTGGTTTCTGTAGGAGCGATAAAATCCGGAGATTGGGCTTATGTAAAAAAAGATATAAAAGAAGTAAATGCAATCAAAGGTCAAGCACTTTTGAAAGTGATTATAGAAACTTGTCTTTTGACGGATGCGGAAAAAGTGCAGGTGTGTACGATTTGCAAAGAAATCGGTGTAGATTTTGTCAAAACATCGACGGGATTTTCTACCGGCGGTGCTACGGTAAAAGATGTGATTTTGATGCGTAAAACCGTTGGGCCGGACATTGGGGTAAAGGCATCAGGTGGTGTGCGAGATACAAAGACTGCTCGGGCTATGATTGATGCCGGTGCCAATCGTTTGGGAACCAGTTCCGGGATAGCCATTGTTTCCGGTAAAGCCGGCACATCTGCGTATTAGTCCAATATGATATTTCGTCCGCCCAGTTCCTTTAATTCTTCCCCATGGGTAGATACGATAATAACCGCAATGCCACGGTTCAAAAGGGCCTGCACCATGAATTTGATATTATCATAGGCAAAATCAATATCTACTAAAAAGGGCATGATGCAAATGACAGCTTTGGGGCAGTGCAGTAGCCATTTGCAATAAATTGCTTTTAGTAGTATTTCCGCATCTAAATCTTCGGTGCGTTTCATTAAGTCGTCTTCTGAAATGATATTTTTTAGCATATTGATACAACTTTTTTTATATTTACCGGAGGCAATCCAAAATAAAGGCATTTTTGTATTTAAGCTCAGCATGATATTGTCCAGTAAGGTCATATCTTGCACAAGAGAATTTTCTAGGGCATTTTCTTCAATGATACCAATGCCCTTTCGTATCATTTCCCAATTATTGTGAATTTGATATTCCTTATTCTCCAATCGTAAATGTCCTTTTGTATGGGCAAGCTCGCCTTTGATGAGCTGCTCAAAATCCCGACAAACATAATCATTTTTACACTTTATTGTGATAAGTTCACCACGTTGTATGCAAAAACTTAAGTTTTTGATGGTACCGGCATAGAGATTGCAAAATTCTAAAACGGGTAAATCCTGTCTGGGTGAAGAAAGATGCTCCGTTTTATTTGCTTCTTGGTGAAATGGTTTTTGGGAAATTTTTTCATTCCAAACTTCTTTGCTATAGCAACCTTTTGTTTTGCCCTTACTGATGAGAAAAAAACGATCCGCGTGTTTGATGAGTTCGTCTTCATAGGAGTCAAGTATAATAAAAGTGATGCCCTCTTGTGCTATTTTTCGAATAAAAACCATCAATTTTTTAATATCGGTAGGGTTCAAATGATTGTTTAATTGATAGAGAACAACAATGGATTGTTTTTGTACATAGGCTTTCAAAATTTCGATAATGGTTCGATCAATAAAGGTGAGATTGCAAACGCTAGATTCCAAAGAAATGGAGAGTGAAAATTTATGAAAAAGTGCTGTTGTCATTGTGCGATGGGATTGTTTTTTCACAAAAATAAGACTGCTATTTGCATATTGCAAAAAAATGTTTTCAGAAAGTTCTAAGGTCTCTATGAGTTTGTTGTTTTTTCCAATGATAGAGATGGTTTTTCGGGCAATCGCATTCCATTCTTTCATAGAAACAGCAGTATCATTGATATAAAAATAGCCTTGTTCAAAATGTTTTCCGGACTCCAATATGGAAATAAACAAACGCCTTTCTTTTGCGTTATCAAAAATAATACCGGCAATATCTCCTGCGAAGAGTTGTAGATAGATATCTCTCAATTTGACATCATAGGATCGAATACTTGCTCGTTCAATTCTTAAAACTTCTTTTTTCAAGATAATATGCCCCTTTCTATTGACTAGAGGATGTTTGATGCTATTTTAGGGAGGGTAAAGGCGACTTTTGTACCAAGATTTTCGTCACTCATCAAACGTAAACCATATTCCATGCCAAAAATTAATTGAATCCGTTTTGAAACGTTGCGCAATGCGATTCCACTATATTTTCGATGTGCTTCGTCATAATCATCTGTGATGGATTGGTTTATGTGCGTATTAATTAGGTCAACTTCTTTTTCGGGTATTCCAATACCGTTGTCAATAACGGAAATGAGTAGCCTTGTATCGGTTAGTTCGATTTCTATTTGAATGATGCCGCCGGATTTTTTTCCTTCCAAGCCGTGTATAATGGCATTTTCAACGATAGGTTGTAAAATTAGTTTTGGAACTTTTATGCGTAGTACCTCATTTTTTTCAGAGGGAAAAATAGTCTTTAATTGAATACGATTGTAGAATCGATATTGTTGTACTGTAAAATAATTATTAACATGCTCTAATTCGTCTTCCAATGATACCAGTTTTTTTGTGTCACTAATGGTGTAACGAAAAAAGACAGATAGCGCTTCGGTGGTTTTGGCGATACTTTCCACATTGGCTTCTAAGGCGTCACCGCGGATTGCTTCTAGTGTGTTATACAAAAAGTGAGGGTTAATCTGGGTTTGCAAAGCAAGGTATTCGGCATGGTTGTTTTGATAGACTTCACTTTGTTTGCTTAGTTCTGTTTGCATATGGGAAATATATTCGCTGATTTCTGTTGCCAGATATTTATTTACCTTTAGTCGCGTATGATAATCTTTTTGTTTCATAAAAAAAGCATAGGTTTTTCTGCATTTAAAGTGTGGATGGATGAATAAAAAGAATAAAACGATATCAATAATAAGAACCAGAACAAAGATTAACTTTAGGACAAAGTAGGAATGCAACCAGTCCGCTCCGGCCAATTCAAAATTTGGTAATCCTAAATATAAAGCAATTAAAATAAAAATCAAAATATTAAAACAGACGATTGTACTTGTACTTCCCCAAAAAAGGATGCCATTTTTTCGCATAGGAACGCTCCTTGTCTAAGATATTTAATGATATAATTTACGAAATGCCCTTGGATTTAATCCGACAATCTTTTTGAACAGTTTTGAAAAATGTTTTACATCTCCATACCCGGACAGTTCGGCAACTTCGCTTAAATTTTTATTGGTATTGATTAAAATGTCCTTTGCATGTTCAATTCGAACGTCTGTTAGATATTCAAGGAAATTTTTTTGTGTTTCTGTTTTAAAGAGTTTGGAAAAGTAAGACGGTGCAAAACCAACGTAAGTACTGACTTCTCCCAGTGTAATATTTTTGTTAAAGTTGCTGTTGATATAGGCTTTTGCTTCTCGAATTGGGCGGTTTCCCTCCGCTTTTTGTGCTTCTTTCCAACATTTTAAATGTGCAATGATAACAGACTGGGTCAGTGCAAAGACTTCTTCTAAAGAAGAAGCGTTGTCAAAAGCGGCTTGTAATTGATTTTGCGCAGTGGGAATATCTATATTGACATGAGGTCTTTTTTTTACAGAGTAGCAGAACCATTCGCAAAGGGTGGCATGAATGGTGCAGATAAGGGTGCCGTTTATTTCCTTTTCTTTGTAAAGTTGCGCCGAAATAGAAAGAAATACTTCGCTCAGTTTTTGAAAATCAAAAAGTTCAATACTATCTTTGAAGTTTCTTAAAACGGTAGCATCCAGTATGGTTGCTATTTTATCCTTTGATGATATAGCGGATTGATGTTCTATGATATCAGGCGCATTTGGTATGAGATAATCATACTTTTGCTGATGGATTTCTTCTACGGCGACAGGTAAGTCACAAAGAGAAGTTTTCCGTTCGCTTAAAATGAAATACGGCTTGACGTCTTGAAAAAGCTCTTTCCAACTACGAATTTCCATACGTACTAATTTAATAAATTTTATCATTTCTTCGGATGTTTCTCTTGTGTCATTGATTAAAATGTAAATATTTTCATTGGATGCTACAAAAATAAAGTCCTCAAAAACTTTCTCCAGTCTGACTTGGATTAGATTTTGGATTTTGGCCAGTAATAAAAGTTTAGATTCTTGTGTGGTGCTCTGATGGGGTAATAAGGTTTTTATCAATATGATTTGAAAGCTTCCGGCAATGAAAAAACAACCATATTCTTGGTTTGTAAAAGCGATATCTTGAAGAAACTTGGACTGTATGGTTCCATCAAGCAAGTCCTTTAAAAGGCTAGTTTTCATCTTTGCAGATTGCTCTTTTATGGTATGTTCCAATGCTTGGCGCTCTTTTATAACCTCTGAGGCCTTTTGGTATTTTTCGCTTATTTTTCGGATGGTTTCTTCCATGTCCTTTTTTCTGAGCGGTTTTAGCAAATAATCTTCTACTCCGTAACGGATAGCGGTTTGGGCGTATTCAAATTGATTATAACCACTTGTGATGATAAAATAAATATCTTCATACTTCATTTTTACTTCTTTGATTAGTCTTAGTCCATCCCATTCCGGCATTCGAATATCAGTAATAACAATATCGGGATGCTCTTTTAAAATCTTGTCATAAGCACTTTTGCCATCATGTTCAATTCCAATGACTTCGATGCCAAACGCATTCCAATCTACAGTATGTTTAATTAGCTTACAAACTCTTATTTCATCATCAACAATTAGTAATTTTAACATGTGATATATCCTCTTTTTAAAAAAACGAATTTGATAGTTGTAAGTATCATAGCATGAAAAATAAAAAAGATAATGATTTTTTGTGAAAACTGAACAATGTTCACAAAAAAAGACACGTTTTCATAAAAATGATGGTTGTTAAGGCGGGAAAAAAGCTATACTATCAATTCTAAGAAAAAACAAAACAAATGAAATAAGGGTGGATGATATGGAAAAAGATAAATGGGTATTAGAGATGCAAAATGTTTCGAAAAGTTTTCCCGGTGTCCATGCGCTTAAAGAGATAAACTTTCGTTTGTTGCCGGGTAAAGTACATGTGGTGATGGGAGAGAACGGAGCCGGTAAATCCACGCTGATGAAAATCATTGCAGGTATATACAAAGCGGATAGTGGTAAAATGTTATTGCATGGGGAAGAGGTAAAATTTCAGACACCAAGACAGGCATTGCATCGTGGAATTGCCATGATACATCAAGAGTTAAGTCCTGTTTTAGAGATGACAATAACAGAGAATTTATTTTTAGGGAAAGAAATCACGCTGGGAAAAAGCCGTTTGTTGGACGAAAAAAAAATGAATAAAAGCGCAGAAGAATTGCTTGCCCGGGTAGGTTTAGAAATACCACCAACGACCCGGATGAAAAACCTATCGGTTTCTCAAATGCAGATGGTAGAGATTGCCAAAGCCCTATCTTATCATTCGGAAATTATCATTATGGACGAACCAACGGCTGCCATTACAGATAAGGAAGTGGAAAAACTGTTTCAAATCATTCGCCAATTAAAGGACGAGAATAGATGTATCGTGTATATTAGTCACAAAATGAAAGAAATTTTTCAGATTGCGGATGAAATAACCGTGTTTCGGGATGGAAGTTATATTGGGACCTATGATGCGGACAGTATTACGGAGAAAGAATTAATCAAGTACATGGTAGATCGGGATTTGTCACAAATTTATCCGAAGCGGGAAAATACCATCACCGATGAAGTATTTCAACTGGAAAATGCAAGCCAAGCGGGTTTTTTTGAAGATGTTAGTTTTTCACTGCGGCGTGGTGAAATTTTGGGCATTGCCGGATTGATGGGCGCGGGTCGAACAGAATTGATGAATGCAGTATTTGGTATTACAAAGTTAAATGCAGGTAAGATTTCTATTCATAATAGAATTGTGAAAAAACCTACACCAAACAAGATGATTGCCAATGGTTTGGGTTATGTAACAGAAGATAGAAAAGGCAATGGTTTGGTGCTGGAAATGGGGGTAAGAGATAATATGATTTTGGCCTCCTTGCATGATTTGATGAATCGAATCGGTTTCATTAAAAAGAAAAAGGCAGCGGAGTTGAGCTTGAATTTTAAAGAACGTTTGGCAATCAAAACACCAACGATGGAGAAAGAAGCAGGAGAGTTAAGTGGTGGAAATCAGCAAAAAATTGTACTGGCAAAATGGCTGATGCAAAACCCGGAAATCATTATTTTTGATGAGCCTACAAGAGGTATTGATGTTGGGGCGAAAACAGAGATATATAAGTTAATTACGGCTTTGGCAGAGCAAGGAAAAAGTATTATATTTATTTCTTCGGAAATGCCGGAAATATTGGGTATGTGTGATCGAATTATTGTTTTGTCTGGTGGAAAGATAAGTGGAGAATTAAATGGAAAAGAGGCAACACAGGAAAAAATTCTTTCCTTTGCCGGTAAAAACGTATAAAGGGAGGGAAATCTAGTGAAAACTTCTTTGGGTAAAAAACAAGTAAATCAGTTGTTAAGTAAGTACTCACTGATATTAATTATTTTAGGGATTGCTTTGATTATGACATTTAGTACCAGTGCATTTTTGACCGGTACAAACTTGATTAATCTGTTGCGGCAAATTTCAATCAACGGAATACTGGCGATTGGGATGACCCTTGTGGTACTAACGGGTGGAATTGATTTGTCAGTGGGTTCGATTTTGGCATTTTCAGGAATTATTATAGCCGGTTTGTTGCGAGATACCTACTTGCCTATTATTGTAATTGTGCTCATTGCTATTTTGGTAGCCTGTATTATGGGGGCCTTAAATGGTTATTTTATATCATATTGGAATGCAGCTCCCTTTGTTGTAACCTTAGCAATGATGACGATTGGCCGTGGTTTAACCTTTGTGTTTAGTGATGGTAGGCCGATTTCAAATTTGCCCGGTGAATATCTAGAAATAAGTAGAGGTAGCATCATTGGGATTCCCAATCCGGCATGGATATTAATTGTTATTTTCATTTTGGGTACGATTATCCTAAATAATTTAAAATTAGGAAAATATATTTATGCAATTGGCGGAAATGAAAACGCAGCATTGGTTTCGGGCATTCCGGTAAAACGCGTCAAATTATTTGTGTATGTGCTCAGTGGATTTGCTTGTGGTGTTGCGGCGGTTATATGGACGGCTCGCGTTTCTGCCGGGCTTCCGACAGCCGGTGATGGTTATGAATTAGATGCGATAGCTGCAACAGTCATTGGTGGTGCAAGATTATCCGGTGGAAGAGGAAAGTTGTGGGGAACATTATTAGGTGCGTTATTGCTGGGAATTGTAAGCAATGGTCTGGATCTGCTGAATGTTTCTTCCTTTTACCAGAAAATTGTGAAAGGTTTGATTATTTTGGGAGCGATTTTAATCGATGCCAAGAGAAATAAGAAAATGTAAAAATGAAAAGGAGAAGAAAAGTATGAAGAAAAAGGTATTATCGGCAGTAGTAGTGGTATGTATGGTAGCGTTGGTTTTGGCAGCATGTGGTAATGGTGGTTCCGGCGGCGGCAACGGTGCAGGGGCTGAAAATGGTGGTTCCGGTGATGGTTTTACCATTGGAGCGACGGTATATTACATGACAGAGTTTGTTACTTTGATGGTAAATGGCATTGAGTCTCGTGCAGACGAGTTGGGTATGGATTTGATTTTGTTGGATGCAAATAACAATGCACAGCAACAAATCACACAAATTGAGAATCTAATTGCACAAGAAGTAGATGTGTTATTGGTGGCTGCGGTAGATTCAGATGCAATTGTTCCGGCTCTTGATATGGCGGAAGAAGCAGGAATTCCATTGGTTGGGGTGAATATGCTGATTAATACAGATCGTCATTATTATTACGTGGGTCCGGATGATGTATTGGCGGGTCAATTACAGATGCAAGCAGCGATTGATGCAATTGGCGGAGACGGAAATGTTCTTATTTTAGAGGGTCCAATTGGCCAATCTGCTCAGATTCAAAGAATGGAAGGGAACCAAAAAGCGTTGGCAGAAAATCCCGGCATCAATGTGTTGGCACATCAAACAGCGAATTGGAGTCGCGCAGAAGCGTTGGCTTTGACAGAAAATTGGCTAGAGGCTTTCCGTGGTGAGATTGATGCAATCGTTGCCCATAATGATGAAATGGCTTTGGGTGCAATTCAGGCCTTAGAAGCAGCCGGTTTGATTGGTGATATTGTAGTTACCGGTGTAGATGCGATTTTAGATGGTTGCAATGCAGTATTAGATGGTACTTTGTTGGCAACGGTTTTACAAGATGCTTACAAATTGGGGAGTTTGAGTGTTCAATTGTGCTATGACGTATTGATGGGTAACCCACCGGAAGAAGCATTGAATTATATTGATATGCCACTGGTAACCAGGGATAATGTAGAACAAGTATTAAGTGATATCTACGGGCAATAATTTCAAAAATAATGAGGAGAAGGGTTTATGAAAGGTAAGATGAAAGTTGCAGAAATGCCAAAAGCACGGCAAATAGTACTGGTAGAAAGAGACATTCCACAGTTAAACGCCGATGAGTTATTGATTCGATTGGAATATGTGGGAATCTGCGGTTCAGATTTGCATTTTTATGAAGACGGCAGATTAGGCAATTGGGTAGCCGAAGAACCCTTGGTACTGGGACATGAGCCGGGTGGCGTTGTAGCGGAGATAGGCAGCGGCGTAACAGGTTTTGCGGTAGGTGATAGAGTTGCGTTGGAGCCGGGTGTCCCCTGTGGTGTTTGTGAAACATGTAAGAAAGGTACTTATAACCTTTGTAAGCGTATGTCTTTTATGGCAATTCCAAAGGAGCGTGCCGGTGTGTTTTCTGAGTATTGTGCCCATCCGGCCAATATGTGTTATAAATTGCCGGATCATGTATCTACTTTAGAGGGTGCCTTAATGGAACCTTTGGCTGTAGGGTTACATGCCTTGGATTTGGCAGATGTCAAGGTGGGGCAAAGTGCGGTTGTGTTAGGATGTGGTTGCATTGGATTGGTGACCATTATGGCATTAAAAGCTGCCGGTGTTGATGAAATTTATGCGGTAGATGTGATTCCAAAACGACTGGAAAAAGCCAAAGAGGTAGGCGCATTACAAGTATTTGATGGTAAAAAAGAAAATGTGACAGATATCATTCAGACGTTGTCAAGGGGCGGCACAGATCATGTTTTTGAGACAGCAGGTACAGAGTTTACCACCTTACAATCTGCAAAATTGGTTGGAAATGCCGGTGTTGTTACAATTATTGGTATGTGTTCAGATCCGGAAGTGAAAGTTGATTTGGGCAGTTTAAGTGAAAAAGAAGGAACCTTAAAAACTATTTTTAGATATCGTAATCTATATCCAATGGCGATTAAGTTGGTGAGCCAAGGTAAGATGGATTTATCTTCCATTGTTTCCCATGAATTTTCTTTAGATGAGATTAGCAAAGCCATTGCATATAATATAAATAATAAAGATGATGTGATTAAGGCGGTTATCAAAATGTAATGGATAAGGGGAGGAAACTCCCCTTATCTTATGAAAAAAAGAGGTATTGTGATGAAAAAAATAATCAATCATGCTGATTTTGTAATACCTGAAATGATGGAAGGTTTTATTTTAGCTTACCATAATTATTATACAAAACATCCGGAAGTAAATGGTGTGATCAGTAAAAATAGTCGCAAAGATAAGGTTGCTTTGGTGATTGGCGGTGGTAGTGGGCACGAACCGATTTTTTCCGGTTTTGTTGGAAAGGGTTTGGCAGATGCAGCGGCATGTGGAAATGTGTTTGCTTCACCGGATCCGGGTACCGTTTATCAAACGGCAGAGGCAGTGAGCCAAGGTAAGGGTATTTTGTTTGTATATGGAAATTATGCAGGAGACAATTTAAACTTCGATATGGGTGAAGAATTATTAAATGATGGCGGCATTCAAACAGCCCATGTAAGGGTTTGGGATGATTGTGCTTCCGCTCCAATGGAACGTATGGAAGATCGAAGAGGAATTGCCGGTGATGTTTTTGTCGTAAAAATTGCCGGAGCTGCCTGTGATGCCGGTCATGACTTACAGGAAGTACTTCGTATCACGGAAAAGGCGAGAGATCATGTTTTAAGCATTGGTTTGGCGACTTCTCCGGGTCAAATCCCGGGTGTGGATCAGCCGACATTTGAATTGGGCGAAAATGAAATAGAATATGGCATGGGCCTTCATGGTGAGCCGGGCATTCAGCGAACGACGATGAAACCGGCAGATGAATTAGCATCTGTTATGATGGAAAAATTGTTGTCAGAATTGGATTTAAAAACAGGGGATGAAGTATGCGTACTGATGAATGGATTGGGTTCCACAACTATTCTTGAGATGAGTATCGTATATCGCAAAGTACAGCAGATACTTTCCGGTATAGGTGTTAAAGTCTATGATGCGGATATCAATAGTTATTGCACTTGCATGGAGATGGGTGGATTTTCTATCAGTATTTTAAAGTTGGATGATGAATTAAAGCAGTATTATGATGCACCATGCTATTGCCCTTATTATGCCAAGGAGGGGAAATAGGGTGGAAAAATTAAAGATAGAGCAAGCAAAAGAAATGCTAATTTTTGTGGCAGATCAGATTATAGCGGCAAAACCGGAATTGACGGAGATAGATAGTAAAATCGGTGATGGAGATCATGGGATTGGGATGGCCGGTGGTTTGCAAAAAGCAAAGGATAAGCTTTTAAAAACAACGGAATTTTCCGGCGTTTACGAAGTGTTTGAAATAACCGGAAAAGCCATGCTTATGTCAATGGGTGGTGCTTCCGGGGTTATATTTGGCAGTCTGTTTTTAGCAGGTGCAAAAGGAGCTGAAAAAAAAGAAGCACTTTCAGCGGAAGATCTTGCGATGATGATGCACAAAAGCCTCGTTGCAATTCAGGAACGAGGCAAAGCAAAAATGGGAGATAAAACCATGGTAGATGCTTTGGCACCGGCAGTTACGGCTATGGAAAAGCATTGCTTTGAAGGGATGCTGCCCATGTTAAAATGTGCGGAAGCAGCAGCGGCAGAAGGTTTAGAAAAAACCAAATCTTATATTGCTAAGTTTGGCAGAGCCAAGTCTTTGATGGAGCGAGCCATCGGTTATCAAGATGCCGGAGCAACTTCCGTGTGGATTATCTTTCGTTCTATGCGGGAATATGTAGAGAGTAAAGGTATGTACTAAAAAAGAGTGGGGCTATTTTATTTTCGAATAGCCTCACTCTTTGTACAAATTTAAACATCCACAGCCCACAATCCGTGTAGGTTACAATATTCATAAACCGTAACATCTCCGTCTGCAATTGTAAAAGTTGCCGTAGGCTCACCCGTTACATCTAGTTGAACTCTGGTGGTTTGTCCTGCTTGTGCGGCACAAATCCAAGCGATGTGATGTTCTTCTGTCATAGGATGCGGCACGGATCCTACGGTAACGGTGACGGTGTTACCGTCTCTGCTCACAACGGGCACATGTTTCTCTGTGGCAGCATCTACGGTATTAGGTGCCAGCTTTACCATAGGTTGTTGACAACAACATACTTCTCCGCCTTTTGTATCAACCATTGCAATCATATTTCCACAAATGTTACATTTTAAAAAGCTACGATCATATTTCATGTTAGTTCCTCCTTTTAGAATAACAGATATTGAATTCATAAAAAATAATTTACAGACAATAGCCTGTAGATATATTATATAGCTTAGTTTTTCAAAAATCAACAGAATAATTTCAAAATATTAATAAAGAAATAATAAATATACAATAGCTTTGACTTTAAAGGTATGGGCTTCTATGGTATACTAATAGAATAAGAATGTGATCCAAAGGAGGCTGAATATGAGTGCAATACTAGAAGTGTGTAAATTGACAAAGAAGTATGGCAAATTTCAAGCGTTAAAAGGAGTGGATTTGACTGTGAACGCTGGTGAGATTTATGGATTCATCGGGCCAAACGGAGCAGGAAAAACAACGACAATCCGGACGATTTTGGGCATCATCAAAGCCAGTAGCGGTGAAGCAAAAGTGTTTGGAAAGGATGCTTGGAAAGAGGCGGTGGAAATCCATAAGCGCATTGCTTATGTACCCGGTGATGTGAATTTGTGGTCAGGTTTAACCGGTGGAGAGGTGATTGATTTTTTTGTGCGTTTGCGCAAAAGTGGCAATAAAAGCCGCAAGGAAGAGTTGATTAAAAGTTTTGATTTGGATCCTACAAAAAAGTGTCGTACTTATTCAAAAGGAAATCGGCAAAAGGTTGCTTTGATTGCAGCGTTTTCTTCAGATGCGGATTTCTATATTTTGGATGAGCCTACTTCCGGTTTTGATCCTTTGATGGAGCGGATTTTTCAGGAATGTGTAGAAGAAGTAAAAAAAGAGGGAAAAGCGGTGTTACTTTCCAGTCATATTTTGCAGGAGGTAGAGCGCTTGTGCGACAAAGTAAGCATCATCAAAGACGGGCAAGTGATTGAAACGGGTACCATGACGGACTTGCGGCATTTAACCCGTACAAGCATCCATGTAGAAACCAAAAGGTCTTTGGAGGGGTTGGAAAAGATGCCCGGCATTCATGACATGAGAATTACAAGCAAGGGAGCTGTTTTTGCTGTTGAAACCAAGGCGATGAATGATGTACTGCGTATGTTGACGGACTTTGGCGTTGCAAAGCTAGAGTGTTCACCACCAACCTTGGAAGAATTATTTATGAGTCACTATAAAGATTCGAGGGGGTGAAAGGATGTTTCAAAACAATTTAACATTACTTCGTTTTATGCTTCGTCGGGATAGGTGGAATATTCTCTTTTGGTTTATTGGTATCATGTCGGTGGTAGTGGGCTTTGGTGCCGGGATTGAGGGGATGTACCCAACGGCACAAGAGCGTTTGACTATGGCGCAGACCCTATCCACTCCTGCTATGGTGGCGATGACAGGTCCGGCTTTTTCCCTGTCTGATGGCAGCGTAAGTGTAGGTTCTTTGTTTGCGGTGCTGATGTTTATTTGGACGGCGATGACGATGGGGATTATGAGTATTTTTACCGTGGTGCGTCACACACGCCGTGATGAAGAGCAGGGGCGTATTGAAGTGATTCGTTCTTTGCCTGTGGGAAAGGAGTCAAACCTATCAGCGGCTTTGACTTTGGTTTTTTGGCAGAATTTACTATTTGGTCTTTTTATGGGTCTTTGCCTTGGGGCGATGGGGCATCAAGGCATGGATATGACAGGGTCCTTATTATTTGGTTTATCCATGGCCACTGCCGGTATGTTTTTTGCCGGAGTTGCGGCAGTATTTTGCCAGTTATCTTCAAATCCAAGGACGGCCCAATCCTTATCTTTGGGGCTGCTCATCATTTTGTATTTTATAAGAGCGGTTGGGGATATGCAAAATCAAATCATTCTATCCTACGTATCTATTTTAGGCCTGTTACAGCAGGCAAAGGTGTATGTGGACAATCTTTGGTGGCCTTTGCTGGTTACTTTATTGGTGACCCTTGTATTGGTGGTGGTGGCCTTTGCTCTTTGTATGATTCGTGATTTGGGCGAGGGGCTTTTCCCGGCAAGGAAAGGCAAAGCAGATGCGGCAGCTTATTTGCGTAGTCCCGGTGGCTTGGCCTTTCGTTTGCTACGCACTTCCATGATTGTATGGGCGGTTGTTATTTTTGCATTGGCGGCAGCTTATGGCTCGGTGATGGGCGATATTGAAAGTTTTATGAAAAGCAATGAAATGTTTTCTCAAATGGCAAATGGTGACCCTATGGTATTGATTTCCATGTTTATTTTGATTGGAGCCATTGCGGTTGCGATACCGGCATTGCAGTTTGTTTTAAAAGCACGTTCCCAAGAAAAACGTGGGTTTGCAGAGGGGGTTTTGGTACGTGCGGCATCGCGGCAAGCACAGTTAGGCGGTTATTTTCGTATTGCTTTGCTTACTTGTATCGTTGGGCCTGTTATCTCGGCACTGGGTTTTTATGTATCCAGCACACCGGTGATGAAAGATCCAATTTCTCTGCAACGGTTTTTAGAAGCAAGTATGCTTTATATTCCGGCGTTATTGTTTATGTTAGGTTTGGCAATGGTGTTGTTTGCTTATATTCCAAAGGCGACAGGTTATGTGTGGGCCTATTTGGGGTATAGTCTTTTTATCATTTATTTTGGTGGTTTGATGAATCTGCCCGGTTGGTTGGTGAAGCTGACACCCTTTGGTTATATTCCGAAAATTCCTGCGGATACAATTGACAATCGGGTGATTTTGGAGTTGGCTTTGATTTCTTTGCTTGCTGTGATTATGTTTGTGGTAGGGTTTATTGGATATCGTAGACGTGATATGAAATTTTCAAATTAAAGAATGATGTTATATATTTTCATACAAGAAATCGCCCCGGCTGGAAAAAAACAACCGAGGCGATTTCTTATGGTGGTCTAAAACCCACTATGGTGTTGCACGAAAGTCTTGATTTTCCCTCATAATCTCAGACTCTACTTTTTCTAAGAGTTTTCGTGCTCTTTTTTCTTGGGTGATGCAACCGCATGATTGAATCACTCCGCTGCGCAGGTTGCCCGCTGCCACCTCTTTGGTATTTCCGCAGTCACAGTGGCAGTGCCAGATCAGATTTCCGGATCTCGCTTTTCCTACATTTTTTTTGACAACTAATCGACCAAAACGTTCATTTGTTAAATCAATTGCTTTCCTTGGCATTCTTCCCTCTCCTTTTTTCCCAATAACTGATTGAAACAAGAACCCAACAAGAGTTGCACATTTGCAGTTAAAAAACCGGAAATATATTCTTGTTGATAAAGCTATAATAAACCATAGTGTTACACAGTAGTCAATAGAAAATTTAAAGATTTATCATATTTTTCTTAAAGTTTTTAAAATTTAATAAATATATAAGGAGAGGTTATAAATAAATAGGAGGTTTAATTGGAATGGATATGGGAACTATTGATTAAGTGATGTGGCTGTGATACCATATTTTTTGAGGGTTTTAATATCTTTTCGAAATCTGAATAAAAATTAAGGAGAGTTTGGTTTCATGGAAAAGAAAAATTTATTGGTAGGGCAATCAGGAGGTCCCACAGCCGTGATTAACAGCAGTTTGTACGGCGTGGTAAAAGCAGGACTACAAGAAGCGTCTGTCGGGCATGTATATGGTATGCTTAATGGTATAGAGGGATTTTTACAAGACCGCATTTGGGAATTTGGCAAAGATATCTCTCTTGTGGAGATTGAAAAACTAAAAACCACACCGGGTGCATATCTTGGTTCTTGTCGTTATAAATTACCGGAGTGTATGGAAGATGCAGTGTTTGCGATATTATTTAAAAAGTTAAAAGCGTTAAATATTGGTTATGTTGTTTATATTGGCGGCAATGATTCGATGGATACGGTGAGTAAGATGTCTCGTTATGCGGCCAAAATCGGCAGTGATATTAAAGTTTGCGGTGCTCCAAAAACCGTGGACAATGATTTGGTGTTAACAGACCATACCCCGGGGTTTGGTAGTGCGGCCAAGTATGTAGCAACGACGGTACGTGAGATTACTATTGATGCCAATGTATATGAAACAAAATCGGTTACCATTGTAGAGATTATGGGACGCCATGCCGGGTGGCTGACTGCGGCCGGTGTATTGGCGCGGAAATATAAAGGGGACAATCCGCTTTTGGTATATCTTCCGGAAGTGGCTTTTGAAGAGGAAACCTTTATTCGGCAAGTGGAGGCTGCGTTAGAGAAAAATATCAATGTAATTGTGTGTATTTCGGAGGGCATACATGATGCAGAGGGTGTTTTGATTTGTGAGTATGGCAATGAAGTAGGCGTGGATTCTTTTGGCCATAAGATGCTGGCCGGTGCCGGAAAACATTTGGAAAATCTATTGCGGGACAGATTGGCGGTGAAAGTGCGCTCGGTAGAATTAAATGTGGTGCAAAGGTGTTCGACGATGATGATGTCAAAAACAGATCAACAAGAGGCTATAGGTTCCGGTACATTTGCGGTGGCTTCCGTATTGCAGGGTGTGACAGGCAAGATGATTTCCTTTGTACGCAAGCCGGGTGATACCTATGCCATTTCTTATGGATTGGAAGATGTCAATGAAATTTGCAACAAAGAAAAAACGGTTCCTTTGGATTGGATTATCGCGGATGGTTCAGACATTGCGGACGCATTTTTAGCCTATTGTGAGCCTTTGATTAAGGGCAATGTAGATATTCCGTGTGATGGGTTGGATTTGCCGGATTTTGTTTACAGAGGATAAAAAATTTGTTAAAATAATGGAGTACGAATCCGAGTTGCATTCAGAGGGAATGTAGCCTATGGGTATTAACCGTTTACTTAATGCCTCCCGCGTTTGGAAAGGATTCTTAGAAAGTCACATTATGTAGACCCACTAAGATTATTTTCAAAGAAGGAGGTACTTTTAAGATGTATGGATCTTACAACGCAAAAATGGCACGTATCAACTTGACGACAGGTAGTATCACCGTGGAAGAACTAGACCTTGACAAGGCAAAAAAGTTCGTAGGCGGCAGAGGTTTGGGCACAAAGATTCTTTATGATGAAGGTATCGCAAAAGTAGACCCTTTATCGCCGGAGAATAAGTTGGTATATTTACCGGGACCATTGACAGGCACCCAGTTGCCCACAGCCACGCGATACATGGTAGTGACCAAATCACCATTGACAGGCATGATTGCATCCTCCAATTCAGGTGGAAGATGGGGTGCAGATTTGAAATATGCCGGTTGGGAAGGTTTGATTGTGGAAGGTAAAGCGGAAAACCCGGTGTACATCAATATTCAAGATGAAAAAATAGAGATTCTTTCAGCCGAAAAATATGTGGGCATGTTATCAGAAGAGTTGGATGAAACCTTGAAAGAGGTTCACCCCAAAAGCTCTGTACTAAACATTGGACCATCCGGCGAAAACTTAGCATTGTTGGCAGCGATTATGAACGACAAAGACAGGGCGGCGGGTCGTAGTGGAGTTGGTGCCGTTATGGGATCCAAAAACCTAAAGGCCATCACGGTTACAGCGGAGCGCAAGGTAGTGCCGCCTGCTGATGAAGTGGCACTAAAAGAAGTAAACAAATCAGCACTTCAAAAATTACGTGAAGATGGGGTGACGGGCACAGGTTTACCAACCTACGGAACAGCGGTATTGGTCAATATTATCAACAACGTTGGCTCTTATCCCACTAAAAACTGGCAAGAGGCTTATTTTGAAGAAGCGGATGAAGCATCCGGTGAGACCATGGCCAACACAACCTTGGTGAAACAAGGATTTTGCCACAGATGTCCGATTGGTTGCGGCCGTGTCATCAAATTGGATGATAAAGAAGTAGGCGGTCCAGAGTATGAGCCGATTTGGGCTTATGGTGCAAACTGCGGTGTCAAAGAACTAGAAGCGATTAGCCGTGCAAACATGATGTGTAATGAGTACGGGTTGGATGCCATTGGTACACCTTGTACCATTGCAGCAGCCATGGAGCTTTATCAGCTAGGTGCCATCAAGGAAGAAGAATGCGAGGGTGTTCCTCTTACATGGGGCAGCGGCGAAGCCATTATTACGTGGACCAAGCGTATGGGCGAGGGCAAGATTCCTTTGGCCAAGTTGATGGCAGATGGCTCTCATCGCTTATGTGAGTTTTATGGTCATCCGGAAGTTTCAATTGCTGTGAAAAAGCAAGAGTTACCGGCTTATGATGCCAGAGGCATTCAAGGGATTGGTCTAAACTATGCAACAAGCAATCGTGGTGGCTGTCATGTACGTGGTTATACCATTGCGCCGGAGATTTTGGCACATCCGGAGCAAGTGGACAGAACCACCACAGAGGACAAAGCATCCTGGGTGAAAATCTTCCAAGACTTGACCGCTGTGATTGACTCTTTGGGATTGTGCTTGTTTACTTCCTTTGGTTTAGGTGCCGGAGATTATGCTTTGATGCTCAACGCAGCCACAGGTACAGATTACGACGACAATCAATTGCTGGAAGTTGGAGAAAGAATCTACAATATCGAACGTTTATTTAACAAAGAAGCCGGTATGAAACCGGAAGAAGATACCTTACCAAAACGTGTTTTGGAGGAAGCCATTCCAAATGGACCATCCAAAGGTATGAAAAGTCAATTAAACGAAATCTTGCCTACATACTATGAGTTAAGAGGCTGGAAAGATGCTTTCCCAACGGTAGAAACATTAGAACGTTTAGGATTATCCTAATTGTTACGAGGGGAGCAGATTTCGCTCCCCTTTTTGGTGCACTTATATGTACTTATATGGAGGAAAAAAGATGATAGAGATACGTTTGTTTGCAACATTACGGCAAGGCCGGGAAAAAATTTATCATGAGCCGGCAGAAAAATTTCAAACGGGTCGGGATATTATAGAGTATTATCAAATATCTCAAAATGATGTTTCTATATTTTTGATCAATGGGATACATTCAAAATTAGAGGATGCCGTGAAAGCGGAGGATGTGATTGCGATTTTCCCGCCGGTGGGAGGAGGTTGATTGTTTTGGAGAAAGAGTTTACCCACTTTGATGGGCAAGGCAATGCCATTATGGTAGATGTTTCAGATAAGGAAACTACGATGCGAAAAGCGGTGGCAAAAGGCACAATTTATGTGGGAGAAGATGTTTTACAAGCCGTTTTGCAACAAAGGATAAAAAAAGGGGATGTGCTGGGCGTGGCACGGGTTGCAGGGATTATGGCAGTGAAAAACACGGCAGCTATGATTCCCATGTGTCATAGTTTGCAGATTACGGGTTGTTCCCTAGATTTTGAAATTGACGAAAAAAATGCTGCGATTACGGCTTTTTGTACCGCCAAGGTGACAGGTAAGACAGGTGTGGAGATGGAGGCTTTAAGCGGGGCAAGTGTGGCTTTGCTGACCATTTATGATATGTGCAAGGCGATTCGCAAAGATATGGTGATTACAGGGCTTACATTAGTGGAAAAAACCGGTGGAAAATCCGATTATGGCAGGAAGATAGAATAGGTGACTGATATGATAGATGAGTACAATCGAAAGATTGATTATATGCGGATATCCATTACAGACAGATGCAATTTACGCTGCATTTACTGTATGCCCGGTGTGGGGATTGATTTAACCACTCATGAGGAGATTTTGCGTTTTGATGAGATTTTGACGGTAGTTGAAAGTGCTGCTTGTTTGGGTATGAAAAAAATCAAGATTACCGGTGGTGAGCCTCTGGTACGGCGTGGTGTGGCAGATTTGATTCATAAGATTAAGGGTATATCCGGTATAGAAGCAGTTACGCTAACCACCAACGGTGTGCTGTTGGCAGAACAATTTGAGCAATTAAAAACATCCGGCCTGGATGGGATTAACATTAGTTTGGATACATTGGATGAAACAGAGTTTGAAAAAATAGCCGGTGTCAATGCCTTGCCGCAGGTGCTGGCAGGCATTGACCGGGTATTGGCAGATCAAAAAATACCTTTAAAGGTGAACTGTGTGCCATTGAAATCGGCAAAAACGGGTTTGGGTGATTTATTGTCTTTGGCAAAAGACAGACCCATCCACGTACGTTTTATTGAGATGATGCCTATAGGTTATGGAAAAGAATATACATATATTCATGAAGATGAAATCAAAGAAATGATAGAAAATAGATATGGAACATTAAAAGCCTACAAACAAAAGTTGGGTTTTGGTCCCTGTCATTATTATACATTAGAGGGATTTCAGGGGAAAATTGGCTTTATTAGTGCGATGAGCCATCAATTTTGCAGTAGTTGCAACCGGGTGCGTTTGACTAGTCAAGGTTATTTGAAAAGCTGTTTGCAATATGAATTGGGCTGCGATTTAAAACCATTGTTGCGTGCAGGGGCTACGGTAGAGGAAATTGCCAAAGTGATGGCAGAGACGATTTTAATCAAACCCAAGGCTCATACGTTTTGCAAGCAGGATTTTCAAGAAAATGAAGAAAATAAGTTACCCATGTCTAAGATTGGAGGATGATAGCATTGAAACGGTTTGCAGTGATTACAGCCAGTGATTCCGGTTTTGCCGGTGAGAGAGAAGATATTAGCGGACCGGAAGCAATTCGTATGATGGAAGCGTTTGGTTATCAAAACATAGCGTATCAGATGTTGCCGGATGACAAGGAAGTTCTGACAAAAGCCATGAGAGAAATTGCGGACAGTGGTGTGGCAGATTTGATTTTGACCACAGGCGGAACGGGTTTTTCTGTAAGAGATTGTACGCCGGAGGCCACCAAAGCAGTGATTGAGCGGGAGGTGCCGGGGATTCCCGAGGCCATGCGTTGGTTTAGTTTGGGATTTACCAAACGGGCTATGCTTAGTCGGGGAATGGCGGGGATTCGTGGCAATACCTTGATTGTGAATCTGCCGGGTAGTCCCAAAGCGGTAAAAGAGTGTTTGGAATATATACAGGATTCGTTGGATCATGGTTTGGAGATTTTATTGGCGGAAGCAAGCAATTGTGCAAGGTGAGGTATGAAAATGGGAAAAATATTGGCGGTTTGTATCAGCGAAACAAAAGGTGTGCAAAAAAAGGATGTAAAGTCGGCTCGTTTGATTGAAAACTTTGGTTTAGAACAGGATGCCCATGCCGGAAATTGGCATCGGCAGGTGAGTTTGTTATCTGCAGATAAAATAGAAGCCTTTCGTGCAAAGGGTGCAGAGGTGTTTGACGGTGCCTTTGGCGAAAACTTGGTGGTAGAGGGTATTGATTTTTCTGCGTTGCCCTTAGGTACCCGCTTTGCTTGCCATGACGTGATTTTAGAATTGTCCCAAATTGGCAAGGAATGTCACAATCGTTGTCAGATTTATCATAAAATGGGAGATTGCATTATGCCCCGAGAGGGTGTGTTTGCCACTGTGGTACAAGGAGGTGTGATACAAGTTGGTGATGAGCTAAAGATAATCTGAGCCTCTTGTATAGAAAGGTAAGAGCGTTAAATGGAATTGCGAAAGGTACAATCAATGGCAACAGCAAGGGAAAAATTGGTGGAAGCAACAGTGGGGAAAGTCTTTCAAAGTGAAAAGGTTTCTTTGATGGAAAGTGCGGGCCGTATCTTGGCAGAGTCAGTGATTTCCCCTGCTATGGTGCCTGATTTTAGACGCTCTACGGTAGATGGTTATGCGGTTCATGCCGGTGACACTTGGGGCGCAGATGAAAATGCCCCGGTATTTTTGGAATTAGTGGAAGAAGTAAACATGGGTGATACACCCAAGAAAGCCTTAAAACCGGGAGAGTGTGTATATGTTCCTACGGGTGCTATGTTGCCTGAGTGTGCGGATGGTATGGTTATGGTAGAATATTGTGAGGCCTTTGCTGTGAACCAAATTGCTATCCATCAAGGAGTGGCAAAAGGTAGTTTTATTGTGGAAATTGGCGAGGATTTGCAACTAGGTGAAGAGATATTGCAAGCAGGCAAGTTTTTAGGCCCAGGGGATATAGCTGTTTTGGCATCTTTAGGCATTTCGGAGGTTTGTGTTTATCAAAAGCCTAAGATTACGATTATTTCCACAGGTGATGAATTGGCCACACCGGGGGAAGAGAAAAAAATGGGGCAGGTATATGAAATCAATTCCTTTGGTCTTTGCGCAATGGCTATGGAAAAAGGGCTGGATGTGGTTCATGTGGAAGTGGTTCAGGATACGGAGTCTTTGCTTTTAATCGCCGTAAAAAAAGCCATGGCAAAAAGCGATTTCGTAGTGGTATCCGGTGGTAGCTCTCAGGGCAAGCAAGATATCACTAAGCAGGTTTTGGATGAAGTAAGTTGCCCCGGTGTATTTACCCATGGCATTGCTTTTAAGCCGGGCAAGCCTACGATATTGGGATATGATGCAAAGAGCGAAACCATATTGGTTGGTTTGCCCGGTCACCCGGTGGCAGCCATGATGGTGTTTGAGTTGGTGATTTTATGGTATTATCGCCAGAAGCTAGGCATCAAAGAAGGGATTACGGTACCGGCTTTTCTTGAGTCTAACTTGCCCGGTGCGCCCGGACGAGAAACTTGTCAGCTGGTAGAATTGATTTTAGATAAAAAGCAGGATTTTTATATTGCCCGTCCGATTTTAGGAAAATCAGGTTCGATTAGCACATTGAGTCGAGCGGTGGGTTATATATTGATTCATCGAAACAAAGAGGGAATAAAAGCAGGAGAGAAAGTACAGGTGCATTTGCTTTGAATAAGATAAAAAGACAAAATCTATATTTAACAACCACTCCTGCAAAAGAGGCGTTGGATATTTATTTAAGCCAATTAAAAAAGGTGGTAACATACGAATATGAAACCGTTCCTGTGCAAGAGAGTTTGGGTAGGGTGACAAAAGAGGCAGTGTATGCCAAATACTGTTCCCCCCTTTATAACGCTTCTGCAATGGATGGAATCGCGGTGGTTGCATCTCATACCGTCGGAGCCGATGAAGCGACACCCATTACACTCACAGCAGGTGATGATTACATGGAGATTGATACCGGCGACCCCATTCGAGCTCCTTTTGATGCGGTAATTATGTCGGAAGTGTTGTTGGAGAAAACAGAACATCAACTCAAAATTGTGGAGCCTGCTTTTCCTTGGCAACATGTGCGTCCCATTGGGGAAGATATCGTAGCAGGTGAGCTTATTTTGACTAGGGATCATCTTATTCGCCCCATTGACATAGGTGTGTTGTTATCGGCGGGGGTTACGGAGATCTCGGTACAAAAGCAAATACAAGTGGGTATTTTCCCCACAGGAACAGAGATGATAGAGCCGGGTACAGAACCAAAAGACGGTGATATTATCGAGTCGAATTCTCAGATGTTTGTCGGTTTGGTGACAGAAGCAGGGGGGATTGCCCATCGGCATCCGGCCATTGCTGATGATTATGATTTATTAAAAAGCAACATTGTCCAAGCGGTCAAAGCGTATGATATGGTTTTGATAAATGCCGGTTCCAGTGCCGGACGGGAAGATTTTACCGTACATGTTTTGCAGGAGCTTGGAACGGTGCTGATCCATGGTGTGGCGATTAAGCCGGGAAAACCGGTGATATTGGCATTGGTGAATCAAAAGCCTGTCATTGGTTTGCCGGGTTATCCGGTGTCGGCTTATATTGATTTTGAAATGTTTGTACAGCCTGTTTTATCTCTTTTGGGCAAAAGGCCAACCAAAGCGTTAGAAACCATGGAAGCTGTGATGAGTAGGCGGGTGGTTTCCGGTTTAAAATATCAAGAGTACATTCGTGTTAAGGTGGGGCAGGTTGGTGATAAATTGGTTGCGGCACCTTTGGCAAGAGGGGCCGGTGCGGCTATGTCATTGGTACGGGCAGACGGTTTTTGCATCATTGATCAAAATCATGAGGGGCTAGAGGCAGGCGAAAGGGTAATGGTTCAAATATATCGCCCTTTGCAGCAAATCAAAAATACCTTGATGGTGATTGGGAGCCATGATTTGATGTTGGATGTTTTGGCGGATTTATTGCCAAGTTATGGGCAGGGGGTTCAATTGTCAAGCACTCATGTGGGTAGTATGGGTGGTTTGATGTCCTTGGCACGTGGTGAGGCGCATTTGGCCCCCATACATTTGTTGGATGAGGAAAGTGGTATCTATAATATTGCCTTTGTGAAACAGGTTTGCAAGGAGCCAATGGCTTTAATCAAAGGTGTTGGGAGGCAGCAAGGTTTTTTGCTGCAAAAGGGAAATCCCAAAAACATCAAAGGATTAGAGGATATGGTTCATTGCTCCTATGTAAATCGGCAACGTGGTTCCGGCACCCGTATTTTGTTGGACTATCAGTTAAAAAAAAGGAATATTGATGCGGCAAATATATCCGGTTATCGTAGAGAAGTAGCCACCCATATGGCAGTTGCTGCTATTGTAAAGAGCGGTAGCGCAGATGCAGGTTTGGGTATTTTGGCGGCGGCGAAAGTCTTTGATTTGGACTTTGTAGCAGTGGATTTGGAAGAATATGATTTTGCCTTGCCGGTGAAATATTTGGAGTTGCCGCAAATAAAAGAGTTGCTTCGGGTATTGCAAAGTGAAGCCTTGCGGGAGAAACTGGAATCCTTTGGTGGTTATTGCTATGATAAAATGGGTGAGGTATTGTATCTATGAGACAGACAGGCATTGTTTCAGAGTTGTATAGCGGCGAAAAAAAACAGGCGGTTTCTGCGCTTTATGGTATAAAAGATGCGGAAAATGAGCGTCAAATTACATTAAAAAACAAAGCCCTAGATGCTTGGCAAAAAGCGCAAACAACAGAGGGCTTATGTTTTAAATTTAAAGCAAATATCATCGTGCAGGGTTTGGATTTTACGTATCTTACAACAGGCAAAATATTGCGTGTAGGTGAGATGAAACTAGAGATATCATCTGTAAAGAAATGCTGCTATGGTAATGCATGCCCTACGTTTCACCTTGCGCAAGCTTGTCCGATACCTGCAAATTGCCGTTTTGCCAAAGCGTTGACAACGGGATCGGTTTATCTTGGTGACAAGATCCAACAGGATGGATGAGCAAAGTGCTGTAATTAAGGAAAATACGATGCGCTGTGGTGGAATATAAGTTAATACCAGCAATAATACAACAAAATCAAGCAAAAAGTATATGACTGCAATCCGCCAACCGGAAATTTTGGTCAGGGTCAATGCAAGTGCGTCATCACCGCCGCTGGAGCCCCCTTGTCGAACAATGATGCCACAGCCAATGCCAACAATCGTTCCGCCTAAAATGGCGGCCATCAGCGGACGTTGTCCCATATACGGAAGTATGCGTGGCATATGCTCAAATATCCGCAAAAAAACAGTTAAGACGATGGTGGATACGATGGATACTTTGATAAATCGTATGCCTAAAAATTTTGCGGCAATGGCATAAAACAAAACGTTTAGTATCGGCACAATCAAGTAGGATGGAATTCCAAACCAATGGTTAATCACGGATACCAAACCCAAAAGACCGCCTTCGGTCATATTGACTTGTTGATGAATATTGATAAAGGTAAAAGCGATGATTGTATTTCCAAGTACAATCAAAGATAGTTTTTTTAAATAGTTGCTAAAATTCTGTTCCTCTTCTATGTCTGAGTCCATAATGAATCAATTCTCCTTTTCTCCTTGACAAAAGTATAAACCTTGGTATGATACTAAGGTCAAGAGATTTTTTGAAAAAAGTTTTTTAATATGGAGTTTTGTATGAAAGATTATTATAAAATTAGCGAAATATCTAAGCTTTATGGCATTGGTACGGATTCCATCCGTTATTATGAAAAGCTAGGCATTTTAAAGCCGCGGCGGGATACCAACGGTTATCGCTTGTACAATTTAAAAGATATGTATAAATTAAATATGATTCGTGATTTACGCCATTTGGATTTTTCCATGGAGCAAATCAAAGACTATTTGGATCATCAATGTGTCAGCAATACTTTGGAAATGCTCCATCGTGAGCAAGAATATGTAAAAGAGCAGCTGAAAGAATTATGTTTGCGTGAGCGTTTTATTCATGAGAGAATTTTGGATATTAGCCGGTCTTTGGAAATTAAGCCGGATGTGTTTGTGGTTAAAAAAGTCACCAATCGTTCCTGCGTCCGTTTAAGTGAGCATATCACCAGAGATGAGGAAATGGATTTTCTGGTGAAAAAGCTAGAGCAAAAACATGAGGATAAGATTCGCGATTTTGGCAATCAAGCCATTGGGGCTTTTTTTGATATGGATTACTTAAATCAAGGGCGGGCGAATGTATATCAGTCTATTTTCTTTATATTGGAAGTAAAAATGAGAGAGCATGATTTTATGTTACCGGAGGGTGCGTATCTTTCTTATTATTACAGAGGAAAGTACAAACAAAACTTAAAATTGGTAGAAAAAATGTTTCAGTATGCCAAAGAAAAAAGACTGAATCATGACGGTAAACCCTTTGAGTTGTATCATATTGACAATCGGGATACAAAACGGGAAAAGGAGTTTCTGACAGAGATACAATTGCGTTTGCTGTAGACTTTATTTTGCCATGATTATTTTATATAGAAATAAAAATAGTAAGAGAAAGAGGCTTTTATTTTATGAATCTGAAAGTAAAATCACCCAATCCAATGATATATGGTATGGCTTATATTTTGCTCTACCCGTTTATAAAATTATTTTTTAATTTGAAAGTGGATCGGCGGGATTATAAACCCATGGATGGCTCTTATATTATTCTTTGCAATCATACTTCTTATATGGATTTTCTGCTGATTATGTTGGCCATGTATCCCCAGCGTTTAAATGCGGTAGCAGCGCAGATGTTTTTCTTTTATAAACCCTTGCACAAATTGTTAGCTATGATGGGTTGTATTCCAAAAAATTTATTTGATCCGGACCCAAGAACGATCAAATCTATTCAATATGTGCTAAACCGTGGCGGGAAGATTCTGATTTTTCCAGAGGGGCGTTGCTCTGTAGATGGAAAATATATGGGTATGCATGAAGCTACGGGCAAGCTAATTAAAATGTTTCGTGTTCCGGTGGTTAGTTGTTATGTGGAGGGGGCTTACAATTGTTATCCGATGTGGCGTCGTTGGGCAAGCTATGGTCAAATTAAAATGACTTTGCGTAATGTATTGACAAAAGAGCAGTGCAAATCCTTTCCCGTGGCGGAAATCAATCAAATTATCAATGATAGTTTAAGTGGGGTGAGTCTGCCAAAGCCAACTCGTCCCTTAAAGGTATTTTTTGGTATGAACCGGGCAAAAGGCTTAGAAAGTTTATTGTATTATTGTCCGAATTGCGGCAAAGAGTTTACGTTAAGAACCAAGGGCAATTATATTTATTGCAAAGAATGCGGCAATACGGCAAAGGTGAATCGGGAGGGTCGATTGCAGACGGTAGGTAGCAGCAAGATACCTGATACCATTGTAAAATGGCACAAACTACAAATTAACTATGAAAAGAGTTTTCTGGTACGAGATATTTTTCCGAAAGGCATACAAGTAACCGTGCGCAGCCGCTCCAAAAAAGGCTCCAATTTGATGTCTTGCGGACGTGGTGTATTGCGTTTGGATCAATTCGGTTGGCATTTTAAAGGGGAATTATATGGCGGACAGGTGAATTTGTTTTTTCCCATTGAAGTGGTGCCGGCCATACCATTTATTCCAAATGGTAGCTTTCATATTTATGATAAAGGTGTATTTTTGGCATTTACGCCGGAAAATCCAAAGAGCATTATCAAATATGTGACTTTGGGAGAATGTGTCTATTGGATGTATGGAGAGCGGGTACAGATGGTACAAGGTAGATACAAGCGGTTTTAGCGAATTATAAAATCTTTATAAACAAAATAACTATTGCATAAAAATTATAAATATCGTATAATGACGTAAAGAAGACTCGTTTATATTAAAATTGAAAGACACTACTAGAGGAATCCGATTTTTAATCACGCATTTCGGGAAGAGAGGTAAAAGTTATGAACATTATCCAAAAACTAAGAAATGTATCAAAAAACAAAAAAGGTTTTACCTTAGTGGAGCTCATTGTAGTATTGGTCATTCTGGCGATTTTATTGGCAATCCTTGTTCCCGGGCTGATTACCTGGATTCAAAGAGCCAGAGATAGACAAGTGATTGTAGACGCAAGGACTGTTTATTTATCTGCGCAAACGATTTTGACAGAGCAAGAGTTGGGATTGGGTGGCGGCGGTACGATCGCCGTGGTTACAAATTCCAACGGCAGGGTCAATGGTGCTGGTGCCGGTGCTGATGTGGCAGAGTTGGCGGCGTTGACAAAACAGTATGAAGCAAGTGTTCCTTACAATGGACAGTCTGAGGTCATAACGGGTATGACTTATACAGATGTTGCCAGAGGAAAAACGGCAACATTGACGATTTCTCCGGATGGTGCAAACTGGGCTGTATCTGACGCAAGGTAAAACAGTGTACATTGGAAGTGAGGACTCATTATGAAAAAGAAAGAATCCTCGAAATGCTCTGTGGAGTACATCAAAAGTATTATTATAGTTATATTGATCATAGTTTTGGTCTGTGTGGCGGTGGTTTGGCCCACCGCCACAAGTGTTTTTCGGCGCGTGGAAGCACGAGCCGTACAGGGCAATGCAAAAAATGTAGAGTTGTCTGCACGTTTGTTGAGTTTGGAATATCTAGGTTTTGGTACTCCCTTTGTGGACAGTGGACGACAGTCCGGTTTTTCCAAGCAGGCGGAAGCGGAGATTCGTGAAAAGTCGCAGGTAGAGGGCAATTTTTATCTGGTTGCTTGGGATATACAGAACAATGTGGTAGAACAAATGCTGTATGAAGAGGGAGATTTTGCTGTTCGTATCATACATCAGGGAAGCGGGAAATATACTTGGGAAGTATATTATCTGGATAGGATATTAAAATGACGTATATTTTGTTGATCGCATTTGTGATTTTGCTGATTATCATTGCCATTTGGGATATTCGCACCATGGAGATTTCCAATGTAGCGGTAGGGATTGTATTAGGCATCGGTGTGCTTGCTGCTTTTGTTCAGCGGGATTTGCTTCTTTGGGAGCGGTTGGTTGGCCTGATTTGTGTCAGCTTGCCTCTTTTGTTGATTACCATGGCGGTGCCAAATGCCTTTGGCGGAGGTGATATTAAGTTGATGGCGGCAGCAGGGTTTTACTTAGGGTTTCGCTTGACATTGCTTGCATTCTTTTTAAGCATCCTAGGTGGCGGCATTTATGGTATATGGCTTTTGCTTACAAAAAAGAAAGATAAAAAAGAGCATTTTGCTTTTGGACCATTCCTATGTGCAGGTATGATTGTTGCCGTATTTTTGGGCGAATGGCTTATTGGTTGGTATATGAATCAGATGGGTTTTTAAGTCCATGAAAGCAAGGGGGTGAAAGGCTTGACACTCTATAAATACAAAGCAAAAAACTTAGAGGGAAAAATACATTCAGGTGTTTTGGAAGTGGCATCGGAGCATGATTTATACGCTCGTTTGAAAGGGCAGGGTTTATTTTTGTTTTCCTCTAAGGTGAGTGAAAAGTCTGCCGGTCGAAAATTGAAAGCAAAGCAATTGACGGATTTCAACCGCTCTTTGGGTATGCTCTTGCAATCAGGGGTTTCTTTGGTTCGGGCCCTTGGTATTGTGGCCAATGAAGAGACCAAAAAAGCACAGGAAAAGGCTGTTTACGAAGCGGTGCTCAAAAGCATTCGCCAAGGTACGCCTCTATCCACAGCGATGGAAGAGCAGGGCAATTGTTTTCCGCCGTTGATGATTTTTATGTACCGTTCGGCTGAGGCAAGTGGCAGTATGGACCAGGTGGCACTGCGGATGGCAGAGCATTATGAAAAAGAATATCGTTTGAAAGCAAAAGTAAGTGGTGCTATGGTTTATCCGGGCATTTTATGTACGATGATTGTTTTGGTGGTATGTTTCATTTTTTCTTTTGTGTTACCACAGTTTGATGATATGTTTGCACAGATGGAAAGTTTGCCGTTTTTGACCACCATGATGATGGGCATTAGTACTTTTATTCGGACACGCTGGTATATTTTGGTGATTGCATTGGTGGTTCTAATTCCTTCTTTTATAGGTTTGTTCCGTATACCACGAGTGAAATTTTATAAAGATAAGATAAAACTAAAAATGCCTGTATTTGGTAAGTTGTTGCGTGTTTTATATTCCGCACGTTTTTCCCGTACTTTAAGCTCTTTGTATTCGGCGGGTTTGCCTATGATTATGGCATTGCAAATTAGCAAGAGTACAGTGGGTAATTGTTATATAGAAGAGCAGTTTGATGCGGCCATAAAAAAGATTCGTGCAGGGCAAAACTTATCCGCAGCTTTGGGTGGTGTGGATGGTTTTGTGAAAAAAATGGTATCCTCTATTATGATAGGAGAAGAAACAGGCAGCTTGGATGCGATGCTTGATTCTACCGCCGATACGCTGGATTATGAAGCGCAAATGGCGATTAATAAAATGGTATCCTTTATGGAGCCTGCTTTGATTATCATAATGGCGGTGATTGTAGGCGTGGTAATGGTTTCCGTAATTGCTCCGATTTATGGTTCTTACAATGCGATTGGCGCATCTTCATATTAAGGAGGTTTCCCATGATTACTTCCGTATATCTTTCCAACAATATGATACAAATTGTTCGTGGTGACAAAACAAGCAGACTGCCCCAAGTCTCCGGGCTTATTCAAGAGGAGATTTTAGAGGGGAGCATTTTAAATGGCATTATCACCAATGAGCAGGAATTGTATGAGCATTTAAAAGACATTTGGGAAAAGTATAAATTGCCAACCAAAGATGTGGAGTTGGTTTTAAATAGTGCAAAAATCATTGCTAAAAATGTTGTTACCCCTGAATCCAATCAAAAAGTTTTGCAAAAAACGGCATCCATGGAATTTACCGATGCACAGCAAAAGGAGGGGGTGATTTATGATTATGCACCTTGGAACAAAGGAAAAGAAAAAGGAAACATAGAGATATTGGCGGTGATGGTAGAGGAATCCCATCTGCAAACCTTTGTAGATTTATTTAAAAAGTTAAACATTCATTTGAACCGCATTACCTTTGCCCGGACAGCCATTCGCAATTATTTGGCAAATGTAAAAGAGCTGCAAAAAGAGACCAATATGATTTTGATGGTAGATGGAAATGCTTTGATTACCATTCTTTGGGGCGCAGGGCAGCTGTATTATATGGATAAAAAGCGACTCTTTGTTCCGGTGGGCAGTGCAGGTTTTATGACAGAGGTGCTTCGTAGTATCAGCAATACCAAGCAATTGCATGGTGCTCAAAAAATCGAATCGCCGATTCGGCATGTGTATACCATTGGATTTTTAGAGAGTGATATTTCAGCTTGCAATCAGCAACTGGGAGAGTTTGGTTTGTCCTATGAAATCTTGCCTTTGCCGGGTAAAAATGCGGATGCCATTTTTGCGGCAGGTGGTTTGATTCGGGACAAAAAAGATTTGAATTTATTAGAGGGTTTAAAAAACAAGAAAAAAAATGATACAGCGAAAGGCAAGACTTATGGAAGGTTTGTTCCGGTGCTGCTTATTTTTGTGATCTGTCTGTTGGCAAGTGCTGGCTTATTTGCTTTTTATTATATGCAAAGCAATGAATTGGCGGCACTTCAGGACTTTAATCAAAATGCTACGGAAGCACAAACGGCCTTACAGTATGATGAAATTAGTTCGGAAGTACGGCAAATGCAAGTGACGGTGCAAGGTATGAGCCGGATGGTGGATATTTTGGCAACGTATCCCTTGGTTACGAGCCGGGTACAAGACGAGATTTTGGCAAAGGCGGACCATGACATTCAAATTGAATTTGTGAGTTATAGTGCCGAAACAGGTTCGTTGGATATGACAATAACGGTAGGGCGTCCGGAAGTGATTCATGATTTTATCAATCGTTTGTATGAGACGGATTTGTTCTGGAATGTAGCGTATTCGGGATATACCTACGATGAAAGTACAGAAACATATACCATTGATGTGAGTTGTTTTTTGGCAGAGACAGCAGGAAGATAGGGGGGCGGACAAATGACGGAACGGGATAAAAAGTTATTGATGTTTCTCTTTCTATTTGTGATTGTAGTGGCTTTTGTTTGGTGGATATTATTGCCAAGCATAGATCGCATCAGTGCTGTCAAAGCAGATATGGATGCTGCGAAAATGGTCAAAGCGGACATAGAGCGAAAAGCAGATCGTTTGCCCAATATAGAAGAGACATTGCATGAAAACCAAAAAGAGTTGACTGCATTGACGGAAGCATTTTTTCCTTTGATGCAAGCACAAGAAATTGACAATCTTCTCACGAGCAAAGCCTTGTCCTATGGTTTGTCCATACGACAGCTAAACATTGGTACCATCACTTCGCCGGCAGAGTTAGTTTCCTATGTGGGTTCTCAGCAGGCGCAGGAAGAGGCGGATGCAGCAGCAAAGCAAGAAGCAGGTGAGATGGATGTAGCAGGAATGGAAGATCAAAATCCGGACGAGGGCACAATGGGAGAAACCTTGGCGGGGGCAGGTGCAACAGAGACAGAAGATGCGGCAACCCAAGTCTTGGATATGCTATATCAATCAGAGATATCTTTGATTGTCAGCGGTGATGTTGCGGCGATGCAAAGTTTGCTGGATGTATTATTTGTATCCAATGGTATGCATGTAACGAGTTGGCAACGAAGTGCCCGTGTAAATGAAGCGGAAACACAATATATGACACAGATTCAGTTAACGATATTGATGTATGAAAAATAAAAGGCAGGTGATAGGCAGTGGCAGAATTTAAAAATATTCCCATCGGTGAAGTATTAAAAGAATATGGATATGTAACAGAGGAGCAGATTCAGGAGGCGTTTGCCTATCAAAGAGAGCACAAAGAGGCATTTCAAGGCAAGCGTTTGGGGGAAATGCTCATTGCGTTGAACATGGTTTCTGAGGCGCAGATGTTGCAGGCTTTGGCAACACGGCTGAATTTGGAGCTGGTGGATATTTCCGATATGACGGTGGATTTGGCGGCGGTCAATGAGATTCCGCAGCTTATGGCGCAAAAATACAATATGCTTCCCATTGGTACCGGCGATGTGTCTTTGGTGATTGTGACCAATGACCCTCTCAATTTTTACGGTTTGGAAGATATTCATCAAGCCACAGGGAAAGAGTTGGAAATCAAACTCAGTGAAAAAGCACAGGTAGAAAATGCTATCAATTATTATTATTCAGAGGTAGCGGTCAAGCGTGCGGCAACCAAAGCGGATAGTCAAGCCCGGCCGATGGAAGAAATCGAAGACATTTCGGTGGAAGAAGAGGGGGATGATACCCCGATTATTAAGTTGCTCAACTCTTTGATTCAGCGGGCATATCACAATACCGCCAGTGATGTTCATATTGAACCCTATGAAAATGAAACCTTGGTGCGTATGCGGATTGATGGAACCATCGTGGATTTTGTGACCCTACAAAAAGCCAATCACACTTCGCTGATTACCAGAATTAAGATTTTGTCGGATTTGGATATTGCCGAGCGGCGTATTCCCCAAGATGGTCATTTTCGCGCTAAAATAGATGGGCAGTTTGTCAACATCCGTGTATCGGTGATTCCAACGGTGTTTGGGGAAAAGGCGGTTTTGAGGTTGCTGGCAGGCAATGCAGTGATTCAAAACATCAATTCCTTTGGTATGCTGTCGGATGACTATGAAAAATTCAATAAAATATTGCGTTCGCCCAATGGAATTATTTATATGACAGGACCGACCGGTTCGGGAAAAACTACCACTTTGTATATGGTGTTAGAGGCTTTGTCTCAAGGTCAGGTAAATATTTCCACCATCGAAGATCCGGTAGAAAAAAATCTGCCTCGTATCAATCAAATGCAGGTAAACAATACGGCAGGTTTGACCTTTGAAAGTGGATTGCGAGCTTTGCTTCGGCAGGATCCGGATGTGATTATGGTAGGAGAAACACGGGATGCGGAGACCGCTTCTATTTCGATTCGTGCCGCGATTACGGGTCATTTGGTTTTGTCTACGTTGCATACCAATGATTCGGTTTCATCCATTGTTCGTTTGATTGATATGGATATGGAGCCTTATATGATTGCTAGTGCTTTGGTGGGGATTGTGGCACAGCGCCTGATGCGCAAGGTATGCCCCCATTGTACAAAGCAAGAGGTTGTGACGGAAGAAGAAAAGGTTTTGTTACCTGATGATATTCTGGTGGTAAAAAAAGCGGTTGGTTGCAATCGCTGCAACAATACAGGGTATAGTGGACGTTTGGCCATACATGAGATATTGACGATAGATGCACAGATTCGCCGTATGATAACGGATGGTGCGACTATGGATGAAATTGGTACATATGCAAGGGATGCACAAAAGATGCTGACCTTAAAAGATCAGGCAATCGAGTTGGTGCGGCAAGGTGAAACCACTGTGGAGGAATTGCTGAAAGTTGCTTATTATGCATGATTGGAAAGGAGTTCTTTTATGAATGCCAATGATTTGATTTTACTTGCGAGAAAGCGGGATTGTTCTGACATTCATATTTCCATGGGTATGCCAACATTTTTCCGCATTCATGGTAAATTACAGGACTCGGGTGTAGCCTTGGATGAGGAGGAAGTAAAGACCTTGCTTTTTTCTACGTTGACAGCTACGCAAAAAGAAAGGTTGGATAGTGGTCAGGATTTGGATTATGCCATTCAGACATCGGATGGGCATCGTCAGCGTGTCAATGTATTTCGTCAACAAAATAAATTGGCGGCGACCATTCGCTTGCTCAATGGTTCGATTCCTGCTTTGTCTGATTTGGGGTTACCGGCTGTGTTGCGAGAATGGGCGGAGGAACCAAGGGGTTTGGTGTTGGTGACAGGTCCGACAGGTAGTGGGAAATCAACCACCTTAGCTGCGATGGTCAATCATATCAATGAGACACGTTCCGATCATATTGTTACCATAGAAGACCCGATAGAGTATGTTTTTACGCGGAAGCAATCCTTGATTCATCAACGTGAAGTAGGGCAGGATACGATTAGTTTTGCGGCGGCGTTGCGCTCGGTCTTGCGAGAAGACCCGGATGTGATTTTAGTAGGGGAGATGCGTGATTATGAAACGATTTCTGCGGCTGTAACGGCAGCGGAAACAGGCCATTTGGTACTTTCTACCTTGCACACCACCGGGGCGGCTCAAACCATTGATCGGATTATAGATGCTTGCCCGGCAGAGGGGCAAAATCAAATCAGAACCCAGTTATCTACGATTTTAAAAGGTGTTGTGACCCAGTGTTTGATTCCCACTGCAAACGGGCAGGGTAGGATAGCAGCAACAGAGATCCTTGCGGGAACGGATGCGGCACTCAATCTGATTCGGGAAAATAAGTGTTATCAGATGAGCAGTATCATGCAGTCGGGGGCTGCTTATGGTATGCATACTTTGAATGGGGATTTGCACAAACTGGTAACGGCCGGTCGGATTACGGTGGAGAAAGCCTATAAATATTCCAATGATAAAAAGGATTTGGAGCAGTATTTGTAAGGGTTGTGTGAATGGGCAATTGCTCAAATTGAGCACAATTGCAGTCCGAAAATGTGTAGGGTTCACAAGCATTATTTTAGATTGTTTAACAGAGATGACAAAGGAAAATTTCATGACTGAAAAAAAGAAAAATATTATATTCCTCATAATTTCCGGCATTCTATTATTTTTAAGTGCTATCTTATTGTTTCTAGCCCTTTATATCACCGGCTTTGCCCAGTGGTACAGTACCAATGTTTATCCTATTTGGGTGGCAAGTGTAGGGCGTTTTTTTGGTATCTTCCCATTTTCGGTCGCAGAGATTCTATTGTATCTCCTTGTTCTAGCTTTTATTGTGCGTTTTGCTTATACAATCTATCGTTTGATTCGCAAGGAAGGTCGTTTGAAAACCATACTCTCATATCTCATACGACTTTTTTTGGTGTGTTCCATTCTTATTTTTTTGTTTGTGGTCAATTGCGGCATCAATTACCACCGTCTTTCTTTTGCCAAAACAGCCAATTTGGAGGTTCGAGAAAGCAGTGTAGAAGAGTTGGAGCTTTTGGTGCTTTGGCTGATAGACGAGGTGAATGGGCGTGCCAATCAAGTAGAGCGAAACGCGGATGGTGTGATGGTTTTGACAACAGATTTGTCACAGGCGGCAGTGGAAGCGATGCATACCCTAGCCCATGTTTATCCTGTTTTAGGGGGTTATTACCCGAGGCCGAAAGAAGTGCTTACGCCAATCCTTTCGATGCAACAGGTATCGGGCATTTTTTCACCCTTTACCATAGAAGCAAATTTTAATGGTGCCATGCCGGGTTTTAATATTCCTTTTACGGCAACTCATGAACTGGCCCATGTGCGTGGTTTTATGTCGGAGGACGAGGCAAATTTCATTGCTTTTTTGGCTTGTATTCATTCCGGTTATGTGGAGTTTGAATATAGTGGTTATGTATTGGCTTGGATTTATGCCAACAATGCTTTGGCGCGGGTAGACCGGGAAAGTGCCGCAGCAATGCGGGCACGTTTGGCGGAGGAAGTTCAGGTAGATTTGAGTGCCAATCGGGTTTTTTGGGCTCGTTTTGATGGCCCCGTTGCCGAGATGCAACGAGAAGTAAATGATCGGTATTTAAGAGCAAATCGACAGGAGTTTGGCATACAAAGTTATGGTATGATGGTGGATTTGCTTCTGGCATATGTACGTGAGGGGCACTTTGATTAGCCAAAAAAGGCATGTGTTGAATATTTGCATTGACATTTTAAAAAAAAGGGTTCAAAATAAAGGGCGGAACGTGAGTCAATAGGAGATATGCTTTTAATTATGGAAAAAAATAATATAAATCAAGAAATAGAAATAGATTTATTGTTAATGATCAAAGACATATTAAGAAAGTGGTGGGTGTTACTCATCGGAGCGGTTTTAGGAGGTTTGGTAGTTTTTTTAATTACCACATTTCTTTTGACCCCACGCTATCAATCATCGGCTACATTGTATGTGTTGGGCAGCGGTACCAGTGTGACATCGTTTGCGGATATTCAAATCGGCGGTGCTTTGGCAGAAGACTTTTTGATGATTGCCAGAAGTAGGCCTGTTTTGGATGGTGTGGTTGTGTTGGCGGAAGAAGAGGGTGTGATCCTGACCAGAGATCAAGTTTCGGATATGTTGCAAGTGAGTTCCCAAGGTACGCGGATGGTGAGTGTTTCAGCGATATCAACAGATCCGGTGGTGGCCCAAGTTGTGGCAGATGCAGCCAGCCGTGCAGCTGTGACTCGCATTGAGCAGGTAACCCAGTCGGATCCGCCCTCTGTGGTTGAAGTGGCGGAGGTACCCCGTGAACCGATTGCCAGCCGTATCAATTATCCCATTGGTGTAGGGGCAGGGATACTGCTGATGATAATTGTTTTGGTGATTCGTTTTATTTTAAATGATAACATCAAGTCAGAAGAAGATGTGATGAAGTACTTAAATTTAAATACATTGGTGGTCATACCCAATGAAAAGAAAAAGGCAGGATAAAAACAAAAAAGTTGATGTCAGAGAACGGGATTTTCGTGAATGGCAACGGCTTTTTTTGTTGTCTTGATTTTAAGCGTTAATGTCAAAAAAAGTGAAGTGATGTCAAAAGATGAAATTCAATCTTTCATAAAGTGTGGTATGATAAAGTAATCATTTAGGGGATGTTTATGCCGTTACGGTATAATGGGGAGTAACTTTTATGGATGTAGAAACAAAAAAGAGCCTTGGTAATGCAAGAGAGCGAGGCTTGAATAAGATATTCATCAGAGAGGGCTTGCACGAGAGTGTGCGAACAAAAGAATTGTTTCGAATGCTTCGGACAAATGTAGAATTTAGTGGTTCGGAAAACCAAGTGATTGCTTTGACAAGTTGTACGCCCGGTGATGGAAAAAGTACCGTGAGTTTTCAGTTGGCTCAGTCTTTTGCGGAGATTGGGGAGCGGGTTTTGTTTATTGATGCAGATATGCGCAAGTCAAAATTAAGAGATCGGATGTTTTCAATCAAGGAAGATGCCATTGGTTTAAGTCATATATTGGCGGCAAAAAATGAGTTGAGAGAGAGCATTCATGTTACAAATATAAAAGGCTTGTATATATTACCTACAGGTGTGTTTCCGGCAAACCCCGCGGAACTTTTGGGAAAAGCGGTTTTTGGTGAGTTGTTGGAGGGGTTACGAAAAAAGTTTTCTTATATTTTTATTGATACACCGCCTATTAGTAGCGTGATTGATGCGGCGGTGGTTGCCAATAAATGTGATGGCACGATTATAGTGGTAGCGGCAGATAAAAATTCCCGTCATGAAGAAAAGAAGGCGGTGGAGCAGATACGCCGTGCCAATCCCAATATTTTGGGTGTGGTGCTGAACAAAGTGAATACTGGGTTTGCCAGTCATTATGGTTCTTATCAAAGGCAACAGACCAAGTATTATCAAGAAGATGTCTCGGCGCAAAAGCGACGGGGCGTAAATATGAAAGATATAGAAGTGATTATTACCGGGGAACGGTCAAATGAGGACAAGTGATAGAAAAAACAAAAGAAAAATCGGATTGGTGATTAGTATTTTGGTTCTGCTTGCTGTGATTGTATATTTGATTGGATCCTATGTCAATCGGTACAATGAGCGTCAATTCAATCAAGATTTGGCAGAAGAAGTTCGGATGGAAACGGTTTATGCCACGGAGGTATCGGAACCGGATGTGATAGAGGAAAACGAAGAAGAAATAGCGGAGGAGCCGGAATCGGAGATAGAAGCAGTTTCTGTTGACGTTCCCATAGATTTTGAAACATTATGGGAAATCAATGAAGATGTGCATGCATGGCTTAGTATTCCGGGGATGGATTTGGAATATCCCATCTTGCAAAGTGATGAAAGTGATGTATGGCAGGAGTTTTATTTGAATCATACCATAGAGCGTGTGCCGTCGGAAGCAGGGTCTATTTTTACACAGCATTATAATGCAAAAGACTTTTTTGATCAGGTAACCTTTGTATATGGTCATGATATGGCAGACGGATCCATGTTCGGCAGATTGCGCAATTTTTGGAGTGCTGATTTTATGGCGGCTCATCCTTATATTGTAATATATACACCGACTAATATTTTTACCTATGAAATATTTGCGGCAGTGACCTATGATGATTATCATATTTTATATTATACAGATTTTGAGAATGCGGATGAATTTCAAGCGTTTTTGGATAATATACGAAATTTTCGCAGCTTGAATCGACTTTGGAATGAAGCAGTAGAGGTAAGCACAAACGATCGCCTTTTGATTTTGTCAACGTGTGTGGATCGTAGTGATCATCGGCTTTTGGTTGGGGCGGTGCTGGTTGATGAACAGTAAAAAAAAGAGAGCTTTCGGCGTTATTGCTGCCGTTATTATAGTACTATTAGCAGTGATTTTTATATCATTCCTTCTTGATAGCCAAGGCGGTGAGACGCCGATCGCCGGTGATGCAGAGGAGTCACAGCTGCAATCACAATCCGGGTTGGATATCTGGGACACCATTTGGTTTCAGGGCAATGAATATCGGTACAATAATCAATTATTGAATGTTTTGTTTTTGGGCATTGATGCATGGGGGACTTTGGAAGACTCCGAAAATCAGCGGCCGGGCATTGCAGATGCGATATTGTTGGTCAGTTTGGATGCAGAAAAAGAGCAAGCGCAAGTATTAAATATCTCCCGGGATATTTTAACGGAAGTGAATGTGTTTAATCGTGCGGGGCAAGTGACAGCAACAAAAACGACCCAATTGGGTTTACAACATGGTTATGGTCTTGGTGGTTTACAAAGTAGCCGGGCGATGGTAAATACGGTTTCCAATGTGTTGTATGGCATTCCCATTGATGGTTTTATTGCTTTAAATGTAGATAGCGTTGCATTGTTAAATGATGCAATCGGTGGGGTTACGATGGTTATGCCGGCGGATTATAGCTATATTGATCCGGATTTTTATGCAGGTGCAAGGGTAGTGTTTACAGGTGCACAGGCAGAGCGTTTTGTTCAATTTCGTGACATTACGGTTCCCGGCAGCAATCAGGATAGAATGCGGCGTCAGAATTATTTCGTTTTGGCATTTTTTCAAAGTTTGCGCACAGAGGTAGATGGTTCTTTCTTTGCTTATATGGAAGTGTATGACAGGTTATCAGCCTATATGACAACCAATTTAAGTGCGCAGGACATTGTGCAGGTGATGGGGTTTCGTTTTGATTCTGATTCGCTGATAGAGTTGCCCGGAGACATTACTTATGGGGCAATAGAGGGAGAGGGCGGCACTGTAATTGGCGGTCACGATGTATTTCATATAGATGAGGAAGCCTTACAGGAATTAATTATAAAAATGTTTTATGTAAGTGCATAGAACATTTATGTAATATAAAAAAACCATGAGAGGAGAATGAAATGAAAAAAAGAATACTTGTGTTGATTGCGGTTTTTGCGCTGGCGTTTCTGATGCCAATGACTGTTTTGGCAACGGATATCGTGAGCTATAGCCCCGGTATTGACTTGGAGGTTGAAGGCGATGGAGAAGGCGGTGCCGGTGATGGTGATACGGCCGGTGGATCCGGACAAGGTACCGGTGGCGGACAAGGTGGTTCCGGAACAAACGAATCGGGTCAAAGAACATCACCGCAAACAGGTGTAACGACAGGTATTGGTGTATATCTACTAGGTTTGGCCGCGGTAGGCGGTGTTATAACGTTTTCAAAAAAGAAGGATTAAAGCAATCCTTCTTTATTCATGGGGTGAAGAAAGAAAAACAAAATGCATAGAAAAATTATACTAAAAGATGATAATCTTCGTATTCAGATGCTGATTATCTTATTGGCTGATATCATTGCTTTGGTATTATCTATTATGCTGGCAAATTATATTCGCTTGGGTGACCCCTTTTATGCCGGGGTACCAACAAGCGAGTTTCGATGGGCATTTTTGACATTACTTCTTGCTTACGTTGTATTATATCTTACGGATAATTCACATGGTGGATTTTTTCGGCGTGGAGATTTTCATGAGTTGATTGTGATTATAAAACGAAACGCTTGGATTTTTCTGTTGGGATTGATTGTGATGTTTGTGTTTCAGGTGACAGACGATTTTTCTCGTATTATCATTGTTTTGACTTGGGGTTTTAGTGTTTTTTGGATGTGGGTGTTTCGTACTGTTGTCAAAAAGATTTTGCATAAAATTTACGAAAAACAGGAACATAGAAGTTATCTGGTTGTGTTGACAGTGTATCATCAAGCGCATGAGGTGCTGTATCAACTGCGGGCAGGGGATGCTATGTTGAATTATCATATCAATGGCCTGATTTTGGTGGATCAACCGGCGTGTGAAAAGATAGGAAATGTGGATGGGGTGCCTGTTATCGGTCATCGCAATTTTATGTATGATTGTGTGTTGGCAAGTGCTGTAGACGAGATTTTTATTAGCATTCCGCCAACAGATAATATCGCTTTGAATTTGTCTTTGGATAAAATGGTGAAAAAATACGAAAGTTTGGGTTTGGTGGTAAATGTAAATATTCAATTGCCCGGCTTAAACTTGCGGAATCATCGTAGCACCGTTCGTTATTTTAATGGTTACAATACGGTGTCTTTTGCAAAGTCGGTACAGGGCTTGCGGATGGTTATGATTAAAAGAATGATGGATGTGTTTCTTTCCATGGTTGGATTGTTATTTTCAGCAGTGGTTATTTTGTTGGTAGCTCCGTTTTTGTTAATCGAATCCCCGGGTCCTTTGTTTTTTTCGCAGATTCGGATTGGGAAAAATGGAAGAAAATTTAAATTATATAAAATTCGCTCTATGTATCCGGATGCGGAAGCACGCAAAAAGGAATTGATGGAAAAAAATGAAATGGATGGACTGATGTTCAAAATCAAGGACGATCCACGCGTTACCAAGGTGGGGGCATTTATCAGAAGAACCAGCATGGATGAACTGCCGCAGTTGTGGAATGTACTCAAAGGAGATATGAGTTTGGTTGGAACAAGGCCACCTACGGAGGATGAATATATTCAGTATGAGCTGCCCTATAAACGCCGTTTGAGTATACGACCGGGTATCACCGGTATGTGGCAGGTCAGCGGGCGTAGTAATATTACGAAGTTTGAAGATGTTTTGGCGTTGGATTTGGAATATATAGATAAATGGTCATTGTATTTGGAGTTAAAGATATTGTTAAAGACAGTGTTGGTGGTGTTTGGAAAAGTGGGAGCGAGATAAGGCGTTTATGATTTTTATTACATTGGGTTCGCAAAAATTTCAGTTTAATCGTCTTTTGAAAAAAGTGGATGTTCTTGTGGAAAAGAATGTGATTGTAGATGATATATTTGCGCAAATTGGAGCGAGTGATTATTTGCCGAGAAATTTTGATTTTGTAAGTTTTTTAGATGGAAATGAATTTGAGCAAAAAGTAGAGCAGGCGGATGTTATAATTACCCACGGGGGAACGGGAAATATTTTTGCTGCCGTGAAAAAGGGTAAAAAGGTGATTGCGATTCCCAGAAGAGCAAAATATCAAGAGCATGTGGATGACCATCAGATTCAGATATTAGAGGAGTTGGACAAGATGGGTATCATTGAGATTTGCAAGAATTTAGAAGATTTGGAAGTTTCTTATGAAAATGTGATGCATAAGAAATATAAAAAATATAGATCAAGTAATCAGGCAATGATTGCATCTATTGAGGAGTGTTTACGTTGCGTGTTTTGAGAGGTCCGTTGTATTTCAATGAAATTAAATTTATGTCTGCTTTTATTGGTATATATTTTTCACTCATAGGCGTGTTAGACCCAAGTAATAGTATATTTTTTGGGATTAGAAATATATATTTGGCGATGCTGGCAGCGTTGTGTATTGTATTCCTTTTGGTAAAACGGCGCATTACTGTTTTTGCCCGTAATATTTGTGTTGTGATTATGTGGATGGCCATTGGTATGCTGATACCTACGGTGGTTTTTGTGATGCATTACAGCAATTATGAAATTTCACAATATGTACGTGTTTTATTGCATGTGCCGATTGTGATTTATGTTATTGTGAGTGGGATTGACTTTCGGAAATTTTTATTATATTGTTCTTTTTTGTTTAATGGAGTGGCTCTTTACCAAATGTTATTTTTGGGTCAAATGGGCAGGGCAAGTAGTTTGTTTAACCATCCTAATTTTTATTCGGTATATTTAACGGTGATTGTGATTCTGCTATTTGAGCGAATTATGGTAAACCGAGGAAAAAGGCATGTATTTGAGGTTGCTTATATTGGTATGATTTTACTGTTGATTTTATTTGGGACCGGTGCGCGTACATCCTTTGCTTTGATTCTTGCGATGTTTGCTTTTGCGATGTTGGTGTTAGCAAAAAATAAAGCAAGAAGTATTTTAATTCTGTTTGCTGTGGGTGTGTTGGCTGTGTTAGCTTTTGTGCTGTTTCGTGAACAAATTATGGCAACCAGAGTTTTTAATATGTATTTTGACCATACTTTTGTAGATCAAATCCATTCATTAGAGTGGCGGTGGCTTCGCTGGTCAGTGGCTTTTCAGGCATATTTGGAATCCGGTATGTTGGCTCGGATTTTTGGTACAGGATGGCAAAGCAGTCCTTTTATATCTGCCAGATTTTATGGTTTTAGTATGCACAATGAATACTTAAGGATGCTCATTGATTTTGGTATCATTGGTTTCCTTTCTTATATTGCGTCTGTATTTGTTTTATTTGTGATTGGATTACGCAGAAAAAGCGAAGAAGGCTTTTTATTGTTGGCACTTATTATGTTTGTTATCATTATTGCCGGTTTTACAGAAAATATCTTTGTATCATCAGAATCCTTTTCTACATTGATTGGAACATTGGCACTGGCACTGGGATTGATAAATAAAAAAAAGTATGACAGCACATCTTTATGCCTTATGGAAGATGATGTTTTAAGCGGGAGCTTAGGATGAAAGAGAAACAAGAATTAATTACGGCGATTATTACAACTTATAAACGGCATCCGGAAATGGTTTTGCGTGCATTAACGAGTGTGATAGTGCAGACGTATCAAAACCTTGAGATTATTGTTGTAGATGATAGTCCGGCTTCTTTTTTGCGTCGGGATGAAGTTGCAAGATGCGTGAAAAATGTAGGAGATAAAAGAGTTCAGTATATACAGCACAAAAAAAACCGAGGAGCCTGTGCGGCAAGAAATACCGGTATCCGTATCTCCCAAGGGGCGTATATTGCTTTTTTAGATGATGATGATATATGGTATTCGGAAAAAATACAAAAGCAATACGAATATATACAGCAAAGTGGTTTTGCGATGGTTTATTGTAATTATAATATAATAAATGAGAAAAAGGGGAAAAAAGAAATTGCCGGAATGAAACGTTATAGCGGGCATATATTTCGTCCTTTGCTCAAAGAAAATTTTGTTGGTTCCACTTCATTTCCTTTGATTAAGCGAGAGTGCTTTCAGAGTTGTGGTTTATTTGATGAAAATTTAAAGGCTTCCCAAGACTATGATATGTGGCTGAAGATTGCACAAAAATACAAGATTGGATATATGGAAGAACCTTTGGCGGACTATGTGATTCATGCAGGTGAGACCATTACAGGTAATATCAGCAATCGTATCCAAGGTGCGGAAACACTAAATCAGAACTATCGGGCGTTTTTAAAAAAAGAACCCAAAATCTTTGGTTATAGATTGGCGCGGCTGGCGGCGATGTATATCAGAGCAGAACAAAAAGAAAAAGCATTTGAGAGCTACAAAAAAGCTGTTCGCTTGGCTCCTTTTAATATAAAAAGAAATAGCATGACCCTTTTATTATTCTTTCTGTATTTGATTGGTATGAAAGTTTGAATTGGATAATGAAAGAATGAAGAAGGTATATACGTGAGAAAAGTTTTTAAAAATTCAATTTATCAAATATCCTATCAGGTGATCATCATGATTTTGCCGGTGATTACTATTCCTATTGTTTCAAGGGCGCTTGGTCCCAGCGGCATAGGTTTCTTTAGCTTTGTGAATTCAATTGTTCAGTATTTTGTATTGTTTGCCGGGTTAGGTTTAGCGACTTATGGCATCCGGGAAATTGCCACTTCAAGGGGGTCCAAAGAACAATTGTCAAGAAAGTTTTGGGAATTGCAAATTTTTAATGCCATTGTGGCGTTGGTAGTCATTTGTGTTTATTTTATCTTCGCATTTTTTATGGATAATGTGCTTTATTATTTGATTGTTTCCATGATTTTATTTGGTACATTATTTGATATTACATGGTTTTTTTCGGGGATTGAGGATTTTAAAAAAATCACCTTGGTTGGTGGCATCATTAAAATTGCCGCATTTATTGCAATTGTGCTTTTTATCCATGACAAAGGTGACTTGGTACTTTATTTTGTGATTCAATCACTGGCAAATCTTTTGATGCAGTTGTCATTATGGTTGTTTGTTTTTAAGAAAATTCATTTTGTTAGAATTAAGTTGAAAGATGCAATGCAACATTTTAAGCCGGCACTTGCTTTTTTTGTCGGGCGTATTTCAATTACCTTATACACAAATATGAATCGAACCATTTTAGGTATTCTGGCAACGACGGCCATCGTTGGATTTTATACCCAGTCATTGGCTTTGACCGGTATATTTGTGACACTCATTACAGCTTTTGATACGGTATTATTACCGCGCATGTCAAAGATGGCACAGGAAAATAGTGGTGCGGGTATGCATAAAGTATTGGAAAAAACCTTTCATTTTCAACTTTTTTTAACCATCCCATTGTGTGCGGGTTTGATGGTGATTAATGAAAAGATGGTACCCTGGTTTTTTGGTGAAGAGTTTCAGTTATTACAGATAACCGTTCCGGTGTTAGCTCCTTTGATTATCATTATACCTTTGGGAATATCTGTCTTTCGTCAATATTTGGCCCCACTGGATAAAATCAAAGCCTTTAATTATTCTGTGATTGTTGGAGCTGTTATAGGTTTAGGATTCAACTTGCTTCTGATTCCTTTCATTGGCATTTGGGGTGCCATTATTGCTACTTTGGCGGCAGAAGTTTCAGTGTGTTTGATTCGTTTGCATGTGATGTTAAAAGAATCGGAATTTAAATTCAATATCAAAAAAATCTTATGTTTTTTGTTTAGTGCCGCTGTTATGTACGCTGTTGTTTGGATATCAACAAGAGGTATGGATTCGTCCGTATTAACCACAGTGATGCAGGTGTTAATCGGAGCGGTGGTATATTTTGTTTTGGTAACAATTTTGCGGGTGAATGTTGTATTTGATATTTCACGAGAGCTAAGAAAGTGAAAGGTTTATGAAATCCATGGGAAATAATGTGAAAGAATTTATAAAAACAACATTTTTTTATCTTCTTTATTTACAAATGAGGAGTATAGAGGGAAGATATTTTTTGGTATCAAAAATAAAAAGAAATTATAAAAAGAAGTTTGGGGTTGAACCAAATTTAAAAAATCCCAAAAGCTTTTCAGAAAAATTACAATGGCTGAAACTTTATTACGCAAAAGATAAAGAGGCAGTCTTAGCCGGGGATAAATTGGGATTGCATCGGTATTTGGATAAAAAGGGGTTGGGTGCTTTAAAAACACCGATTATAAAGTCTTATAACCACGTAAATGAAATTAACTGGGAGGAACTGCCAAATAAGTTTGTGGCAAAAAAAAGCAATGCTTGTGGTTTCAATTTGATGATTACAGATAAAAGTCAGATGTCGGAAAAGGTGTTTAAGCGGAAAATGAATATATGGATGAAAACACCTTATGGTTATCTGAGTGGTGAGCCTCATTACGAAAAGATGCAGCCGAAGATTGTTGTGGAACGTTTTGTGGAACACATCGGAGAAGATTACAAGATATTTTGTATCAATGGGAAGCCGGAGATGCTTCAAGTAAGTTATTGGGTAAAAGGTGATGAAAAAAACAAGGCGGGACATGATGATGTTATAGCTGTGCTGACAGACTTTTCAGGAAAGGTAATTGGCTTTAAAAATGAGGAATCTCGAAAGAAAAGTTCGTTTTTGTTAGGTGAGATAATAGATTTGCCGGATGAGATGGAAGAGATGTTAAAATATGCAAAGGTGCTTTCGGAAGATTTTCCCTTGGTACGAGTTGATTTTTACTTTGACGGGAACAAACTTGTTTTAGGTGAGCTTACTCTTACTCCGAGTAATGGATTGTCTGCTTATACAAAAGAAATTCAAGAGAAATTGGGCAAAAAAATACGTTTACCAAAGAAAAAATTAAAAAAACTGTGTTTTGCAGCATCAAGTGGTGGGCATTTTTATCAGTTGATGATGTTAAAGCCTTTGATGGAAAAATATGACAGCATCATAGTGACAGAGAAAACGGATTATAAATCAGCACCGGATCACATTAAAACCTATTATCTCAGGCAGATTAACCGAAGAGAAAAGTGCTATCTTATTTGGATGTTGGCGAATGTTTTTGCGTCCTTGCGGATATTATGGAAAGAAAAGCCGGATGCCATTGTATGCACAGGAGTTTTGGCAGTATTGCCATTATGCTTGTGGATGAAATTATTTGGCAAAAAAGTGATTTTTATTGAATCGATCGCTTGCACAAAAAAACCGACGCAATCAGGCAAATTGCTTTATAAGTTTGCGGATTATTTTTATGTGCAGTGGCAGGACATGATAAAGATTTATCCCAAAGCAATTTATTTGGGCGGGATCTATTAAGGAGTATTTGCGTTGAAAGTGTTGATGATTGGCCCTACCAAAACCAAAGGTGGGGTGGCAACCGTGATAAATGGCTATTTAGAAGACGAGGTTTTGAACAAAGACGTTGAGATGGAGGCATATGCTTATTATTTAGATGGCAATTTGTTGCTTCGTTTATTATCCTCTCTTTGGGCCTTTTTTAAGTTTATGTTTATTTATAAGAGGTATGATATATTTCATTTACATATGGCGGCCTACGGTAGTACATTTCGAATGATTTTTTATATTCGTTTTTTAAAAAGGAAAAAACAAAGGGTTATTGTACATAGTCACGGTGGTAAGTATCCGGTTTTTTGGGATGCTTTGAATGAAAAAAAGAAAGCATATGTTGTCAAGCATTTGCGAAAAGCGGATGTATTTCTGGTTTTGTCGGAAAGTTGGAAAGTATATTTTGAACAGACATTGTTGTTAAAAAATGTGACGGTTCTAAAAAATGCCATTGATGTACAAGCCTACAAAACAGGGCGTTGTGATGTAAAGCGGTATAAAAATGTTATATTGTTTTTGGGTGTGGTCAATAAGGATAAGGGGGTTTATGATTTAATGGATGCCATTGCTTTGGTGAAAAAAGATAATCCGCTTATTCAGTGTTATGTTGCGGGTTTCGGTGAGATAGAAAAAGCAAAAAAACGTATACAAGATAAAGGTTTAGAAACGACAATAAAAGTGCTGGGTTTTGTGAATCAAAAAGAAAAGCAAAGTTTACTTGCAAAGGTATCAACCCTTGTTTTGCCTTCTTATTTTGAGGCTTTGCCGATGGTGATTTTAGAGGCGATGGCAGCGGGAAAAGCCATTGTGGCAACAAGAGTTGGGGCGATTCCGGAAGTGGTGCAGGAGCGTGAAAACGGATTGCTGATAGAGCCGGGAGATGTAAAGGCTTTGGCAGAGTCGATTCGATTGTTGAGCCAAGGTGAGATGGATATAAACAAAATTTCACAAAATAATATAGATAAGGTGAATCGTGCATATAGTAATACAGCGAATCGTTTATATTTAAAGAAGATATACGAAAGGTTGATATGAATCCAACGGCGGACTATGAGGGGATACGAAAGATGAATGCTCTGAAATGGTTGCTTAGAGGGGAATAAAAAGGAAAATAAATAAAAAAATAGAAAACATGAATATTTTTAAATAAATATTCATGTTTTTTGTTGCGTTTTCTTAAAGATATGATATAATTAATCTAATATTGGATATTAAATGTTTTTAACTACTGTCGAATCGGAGGAACTGATTATGAAAAAAGTAATTGCATTTTTACTGATATTATTAATGTTAAGTGGAAGTATTCCAACATATGCAATGGAAAATGCATCAGGTGCAGAGGCAAGTACATCCGATGAGACAACATTAGAAGAGAATTTGCCGGAGGATTCTAAGACGGCTGATGTTTTGGTGGAAGCAGAAACGTCGGAGCCAACCAATGCAGATTCCACGGAAGAATCCACAACGGAACCGGTAGTGTCAAAAGAGAATGATTTTCAGATGACAACAGAGCCCACTCATGCGGAAGAAGTGCCCGAAGTGATTGACGCATTGGCAGAGGAAGATGACAACAATGAAGTGATGGCGACGGGATACAATCATTTTGAGCTAAGTATTCCGGAAAGCGGTGAAGTTGCTTTGGGTGCCGAGATACTTGGTGCAGCTGCACTTGCAGCCAGATACGATAATCGCAGCAATTTACCGCCCATCAGAAATCAAGGTGCTTATTCAACCTGTTGGGCTTTTTCGGCGATAGCCAGTGGTGAGGCAGCCCTTAGAAGGGCGGGTTCTTCCATAAATGGAAATAGTTCGGCAACGAGTTTGTCGGTATATCAGATGTCCCGTTTGATGTATGGGGCGGTAACGGATCCTTTGGGCGGAACCACCGGAAATCGAACCACTGCTTGGAGTGGTGGTAGAAATGTCGATGGAAATTATATGAACTTTGGTGGCAATCACCACATCAATACCTGGAATATGGCAGCGAGGAGAGCGGGAGCTGCTGAGGCAACCTATCCTTACGGGCAAATAGGCAATGCAGCCCGAGATAAAGTTATAATGGATAGCATGGCAAGACCCAACAATTTGGTAAATCTGCAAAACGCCTATTGGTTTGATTTGACCAATCGGACATTGGTGAAGCAAATGGTACAGCGATATGGTGCCGTGAGTATGTCTTATCATTCTGCCGGTGAGGCCAGAAGCGGTTCAAATTACAATGCAAGAACATTTGGATATTATCAAAACAAAAGTGCAACACCGGATCATGCCGTGAACATTGTTGGTTGGGATGACAATTTCCCGGTTTCTAGTTTTGGGTCAGTGAGACCAAGTAGGCCGGGAGCTTGGTTGATACGTAATAGCTGGGGAACGGGTTGGGGAGATAAAGGTTATTTCTGGTTGTCTTATGAAGATATGTCTATTACCAACGGTGCGAAATGGGGCTTTGTATTTTTGTTTGAGGCAGCAAGCAAATATCAAAACTGCTATCAATATGATGGCAGCACCGGTATTAAAACAAGAACAGTCAATGCGACAGGTTCTTTTTCTAATGTGTACCGGGTACAGGGCGCAGAGCAAAGGTTGATGGCGGTGTCAGTTGGTTCTTATCGGGCAAATCTTGCTTATAGCATTCAAATTTATTTGAATCCGCCGGCAAACAATCCATCCGGTGGTAGGGCGTTGTTGAGCAAACCGCAGACAGGTACCATACCATATATGGGTTATACCACCATACCGATTTCTTCAAATGTAGTTTTACCGGCGGGCTCAACCTTTGCGGTTGTCATCACCTTTCCCCAGGGTTCCACTGTATTTGTAGATATGACTTATGATCAGTGGCTGAATACAAATAGAACTTGGGGTTGGCGTTTTGTGAATACTTCAAAGGCCGGTCGGAGTTTTGTACAAGTTTCGAACCGAAACACTTGGATTGATTTGCACTCTTATGGAGAAACGGCCAGAATCAAGGCTTTTACCAATGTGGTAGGTAGAAGTAGTACACCAAGTTACACCGTAACATTTAATGCAAACGGTGGAAGTGGTCTTAGCTTTACAACAAGAACAGTGGCAAGCGGTGGCACCATCGGTAGTTTCCCGTCTGTTTCCCGCAGCGGTTATCGGTTTAGTGGATGGTTTACTGCAACCAGCGGCGGCAGTCAGGTCACGACGGGTACAGTTGTGAATCGCAATATGACTTTGTATGCCCGATGGATAAAGAGTGATACCGTATATAAGGGTGTTGACTATGGGGCGGTGTATGATTATAACTATTACATCAATCGTTATCCGGATTTGAAAAAGGCATTTGGTACAAATAAGGACAGAGCCATAGCTCATTTTGTAGATCATGGTATGCGAGAGGGGCGTCAGGGGAAAGCAAGCTTTGACGTAAGGTCTTATCGCAATCAATACCGGGATTTGCGTATTGCATACCGTGGTAATTTGCGCTTATATTATATGCATTATATCAATTTTGGTATGCGGGAGGGGCGGATTGCAACCGGTGTAAACACATTGCAAAACCCTGTCACTCGCTTGAATGGTGTAGATTATAGTGCCGTATACAATTATTATACCTATGCCGGCAATTATGCGGATTTGCGTAGAGCATTTGGTGCAGATGATGTTGCGATGCTGACCCATTTTGTCAATTTTGGTATGCGGGAGGGGCGCGTTGCGAGTACACGGTTTAATGTGACTTCTTATCGTTATCGTTATCAGGATTTGCGTAGGGCATATGGCATGAATTTGCGTCTTTATTATATGCATTATATCAATTTTGGCAGACGGGAGGGGCGGATTGCAACCGGTGTAAGAACGCTACAAAACCCTGTGACAAGGGTAAACAATATAAATTATAGCCCTGTGTATGATTTTTACACTTACTATAATCGAAATGGTGATTTGCGCAGATTGTACGGGGTGGACGATTTCCGCTGTTTGAATCATTTTGTCAATCATGGTATGCGAGAGGGCAGAATTGCCAGCGTAAACTTCAATGTGTATAATTATCGGGCACGTTATCCGGATTTACAACGGGCTTTTGGTAATAATTTAAGGTTATATTATATGCACTATATCAATGTTGGAATGAGAGAAGGTCGGATAGGTACATAAGATGGATATATAAAGAAACAAGGTGAGCTGTGCGGTTAGATGACAGCTCACCTATTTTATTGCAAATTTGACAAAAGTACGAAGAATGATTATTATAATAATCAGAATGATTAGAATGATTATTAGAAAGGCTTAGAGAAGATGAAAATGAATGAAAATAAGACAATTGAATGGAAACGAGAATACACGGATAATATAAAAAAAACGGTGGTTGCCTTCGCAAATTCGGATGGTGGAGCAATATATATTGGAATTCAAGATGATGGGATTATCATTGGTGTGGCTGATGTGGATGATACGATATTGCGTACAATGAATGCGATTCGAGATGCCATACGTCCTGATGTTACACTTTTTGTAGAATGTGGTATTGAGGTGATGGAAGGAAAAGAAGTAGTTGTTGTCACGGTGCAACGGGGAACGGCATGCCCATATTATATTGGCAAAAAAGGATTGCGCCCGGAAGGGGTGTATGTAAGGCGGGGAGCATCTACAGTTCCAGCAACAGAGACCGTGATTCGGAATATGATTCAGGAAACAAGCGGCGATTGTTATGAAACAGCAAGGTCGTTAGAGCAACAACTTACTTTTGAAAAGACGGCGGCTTACTTTGAGAAAAAGAAAGTTGCATTTGGGGAGAAGCAAAAGATTTCACTGGGATTAGTCGGAATAGATGGGACATATACGAATTTAGCCTTATTATTATCAGAGCAATGCCAGCATACAATAAAGTTAGCTGCATTTGAAGGAAGTAAAAAAGTAGTTTTTAAGGAGAGAAAGGAATGTTCAGGTTCATTATTGGTGCAAGTAGAGGAAGCATATCAATATATTGAGCAGTATAATCGAACGAGGGCTGAATTTAAAGGATTGGAAAGAGTGGATCGAAGAGACTATCCTGAAGAAGCGTTGCGGGAAGCTCTTTTAAATGCGATTGTACATCGGGATTATTCGTTTAGTGCCAGTACATTAATTAGTCTATTTGATAATCGGATTGAATTTGTGACAGTAGGTGGATTGGTAAAAGGGATGGCATTAAATGATATTATGTTGGGTGTATCTATTTTGCGGAATCGAAATTTGGCGAATATATTTTATCGCCTAAATTTAATTGAAGCATATGGAACCGGAGTGCCTAAAATTATAGAAAGCTATGATGATTTGGTACAAAAACCACGATTTGATGTAACGGACAATGCATTTAAGATTGCTTTGCCGAACCGAAATTTTTATGTGGAAAAAGAAATCGAGCAAATAGTTGAAAAAGATTTTAATAAAACGGAGCGGGAAGAGCAAGTACTTGGGTTATTTAATACCAGAAAATTTATAGTGCGGAAAGATGTGGAAAAAATTGTCGGCGTATCGCAAGCAACGGCAATTATGTTATTGAGGGAAATGTTGCAGAAAGGGTTACTTGAAAAGGTTGGAGATGGTAGGTTGGTGAAGTATAAGCTGAAAAAATAAGTGGTAGAATAATAGGTGGTAATGAATAGATAATAAAAAGGAATCTCTATTGTAATTCTGCTAAAGAAAATTATAATAGAGAAAAGGGCTAGAAAGAGAGGAGGAGAGACAATGTTAACGGATATCCGAAAAGTAGATGGTGGTATGACAAATGATTCCTATTCATTTTTGCATCAAGGCAAAAAATATTTGCTTCGTTTGCCGGGCAAGGGCAGCGAATATTTGGTAAACCGCTGGCAGGAAAAAGAGGTATACGAAGCGTTAAAAGGGAAAAATATTACAGATGAATTGTATTATTTTGATGCAGTAAGTGGTGTGAAAATATCTGTTTTTATAGAGGGAGTACACAATTGTGATGTAAAAAATGCGGAAGAGGTAGCGCGGTGCATGAGGCATTTGCGCAAATTCCACAATTTAAGATTACAGGTAAATCATGGATTTGATATTTATGAAAGGATAGCAGCATATAAAAAGCATTGTCGTGGACTGGAACGGATGATTCCCGATTATGAGCATGTTTATAAAAATATGATGCGTTTAAAAAGAAAGTTGATGGAGAGTCCAAAAGAGCACTGCTTATGTCATGTAGATCCGGTTGCGGACAATTTCTTGATAAAGGAAAAGCAGGTGTATTTAGTGGATTGGGAATATGCGGCCATGAGTGATCCCCATATGGATATTGCCATGTTTTGTATCTATTCAGAATTAAAAAAGGCAGATGCAGATCGTACAATAGATGCCTATTTTGCTGAGAATGTTTGTGTGGAAGTGATTCGTAGGAAGATTTATGCTTATATGGCGCTGGGTGCTTTTTTGTGGGTACTTTGGGCAACCATTCGCATTGGGGTAGGTGATAGATTTGAGGGCTATCGAAGCACCCAGTTGGCTTTGGCGAGAGAGTTCTATGGGTATGCAGTAGAGGGATGCGAGAAATAAGAAAAAATAGCTAAAATAGATATAATAGAGGTAAGAAAAAACAAGATTGGAGGTTAAGTTTACGATTGTTTAAGTATTGCGGGTCAAGGCGTGTTCAAGGTGTTATCTCTGCAACTACTGTGATCGACATTCTTTATATTCTTCGCAAGCATATTGACCGAAATGGAGTTCGTGTAGCGGTGCAGACTATATTGTTACGTGCAACCGAAAGGATTTCGATAAATCAGAAGTCAAAGTTATTTCGCCCACAGAGGCCCTAGAGTTGTTCAAAGTTAAAATTTAGTTACATAAATAAACCCTCTAACCGAGTATGGTAGTGTCAAGTCTGACACTATTTTTTAGTTTCTAGTTCCTTATTTTTCAATGGTATTAGCCACTTTTTAAATAAAAAAGCAATGACCCCCCATTTTGTGTATAATGTAAGCACCACACTCAACAGAATCACAAAGGAGTCATTGCATATGGACATTATACAATATTTACTTTTCATTATTCAACAACAACATCAAATGTTATGCTGGTTATTAAATTTTATTTGCAGATATATTCCACTTAAGCAGTGGGCATTTGATGATTCCCATTC
>Ga0123352_10000256_pt1 | contig 63661 bp, 56 predicted proteins | sample TergutLab28metaG_FD_89700 | JGI IMG/M metagenome (GOLD analysis project Ga0123352, IMG submission 89700) | Labiotermes labralis P1 segment gut microbial communities from Petit-Saut dam, French Guiana - Lab288 P1 | ecosystem: Host-associated > Arthropoda: Insects > Digestive system > Gut ... | reverse complement strand
GTAAATCACTCAGTAATCCACAACTCTATCAACCGCAGCAAAGTCCTCACTCTCGTAAAAACTTATACCCATATACTTCCACTTCTCAAGCATAAACGTTGTTCAATTTTCAAGGTGCAGCGCGGTGTGACCGTTCCTTAGTTTGGCTATCAAAGTGCACCGCAGACTTACATGTTACCATGGCGCACTTTCGTTGTCAAGTGTTTTCTTCCAGAACTTCCACTTATTTTCGCGACTGGAGTATACTATCATATTTCCATAGCCACTGTCAATACTTTTTTCGACATTTTATTCAAACTTTTTTTATTTTTTGCAAAAACACGATTGTTAGGCCAAAAACTTGCCGCGCTCAGATAAAAAAAGTACCGCCCCCACTATTGCAGAGACAGCACCATTGGTGGACGATAACGGACTTGAACCGCTGACCCTTCGCACGTCAAGCGAATGCTCTACCAGCTGAGCTAATCGTCCTCAGCTCCAGCCTCTCTAGGAGACGAACAAATTATACCTTATCGTTCTACAAATTGCAACAGAAAATCTAATAAACAACATTTTGTTGTCAGATGCCCTTGTTTTTCTGCTCAAACTTGTAAGTTTTGCACTAATTCTTACTGCTTGGGTGCAAAGTTCAGTGCCCAAGGCGCACCAAACTTATCGGTAACTATCGCGTGATACGCCCCCCAAAACGTCTCCTGCAGCGGCATTCCCACCTTGCCATTCTGTGAAAGTATATCGTAAGCGCGCTGAATTTCAGCCATGCTATCCATGTGCAGCATCAGGGTCATGTTGCCGGTTTTTTTTCGGCGCTCATCAAAAACATCGGCAAAATAGAGCACGCAACGGGAGTTTATGTGCAGCTCTGCATGCACAACTTTTCCCTTTTGATCCTTAAACATCTTAAGCTCGTCGCTCATCTGTAAATTTTTAACTTTTCCGTCGAATAGCTCCTCGTAAAAATCCAGAGCGGCTCGGGCATCTTTAACATATACTTCGGGGATAATCTGTTTCATGCCTATATTCCTTTTGCAACTTTTCTCTTATTTTCAGAATAAACGCACTTCATTATGCCGCCGTCACTTAGGTAATTTTTTTATCAATCGTACAAAAATTACTTTGTATGTTTTTAGCGCTGGGCGTAGACATTTTCGAAACTTCTGCTATAATGGTTGAAGTGCCCGCTCTAACTGCTGAGACAGGGCGCAAACAACCAAGCATATCGCACACATATATAATATAACACCGCTACTATATAATGAGGAGTTGAAGTATTTGGCGTTTTCCTTTCGGAAAAGCCTTCGCCGGTTTAAAACCGACGCTGTGGCCGAATTTTACCTACATATCGCCCCACTGCTGGAAAACGAACAAGTTCAAAGCCTTGAAAACTACACCCAGCACAACTGCTACTCCCGCTTAAACCACTCCCTGGACGTTGCATACTACAGCTTTTTTATAGCTAAACTACTGCGCTGGGATACCGGCAGCACGGCCCGTGGCGCCCTGCTACACGACCTGTACCTATACGACCGCAGCGAGTGCGAGCAATCTCTCAAAGGCCATCTGCGCAGCCATCCCAAGATCGCACTGGAAAACGCACGCAAGGTGCACGACCTCAACAAGATCGAAGAAGACATCATCCGCAAGCACATGTGGTTTGCTACCCTGACCCCGCCTCGATACAAAGAGGGCTTTATTGTCACCTTTGTTGACAAGTTTTGCGCCGTGCGCGAGGGACTCATAAGTCTGCGCAACCGTAGCTGGGAACGTACAGCGCAACAGACGAAGCAGCTTCCTGCGCCAGCCCCGCAACCAATCGCCTAAAAATTTCCAGTTATTCATAACTTCCGACAAATTGCGTGTATATTTTCAACTGGAATCTCCTATCCTTGTGGATGGGAGATTCTTTTTTGCGCAGTCCAATTAACATAGGTGCAAACTGCACCCAACTTTGGGACAAGCAGCCAACAGCATTACATATGAAAGGGCGTTGATTTATGCCGGTACGGGTATATTTGGCGGACGAGATTATGACCGCCCACTTATTGGGAGATATCGACCACCACTCCTCCCGGGAGATAAGGGAGGAAATTGACGAGCGGGCAGGCCGGGCGCACCCTTCCCGGCTGGTGATGGATTTTAGGGACGTCACCTTTATGGATTCTTCCGGAATCGGGCTGGTAATGGGCCGGTACGCCCTTATGCAAGAGCTTGAGGGCGAGCTGGTCGTAGAAAATATGCCAGAGCACATCAAGCGGGTAATGAAGCTGGCTGGGCTGGACAGGCTCGCCAATATGGAAAGTGGGAGGACACGGCGATGAAAATGACAAACCAGATGAAACTGAGCTTCCTCAGTAAGAGCGTAAACGAGAGCTTTGCCCGCACGGCGGTGGCGGCCTTCATAACCGGTCTGGACCCAACCATGGACGAGATAACCGACATTAAAACTGCAGTGTCTGAAGCTGTGACCAACTGCATAGTGCATGGCTATCGTGACAGCGTGCAAACCGTCTACATAACCGCGGCCACATATCCGGACAACCGGGTAGTAATCAAGATCAAGGACAAAGGCTGCGGTATAGAAGATATCGAAAAAGCAATGGAGCCTCTCTACACCACTTGCCCCGAGGGCGAGCGAGCCGGCTTGGGATTCGCCCTCATGCAGAGTCTTTGCGACAAAGTAAAGGTTGCCTCAAAACCGGGGAAAGGCACAACAGTCACCCTTCACCGCAAGCTCGCAATGCGCGGGCAAGACGATTCGCAAGAATAAGGATACGCGATGAACACATCCAACACTTGCAGGGAACAGCTTATTCAAAATAATATTGGCCTAGTGCATTCTTGCGCCCAGAAACTTAAGGGCCGCGGGATGGAGTACGACGACCTTTTTCAGGCTGGGTGTATGGGGCTTGTGAAGGCCGCCGACGCCTTTGACACTGAACGGGGTGTGCGCTTCTCCACCTACGCTGTCCCGGTTATTCTCGGGGAGATGCGCCGCCTATTCCGGGATGGCGGCACTATAAAAGTTAGCCGCACACTCAAGGAGCTCTCGCTGAAAATCAACCGGGCACGGGAGCGCTTCTCTTTGCAGCACGGGCGCGAACCCCACATAAGCGAGCTCGCCGTGATGCTCGAAGTCGAAGAGCATCAGATTGTAGAGGCCATCTCTGCCGCAACACCGCCTGTCTCCCTCACCGCCGGTGACGATGACGGCGGCGGACAGCTCGACCTGCCCATAGATTCCCCCGAAGGTATGCTCAGCGATATACTCTCCCTCAAACAGGTGCTTGGTTCCCTGGAACCGGGAGACCGGCGGCTGGTCTTCCTGCGCTACTTCGGAAACAAAACCCAAACCCAAACCGCCAACGAGCTGGGCATGACCCAAGTGCAAGTCTCTCGCCGGGAAAAGAAGATACTGCAAAATTTGCGAGCACAGCTGAGTAAATAGTAGTATAGGGTCGGGGTTTCATCCCCGACCGCGCCCATTCGCATAAAACCAGCGGTCCGGCATGGAAGCCCGACTTTATAGATCATTTGTAGTGGTTTTGCAAGGTGTTTGTTGTCATAATCTGCGCCCTTATAGAATATCCTCTACTAGAGCTTGTAAGGCCGGTACACGGTCGGTGTCAAAGTATTTTCCGGTGAGGTGAAGGGTTAAATGTTTATGGTTTCATTTAGGTTGAAAAAGAAGCGGATACTTATTGCGGCGGCGCTCGTACTTATGTTGGGCTTTGCGGTTATGGGCGGAGTTACCTTCTTCGGTGACCAGGCGGTGACCACTGGAGCTGATGTAAGCGAACAGCCTGAACGCCCCTCCAGAGTGCGGACCAACGACCAACGCCTTGAGTACATCTCCACTTTTGGCTGGGTCGTTGAGCCGGAGCCTGTCGAAATTATGGAGGTCATCATCCCCACAGTTTTCGACGAGCTTTACGAAGAGTACAACGCCCTACAAACCCCGCTGGGGTACGACCTTTCCCGGCATATGGGCCGGCGAACCAAGCGGTATACCTACGTGGTGACCAACTACCCCGGCAAAGATCAAGATATTCGGCTAAACTTGCTGGTGAGAGATAACCGTGTTATCGGCGGTGACGTCTACTCGCTGGGAGACAATGCCTTTATGCATGGCCTTGCGCTGCCCAGCGCACAGCCCCCACAGGTACCGGCAACTCACTGATTATCTTTTGACCAATTGCATAACGAGGGCAGAGGCGTATTCGCTTCTGTCCTCTGGCGTTGTATGGGGATATATGGTATAATGTCCGCAGAAGGGCACGAACATTATACGATGCGCAACGCCTCGCCGCTAAAGCGGCAACCGGCTTTTGATGCGCAATTATACCAACGCCGCGCTTATGGTATAATGTCCGCAGAAGGTCACGGACATTATACCATGCGCAACGCCTCGCCGCTAAAGCGGCAACCGGCTCTTGATGCGCAATTATACCAACGCTGCGCTTATGGTATAATTATTGCCGTAACATTCAACGAAAAGAGGACGCGCAATGGAATATAGAAAGTTTAAAGACGGCTTGGATATATCCCTGCTTGGGTTCGGGACTATGCGCTTTCCTGTTGATGGGGAAGATCTCGCCAACATCAACGTGGAAAAAACCTACGAGATGCTCGACCACGCCTTCGAAAACGGAGTAAACTACTTCGACACCGCTTATATGTACCACAACCACGCCTCCGAGGCGTTTCTCGGCAAGGCGCTGGCTCGCTACTCTCGCAAAGACTTCTACCTGGCCACCAAACTGCCGCCATGGAGCCTGGAGAAAAAAGAAGACATGCAGCGCATGTTTGACGGCCAGCTTAAAAGATGCGGAGTGGACTGTTTCGACTTCTATCTGCTTCACTGTATAACCAGAAGTACCCTGCCTATCTTCGAGAGGCTCGGCGCATACGAGTTCCTGCGCGAGCAGCAAAAAAAGGGCAAGCTACGCTATCTGGGCTTCTCGATTCATGACAGCGCCGCGCTTATGAAGGAAGTGCTCGAGAAATACGAATTCGACTTCGGGCAGATACAGCTCAACTACTTGGACTGGGATCAGCTCGATTCCAAAGGGCTGTACGAGACTTTATACAGTCGGAAAATCCCCGCCATCATAATGGAACCGGTGCGCGGTGGTTCCCTCGCAAATCTCCCGGAACGAAGCGCCCAAATGCTGCTAAACGCCAGCCCCGAACGCAGCCAAGCCTCTTGGGCCATGCGCTTTGCGGGTGAGCTGCCTGGTGTGCTCACCGTCCTCTCTGGAATGAGCACGCTTGAGCAAGTAAAGGACAACATCGCCACTTACACAAACCTCTCGCCCCTCACAAGCAGTGAGCACGAGATTATCCGCCAAGCAGTGGAGATTTACCGCAAAAACGCCGCTATCCCCTGCACTACCTGCAACTACTGCATGCCCTGTCCGGTCGGGGTGAATATCCCCGAGAGCTTTGGAGTATACAATATGTTCAAAAACACCGGAAACAGGGCGAGGTTTAACATTGAGTACACGCATGTAGGCAAAGGCAGCCAGCCCGAGGATTGCACCAGCTGCGGCGCCTGTCTGACCCGCTGCCCCCAACAAATTGATATCCCCAAAGAGATGGAAAAGATAGCACAGGCTTACAACGGGTGATTTGCGCATAAACGCTACCCGACAATTAGCGGGCTAGAGCGCTGCCAAATAGGCGGCGCTCTAGCTTTATGCAAACAACAATACTTCTACCTCGTATTTGGCTTCCCGGCACCCTTTGTTGCCGTCCATGTACCTTGCGAAATTTTGTTGCATTTTGCAATATGTAATACCTATCTCTTGAGCTACCTCCATTTGGGTTTTGCCAACGAAGAAGCGCAACGATAGTATCTTTTTCTCCCGGTCTTCCAGGTTTTCAATCGCTTCCTTTAGGAAGATTTCGTCCAGCCAGTCTTTGTCGCTCTGCTTGTCCCCTACCTGGTCCATCACGAATATAGTGTCGCCGCCATCGGAGTAGGCCGGCTCGTACAGACTGACAGGCTCGACTATCGCTTCAAGCGCCAGAACGACGTCCTCTTTCTTCATCTCCATTTCCTTGGCGATTTCCTCTACGGTAGGCTCTTTGTTGCTGTCCGCAGTCAGGCGCTCCTTGACCTGCATAGCCTTGTAGGCGGTGTCCCGCAGTGAGCGGCTCACCCTTATAGAGTTGTTGTCGCGCAGGTAGCGGCGTATCTCGCCTATTATCATAGGCACGGCGTATGTGCTAAACCGAACATTGAGCCCTGTGTCAAAGTTATCTATCGACTTTATCAGCCCAATGCAGCCCACCTGGAATAGGTCGTCCAGGTTCTCGCCCCGGTTGGTGAACTTCTGCACTACGCTGAGCACAAGGCGCAGATTGCCGTTTACCAGTAGGTTGCGTGCTTCTGCGTCGCCTTCTTTAATCCTGCCCAGCAGCTCTATCTTTTCGCTTTCCTTTAGCACTTTCAGCTTGGACGTGTTGACGCCGCAAATCTCAACTTTGTTGATCATGCAAACTCCCCCCGCCGGCCAACGTGTATTTCTTACCCAACAAGTATTGGCCTGAGAGCGAGAGCTAATACAGCGCATTTTTTGGCAAATTTTAGCGAATATGCAAAACCCGCTCAGAACGCGCAACCAGCAATTCAATGGGAAAACGAGACAAAGCGTCAGGGGCGCAAGCTTTCTGCGCTTCTGACGCTTGTTGTACCTTACGATATCCGCTCCAGCTCCTTTTTCAGGCGTTTGACTATCCTTTTTTCCAGGCGTGAAATATAGGATTGGGAGATTCCGATTATCTCCGCCACCTCTTTTTGAGTTCGCTCTTCGCCGTCCAGCAGACCGAAACGCAGCTGCATTATCTGCTTTTCTCGCTCAGCCAGCTTATCCACCGTTTCGAGGAGTATGGTCTTTTCGATATCCTGCTCGATTGGGCGGTTGATGGCGTCTACGTCTGTGCCCAAAATATCCGAGAGCAGGAGCTCGTTGCCGTCCCAGTCTATATTCAACGGTTCGTCTATCGAGACCTCGTTCTTGTGGTTTTGGCATTTGCGCATATGCATGAGAATCTCGTTCTCAATGCAGCGAGAGGCGTAGGTGGCCAACTTTATCCCCCTCTCAGGACAAAAAGTGTTTACCGCCTTGATCAGCCCAATAGTACCGATTGAGACTAGATCTTCAACCCCGATGCCCGAGTTCTCAAACTTGCGCGCGATGTAAACCACCAAGCGCAGATTGTGGACTATCAGTTCCTGCTTTGCGTCTTCGCAGCCTGCGCTCAGCCCGGCGAAAACAAGACTCTCTTCCTCCCGGGTAAGGGGAGGTGGTAGAGTGTCCGGACCGTTTATGTAGTAAATTTTTGTGCGCAAAATATGGAAAACCAGCTTTTCCAGTTTGCTTTGCACCCACTCGCGCAGGGAGTTTGTCATACACTAACACCACATTCCATTTTGAGTTTATGGGCAATCAGGTCGGGATTTAATATGGCCTGGCCGCCGCCCTCCCCTATCCTCTGCGTACTTATCGCCATATAGCACAGACTCGCCTTATATAACTGCCCGCCGCACTGAATTATAAGTTCATCCACTCGAAGAGCAGGCAGGGTTCCCTTGCCGCCCATCGCGGAGTAGGGCACCACACGTATACGTACCCCCGCGTTTGTCGCGGTCTTTTGCCAGTCCCCCGCTTTTATAGCAAGAGCCAGAGCTGGCTCCAGAAGAGCACTGACCTCCCGCAATGGGCAAACAATCACCGGTACCCCGCTGAACGGCTCATAAAGACTGTTGCCTGTGTCGATTAAAGCGCTAAGCGAACAGCTGTTGCCGCCCAGCTTCACAGTAACCCGGCACTTCGTCCCCACCAGCCGCCCTCCGCGAGAGAACCGGTGGGCAAGCCCGAGCAAGATATACGCTGCTACTGCACCGATCAGAAGGGTCATCGGGTTTATGTTGAAGTAGACAACGCCGCCCAGGTAGACCATTCCACGGGGGGAGAATAGCAACCAAACACCCAGCATAGCACCGGCGAAAAAGAAATTTACTAGGAAGAACATCCCCCAACCCTTGAGAAGCTGCGCGGCACTCTCCCAGGGCAAAGCCACCAGTACAATCAAACTGGAGAGAAAAATCCTGTACGCAAACATACTCCAAAATCCCGCAAACGGTAAAAAAATAGCCAGCGAACCAACTGCACCCAACAGCGCCGCCCCGACTATTCTACGTCTTTTTATTTGCATCCCCAAAAGCTTGGCTGTGCCGGCCAAAAGCAGCACCGTCGTGATATAGTTTAGAACCAGTAGTACATCCACGTATACAACAGCAGTCTCCATTTTTGTACCACCTGCCAAATGACATTGCACCCGGCCACATCATTATAAAAGAGACGTGGCCGGGCTTATTGTCGCAAAGCGTTGACGAGCTGTAATTTTTTGCCATCTCTAGTTCGCACGATATAGTCAATCAACTTGAAAAAGCACCCTTGTTTTTTCAAGTTAGCTCGCATCCTGTGCAAGCTTTCGGCGCAGCCGAAGATTTACGTATACACGGTTTCCCCGGCGCATGCGCCGGTGCGCGACGCTCTTTGTCGCGACTTCCAAAAGTGGGTTTCTTTTGAAGGGGAATAAGTATAAAAACCGGCCTCCCCACTGTATGCGGAGAGGCCGGCCTACTTATTAGCTTGCTATGCTTTTAGACGAACAGTGATAATACAAATACAGCTGCCATGGCACCTAAACTACCGATAGCGGTACCACCAGATACGTTGAAGAAGCCTTCCTTCATGCTCAAGTTGGCCGACTTAACAACTACCCAGTAATGGCTGGCGTTTACGTGGTAGAAGAAGGATGCACCCGCGGTCAATGCCAGTGCTACAATAACCGGAGAAAGTCCCAGATAGGGCAGCAGCGGGAACATGATTGCCGAGCCGGTAATCAGCGAAACAGTCGCCGAACCATTGGAGAGTACAAGCAGCAGTGTTACGAAGAAGGGAATAAACACTGCCGGTAGCGCTGTGGCGGCGATCGCCTGGCCCATGAACTCGCCAACACCGGACACGCGCAGGATAAAGCCGTAAGAACCTGCCGTACCTGTTGCAAGTATGATAAACGCGGATGTGTCAACAGATTTGTTGAACCACTTGCCGATCTGCTCTTTGCTCAGAACACTCGGATCCAGGCCAAAAGCGACCAGCACACCAATTCCGAGCGCGACTATCGGGTGACCTATAAATCCGGAGAGCGGATGCAAGTTAGCCGGAATTAGCGGGTTAGCCCCAACTGTTCCAAAGGAGTTCAAGCAGATGAGAAGGATTGGAACAAGCAAGGAGGCAAATGACATGAACGCACTCGGAAGTCTTCTGTCTGTCTTGATCACAAGGTCTTCTGCGGAAAGTTTACCCTTGGGCAGCGGCTCAATGCCCTCCATCACTTCAGCGCGTGGAAACTTCTTTGCGCAGTAAGTAGAACACCAAATCCAAGCGACAATACCATACGCCAAGGCGACAAACATACCCAAGAATATCATCTGACCAAGGTCAACACCCAATGTACCAGCTGCGGCCAAAGGCCCTGGGGTGGGCGGCACGATAGTATGGGTAGCCATAATACCGGCATTCAAAGCACCCAATGTAGCAATCAGCGGCACACCTGAGCGAGCCGAAACTGTACGCGCAACGGGAGCCATGATAACGATAGCGGTATCACTGAACACGGGGATAGAAACCAGGTAACCAGAAAGCATCATTGCCAGCGAAGCGTTTCTCGGACCAACCATTCTAAGCATCGAGTTGGCAAGAACCAACGCACCGCCGGTATGTTCCAAGATAACACCTATGGTGCAGCCAAGCAAGATGACTATACCGATATTGCCTATTGTTGCGCCAAACCCTTGTATTACCGTTTGGATAACACCATGCTGCAGGCCCACGAACTGGCCAGCTGCATCATAAACACGTTCGTTAACAAGAGGTATTCCAAAAGCGATACCAGCGCCAATAGCACCGACGAGCATAGCGTAAACAGGATTAATTTTCAACCAGGTTATCAATAGAACAATGGCAATCAAGCTTACTATCATTACAAATACTGAACCCATTCCAGCTTGCAGGGTTAAGGATGCTGCTAATTGCATAGGTTAATTTCCTCCTCATTTTACAGATAGGGTATTCTGTCCGTGCACTGTCTAAGTATAGCGCCTCGTTCTTTGTGTTTACCTCCTCCCGATACACCAGCTATATGCTCCGTTGCGGGAGCTCATACTGTACACCCAGCACTAGCTTGCCTTCAAAAAAAAGCAGTTGCAGCGCAAGGCGGAGTGCTCAAAGCTTAAGGAAGTTTAATGGCAAGCATGGTGGCATCGCTGCCGCTTATGTTCTCAACACCGTGGATTTTTCCGCCTCCTGTAAAGACAACGTCCCCGGCTGTAAGGTCTTTTGTCACGCCATCGTCTGTTATCCGCAGGGTACCGGAGAGCATATGGTATATTTCAGCGTCTGGGCCGTGGGGATGCTCGCCAATCGAGCAGCCGGCAGGTATTGTCAGAACTATGCACCATTCGGCCTTGCCTAGCATTTCTTCCGGGGTGAAGATATCTTCTCGTTTAAGGTCGCCCTTGCCCCCACGCAAATTGCTGACCGTACTCTCCTTAAATTCCGCTTTTTGTCTAATCATCTTGCCACAACTCCTTATTCGTGTTTTGGTATTATCTTACCCACCGGAACCCAAAGGCCATTGGTGGGTCAAGCTCACACAAACTTGCCGTCCAACATATTTTTCGCAAAGGATTGTTTACACTCCATTCATTATTTATTGTACCTTTTCGTTTGTACTTTGTCAATATTTAAGTCCAAATTTTTCTGAAAAATTAGGTGATTTGCTTGATAAAAACTAGCAATACGTGATTGTAGATCATTGACAAAAATATAATACCTATTATATTATATAAAAAATTGTGAAAGAATAACAAAAACGCCTGTCGCTGTTTGGCGCACAGCTGGGCTGCTTTTGGCTAAGAGAGAAGGACGGTGTGTCAAATGGAATTCCTCTGTGCGCATTGCAACAGTAAATACCCCTTCGACCTGCCGAGATGGCGATGTGATTGCGGCGGATACCTTAAACTTGAGCAGGATGTATTCTTCACCCAAGATGATATTAACCCGAGCCTGCCTGGCAGTTGGCGGTACGAAAAAGCCTATCCTCTCCCCTACAGCGAAATCAGCGTCTCATTTGGCGAGGGTATGACCCCGCTTGTACCGGTGAAGTTTGGCGGCACCAGCCTGCGCGTTAAGGTGGATAGCCTGATGCCTACCGGCTCATTCAAAGACCGCGGGACGGTGATGGCGGTAAACTACCTCAAAAATCGCGGCGTCACCCAGATAGCCGAGGACTCTTCGGGAAACGCAGCAGCTTCGATGGCGGCTTACTGCACCCTGGGCGGGATAGAGTGCTCTGTATACATACCAGCCGGCAACTCTTCGGGGAAGATAATCCAGACCAGGGCTTACGGCGCACAGGTTTTTTCCATAGCCGGGACACGTGAAGACGTGGCGGCAGCCGCACAAATCCATGATCGGTCGTATGCCGGGCACAACTGGCACCCTATGTTTGAAGCCGGCTACAAAAGCGTCGCCTACGAAATCTGGGAGCAGAACAGCTTTAAGGAACCGGACGCTATCTTTACCCCATGTGGCGGGGGCGGGCTCACTCTCGGGTTGGCAAAGGGATTCTCTGAGCTTTTGCGCTCAGGGCAGATCGCAAAGCTACCTAAAATCTTCGCGGCACAGCCGGAAAACTGCAACCCGATCTATAGGGCGTTTCACGGTATTCCAGGCGAATTTGCCCCAAGGCCCACAATCGCGGAGGGCACCTCGATAGCTAAGCCTATCAAGCTAAAAGAAATTGTGGACAGCGTGCGGGCAAGCGGTGGCCAAATGGTCTCGGTCACCGACAATCAAATTGTCAAGGCCTTGCCGATCGCCTGGCAGAGCGGCATATACATAGAACCAACCTCTGCCACTGCCTTTGCTGCGTTTGTAAAAATGCAGACAGATGGTGAAATAGCAAGCGGAGACGATGTTGTAATCATCGCCTCCGGAAATGGCCTCAAAGCCACCGACAAAATCATGGATTTCGTACCGTTGTAAAGCGCGGCATATCGCAGCTCTCGTGTTTAGTTATACTTGTTGCTCTCACTTTTCTACGTATCGCTTGGCCCCGCGCATAGAGAGAGCCGTGGCCACCTCGTAGTTGATACTGCCTTGCAGCCCGGCCACGTCCTCTGCCAGTATGCGCTCGCCCCCACTGCGACCGATTATTATGACCTCATCCCCTATTTCTACGCCGGCCCCGGTCGCGTCCACCATGAACTGATCCATGCAGACATTCCCGATTATATTACAGTAGTGACCGTTTATAAGCACCCGGCCCTTGTTGCTCAGCTGTCGGGAAAGGCCGTCGGCATAACCCACAAGCACAGTAGCAACGGTGATGTCCTTCTCGGCGAAGTATTTACGGGAATAGCCCACGCTCTCTCCCGCTTTTACAGTTTTGACGTGAGCCACCCGACTCTTAAAGGTTAGAGCCTGCCTAAACCCCAGTGCCTCTATCTTGGCTGCGCCCTGGGGCGTAGAGCAAGGCGACATGCCGTAGACAAGTATCCCGCAGCGAACCATGTCCAGGTTGCACTCTGGATGGTTTAACACCCCGCCTGAATTCGAGATATGCTTGAGCGGAAACTTGATCCCTGCGCCCTCTAAATCGCTTATCATGCTGTTAATAAACTTGTAACGCTGCTCGGCAACGAAAGAAGGGTCACTATCCGAGGTGGCAAGGTGCGAGTACACCCCGCCAATGTGTATGCCGGGCAGCCCCGCAATAGCGAGAACTTCATCGATAACGGTGTCCATGTTATCAGACCGGTAGCCCAGCCGATTTAGCCCAGTGTCAAGCTTGATATGTATGTCAGCAGTTTTTCCAAGCGCCACCGCCACCCGAGAAAGCTTTTCGCAAGCGGCCAGCAAAAAAACCGTGGAGGTCAAATCCTCCAGTATAATGCTCTCAAACTCTTCTTCAAACACCGGACAAAAGACAAGAATAGGTGCGACTAGACCCGCCCGGCGCAAGGTAAGCCCCTCCTTGACAGTGGCCACGCCCAGCCAGTCGGCTCCGGCTTCTACCGCTGCCTTGGCTGCCTCACACATACCCAGACCGTAACCATCAGCCTTTACTACAGCCATCAGCATGGTGCCTTGGCGCACCATCTTTTTAAGTAGTTTTACGTTATCCTTAATATCATTAAGGTTTACTACAATCTCAGCTCTTGCAAAATTTTTCATATATTACCACCGCAGTGTTTGGTTGAGAGCTTTAGCTCATAGCGTAGCCCACTTGCATTGCAGACAGTCGTTGCTGAGGCGGAAACTACCTTAATTACAATATGAGCTGTTCGCCCAGGTCATTCGCCTTTAGGAAGCTGCCGGTACTGGGCAACGTCTTAGTGCGAAAGCGATGAGAGTTTTCGAGCATCTCTTCCTTATAGGGCTGCACCGACTTTACCACGTTTTTGCGCAGGCTGAGCAACTGTACCCCCTGAGTGTTCTTGGTAGTTTTGGTCGAAATAGCACCACAGTGAACAATCAGCACACGTTCGTTGTTTGTGCGCATCAGGAATTCGCCGTCCTGCAGGGTTTGGAAAATCGCAACCGCCGGAGATTTGTCGCTGTAGGCTGCCAGCAGCTTTTTGCGTTTAGTCTTGGTTGCATAGCTACTCAGCTCTACTTTGGCGGCCTTACCGTTCTCAAAAAAGAAGAGCATATGCCCAGCAAAGTCTTTGGTGACCGCCATGAACAAGGCGCTCTCACCCTCATCCGTACCTAGTTTGGCTGGAATATAGTCACCCATGGCACTGGCCTTGCCGTCAGTAAAGTCACTGGCGCTGGCCTTGTATACCTGCTGCTTGTCGGTGAAAAAGAGCAGCTGTGCGTTGTTGGTTGCAACCACTTCCTGGGCGACGACGTCGCCTTCCTTAACCTTTTGCTCTCCGCTCATACGCAGAGACTGAGGAGTAATCTTTTTGAAGTAACCCTCCCGAGTGAAAAAGAGATGCACGGGGTAGTCGGGTGCCTCATCAATTATCTCATCTGCATCCTCATTGGACGGGTAGTAGAGCAGAGTTTTGCGTGGTTGGCCATATTTTTTGACCACCTCTTCCAGCTCGCTAATTATGATTGCTTTTATTTTTTTAGGGTCGCTGAGCGTCTTCTCAAGCCCAGCAATCTGCGACTTAAGTTGGTCAAGTTCTTCAAGCCGCCGCAAAATATGCTCGCGGTTTAGGTTGCGCAATCTCAGCTCGGCCACGTACTCAGCTTGGATTTTGTCAATGCCGAAGCCAATCATCAAATTGGGAACAACTTCGCTCTCCTGGGCAGTCTCCCTGACAATTTTGATGGCTTTGTCGATGTCCAGCAATATCTTGGAAAGCCCTAATAGCAGGTGGAGCTTCTGCTTTTTCTTATCCAGCTCATATGCCACACGGCGTCGGACGCATTCCTGCCGGAAGGCCGTCCACTCCTCAAGCAGCTCGCCCACACCCATAACTCGGGGAGCTCCTCCAACCAACACGTTGAAGTTGCAAGAAAAACTGTCCTCCAGGGGTGTAAGCTTAAGTAGACGCTGCATCAGACGGTCGGGGTCGACACCGCGTCGCAAGTCAATCGTCAGCTTAAGACCGGAAAGGTCTGTCTCGTCGCGCATGTCCGAAATTTCCCGCAGCTTCCCCGCCTTCATAAGGTCTACGACTTTGTCCATAATCGCCTCTACCGTGGTAGTGGGGGGAATCTCAGTTATGTCTATGCAGTCGTTTGCTTTGTCATACGAATATCGGCAGCGCACTTTGACGCTTCCTCTCCCAGTCTCGAGAATCCGCCGTATCTCTTCCTCTCGGTAGACAAGGTAACCGCCCCCTGAAAAATCCGGCGCCTTGAGGGTGTCCAGAATGTCGTGCTCTGGGTCTTTGAGCAGCGCGGCTGCGGTTTCACAGACTTCGCCTAAATTGAACGAGCATATGGAGGACGCCATGCCAACCGCAATGCCCATGTTCGCGTTAACCAAAACCGATGGGTACCGCACCGGGAAGAGAGTTGGCTCCTGCATCGTGCTGTCATAGTTGTCCACAAAGTCTACGGTGTCGCTATCTATCTCTTCAAAGAGTTCTCTGGCGATTGGGGCCAGCTTCGCCTCGGTATAGCGGGCGGCGGCATATGCCATATCACGCGAATAAGTCTTGCCAAAGTTGCCCTTGGAGTCCACATAAGGGTGCAGCAAGGCTTCATTTCCCCGGGTCAAGCGTACCATCGTTTCATAAATAGCCGCGTCACCGTGAGGGTTTAGCCGCATAGTCTGCCCCACAATATTGGCGGATTTAGTCCGCGCACCACCAAGCAGCCCCATCTTATACATGGTATAGAGCAGCTTGCGGTGGGAGGGCTTAAATCCGTCTATCTCGGGTATCGCCCGGGAGACGATGACGCTCATGGCGTAGGGCATGTAGTTTTTCTCAAGGGTTTCGGTTATCGGCTGGTCAAGTACAAGGCCTGCATTTTCGATAACTGCTCCCTGTTCGGGTTCTTGTTTTTTGCGTGGCAATGTGTGTGGTCACCCCTTTGGCTGTAGATAATGCTTGTTTTCTTCAGCAACATTCAGCTGTTTCTTTCCATCAATAGTGTTGAACCATCCCAATTTTCGAAGTTTAGCTCATCTGTAGCAGGTGAGTACACCACTCTGTCCCACCATATATCACCATAACGCACACCATAACCGGGAGGTATACCTGGCGAGCCGTATGCGCCTGGGCCTTCTGCTTGGGTAACGATAAATACTAATGAAAAATTTCCACCAGATTCTGTAATGCTTATATTGCCATACAGGCCCACATCGCCTGACGAGTGCCTCCATGTTCCATCATTGTAAATGAATATAGGGTTACCTGCACCATCAGGCCAATCCCAAGTTCCGGCTAAGCTCTGGATAATCTCATAATAATCAACTGTTACTTCACTGCGAACTTGCTCTTGCCCGTTTGTTTGTTGGTATGGTTGTTGCACGTCCTCCGTGACCGGATCGTCTTGCTGTATATAATCGCCTGCATCTTGAATTGCCGGTGTTTGTTCCCCATTCCCACTACAAGCAGCCAGAGCAAGCAGTATGAATTTTGCGTTTTGCAATTACTCCACCCCCTAACTAACATCCGCCACATCCAAATAATCCGGCCCCACAGTCGCAATAAACTCTTTGCGCGCCGCCAGGTTGTCGCCCAGCAGCACATCAAACATCTCTGCCGTCGCTGCCGCGTCAGTCGGCGTCACTTTAATAAGCCGGCGAGTCTCGGGATTCATGGTGGTTAACCACATCATGTCCGGCTCATTTTCACCAAGGCCCTTCGAACGCTGGATAGTGAATTTCTGCCCCTCCAGCTGCGCCAGACACCGCGCCTTTTCAGCTTCGGAGTATGCGAAGTAAGTCTTGGTCCCAGCAGTTATCTCATAGAGCGGGCTCTCTGCAATATAAACACACCCCTGCTCAATCAGCGTGGGGGTCAGCCTGTAAAGCATGGTCAGTATCAGCGTACGAATCTGGAAACCGTCCACGTCGGCGTCGGTGCAGATAACGACTTTGTTCCAACGCAGGTTGCTAAAATCGAAAGTCGCAAGGTCTTTGCTGGCCTTGTTGCGCACTTCCACCCCGCAACCAAGCACCTTGATTATATCGGTGATAATTTCGTTTTTAAAGATTTTATCATATTCAGCTTTGAGGCAGTTGAGGATTTTCCCACGCACCGGAATAATTGCCTGGAACTCGCTATCTCGCCCTAGCTTGCAAGCTCCCAAAGCTGAGTCACCCTCGACGATATATATCTCTCGCTTGGCAAGATCTTTGCTGCGGCAATCCACAAACTTTTGCACTCGACTAGTGACGTCAACGGCACCAGTCAGCTTTTTACGCAGGTTGAGCCGGGTCTTCTCCGCGTTTTCGCGGCTGCGCTTGTTTATAAGCACCTGCTCGGCAATCTTGCCCGCCTGCTCCGGATTTTCGAGGAAGTATACCTCTAGAGAGTATCGAAGAAACTCATTCATCGCCTCGTAGATAAATTTGTTCGAGATCGCCTTCTTGGTCTGGTTGGCGTATGAGGTCACCGTCGAGAATGATGACGAGAATAGAACCAGACAGTCTTCCACGTCCTGAAATGTAATTTTGTTCTCGTTTTTGAAGTACTTGCCGGTCTGCTTGAGCAGGGTGTCAATCTGGCCGGTAAAAGCAACCTTGACCGCCCTGTCCGGCGAGCCGCCGTGCTCGAGGAAACTGGAGTTGTGGCTATACTCAAGCAGCTGCTTCTGGTTGCTAAAGCAAAAAGCTACGCTCAGTTTAACTTTGTAATCAGGCTTGTCCTCCCGGTCACGGCCCACCCGCTCGGCCTGCCAAAACTGTATCGGCGTCAGGGTGTCCTCCCCCGCAAGCTCCTTCACATAGTCGACAATACCATGCTCGTATACACAGTCACCCTCAATAAAGCTACCATCAGGCTGCTCGACCCGCAGTAAGAAAGTCACCCCCGCGTTTACAACAGCCTGACGGCGCAGCGTCTCAAGGTAGTATTCGTCGGGGATTTTTATGTCGGTGAACACTTGTATGTCCGGCTTCCATTTGATAGTGGTGCCGGTTTTCTTTGTAGTTACCGGCTGCTTTTGCATCTCGCCCACAATCTCGCCATGCTCAAAGTGGAGGTTGTAGCGCTGGCCTTCGCGGAGGATTTCAACGTCCATGTACTCGGATGCGTACTGGGTTGCGCAAAGCCCCAGACCGTTCAGCCCAAGTGAGTAGCCGTAGTCTTCGGCCTCGAATTTACCACCTGCGTACAACTCACAGAAGATAAGCTCCCAGTTGTACTTTTCTTCGTTTTGGTTCCAGTCCACAGGTATCCCCCGGCCAAAGTCCTGAATCTGCACAGAGTGGTCAAGGAATTTGGTGACAATGATCTTGTCCCCATAGCCCAGCCGCGCTTCGTCCACTGAATTTGAGAGTATCTCAAACACCGAGTGCTGGCAGCCCTCCAGCCCATCCGAGCCGAAAATGACCCCCGGGCGCTTGCGAACCCGGTCTGCCCCCTTTAGCGCGGAGATTGATTCGTTTGTGTACTGAGTGTCTTTGCGTTTTGCGCTCATCTATTTCCTCCATGATGGATTTTCAATCGACCCGCCTTATTTTGTAGATAACGCTTATTATGCGTCTTGTTCCCGTTTTCCTTTGCGCGGTGCGATTATTCTAAGATTGGTAATTATTGCCGCAAAAATGAGTCCTGCGAGAATGGCAGGTATCATAAAAGCGCCTATCATGGGCCTGGGAGGTCTATCTCTGACTATTCTGTTCGGATTATCGGGGTCAAAACGAACCGCGATTTCAGCTTCCCGTCTTACGCTGTCAGGACTTGCTTCAATTCTATAATTACTTGTAAAAACCTCACCGTTTACTTCAATCTCTACAGTAAGGAAATCACTACCGCGGCCACGAGCGGCTGGGTTTGCTCCTATTCCAGTACTTTGTTGCACACGAACAACAGTACCTGTAGTTCGTTCCCAGTTTACATAGCTATAATTGCGAATATGCGCTTCCCATACAGAATGAATCGTCGTGCCGACAATTGCACCGGCAGCCAAAACACAAATAAAAACTCGCTGCCACTTTGGTAAATCCCTAAAGTTGCGCCTGCCTTTTTTGGCTCTGTATTTGACATGCTCTCTCCTATTGCTAAACAATTCGCAGCGTTGTCGGCTTGCGGCCTCGGTAAAATGTAAAGTGTTCGTACCCCAGACCGGAGAGCAGCTCCATTGCCTGGGCAACGCCCACCCCCACGCTGTCTGCCTGATGGGCCGCCGAACCGATTGTTACAAGCTCACCGCCCAACTCTTTGTAGCGCGCCAGCACCCAGGTGGGCAAAAGCGCATCCTCAAGCAGGCCGCCCAACCCGCAAGCGCCCATCTCTAGGGCCTTGCCCTTTTCTACCAGCATCTTTAGCAGCTCGTCCACTTGCTCCCTGTATGGGTCTATGCTGAGGCGAGGGCCGTCTTTAAGTGCAGCGTGGCGGACCGGGTAATTCATATGGGCCAGGCTGTCAAAACCGCCCCATTTTACAAGCTCTACCTGATCTTCAAAGTATTCGATCATCAGAGTACGGCGCCGGTCTTCGGTAAGTGTGGCGTAATCAAATTCAGAGAAGTGCTCACCTTGCCTGGAATAATGGCAAGCGCCCAATACGAAGTCGTAGGGGTATAGGCCCAACGCCTGCTCTGCCACGTCATACAGACCGGGGAAGACTCCGAGCTCCACCCCAAAGCTGAGTGTCATCCGGTGCCGGAAAGCAGCGCTTACTTTGGCTGTATCCACCGCGCTCTGGTAAACACGGGTTTTATACTCGGCTTCGGCAAAGCCAAGGCACTCGACGTGGTCGGTTACCGCCATTCCCATCAAACCTACTTCCTCGGCCTGCTGGGCCAAATACATCAGCGAGTGCTCCCCGCCCTGGGAGTTGTTTGAGTGCATATGGCTGTCAAATAGGTTATGGTACACTCTCTTTCCCCCTTAGGCTGATATAGCCATTAAACTTGAAAGGCGTCCCTTGCTTTTTAAGTTTACACACTCACAGAGTGTGTGGCGGCAACGCCGTAAATGGCGTATACACGGGTAGCCAGTGTGGAACACTGACTGCGGCTGCCCTTGCCGCAGCTTCAAAAGTGTACTTCTTTTGAAGTGAAGCAAGTATATTCTTGCAGCTTTTATGCTTGCTATCTTTTGTGGTATACTGGTATAATGGTGCAGTTGACAGCGAATGAATTCGCTTTGCGGATAATACTGCCACTAATTTAGGCCACCATTAATAATAACCCCTATACCTGGGCAAGTCAACCGAATATCTGCCCGCGCAACTATAAATTCGTAAAAATCGTCGTATCTTCCAATCTCTCCGTCGCGCGCACAAGGATTTTTACTCCCCACACTTTGGAGGTTTTTGAGAATGCATAATATAATCCGCCTGACGGCCGCCATCAACAAAGTAAGTTGCGCAGACCCCGCCGACTGCCTGAAGGAGAGCAAGTCCCTCCTGTTCGAGCGCACTATTGGGGACTTCGACATAATGATCTTTCCGCAGCTCAGCTTGTGCTCGCCAGCTGCGGAGACTTATTCGCCTCTACCGTGCTGACCCAGCAATGCTCCGCCGCCCTTGACCAGCTGCGGGCCGCCAGCCTGGGCCGGGAAGGCTACGTAATCGCCGGCTTTGTTATGGAAGACTGCGGCAAACCTGTAAGCGCCATGGCAGTGCTGCACAAGGGACAACTTCTCGGAATTCTGCCCACCTGCGATAACCCTGGGACTCTGGCCACTAATGTGTATTCCGATTACATTCTGCCGCCGAGCACAGTCTTTTCCTGCGGCGGACTTCGCTTTTCTGTCGTGAGTTGCGCGCTCTCCTGTCTCGCCACACGGGTGGCAGAAGCCGCGCGCACCGGCTGCGAGCTTATACTTGTGCCCAGCTACTCCCCCGCTTTCGCCGGGCAAGAGGGCGAAGTGCTAAGCTTGATTGCCGGTCTCAGTCGATCATTAGGAGTTGCAATAGCTGTGGTAAACGGCGGGGTAGGCGACACTTCTTCCCCTTATGTCTACAGGGGATTTGTCAGCGTATTTGAATGCGGGTCCGAGCTTGCATACATGCAGGCCGGGAGCGAGAGCGTTAGTTGCACTGCGGATATTGATGTTGACGTCATCCGCGCCCGCAAACAGGAAAAAAACTGCCCCACGCCCTTCCACGGTATTCCCGCCGGCAAAAGCAAACCCGGGCTCTTCCGCCCTATTGAACGGATACCCTTCCTGCCTTCGTTGGGACGAGAAGCCTACCTCACCGACCTGTTCAGCCTTCAAGTGCGCTCCCTTGCAGCCCGCATGAAGAACACCGGGACAACCAAACTTGTGCTGGGCGTCTCCGGCGGTCTGGACTCGACCGCGGCCCTGCTGGTCTGCGTCAAGGCGGTCGACAATTTGGGGCTTGGGCGAGAAGGTATCATAGGCGTCACCCTGCCCGGTCTGGGCACGAGCGAGCACACCCATTACAACGCTTTGCGGCTGATGGAAAACCTTGGCGTTACCATGAGGGAGGTCTCGATCCGCAGGGCGGTCGAACAACACTTTGAGGATATCGACCACAGTGGCGAACAGGACTTCGTGTACGAAAACGCCCAAGCCCGAGAACGCACGCAGGTGCTGTTTGATATCGCTAACTCCGCTTCTGCGATTGTTGTGGGCACCGGAGACTTGAGCGAGGCCGCCCTGGGTTTTTGCACATACGGCGGCGACCATCTGGCCGGCTACAATGTGAATATCTGCGTCAGCAAAACGGTCTTGCGCGAGCTCACCCGGCATATCTGCGAGACCGGGCTGGTCGAAAACGTCCAATATGTCGTGCAGAGTATCTTGGCTACCCCAATTTCCCCAGAACTTTTGCCCCCGCAGGATGGCCTGATCACACAGAAAACCGAGGACATCCTGGGTCCGTACGAGCTCCTCGACTTCTTTATCTACCACTTTGTCGGGAATAAAATGCGCCCCTCCAAGATTTTCTTCTACGCGTGTAAAGCCTTTAGCGAGCTCGGCGACGACTTTATCCGCGAAAAGCTTGTGATGTTTATCAAGCGGTTTTGCGGCTCACAGTTCAAGCGCTCTTGCGCGCCGGACAGCGCAAGCATTACCAGAGTCAACCTAAACGGCATCAACTTCCAAATGCCCTCAGACCTCAACCCGGCCTTCCTGTTGCGGGATTTGTAGTGGCATATTCTCCGCCCCTTTCGCGAATACTAACCATATTCACAAAGCCAAAGGAGGCCAATAGAATGCAACAGCAAAACCAGGACGCTACCCTGCTTGAACAGGTATACCACAGCGCCGAAATGGGGGAGCGCGGCACCGAGCTCCTTATAAAAAAATCCAAGGACGGCGGGTTGAGCTCTAAGCTGGGCGAGTTTAGAGACGAGTACGCCAGCATCAAAAAGGATGCCGCCGATCAGCTCTCCGCCCACGGGAAGGCTCCCAAGAAAGCCAGCACCCTAGAAACCTCCGCCCAGTGGATGGGCGTGCAGCTCTCCACTCTGGCTGACCAGAGCCCCGCCCGGATGGCCGAGATGCTCGTTACCGGCAGCGCAAAGAATATTATTAAAGGCATCGAAGACATAAAGCAGAACCATGAAGCCCAGCACCAGACACGCAAACTTGCCGGACGGCTGGTCGCCCTGGAAAACGACAGCTTTAACGCCATGAAGACCTATCTCAACTAGATATGGTAAAAGCGGGCGAACTGTGTTCGCCCGCTTTTTTAAAGTAGCGTAAATACCATTGACCAAGGATGCAAAATAGCCCTTCCTTTTTCGTCCATATTCTGCTATAATACTCAAAGAAAAAGAATGCGAAAAACTCTATGATGCGGAGCGCGTAGGGGCCGCCCTTGGCTCCAGAGGCGCGAACCGTAAAAACAACAAAGGAGAGACTTAACGTGACCAAAATTCAGGAGATAAAAGCAATCGAGGTTTTGGATTCCCGTGGCAACCCAACCTTGGAAGTCGAAGTTGTAACGCAGTGCGGCAGCTATGGCCGCGCCATGGTTCCCTCTGGGGCCTCGACCGGCGAGTACGAGGCGGTGGAGCTTCGCGACGGCGACAAAGCGCGCTATCTGGGAAAAGGCGTGCAAAAGGCCGTTGACAACGTAAACAACATCATCGCACCCGCCCTCATCGATACCTTCAATGTGACCGATCAAGTCGCTATCGACCGCAAAATGATCGAGCTGGACGGCACCGAGAACAAATCCAAACTGGGCGCCAACGCCATTCTGGGCGTCTCTATGGCTGTGGCGCACGCCGCTGCCGACATGCACGGGCTACCCCTTTACCAGTACCTGGGCGGCTTTAACGCAAAGCAGCTGCCCACCCCCATGATGAACATCATCAACGGCGGCTCCCACGCAGACAACTCCGTGGACTTCCAAGAGTTCATGATTATGCCCACCGGGGCACCCTCCTTCAAAGAGGCAATCCGTATTGGCGCCGAAATTTTCCATGCCCTTAAGAAGGTTCTCAAGGGCAAAGGCCACATCACAAGCGTGGGCGACGAGGGCGGCTTCGCACCCAACCTTGGCTCCAACCGCGAGGCGCTTGAGGTAATCATAGAGGCTATCAAATCCGCGGGGTACAAACCCGGCGAAGACATCAAAATCGCGCTGGATGTGGCCGCATCCGAGTTCTACAACAAGGATACAAAGAATTACGACCTGGCCGGAGAGGGCCGCAGCCTGACCGTCGACCAGCTAATCGACCTCTACGAGGAATTCTGCAAGGACTTCCCCATTGTCTCGATTGAGGACGGCCTGGACGAGAACGACTGGGACGGCTACAAAAAGCTAACCGAGCGCCTTGGCTCCAAAGTACAGCTGGTGGGCGACGACTTCTTTGTAACCAACACCACCCGCCTGCGCAAGGGCATCGAGAGCGGCACCTGCAACTCGATCCTGGTCAAAGTAAACCAGATTGGCAGCCTGACCGAAACCTTCGACTGCATCGAGATGGCTAAGCGTGCGGGCTATACCACCGTTATCTCTCACCGCTCGGGCGAAACCGAAGACGTGACCATTGCCGACATTGCCGTGGCCGTCAACTCTGGGCAGATCAAGACCGGTTCGATGAGCCGCACCGACCGTATCGCCAAGTACAACCGCCTGCTCAAGATCGAGAGCCAGCTGGGCGAGTGCGCGGTTTACGGCGGCGAGAAGTCTTTTTACAACCTGGGCAAGTAGAATACCAACTTATCAAAGGCAGGTGGAGCGAGAAATATCTCGCCCCACCTGCCTTTTGCTTTGGCATAAAGTTAATCAGCTTTACATTTATTTTTTTGATATACAATCTCTCCGGGGCACTTTGTGTAGTCTATCCGCCACTGACACGCCTCGCAATTTAAGCAGATTCCGGTGTTGTCACCTGACCGGGCGTCGTTTGCCCAACTTGGGTTAACCAGCACTCCCCGACCGATATTAACCATATCTATTTCTGTTTCGGACAGGATATCCCGTGCCATCTGCGCGCTCGTAATGCGGTAAACACCAAATACCGGCACTTTGACCAGCTTCTTGATGCGCTGCGCAGCGTAGATTGGCGGCGGGAACTGGTAAGACTCAGGCAGCTGGTCGGGGATTTGCTCTGACTCGCCATAGGAAACATTGAGAAAATCATATCCCGCGTCTGCTAAAGCCAAAGCATTACGAAACCCATCGTCCAGTGTCGGCTCAAATCCGCCCATCCTAATACCTATAATCGGGCCGGAACCGACTGCGGCGCGGATTTTCCCCAGCGTCTCCACGGCGAACAGCGCGGGATTCTCCCCATAGGCGTCAGTTCGGTGGTTGGCACTTTTGCTTAGGAAGTTGCCGATTAAATATCCGTGCGTTCCGTGCAATTCGATTCCATCGTAGCCTGCCCTAACCGCCCGCACAGCCGCCGACACAAACTGCTCTTGGATAATCTCAATTTCCTCAATTCCCAGCGGACGTGAGGTTTTATGTATTGCCGGGCGTATGTTTCTGGGTTCGCTAAAGCCATTCAAAGTGTGGACGCTTGGTCCGACCGAATCGTAATGGCTTTTAACGCCCGAGTGCTGAAGCTGGATAAATATTTTACTTCCGGCTCGATGGACTGCTTCTACCATCCGGCTAAGCCCTTCGATATGCCCGTCCCGCCAAATGCCGAGCATGTCGGGAACCCATCGCCCCTGTTCGCTGATACTTGTCGCTTCCTGGATGATAAGACCGTTGCCGCCCTGCGCAACACGTTCGTAGTGACATATGTGCATGTCGGAAACTGCCCCGTCCTCCTTTGCCCAATAATAGCGAATCATTGCAGGAACCGCAATGCGGTTTTTGATTGTCAGATGGCGAATCTGCACAGATTTAAACAAAGGATCCATGGTCGCTATCTTCCTTTCTTTTTTTGCTGCCCATCAAATCTTAACTTCTATAACCTTCGAATGTGGAAGCCTCCGTCCGCGTTAAGCACTTGGCCGGTGGCAAAGTCTAGGCGTCCGCTGCAAGCGGCAACCACGCAATCCGCTACATCTTTTGGCTCACCAAATCTCTTTATCGGAACAAGGCCTTCAGCTATTAGCTTTTGATATTTCTCCTTAACAACCTGGGTCATATCGGTTAGTATTATTCCCGGGCGCACCTCAAAAACAGGTATGCCAAACTCCGCCAGGCGGTCCGCAAAGAGCTGGGTTGTCATCGAAACTGACGCCTTTGATATGCAATATTCACCGCGCGTTATGGATGAGGTATAGGATGATATGGACGCAATGTTTACAATCCGCGGAGCAAACTTTGTTGGCGCGGCATCTTTTTTCATTGCAATCATGCGATTAGCGGCGAGTTGACACATAAAGAAAGTCGAGCGTGCGTTTGTATTTACCACACGATCATAACTTTCCTCGGTAGTCTCTAAAATGTCCAGGCGAACTTGTGGCGCAACGCCCGCGTTATTAACTAAAACATCTAGCCGACCGAATTTTTCACAGATTCCGTCTATAAGGGCTTCTCTTTCATCTCGAATATTAATATCGCATTTTTGGTATTCGCAGTCAAGTCCAAGCTCCCGCATCTGGCTAAGTGAATCTGTAGCATCTCTAGAGGTTGCGGAAAGGATTACATAGTATCCTTCGAGCCCCAGCTCCTTTGCAATCCCAAGTCCGATCCCCCTGCGCGCACCGGTCACAATCGCTATTTTCTGCAGTTTCAATTAGACCCTCCTACCTCCTATAAAATACTCTTAGGGGCGCGGACATAAGTCCTCCCCCCTAAGATAACGCTCTCATTTAAATACGTCCGCCAGCAAATGCAACGGAAAGCACCTGAGCTATTTTATCAGATGCGATTGCGCTATTTGCCTCTTTTGTCCGCCACCTGTGCCTTCTGCAAAATCGCAGCCAGCTTTTTCTTGTCTTCTTCGCTTGAGTCCGAAAGCGGGTTTCGCACATACCCACCGGTGTATCCGCAGTAATCTGTGGCAAACTTGAGGCCGGCTATCCCGAAGCTGCCGGTAACAGCTCCGTTTACCGGGAACATACGCTGATACAAATCCCGCGCCTCTTCCCATTTGCCGGCGTCGAACAGCTCCTGAACTTCCGCTATTTCGTTGGGAGAGCAGTTAGCCATTGCCGAAATAATACCGGTAACTCCCAGCGCAAGGGCAGGATACCATGCAGAGAATGTACCCGTCATCACCTGAAAGCTCGGATCGGCAACCCGCAGGAAGGTAGCCAGCTGCGGCACATCCCCATTTGAATCCTTCATCCCGACAATGTTCGGGTGTCGGCTCAGCTCTGCTACCGCCTCAGCACTGAGGTTAACATGAGTGAATTTACTTACGTTGTAAAGCAGAACAGGAATATCGCTGGCGTCGGCAACGGTGGTGAAGTATTTAATCATCGCCGCTGTGGTCATCGAACCTCCGTAATAAAACGGCGTGAGCACAAGCGCACAGTGCGCACCGAGCCTTGCGCACTTGTTGGTAAATGTTATGGTTTCCCTAGCAGATTCAAGGCCGGTACCCGCCATGACAACCCGCCCAGGGGCAGAGTTCTCCACAGTGAGCTTTACAAGCTCAAGCTTCTCTTCCTCGTTCAAATACACCGTTTCGCTGTTGGAGCCGATAACCAGGTACCCCGCCATTCTATCGTTGTTCCATTTTTGTATGTTGGAAGCAAACCCGCTGTAGTCCACATCGCCGCTTTCCTTAAATGGAGTAATCATTGGCGGGATTACGCCTCTAATTTTATCCACGATAATCAAATCCTCCTTGCAAAATATCATTGGGTCGTGTTCGACTTAGCCTTCCTTGCCTTCAGAACCGGCGACACAAAACCTCGGAAGATAGTAAATAGCAGTAAGCATACTAATATGGCAGAGATAGGACGTGTGAGGAAAACCGTGAAGTCCCCTCTAGCGGCCAGCAGCCCACGCCTGAAGAAAGGATCTATCATACCGCCGGACAGTATCAGGCCTAAAATTAAAGGTGCTATCGCAAACCCGGTCTTTGTCATGAGCCAGCCCACAAGCCCAAAGAAGAACATCAAATAAACGTCGGTTATCCTGTTTGCCGAAGCAAAAGAACCTATTATGCACAGCAACGTAACAACCGATAGGGTTACCGGCAAAGGAACTTGCAAGCATTTGACAAACGCGCGGTTCAAGATGGACCCCAAAATTAAAAACATAACGCCTGTAATCAGCATACCCAAGGCGATAGTGTAAACCCACGCCGGATTGTTGTTCATAAAAGTCGCGCCCGGCTGCAGGCCGTGCACAAGCAGAACTCCCAAGACCACCGCGGTACTTGCATCCCCGGGAACACCTAAAGTTAGCAAACAGGCATACGAGCCCGGCGCCATGGAGTTGTTGCCAGTTTCGGCGCCTATCAGCCCTTCAACAGAGCCCTGCCCAAACTCGTCTTTGTTTTTAGAGCTGCTCTTCGCGTGGTCATACCCCATAAAAGCAGCAACATTAGGACCGACCCCCGGCAATATGCCTACAATAAAGCCAATAACGGACACTCTAAATGCCATCCACTTGTGCGGCCACCACTCTTTCCAGCGAAACAGCTTGCCCGCCACCACTTTTATAGGCTCGGGATTGGCCTTGGCAACGCCACTAAAAACCTCGCTCATGCCAAACAACCCTACCATAGCCGGAATGAGGGGAATGCCCGCATTCAAAAAGCTCTGATTCATAGTTAGGCGCATGGCACCATATAGTGGGTCAAGCCCTACCGTACCCAGAATAATGCCCATAACAGCAGAAATCAGTCCCTTTACAAAGTCACCCTTCGAAAGTTGCGCACAAATCACAACTCCGAATATGGAAATCCAAAACATTTCATAAGATAAAAAGTTCATCGCAATAGGTATAAAAAGTGGCATGAAAACCAGAAATAAAACTACACCGACCGTATTGCCAAAAAACGAGGTTATCGCGATAATGCTAAGGGCTAAGGAGCCCTCCCCTTTTTTAGCCATAGGATACCCATCCAGAACCGAGGCCGCAGACCCCGGCGTCCCTGGAATATTAAGCAGTATGGCGGGTATCGCGGCGGCATAAGCAGCCGACTTATGTGTCGCAGCCAGCAAAAGAACCGCAAGGAGCGGATTCATGCCAAAGGTAAAAGTAGCCACGAATGCTACTGTCATAACCGTAGATATGCCTGGCAGTACGCCGCCCATAATTCCTATGGCAGTTCCAAGAAGCAACAGCAACATGCCCTCTAGGGACAAAATTATCGACAAAACTTCACCAAAAAGCCCAACTTCCATTGTATACACAGCTCTTTTCTACTGTTTTCTGTTGAGGTTCAAAACTTTAAATAGGGACCCTGAAAACTACAATAAACACAACATACATCACAGCCATACTAACTGCGGTAAAAATAACAGAAACCAACGGCTTAAAAGTTTTGACAAAGAAAAGCAAAATAAACAGCATGTAGAGAGCGCCTGCAATCCAAAATCCAAGCAAAGGCATCGCAACAAAAATAAGCAGAAGAATAGTTACTATAGCAATTGCAATTGCCCGGAACTCTTTTACCTTCACGCCATTTTTAATCGAGGCACCCAACTCACCAAAGTGCAAGCGCCCGCCTTTTATAAGACTTCTCACAATAAGCGCTACAGTCAAAACAGAGAGAAGAATATTAGATACCATAGGCATAAACGCCGCGCTATACACAAATTCATCGTTGCCCCAGCGTATTTGAGCTATCTGTGTGTATAAAAAAACGTTTATAAATAGCAGGACAATACCCGAAATCAGGTCTCTAGTGGCCTGTCCGTTTTTCATTTGTTTTCTCAACCCTTTCCAGGATTTAGAATCTGCCGTTCAATAGCGAAAACCACCCTCGAACCCAGACGATTTTCCCGCTATATCGCGCAGCTTTCTGCCTAGCGGGAAAATCGCCGGGGCGAGGCGTTTTGAGTATTTAGCCGGAAAAATTCTTAACGGCGCTCTAGGCCAACTTCGGCAGGGCTTCTTTGGGCATAACCCATATCATACAGAAGCCAGCTTACGAGGTAGGTGGTCTCTTCGGTCATGCGGTCGGCGTCATCCCCAAAGATCGCCACCGGTGTAATGCCCATGGCAGTTGTGCCATCTACAACCTCGGGGCTGTTTACAACCACCCGAAGTGCTTCGATCCATGCTTGAGCAATGTGCTCGGGGGTGTCTCTGCGGATACCTACACCACGAAAACCGCGGGTATGCGGTATTATTTCTTCGAGTTCAGGCAGCCAGTGCAGGATGCTGGGAACGGTGCCGATGCCTTCCAGATATACATCTTCAAGCGCATGAATAGCCAATGCGCGTACAAGACCATCCTCGATGAGGGGCAGCGCTTCGCCTATATCGCTTATGCTCCAGTCGACTTCGCCTTGAGCAGCGGCAGTAACGGCCGGCCGGCCACCGTCATATGCGATATACGTAGCAGTTCCGCCAATCGCGTTTACGATTACAAGCTGGGGTATATGGTAAAGGCCGCCCAGACCAGAGTTGGAAGCTGTAGTCTCGCCACCTCTGACCGCCTCTATCCACTCCTCTACGGTAGTGAAAGGCGAGTCAATCGGAACACAGATGACGGGATTCGTGGCTTGGGCAATCGCCAGCATACGGATATCCCTGTAGTCGTAATCAGAAAGCGCTGATGCAGGGAAGGTCATCGAGCCGGAGCTCCAAACGAAAATAGTGTTGCCGTCTGGGGGATTCGACATCATGGATGCTGCTGCAATCGAAGCATTGGCACCAGGCATATTTTGAGGGACAATATTAGCGCCCAGTTCTTCTTGCAATCCAGGAATCAACATACGCTTCAATGTGTCAAGGCCGCCGCCGACCGCTTGACCAACAAGGGCAGTAACGTTCCCTGCTGGTTGCCAGCTTCCTTCAGTTGCCTCAGGCTGATTTTCTGCAGCACCCGAGCCCGATGGAGCAGGAGTAGCTGGAGCTGGAGCCGCCGGTCCGCCGCAAGCTGCAAGAACTACCGATAGAACAACTAACAGAACTATTAACTTCTTTTTCATAACAATGGTCACTCCTCTTTTAATATTTAATTTGTGCTCATTCGCTAATCGTACACAAAGCCATTTAAGGGTCAATTCCAAGAATCATTGCCGGGTTATCTACCGTCATCCGCCGGATATCTTCCTGCGGAATTCCATCGTCCAGCATCATGCATATAAAGTTTTCCATCGAAGGAACCGGGTCCGGGTTTATAATCTGGCCGCTGTCGGTACTCATAATGGTGTTGGCGGGGCCAATCGCTCGGATCGCGTCGGAAATTACAGTGGAGGAAATCGGGTCTTTCCAGTGGTGGGTGGTGTCGCAGACCACGTGCTCCAACATGGACACGCCAAGCCTCACTGTCTCCTTCATTTGCTCGATAGTGTAGCTCAGTATTGGCGAGGTCGGATGCGTCAGCACTATTTTTTTAACTCCGCGCTTTTTAGCCTCTTCAATCACAGCCATCGCTTCCTGGGGAGACACGTGCCCGGTAGCCAACGAAATATCCGCCTCGGCAATAATATCAATAATTTCAAGGAGTTCGTCTTTAATGCGTCCGTCTGCGCCAAGCAGGCCGATCCCCGCAGGTCCGCGTTTGAGCTGTTTGGCAAACTGCGCAGCACTGTTCGCTGCCTTGAGCATAGCAAATTCGGAGTGAATAGTAGGCATCCAAACCTGCTTTGCACCCATCTGCACCGCGACACGCACCGCCTCTGGGTTGAGGCCGCCTACAGGGTGGTTGAGCGCAAGTCCCCCGTACATTGAAAACCCGGTGACATAAGTAGCCACTGTCGCGCGTCCCGCCGTGCCTTCTGTGTGGCTTTTGAGCAGGACAGCCCGCATACCGGCCTCCTGCGCCTTACGCGCGACCTCAATGTCATTTAGCGGGCGGGGGAAAATATCCGGCCCACCGTGAACATGAATGTCAATCGCTCCCTTTAGCATTTCTTTCGCAAGTTCTCTGTTTCCCATTTAAGCACTCCTTCCAGAAGGCGTATTCGCTAGTATCACTACAATATCCACCGAAATCAAGACGCCGTCTCACTAATGTGTATTTGATAATATTGCTACAATATCTCCCAAAAGTCAAGACGTTATCTTACTTTTGGAATAAATTTCAAAATCCCGTTTATCTTTTGTTGTTAATGACAAGGCTAAGTTAGGTTATTATTTGATAAAGAGTATGCGTCTAAGGGTGACATTTTATATATCATGCGCATGATAATGGCATTTATCATGCTGTATCGCTCTTAAATTAATTGACCCCAGTCTATGGGAATTTAAACGTTTATAATTTCCAATTGACTTGAAGAAGATCACTTATTTAGATACCCAAAATAAAACTTAGAAATATTTAACACAACTTTATCTGGGCATCCAAAAGCTTGAAAGCAAGCAACCCGCAACACAAAAAGCAAAAACACTCCTCAAGTAGACATACAAGGAGTGTTGATTTTTCAGCTGTTGCCAGCTATTCGAAATATCCGAATTTTTGACTAATGGCTGCAGAGGTATTTTTAAGGATAGGCAAAAACCCCGGAACCGTTTTTTCGTTGAGGCGAGCGTTGTTTGCGTTTATATGGAACGAGGCAATAATTTCGCCCGCGTGACCGCGAATTGGCATAGCCAAACAGCACATACCAATCTCGCACTCCTGATTATCAAAGGCGTACCCTTGTCTGGCTGTTAGCTGCAACTTTTCCCAAAGCTGGTCAAAAGTGGTGATTGAGTACTCTGTTCGCGGTTTCAGCTCTTCTCCGGCAACAACCAAACAAAGCTGTTCATATGTCAACTGGGACAATAAAAGTCTGCCCGCAGCCGAGAAGCAGGCCGAAATTGATGACCCCAGCCTTGAAGTGGGGATAATATATCGGTTGGACTGTATCTCGTCCAAAAACACGGCCTTAGTCCCGTCCAGGACGCACATGTAAACCGATTCTCCCAACTTGTCCGATAACTTTTGAAGGTCGTCGTGAGCAATGTCGCGGATATTGAGGCTTTTCATAGCGGCACCAGCCAACTGCAAAAAAACCATGCCAAGCCTATAATTACCAAGAGAATCGACTGTAAGGTACCCGCCTTGCTGCAAAGTATACAGAATCCGGTGGGCAGACGACTTAGGTATGTTAAGCTTATCGCTCAGTTCGCCTAGTGTATATGAAAATTCCTTTGATGTAAAGCAGTCTAAAACATTCATTGCCTTCATTATGGTTTGAATCGCGGGTGTTTCCGACATGCCTGAAAGCCTCCTCAACAGTCATACAAAACGTGCCTCATTGTAGCATTATATAGAACGGATTGCAAGTCATTTTGCATATGCGCAAAGCTCCGACCTGCTTTGCAAGCCGGTGACTGCGCGTTTAGTCCGAGAGTGTAGCATTAAGAATATTTCACGGTGACAGAGCCGGGATGCCCTAACATGGATGGTCATTGACATAGCCATCCCCGACGTGTATAGTCAAGTAAACGGTTGCAGCTTCTACTTTTAAAGGGAGTGGTATTATGGCAAACTATGATGTTTCTAAGTATGTAAATATGAAGCCCAGCGAAGTGCGGGCGTTGATCAGAAGCGGCAAGGTCAAGCTTCCCACCGCAGGCATGTGCGCAGGATATGCACAGGCCAATTTGACGATTCTTCCCGCTGAGTATGCCGCCGATTTTAAGGAGTACGCCAATAGCAATCCCTTTCCTGTTCCTATTCTTGAAATTGTAGACGGCTCGCCCCTCACCAGACTTATGGCCAAAGACGGCAACGTACTCACCGACATTCCCGAATACTTCATATACCGTGACGGTGCGTTTTCACAGCGTGTCTATGACACCACGGAATTTTGGCAAGACGGATATGTCGGTTTTCTGATCGGGTGCAGCTTCTCATTCGAAGAGGCGCTGATGACTGCAGGTATCGAAATGCGCCACATAGCCACCGGGCGAATTGTACCTATGTATAAAACCAACATAATGACCCAAAAGCGCGGCCCGTTCGAAGGCCCTATGGTGGTCAGTATGCGACCAATGTCGCCGGAACACGCCAAAATTGCATGCGAAATCACCGCAGCTATGCCAAACGTGCACGGAGCACCGATACATATTGGAGACGCGTCAGAAATAGGAATATCGGACATTTCAAAGCCCGACTATGGCGAAGCGGTAGAGATTCGCGAAGGAGAAGTAACAGTGTTTTGGCCTTGCGGTGTAACACCCCAGGTAGCAATAAACAACGCTAAGCTTCCAATTGCCATAACCCATTCACCGGGGCATATGTTTATCACCGACATACTTAACACCAAGATCAACGCCCTCCTTGAGGCACAGAAGTAATAATCTGTACAACACGCAAAATCTATGATAGTATATAGTTGCAATCACTCAAGAGAAGCCGTAAGGCCGATAGCCCTTTTCTGGCCTTCGCCTTCTCGCTTCTTACATAACTAACAAAGGGGGCGTCTTAGATGACGACTTGGTTTGACAACGCACAGGCGGACTACCACTGCGCGAGTCTTTTGTGCGGCGCGGCAGAGAAAAATTCTGTCTACCTGGCCGGAGCCGGCCGCGCAACACAGCAGGCTATCGAAAAGCTGCTAAAGGCAATCATTCAGCAGAAGGGCCAAGTAATCGCACGCAAGTTGGCCACAAACGACATATCAGTGCTGGTAAAGGAATGCGCTAAACAAGGCGTCGAAGCGCCGGAAATCCTTAAGCAGATGAGCAAGCAGATCACCGACTGGTACATCGAGGCCACCTACCCGGGTCTGGGCAAGTACGGCAATGTCGAGCAGATTACTGTGGCTATCAAGATGTATGAGCAGCTGCAGGAAATGTTTTTAGAGATGATAAACAAAACCCCCGAGTGTCTGGTGCACTGCCCGTACTACACAAGCAGTGTCTGGGGTTGCTCGCTTAAAGTAACCCGGCACGACAAAGACTGCAAGTACCCTATCCCCAAGGAGTGCTGCTAGGCTAGATGCGCAAAAGAAAATCATCGTTGAGAAGAATTGTCAGCGCCATCTTTGCCGTCGGCGTTGTTGTTGCACTTATACATATCGTCCACGCCCTCACCCTTGACCGGATAATCGAGTACCGGGAAGTGGACTTTTCCTCCCCAGGCATCTCTGCCGAAATGGACGGCTACCGAATAGCCCTTATCACCGACACCCACGACATTTCAGAGGAACGGCTGGGTGCGGTTGTGATGGAGCTTAACGAGCGGCGGATTGACCTGCTGCTGTTGGGTGGCGACTACAGCAGCAGAAGCTTCGACATTCTCCGCACAACAATGGAGATGCTCTCAGAAGTGCAGACCACTGATGGAGCCTTTGGTGTAGCCGGCAACCACGACACCTTGTTTGATCTGTACCCGACTATGGAAGCCAATGGAATCACGCCTCTTTCCAACAGCGGGCTGCACCCCCGCGAGGGCTTTTTTCTTGCCGGCGTGCAAGATTTGCAGACCGGTCGCCCCGATGTTTCCCGGGCAACATCCGGAGCAATGCATGGCGACTTCGTGCTTCTCCTTTCCCACAATCCGGAGATCGGTATGCGCCAGGACACCACCGGCGTTGATTTGATTCTCAGCGGGCACACCCACGGAGGGCAGGTAACATTCTTCGGCCTCTGGGCACCCGCGCTCGCTCCGCGCTTCGGCATCACAAGATACGGGCAGCGCTTTATGTCCGGCTGGGCCTACTCTCGGGACGGCACACCCGTGTTTGTGAGCAACGGCACCGGGGAGTATTTCCCCAGAGTGTTCGCGCGGCCGCAGGTGGTTTTGATAACGCTACGGCATGAGCCGTAAGGGTGGTAACTGTTAGACTAAATAGGCGTCTTCACATAGGTGAAGACGCCTTCTTTTGCCTATCGGTATTCCGCAGACGGTCGGGCATGGAAGCCCGACCCTACGAAGCAATACCATAAATTAGGAGTTGCAGAGGCGGGGTTCCATCCCCGCCCGCCAGACACAACTACTTTATCAATTAAAGCTAAAGGCATCTTCACACGTGCGAAGATGCCTTTAGCTTGGTTATACCTCGTGCTTATTTCCTCGGGAACTTCAGCGCTGCCTGTGCCGCTGCCAAACGGGCAATCGGAACCCGGAAAGGCGAGCAAGAAACGTAATCCAAGCCTGCCTTGTGGAAAAACTCGACCGAACTGGGATCACCGCCGTGCTCGCCGCAAATGCCTACTTTTAGGCCGCTCTTGGCACCCCGACCAAGCTTGACAGCAGTCTCAATCAGGCTGCCCACACCAACTTGATCCAGGCGGGCAAAGGGATCGGATTCGTAAATCTTCTTGTCGTAGTAGTGGCCCAGGAAGTTGCCGGCGTCATCCCGGCTGAATCCAAATGTCATCTGGGTGAGGTCGTTGGTGCCAAAGCTGAAGAAGTCGGCATTGGCCGCAACCGCGTCAGCAGTTACGCAGGCACGGGGGATTTCCATCATGGTGCCTACCAGGTAGTCGAGCTTAACGCCGCTGGCAGCTATAATCTCGTCAGCCACCTTGACTACGATGTCCCGGACAAACGCGAGCTCTTCGGCCTCGCCGATAAGCGGAATCATAATCTCAGGAAGCATCTTCCATTCGGGGTGCTTCTTCTGCACGTTGATCGCCGCTTCAATTACCGCACGAGTTTGCATCTCTGCGATCTCGGGATAAGCTACAGTCAGACGGCAGCCCCTAAAGCCCATCATCGGGTTGAACTCGTGCAGGGAGGTGATAACTTCTTTAATGCGGTCAGCGGATATATTCATCTGCTTTGCCAGCTGTTGGATGTCCGCATCCTCAGTTGGCAAAAACTCATGCAGAGGCGGGTCGAGGTAGCGGATAGTTACCGGGCGACCCTCCATGGCCTCGTAGATACCTTCAAAATCACCGCGCTGTACGGGCAGCAACTTGTCGAGGGCGGCTCTACGCTGCTCTTCGGTGGTAGAGAGAATCATCTCGCGCATGTCGCGTATACGATCGGACTCGAAGAACATGTGCTCGGTGCGGCAAAGGCCAATGCCCTCGGCACCGAACTCGACAGCCTTTTTGGAATCGCGGGGAGTGTCGGCGTTGGTGCGTATTTTAAGCTGGCGCACACTGTCTGCCCAACCCATAAGGGTGCCGAAATCGCCGCCGATTTGCGCTTCTACTGTTGGCAGCTTTTCAGCGTAGATGTTGCCTGTAGAGCCATCCAGGGAGATATAGTCGCCTTCCTTGATGGTCTTGCCGCCAAGTGTGAACTTCTTGCCCTTCTCATCTATTGTGATTTCGCCGCAGCCGGCTACGCAGCAGCGACCCATTCCGCGGGCCACAACAGCGGCGTGGGAGGTCATTCCGCCACGCACAGTGAGAATACCTGCCGCAGCGTCCATGCCTTCAATATCTTCCGGCGAAGTCTCAAGGCGGGTGAGTATGACAGTCTCGCCCTTCTCATGCCAGGCAACAGCGTCCTCTGCGTTAAAGACAACTTTTCCGCAAGCAGCACCGGGGGAAGCCGGCAGGCCAGCACCGATCGGCGCAGCCGCTTTGAGCGCCTTGCCCTCAAATTGCGGATGAAGAAGTGCATCAAGAGTACCGGGGTCAACCATGGCCACAGCTTCTTCTTTGGTTATGAGCTTCTCATCCACTAGGTCACAGGCTACCTTGAGGGCAGCTGCCGCGGTGCGCTTGCCATTACGGGTCTGGAGCATATAGAGCTTGCCGCGCTCGATGGTAAACTCCATGTCCTGCATATCTTTGTAGTGGTTCTCGAGCTTTTTAGCGGTGTCGGCAAACTGTTTGTAGACCGCTGGCATAACTTTCTCAAGGGTCGCGATTTGCTCAGGAGTACGTATACCGGCCACAACGTCTTCACCTTGAGCGTTGATTAGATACTCACCGTACAGCTTATTCTCGCCGGTGGAGGGGTTGCGGGAGAACGCCACACCGGTGCCGCAGTCGTCGCCCATGTTGCCGAAGACCATCTCCTGGACGTTTACTGCTGTGCCCCAAGAATAAGGGATGTTGTGCATCCGGCGGTAGACATTGGCGCGGGGGTTGTCCCACGAGCGGAAGACGGCAGTGACAGATTCAATCAGCTGGTCTTTGGGGTCATTGGGGAAGTCGAAGCCTTTTTGCTCCTTAAAGTAGGCCTTAAAGCGCACCACCATCTCTTTAAAATCCTCGGCGGTAAAGTCGCTGTCCAGCTTTATCCCCTTCTCGTCCTTCATCGCGTCTATAACGTGCTCAAACTGTTTTTTAGATACGTCCATAACGACGTCGGAGTACATCTGGATAAAGCGGCGGTAGCTGTCGTATGCAAAACGGGGGTTGCCGGTAAGCGCCGCAAAGCCCTCTACAACCTGGTCGTTGAGGCCGAGGTTGAGGATTGTGTCCATCATACCGGGCATAGACGCGCGCGAACCCGAGCGCACCGAGACAAGCAGCGGATTTTTGACGTCGCCAAACTTCTTGCCGGAAATTTTCTCAAGCTGGGCCATCCCCGCAAAGATTTCCTGCTCAATTTTGGAATCAATCTTCTTGCCATCGTCGTAGTAGCGGTTGCAAGCTTCGGTCGTGACGGTAAAACCCTGAGGAACAGGCATTCCCAGCCCTATCATTTCTGCCAGGTTGGCGCCTTTGCCACCCAGCAGGTTTTTCATCGAGGCGTCCCCCTCGGAAAAGAGATATACGTACTTGTTTGCTGCCATTAAGTTTTCCCTCCTGAATTCTCTGTTTTCCTGCGCAGGTTATGCCGCAGCCTAACTTCGCTCGGCTTTGGCTGGGGCCCTACGTAGATGCACCCCACAATATACCTATTTTCGCATTATTTACCGCAGTCGCTCTTTAGTATATCACATTCCCCAATAAGTTATCTAGCCATACGGGTAATTTTAAAAAATCTATTAATAGTTCTACGCTTTGGCCAAAAATACCCTTTTTGCCCTTGCATTACCGGTGAAAAATTGTCATAATAGAGTAGAGAAATTATTATGTATTCGCACGGAAGGGGGCCGCGTGTGGAAAAGGCTTGTGCCGTATTGCTAGCAGCCGGGGACGGTAAACGCATGAAGAGCGAAAAACCCAAGGTACTCTGTGAGGTGCTCTTCCAACCGATGATAGCCTGGGTAGCAAAAGCCCTCGCCGGGGCCGGCATCGAAAATTGTTGCGCCGTTTTGGGCGCGGGTTACGAACAGGTGCGTGGGGTGTTGCCCGCCCACTACTCAGTGGCTATGCAGCATGAGCGCAAAGGCACCGGCCACGCCGTCATGATGGCGGAAGATTATATCAAAAATGGCGACTTCAGGGATGTTGCCGTGCTCTGTGGAGACGCCCCATTGATCGCATCCGGCGACATAAGCGCCGCCTACGATCAGCACAAGACCGAAAAAAACGCTGTCACCGTCTTAACCGCCAAGGTGAGCAACCCCACAGGGTATGGTCGGATTGTCCGCACCGATGGCAAAGTTAGCGCTATTGTCGAGCAAGCCGACGCTGACGAGGCCACCGTGCTAATCGACGAGATAAACGCCGGAGCCTACTGGTTTAACGCCGAGTTTTTGCTTGAAGCACTAAAGGGCATGGGCACCAGCAACGTCCAGGGCGAATATTACCTGACCGATACCGTGGCCACCGCCATAAAACTGGGCCGCCCGTCAGGCGCCTACACATCCCACCCCGATGCCGCTCTGGGCGCCAATGACCGACGCTCTCTCGCGATTCTAAATGAAATCGCCCGCAAGAAGGTGATCGACCGACTGTTGGATAACGGGGTCGATATCCCATTTGCCGGGCAAGTCGTGGTGGGGCCAAGCGTAGAGATAGGCGCGGATACCATCATTTTGCCAGGCTGCATACTCAAGGGAGAGACTGTTGTCGGCAATGGCTGCGAGATTGGTCCCAACACCCAGCTGACCGACGCCGCAATCGGCGACGGCTGCAAGGTGGTCTCCTCGTTTGTTGAGGCCTCACGGGTAGATGATGGCGTGTCCATAGGGCCTATGTCCAATATCAGACCGGGCTGTCATCTGGGTCCGGATGTTAAAATCGGAGACTTCGTCGAGGTCAAGAGCTCTAATATCGGCGCGAAGACCTCTATCGCCCACCTGAGTTACATCGGGGACAGCGACGTGGGCACCCGCTGCAACTTTGGCTGCGGGATCGTGACCGTAAACTACGACGGCAACACAAAACACCGCACCACCATAGGTGATGGAGTATTTGTGGGCTGCAACTCCAACCTTATCGCCCCGGTGGTATTAGGGGACGGCGTCTACTGCGGTGCAGGCACTACCGTCACCAAAGACGTGCCCGCATGGGCCCTGGTAGTAGGCCGCAGCCGCCAGACCGTGAGGGAAGATTGGAACAAAAGCGGAGCTAAGTTCAAGAAGGGGAACGGTTAACAATCGACTGTTAACTGACAACGCATGGGGAGTGTAAAAGAAAATGAACTTGCATGGTAAGGACATTAAAATTTTTTCGGCCAACTCCAACCTGCCGGTGGCTGCCGGCATTGCCCACGTCTTGGGGCTGCCGTTGGGTAAAAGCACAGTCTCTGCCTTCGCCGACGGTGAGATAAGCGTCTCCATCGGCGAGAGTGTGCGCGGCTCGGACGTCTTTGTGGTTCAGAGCACATCCAAGCCGGTCAACAATCATCTTATAGAAATGCTCATAATGATCGACGCCTTCAAGCGGGCCTCCGCCGGGAGGATAACCGCAGTTATCCCATACTTAGGCTACGCGAGGCAGGACCGCAAGTCCAAGGCTCGGGACCCCATTTCGGCCAAGTTGGTGGCCGACCTTATCACGGCTGCCGGCGCCGACCGGGTTCTCACAATGGACCTTCACGCCCCGCAGATCCAAGGTTTCTTCAATATCCCGGTGGATCACCTGTTGGGCGCCCCCCTTATAGTGCCTCACTTTTGCAAAAAGTTCAACGACTGCAGGCAGGATGTAATCGTTGTCTCCCCCGACTTGGGCTCGGTAACCCGGGCACGGAAGTTCGCCGAAAAGTTTGACGCTCCCCTGGCTATCATCGACAAACGCCGCCCCAAGGCAAATGAATCAGAAGTGATGAACATCATCGGGGATGTGTCCGGCAAAAAGGTAATACTGGTCGATGATATGATCGACACCGCCGGCACTCTTTGTCAGGCCGCCAAGGCTCTTATTGAAAAAGGCGGCGCTAGTGAAATTTACGCCTGCGCGACCCACGGAGTCCTCTCCCCGCCCGCCCTTGAGCGTATTGAAGCGAGCCCTATCCGCGAGCTGATTCTGCTGGATACCATCAACCGTGCGGCAGCAGAAGGCGCAGCTAAGATAAGCTACCTGCCGGTCGCACCGGTCTTCGCCGAGGCTATCGAGCGCATTTATAAGGATAAACCGGTTTCGCCGCTATTCGCATAGTGATAACCGCAACATAATTGGTCGCATTCGCGCCGACAGGGGGCACAAACCTTTGTCGGCGCATAGTCACGTTGATTTGACTTGGACAGCCGTAAGTTTACACCAAGGAGAAAGTGTATAATGATGTCAAGCAAAGAGCCGGTTATTGTGCCGGAAGAGTTGACCAAAATTCTAGCAAGTGAAGCGGAGGCCAGAGAGTTCTTCGAAAGCTTAACAGATGGCTATAAGCGCGGCTACTGCGATTGGGTCGGCGGGGCGAAACAGCAGGCAACGCGTGAGACGCGGGCGGGTAAGGCTTTGGTTATGCTCAAAAATAAGCGAAAAACGTTGAAGACTTAGAAACATATATTTACTTCGACGCACGAATCGTTGTAGGGGCGACTTTTAGCCCGCGGGTTTAAATCAAGGTTTAGATCGAAGATTAAGTCCCAGTTCAAGACCAAATCTTAGTCAGCCTTTGACCTTGGAATTTGGAACTTGAACTTAAACCTACGGACCACGCAGGGGCGCGTCCCCTACAACGACAAGTGTGTGGAATATGCCCGGGCGGGATAACCCCGCCCCTACAACGTTATATCTTGAACTAAAAAACCTAACCCATGGAACAAGTTTAAAACTCGTCAACTATAATAAACGAGAAACTTGCAAATATGTTTTGAAAGGCTGTGCTAGTATGGTTAAGAAAAGGGTTGCTGTAGGGATTTTAGGTGCAGTTTTGTTTGGCGCTATAACCACGATTATCATGCATATAGTCAGAGAGTTTAACCTACTTTTCATCGGTGTTGCCTGCCTTCTTGGGTTCAACATATTCGTAAAAATTCATATAAAGCTAAGTGGCAACAAAGAGAGCAGCAACGAGACTACGAGCTAACCATAAACACACTGCCCGCTAAGGAGAATTTCATATGCTAGACGACCTGTTCGCGAAGCTCTTTTCAAAAAAGACGGCAGCCCCCGCCGGGCCAGTTGAGTTCATCATCGCCGGGCTCGGGAACCCGGGGGCCGACTACGAGTACACCCGCCACAACGCGGGCTTTTTGGCGCTTGACCACATTGCCGAAAAGATCGACGTAAAGATAAACCGGGTTAAGTTCAAATCCTACACCGGGGAAGGCGTGCTCGCCGGCAAGAAAGTGCTGCTGATAAAGCCGGCCACCTATATGAACAAGAGCGGTGAGGCGATAGTAGAGGCATTGGGCTTTTACAAGCTGCCGGTGCAAAACCTGCTGGTGCTAGTCGACGATATTGCCCTGCCCACAGGTGCGCTGCGTATCCGAGGGGCGGGCAGCGACGGCGGGCAGAACGGACTGAAAAACATAATCTACCTGACCGGGGAGGACGCCTTCCCGCGGGTACGGATTGGCGTGGGCTCAAAACCCCACCAAGACGCTGATCTGCGCAACTGGGTGCTGACACGCTTTTCTGAAGAGGAGGGCAAAATTCTCGAACCTATATTCGAGCAGGTGACTGGCGCCGCCGAGATGATCGTGTCCGGCGACATCGAGGGGGCAATGAACCGCTACAACAAGCGCGGCGTCGGGCCAAAGCCGGCCGCCCAACCCAACCCCAGCAAGGATTCTTGATGAGGCAACTTGCAAAACTTTTAGAGGGCGCCCCCAGCTACAAAAAACTGCTGCAAAACTTAAACACCGGCTGCTCCCCCACCCTGGCAACCGGACTTGGAAATATTCATAAGGCGCATTATATCTATTCCCTTTGCGGGGCCAGCAGGCAACCCGCGCATGTACTCGCACCCAACGAGCTAACCGCCCAAAAACTCTGCGAGGACATAAACACCCTCTGTGGGGAGGAAACCGCGCTGCTCTTCCCCTCCCGGGAGCTGACTTTTCGCAGTGTGGAGGGTGTCTCCCTCGAGTACGAACACGCCCGGCTGCGCACTCTCTGCCGGATTCTGGTAGGCAGTGCGCCCATTGTTGTCTCCCCGGTAGAGGGCGCGGTGCAATACACTCTCCCCCAAAGCGTCTTTACCGCCCACACCCGGGAGCTGAAACCCGGGCAGGCCGAGGACGTAACCGCCCTTGCCGAACTCTTTGTGGGCGCCGGCTATGTCCGGTGTGAACAGGTTGAGGGTGTCGCTCAGTTCGCGATTCGCGGCGGGCTGCTGGACTTCTTCCCGCCGGATAGCCCCCTGTCCTACCGGGTCGAGTTCTGGGGAGACGAAATCGACACGATATCCACCTTTGAGGTGGCCACCCAGCGCCGCACCAGCCAAGTAGACTCCGCTCTCATCACCCCGGCAAGAGAGACTCTTGTCGGCGACGCGGAGGCTTTTGTCGCACTGCTGGAGGCTCAAAAAGCCACCCTGCGCGGCAAGTACGGTGCGCTGGCCAAAGAGCTAATCGACCGGGATATTGAGCACATAACAGAGATGGGCTTTCTACCCGCGGCGGACAAATACCTGCCGCTGCTATACAAGCAGCCAGCCACAATCTTTGACTACTGCGCCGGACGACAACTCTTTGTCTGCGAGCCGGTCAGCATCAAAGAAACGCTGAAAAACGCGACCTTCCAGCAACAGGAAGACTTAGCCGCGATGCTTGAAAAGGGTGTGCTCTTTAAGGGGTGCGACACTTTCACAATAGGCTTTGGCGACATCCTGCCGCGCATAGAGAGCGAAAGCACTCTGCTATTGGACAGCTTTGCCCGCAGTCTAAATGACATTCGCCTGCATGACACACTGGCCGTGACCGCCACCCAGCTCTCGGCCTGGAGCGGCGAGTACCGCTTCCTCAAGGAAGACATCGACGCCTACTTAGCTCAAAAATACTGCGTGGTCATCTTTGCCGGCACCCCGCGTGCCGGCGACGCCCTCTGCACCGACCTTGTGAATGACGGCATACCCGCCTCGGTAATGGAAGACCTTGGTAGGCCGGTTCCTGGGCGGGTGTTTATCCTGGAGGGCACTCTAAGCGCCGGGATGGACTACCCCGAGCTTAACCTTGCGGTCATTACCCACACAAAGACCGCCCCCCCCAAACAGCGCAAAGCACGCAAGCTCGGCAAAGGTGAGAAAAGACTTCGACAGCTAAGCGATCTTTCTCCCGGCGACTACGTTGTCCACTCCGGCCACGGGATCGGGGTGTTTGAGGGTATCGTCAAGCGGGATATCGAGGGAGTGGTGAAGGACTACATCAAAATCCGCTACTCAGGCACCGATATGCTGTTTGTACCGGTAACGCAGCTCGACCTTGTCAGCAAGTACATCGGCGGGGGCGAAAACGCCAAGGTGCGGCTGAATAAGCTGAACTCCGACGCGTGGCAGAAGACACGCACAAGGGTGAAGGCCGCCGTCAAGGACATGGCCAAAGAGCTAATCGAACTTTACGCCAAGCGGGTGAACACTCCCGGCCACCCCTACGCCGCCGACGACGATCTGCAGCGGGATTTCGAGACGCGTTTCCCCTTTGAGGAAACCGACGACCAACTGCGCTGTGTCAGCGAAATTAAGCGTGATATGCAGGCCGCCTCCCCCATGGACCGGCTGCTCTGCGGGGACGTGGGTTTCGGCAAAACCGAGGTCGCTCTGCGGGCCATATTCAAGTGTGTGCTCGAGGGCAAACAGTGCGCCGTGCTGGTGCCTACCACCATCCTGGCCTGGCAGCACTACCAGACATTCACTCAGCGGCTGGAGGGCTTCCCGGTCACTGTGGAGCTGCTCTCACGCTTCAAGACGCCCAAAGAACAGACCGACGTGATACGCCGCCTAAAGGAAGGCCGAGTGGACGTGGTGGTCGGCACCCACCGACTGATACAAAAAGACGTCGACTTCAAAGACCTGGGGCTCTGCATAATAGACGAAGAGCAGCGCTTTGGGGTTGCCCACAAGGAAAAGTTCAAGCAGATGCGCGGCAGCGTAGACATGCTCACCCTGACCGCCACACCCATTCCCCGCACCCTCAACATGGCCATGAGCGGCATCCGAGACATGAGCATAATCGAGGAGGCGCCCCAAGACCGCGTGCCTGTGCAGACCTACGTCCTTGAACACGACGAGGGCGTGATAGCTCAGGCCATACAAAAGGAACTGCGAAGAGGTGGCCAGGTCTTCTACCTGCACAACCGGATCGAGTCAATCGACCTGCGGGCGGCAAAACTAAAGGAGCTTGTCCCGGAGGCGCGGATTCTCACCGCACACGGTCGAGTTGGCGAAGAAAAGCTCTCCGAGGTTTGGCAAAAGCTGCTCGAGCACGAAATCGACATCCTGGTCTGCACCACCATAATCGAGACCGGAGTGGACGTGCCCAACTGCAACACACTCATAATAGAGGACGCCGACCACATGGGCCTTTCTCAGCTTTACCAGATACGCGGGCGGGTGGGGCGCTCCAGCCGCAGAGCCTACGCCTACTTCACCTTCCGGCGCGGGAAAGCGCTATCCGAGATTTCCCAGAAGCGGCTGTCCGCTATACGGGAGTTTACGACATTTGGCTCTGGCTTTCGCATAGCCATGCGGGATTTGGAAATTCGCGGGGCAGGCAACTTTTTGGGAGCGCAGCAGCATGGCCACATGGAGGCGGTTGGGTACGATCTCTACCTCAAGCTGCTGGGCGAAGCAGTCAGCGAGGAGACCGGCCAGACCGGGCCAGACGGCCAAACCCCCTCCAGCGAATGCATGATCGACCTGCAAATCGACGCCCATATCCCGGAAGATTACATCGAAAACCTCTCTCAACGCATCGATATATACAAAAAAATTACGGCTCTTGACGCCCCCGAAGATGTGCTTGATTTAAACGACGAGCTCATCGACCGCTTTGGCGAGCCGCCCACGTCTGTCTCCGGTCTGGTTGAAGTAGCTATGGTCCGCAACGTTGCGGGCAGGCTGGGCTTTAAAGAAATCAGCCAGCGGGAAGATCGGGTTCTCTTTTACCCACAGGCGTTCGACATGAACCAGGCCGCCAAAATCGCCAGCCAAATGCGCGGCCAGGTGCTTGTAAACCCCGGCCCCAAGCCTTATTTGGCCGTAAAAATCAAAAGCGGCGGCAGCCCTATTACCACCATACGAGATACGCTAAGCCTGATGTCAACTGAAAAATAGACGAATACATCATCTCCTCCTCATCCACGTTCTCTTATTTTCTGACTTCTTATTTGACTAACCCGCCTTGGAGCTGTATAATGGGGAGAGTGCCTATAATTAACTAACTTAAAAACCGGAGCAGGATTTGCGAGGATTTTTTTCGCCCTGCAAGGCAGACGAGGAAAGCGGGCTGACGCCCGGTAATGACGACAACGCGGCAGGGTGAAAAAAGACCGCAAAGACGCTCCGATTTTTAAGTTGGTTGACTATTAATGGCCTGTCCGGCGTGTAAGCGCCCCTGGACATACTAAAGCAAAGATCACGAAAGGACACGATACGTTTTATGAAGCGGATAACAAAATTCATCGCACTTGCAGTTGCCCTACTTGTCTTTCTTGCCGGCTGCCAAATGACCGACACCAGCTGGGTCTTTGAGCTGGAGGATGAGCGCATCCCTGCTGGGACTTACATGCTTTTTCTGAACGAGCATTTGACACGCGGCACAAACATGCTGATTGAAGAGTGGATAGAATGGATGGAACAAGCCGACGAAAACTCGGAAGAACCGCCGAATATCTTTGAAATGTCCGCGGACGAAATACTAAATGTTCAGCTTGAGGGTATGCGCATGCAAGACTGGGCGCTGGCCGAAACGCAGAACTTTATCCGCCAGTTCTTTGCCGTAAGAACCCTGCTGGTCGAACATGATATAGAGCCGGACATCTTTGAGTCCGCGATTGCGCTTATGTCCGCCAACGCCGAGTACCGCGAAAATGAGCAACGATTCCGGGAAATGGGCGTGGCTGAGTCCTCTCTGGCTTTGGCATACCTCTCTTCCGTCAACATGAGCGCGCTTTTCAACGGACTATATGGAGAGGGCGGCCCGTACGAGATCCCCCAGGCCGAGCTGAGCGCCCACTTTGATGAGAACTTTGTGGCCGGCCAAGAACTCATCTTCTTCAAGTATATCCCCCCGCTCACAGGGGAGGAGAGCGAAGAAGAGAGGGCCGAGATCGTACAGGAATTCCAAGAGGCTAACGACGGTATGCGCGCGGTAGCCCAGGACTTCCTTGAGCGTTTGGAAAGCGGCGAGTACACCTTTGAGCAGCTGCAGTTCGAGCGCGAGCTGCTATTCTCCCCCAACCCGGAAGATGTAATGCAACAGCGCCCGGGCATACTCGACTTTGTCACCAGCATAGACAACCCCACCCACCACAATCAAATCGTAGTCGATGGGCTGACCGAGCTTTCCGTTGGGGAAGCCGGAATTTTTGAAGACGAACTCATAATCACGGTTGTCCGCCGTCTGGATGTATTTTCGGTCGAGGGCGCTATGGATGAGCACATGAATGCGGCTATTTGGGCCCTGCGCTTCGAGGACGTGTTTATGCCTATGCTGGAAGAGCTTGGAGCCACGTTGCCGGTGGTTGTCAACAGCGCCGCTGTCAGCCGCTATAACCCTAGCTTCCTGATGAACATTATATGGGAATAATTAAGTATGTCATATAACGACTATATACGCAACTTTTGCATCATAGCGCACATTGACCACGGCAAGAGCACGCTTGCCGACCGCCTGCTCGAGCTGACACAGTCTGTAGCCCAACGGGATATGGAAAGCCAGCTTCTCGACAACATGGATATCGAGAAAGAGCGCGGCATTACTATCAAGGCACGGGCTGTCCGGCTTTGCTACACAGCTAAGGACGGACAGGCCTATGTTTTCAACCTCATCGATACCCCCGGCCACGTAGACTTCAGCTATGAGGTCTCCCGCTCCCTCGCCGCCTGCGAGGGGGCTATCCTGGTGGTGGACGCCTCCCAGGGGGTCGAGGCACAGACACTGGCAAATACCTACCTGGCTGTCGAGAGCAACCTGGAACTTTTGCCTGTCGTAAATAAAATTGACCTGCCCGCCGCCGACCCTGAGCGAGTGGCCAAAGAAGTTGAAGACATCATCGGCATCCCTTGTGTCGACGCACCACGCATCTCGGCCAAGCGGGGGATAAACGTCGAGGAAGTGCTTGAGCGCATTGTAACCGACATTCCGCCCCCAAAGGCCGACCCGGGGGCCCCTTTGCGTGCGCTGATCTTCGACTCCTTCTACGACAGCTACAAGGGTGTGGTTGTCTACGTGCGTGTGATGGATGGCGAGCTGCGCCAGGACATGAGCATCCAGATGATGGGCTCCGGCGCCACATTTGATATCGTTGAAATCGGAACAATGGGCGCAACTTCCTTCGCTTCCTGCGACCAGCTGAGAGCCGGCGAAGTTGGCTACTTTACCGCCAGCATAAAGACCGTAAAAGACACGCAAGTGGGCGATACCGTCACCGGCGTGGAGACCCCTGCCGATGAACCGCTTCCCGGCTACCGCAAGGCGACACCAATGGTCTTCTGCGGAATCTACCCTCAAGACGGAGCCAAATACACCGACCTGCGCGACGCCCTTGAGAAGTTGCAGCTCAACGACGCCTCCCTTAGCTTTGAGTCGGAGACTTCTGCCGCGCTCGGATTTGGCTTCCGTTGCGGCTTTTTGGGTCTGCTGCATCTGGAAATCGTCCTCGAGCGCTTGGAGCGGGAGTACAACCTCGACCTTATCACCACTGCGCCCAGCGTAATTTACAAAATAACCCTAACAAACGGCGTCACACTGGACATCGATAACCCCACCAACTACCCAGACCCGGCCCAAATCGCAGGAATGCAGGAACCGTTTGTCAGCGCGAGCATACTCACGCCGAGTGAGTATATCGGCAGCATAATGGACCTTTGCCAGAGCCGGCGCGGGGTCTACGTCGACACCAAATACCTGGACACCGACCGGGTCGAAGTCCACTACAAACTCCCGCTGGGGGAGATAATCTACGACTTCTTTGACGCGCTCAAAAGCCGAACAAAGGGGTATGCCTCCTTTGACTACGAGCTGGATGCGTACCACGATTCCAAGCTGTGCAAGCTGGACATCCTGTTAAACGGCGACGTTGTCGACGCATTTTCATTCATCGTACACGCAGACAATGCCTACGCCCGCGGACGCAAGCTGGCCGAGCGGCTCAAAGAGCATATCCCACGGCAGATGTTCGAGGTGCCTATTCAGGCGGCTATAGGCGGAAAAGTCATCGCCCGCGAAACCGTACGAGCCATGCGCAAAGACGTGCTGGCCAAATGCTACGGCGGCGACATTACCCGTAAAAAGAAACTGCTGGAAAAGCAGAAGGAAGGCAAAAAGAAGATGCGCCAGATGGGCAGTGTCGAAGTGCCCCAAGAGGCGTTTACGGCGATTCTCAAGCTGGATGACTAGGCAATGTAGGGGCGAACTGTGTTCGCCCACCAATATTTCGATGAAAACCCACGCAAGGGCGAACACAGTTCGCCCCTACATTTAGGTAGTTTTATGAGCACACAAGCCATCGGCCTTTACATCCACATCCCATTTTGTCGCGACAAATGCCCCTATTGCGACTTTTACTCGCTCCCCTATGATGAAGAGCTGGCTGACGCCTACGTTGCCAAGTTAGTCCACGCGATAAAGCGACACCCATTCGGCAAGCTGTGGGCCAACACACTTTACCTGGGCGGCGGGACGCCCTCCCTTCTGGGCGCGCGGCGGCTGTGCGATATTTTGCAAGCAGCCGCACGCTTCTTCGGCCTGGGCAGTGATAGCGAGATTACCCTCGAGGCCAATCCCGAAGCAGTCTCCCCTACCCTGCTTGTCCAGCTGCGCCAAGAAGGCTACAACCGAATTTCATTCGGGGTGCAGAGCCTTGATGCCGGAGAGCTCGCTGACTTAGGACGGTCGCATTCCCCAAACAAAGCGCAAAATGCAATCCTTGCTGCGCAAGCAGCCGGATTCAGCAACATCTCTGCAGACTTGATGCTGGCAATTCCCGAGCAGGGATCGAACAACCTTTCTCGCAGTATCCGCCTGCTGAGCGAATTGCCGCTTACCCACATATCCTCCTATCTGTTAAAGCTGGAACCACACGTCCCAATGGCGCAAAAAAAAGCGGCCCTGCCCAACGAGGACGCCGCCGCAGACCTTTATTTGCAGTGCGTGGACGAGCTGGCAATAGCCGGTTTTGCCCAATACGAAGTCAGCAACTTTGCCCGCCCCGGCTACCAGAGCCGCCATAACCTGAAATACTGGCGCCGGGAACCTTACCTAGGGTTGGGCCCGGCAGCGCACTCATTTCTGGATGGGCGGCGATTTTTCTTTCCCCCACAGCTTGAGTGCTTCACCAAGGATTCACAATTCGACCAAATACAACACGAACCGCCAAACCCTGTCATCGAAGAAGAGCTGATGCTGCGACTGCGGCTGACTGAGGGTTTTGATACCGCCCTTGTTGCAGAGCTCGGGGGCAACTACCTACCCTTGCTCAAGGAAGCGGAGCGACTGGCCACGCACGGTCTCTGCCGAGTAGAAGGCAGAAGAATTTGTCTAACACCAAAAGGATTTCTCCTTTCCAACAGCATTACCGCACAACTGTTGGAAGCGATTTGCTAGTCCATCAGCAGGGCGCGCAACTGGCCGGCGAGCTCGCTTGCGCTGTGGGCAATGTCCCCCGCAAGCTCGTCGAGCAGACCGACCATCTCACCGCTTTGCCCCGACCCAAAGTAATCCCGGCTCTTCACCTTGCCGTAGCGGCGCATCACCTTGCGAACCGAATCGGCGTTCTGGTCACCAGAAATATTCTTACGGATATTGTTCGTAAGGTTGGCACAGTCCTTCATCAGTTCAAGGTACTCGCCCCGAGACTGTTCGCGAAACATCTGCACGGTGCGCGCCTCGTCCTTTTCTTCCAAAAAGCGCAGCTCCGCCAGCACTGCTTCCCCGCTCATTTCCCTAATCTTTTGAGAAAGCGCGCGGAACTGTGCTGAGCTCTCGGTAGTTTTGGGCAAAATCGCAACGCCCGGTCTAAAGTAGCCGGCGCCGAATTCCTTTAGCTTTCTCCAGACATACACTCGGTTTTTAGAGGGATTAACCGGCACGTTGTAACCAAGGGCCAGCCATACCACCTGCGCCATTCCGCCACGTTCCTTTCGGACTAGTATTGTAACAGCTGTTATTATAACAAAATTTTCGCAAACCATCAAGGGGGGCTTTCGTTATGGATTATCTCAGCGCGTTTGGCAGTAAAACTTTTTCGGACGAGGTCATGCGTGAACACCTGCCCGATAAGGTCTACCGCAGCCTAAAAGATACCAGCAATCTGGGCAAGCCACTAGACCCCGGCATAGCCGATGTTGTGGCCGCCGTCATGAAGGACTGGGCCCTGGGGCAGGGAGCCACCCACTACAGCCACTGGTTCCACCCGCTGAGCAATGTCTCATCCGGCAAGCACGACGCGTTTCTCTCTATCAGCCCGGACGGACGGGTGATGAGCGAGTTTTCTTCGGGGGCGCTTGTGCGTGGCGAGCCAGACGCCTCTTCTTTCCCATCCGGGGGGCTGCGCGCCACATTTGAGGCCCGGGGCTACACCTCTTGGGACCCCTCCTCCCCTGCCTTTGTGCGGAACGGCACTCTGTATATTCCAACCGCCTTCTGCGCCTACAGCGGCGAGTCGCTGGACTCTAAGACCCCGCTGCTGCGGGCGATGCAGGCCCTTAACCCCCAAGCCCTGCGGATTTTGCGAGCTCTGGGCAACACTACTTCCCGGCAAGTGATGCCTACAGTGGGCGCCGAACAGGAATACTTCCTGATCGACCGGGAAATGTACGAAGCTCGGCTTGACCTCAAGCTCTGCGGCTGCACGCTGATGGGCGCAAAGCCCCCCAAAGGCCAAGAGCTGGACGACCACTACTGCGGGCGGATTCGCACTCGGGTGAGCGATTTTATGCGCGAGCTGGACGAGCGGCTCTGGCAGCTGGGTATTCCCTCCAAAACCAAGCACAACGAGACCGCCCCAGCCCAGCACGAGATGGCGCCAATCTACCAGACAGTAAACATAGCCTGCGACAATAACCTGCTCACCATGGAACTCATGAGGGGTATCGCCAAGAAGCACGGGCTCTCCTGCCTGCTGCACGAGAAGCCCTTCGCGGGGATAAACGGCTCGGGAAAGCACAACAACTACTCACTTAGCACCGATGACGGAATTAACTTCCTCAGCCCCGGCAAAAACCCTGCCGAAAACAAGCTCTTCCTGCTAACACTCTGTGCGCTGATTGAAGTGGCAGACGCTCACGCCGATCTTTTGCGCCTCTCGGCCGCCACCCCCGGCAACGACCACCGCTTAGGCGGGTACGAGGCTCCGCCGGCCATAATCTCGATGTTTTTGGGCGAGCACCTCACCGATATTATTACCAGTATTGCCCAGGGAATTCGCCCCAGCCTGCACAAGGCCCAGTCACTCAACACCGGTGTTAACGTTCTGCCCAACCTGCGCAAGGACAGCAACGACCGCAACCGTACCTCCCCGCTGTCGTTTACCGGTAACAAGTTCGAGTTCCGTATGCTGGGCTCATCCCAAAATATCGCCTTTACCAACGTGGTGCTAACTACTGGGCTTGCCGGCGTCTTCTCCCGCTTTGCCGACCGGCTTGAGGGCTGCAAAGACTTAGAGACCGAGGTCGCCAACATAGTGGCAGACACTATACAAAACCACGAGCGGATAATTTTCAATGGCAACAACTACGCCCAGGAATGGATGGAAGAAGCTCAGCGGCGGGGCCTGCCAAATCTGCGCGGCAGCCTCAACATTGTCGACGCCATGTGCGAGCAGAAAAATATCGACCTCTTTGCTAGGCACGGCGTATTTACCGAGGCCGAGTGCCGAGCCCGCTACGATGTCTTTCTTGAGAGCTTCGTCAAGGTAGTGACCATAGAGGCCGAGACTATGTTACAGATGGTGCGCCGCCAGGTAATTCCGGCTGTAATTTCGTATATCGGTGAAGTAGCTGGCAGCCTGCTGGCCCTGGAAGCAACGGGTCTGGAAAACCCCGCAACCCGCAACCACCTGGAAACGCTAAACAATTATGCGCAGGCGCTCCACGAGCGCTGCGACGCCTTGAACGACGCATGCCATGCGCAAGAAAACTTACCCAATGGGCTGCGCCAGCGCGCCAACTATTTCCAGGAAACCGTGCGCTTGCGTATGAGCGAGCTGCGTGAGAGCTGCGATGCCCTGGAGGTCATCGTCGACGACGATAAGTGGCCAATGCCTACCTACACCGACCTGCTGCATAGAGTGTAGAGGTGCGCTATGACAATAAGAGATTTGCAAACCCAGGATATCCCGGCTTTGGCGGAGCTCTATCGCCAATTCTGGGGCGACGATTCCGATGTCGCAAAAATGAAGAACAAGTTTGCCGAGCTGCGTGCGCGCAATGATTACATCCTCCTCTGCGCGATCGAGGAGGATAACGTCTGTGGCTCGGTGATGGGCATCGTCTGCGAGGAGCTGTACGGCGACTGCCTCCCCTTTTTGCTACTTGAAAACATGGTGGTGGACGGCACCTCCCGGCGAGAGGGTGTCGGGAAGGCGCTACTGGCTCGGCTGGAAGAGCTCGCAAAGTCCAAAGGCTGTCGGCAGATTATTCTCGTGACAGAATCCGACCGAGACGACGCCCGTGGATTCTACGCTGCGGTTGGGTTTCACCCGACGGCCAACGCCGGGTTCAAAAAGAAACTCATCTGACGTCAATAAAAGAAAAACGAGGTGCCCCTGGCATGAACGCAGATTTTCAGAGCGGACCATCCGACTTAGACCCCCTTTTTGCATTCGCCCTAGAGAACCAAGACCCTAACAGAGGCAAAGGCAAAGCAACGGCGGCCTTAGTGCTGGGCCTTATCGCCACGTTTTTTCCTGTACCTGTACTGGGCTCGATCTGCGGGATAATCGGGTTGGTTATGGCGCACAAGTCAAAGCAAGAGGGGTGCGAAGGGTGCCTGCGCACGGCGGGTTTTGTTATGGCGGTAATCGGCACCGTCGTTTCCACGCTGTTTGCTCTTATTGTGGTGTTTTACTTTATGGTATTTGCAGAGCAATTTGGCTATATGGGCGAGGCAATTGAATGGTTCTCAAGGCTATAATTATAGTCACCGAACTTGAAAATCGTCATTTAGATTTTCACTAAGAGTGTGTGCGGCAAAGCCGCCGGTGACGTATACACGGTTTGACCGGCATACTGCGCCGGCCAGCGTGCCTTAGCACGCTGCTTCAAAAGTGAGCTTCTTCTGAAGCTCGATGAGTATAAACTCGGCAATGGGGTGCGCAAATGGAGAGTAGGGAGCAAACCATAAGAGACTGCCTGGGCTCGTGGGTAGCGAAGGATGCCGCGCTTTTGGGCGACTGCTTTGCCTTCGATGCCATTTACGTTGAGTCTTGGGGCCCAGCCTACAGGAATCTCGAGCAAATTATGGCGTGGTTCACCGACTGGAATAAGGAAAACCACGTGCTAAAATGGAATATAAAGCAGTTCCTCCATGTCGGCGATACCTGCGTTTGCGAGTGGTACTTCGAGTACAACTGCGGCGGAAACATTGACGGGTTTAACGGCGTCTCCCTCATCACTTTTGACGACCTGGGAAAGATCGTGCTGCTAAAGGAGTTTCAGTCCAAAACTCCAAACCACTACCCTTATAGCTAGGCGCATTAATAGCCCGCAGCGTGTTGCCCGGCCAGAATTTTTACGGCCGAGCTTGTCCCCAGCCGCTCACAGCCCAGCTCGATAAACGCCTGCATATCCTCGGCCGTGCGGATTCCTCCGGCGGCCTTGATTTTCACACCCGGGCCAATATGCGCCTTAAACAGCTGAACATCTTCCAAGGTAGCGCCCGCGCTGCCAAAGCCGGTAGAGGTCTTAATGTAATCCGCACCGCCCTCGGTCACGCACTTGCAGAGCTCAATCTTCTCCTCCTCGGTCAGGTAGCAGGTCTCGATAATCACCTTTAGGACCTTATCCCCCACAGCCTTTTTGAGCGCAGCGATTTCCGCTGTGATTAAGTGAAAATCCCGGTTCTTAACATCCCCCAAGTTTATAACCATGTCCACTTCGCCGGCACCGTCCCGGACCGCGCCGGCCGCCTCATCCACTTTTGTCTGCGTTGTCTGGTATCCCAACGGGAAGCCTACAACCGTACAAACTACCAACGCGTCTCCGTACTTGTCCGCTACCCGCTTTACATAGCTGGGCGGGATGCACACGCTGGCCGTTTTGTGTAATATTGCCTCTTCGCAGACAGTCTCAATCTCAGCCCAAGAGGCGCGCGGGTTTAAGAGTGTGTGGTCTACGTGAGAAAGCATGATTGATTTATCCATGAGAATTCCTCCGGTTTTATATTTTTTGTCAATATTATTTTTCAAGGTGGTAATCGCTATGAGCTTGTCAACACGCATCGAAGAGTCTGCCGCGTACATCCAATCCAAGCTGGGCGGACTGCTGCCAACGGTTGGGCTGATCCTGGGCAGCGGTCTGGGCGCTTACGCCGACGACTTGGAGGACACGGTCCAAATACCCTACGCGGAGGTACCCGGGTTCCTCGTCACCACAGCCCCGGGGCATCGCGGGCAATTAGTCGCAGGCCGGCGTGCGGGGGTGGGCGTGCTCGCCATGCAGGGTCGCTCCCACTTTTTTGAGGGCTACGGCCAAGGGGAGATAACCATGCCTGTCCGGGTGGTGAAGAAGCTTGGCATCGACACTATCATCATAACCAATGCAGCCGGCGGCGTCAATGAAGTCTTCACTGAGGGAGCTTTGATGCTGATAAGCGACCACATCAATTTCTCGGGCAGCAATCCGCTTATCGGCCCAAATCTAGAAGACTTCGGCACCCGGTTCCCGGCTATGACAAAGGTCTATGATGCCACCCTGCGACGCCGCGTACTGGATATGACTAGAGACGAAGGCATTCAGCTACATGAGGGCGTGTACATGATGTTCTCCGGCCCGGGCTACGAGACGCCGGCCGAGATTCGATTTGCCCGAACTATAGGCGCTGACGCCGTCGGTATGTCCACCGTGCCCGAGGTCATTGTAGCGGCCCACGCCGAGATGCGGGTTCTAGGAATCTCCTGCATAACCAACATGGCCGCGGGAATGCGGGATGAGCACCTGAGCCACAGCGAGGTGGAGGACGTGGCAAAACGCACCCACCTCACCTTTGTCCGCGTGCTGGATTTGGCTCTTGCAGCCATAAAGGAGGAATCGCGATGAAACCATTATACCACATCGGCTTTGGCGATGAACATGGCGCAAAGACCGCTATCCTACCCGGAGACCCCGGCCGGGTAGAAAATATTGCGCAGTATCTCGATAACCCTCGCTTCTTCCACCAAAACCGGGAGTATACCACCTGGCTGGGTGAGCTCGGGGGCCAAACTGTTATGGTCATCTCCACCGGCATGGGTGGCCCCTCCACCGCTATCTGCGTGGAAGAGCTCTTCATGACCGGCGTGCGCACCTTCATCCGGGTGGGGACCTGCGGCGGCATGGCCGAGCAAGTAGTCGGCGGCGACGTAGTCATCGCAACAGGAGCCATCCGACAGGACGGCACAAGCAAAGAGTACGTCCCAATCGAATTCCCCGCGGTGGCCGACCTTGAGGTCACCAACGCGCTTGTACAGGGCGCCAAAAATCTCGGCCTAAACTGGCATGCCGGTATCGTGCAGTGCAAAGACTCGTTCTACGGCCAGCACTCGCCCGGCCGTATGCCAATCGGCTACGAGCTTGAGGATAAGTGGCGGGCCTGGGTTGCCGCCGGTTGCCTGGCCTCCGAGATGGAGAGCGCGGCCCTGTATATAGTCTGCCAGACATTGGGCGCCCGCGCGGGCTGCATCCTAAATGTGGTCTGGAACCAAGAGCGCGCCGCCCGCGGCCTCTCTAACCCTGAGTGCCACGACACTTCAGCCGCGATCCGCGCCGCGATAGAGGCAGTGCGGCTACTATAACGGAACAGCTCTCAAATCGTTCCGCATTTTATCTATAGCAACTTAAGTACTTTATATTTTGAAACAAGACATACTGTTGTCGCATTTGGCGTGATATACTAATCAAAAACTAGAAAGGTCGTTGAAAAATGAGTCAAGATATTATCAAAAGAGCGAGCGAACTCATCAACTCGAAAGCAGAGTATAGAACCGGTGACATGGAAGGTTACGCCGCACTTTCCCTTATCGACGATAACGGCTACCCCTCCGCCACCACGTTTTGCATTACAAAAGCCGACGGCATAAATTGGCTGACGTTTAATACGGCTACCGACAGACCGTATGCTCAGCGCATCAGCAAAAACAACAAAGCCTGCGTATGTATCAATTCCGGCGCATACACAATAAATCTTGTCGGCACAGCCGAGGCGCGTACCGACATGGAAACCAAAAAAGAAAATTGGCTTCCCATTTTTGACGGCGGACCACATTGGAGCGGAGTGGACGACCCAACACTATTAATTTTACGCTTCACAACTCAGCGCTACACCATAACTTTCGCAGACGACGGCAGTTATGCAGCGGGTAACTTGTAAATCTCACATTTACACAAGGAGACAGATTATGCTTATACCAACAATTTCTTTTCAGGGAAGATGCGATGAAGCTATCACATTTTACAAAGAAGCACTCGGGGCTCAGGTGAAAGACGTGGCGTATTACAAAGATGCGCCGAAGGAATTTGTTATGGACGTGCCGCCGAACTTTGTAATGCACTCAGAAGTGCTGGTGTTCGGAGCCGTCATTACCATGACCGACGGTGCAACAACGCCGATAACAGGTGACTATTTTTCTCTTATGCTGATGCTCGACACCGCTGAAAGTGTAACTGCTGCCTTCAATAAACTTGCAGACGGCGGAGCAGTTATTACACCTCTTGCCCAACAATTTTGGGCGACATTATGCGGCGATGTGCAAGATCGATTCGGGATTCACTGGCATATTTGCACACAGGAATAAACAAAGCGCGAAATCTGCCCCACAAAAGAAACGATGTAGCACGCGCTACACCGTCTCTTTTTGCTTTCACGTTACTTTTTGCGGTAATAGGTGCCTTCCATCGGCAGCTTTGTGCGCAGCACACCGTCCAGTTTGTAGTACGCGCCCTGTACCGCCGGGGCAGTGGGTATAGTGGCCAGCTCGCCCAGCCCCTTAGCGCCGTAGGCAGCCGGCAGCGCGCCGCCTTCCCGCTGGACAAAGATTACATCCATCTGCGGTGTCTCGGGCGCGCGGAAAAGTCCCAGTGTACCAAACTTCGCCTGCGGGTAACCACCCTCCAGCGGGTAGTTCTCAGTAAGCGCATAGCCCAGTCCCATCAATATGCCACCCTCAACCTGCCCTTCGGCAGCTTTGGGGTTGACAAGTGTACCCGCGTCATACGCAGCTGTTACTCGGGTCATCTTGCCCACCTCGTCCAGCTCTACCACTTGCACCGCGTAGCTGTAGGCCACGTGGCTGACCGGGTTGGGTTTGTCGCATCCCATTGGGTCGGTGGGCGGACCAAACTCGCCGTAGAACTCGCGACCCTCCAGCGCTTTCAGCGCCTCTTCCAGCGTTTTTCCGGATGCGCAAACTTTGTCCAGTTCGTCGCGCAGGGCCTTGGCCGTTACCACTGCCGCCTCGCCGGTAAACGTCGTCTGGCGGGAAGCAGTTGTAGTACCCGAATTCGGTGCCCGCGCGGTATCTGGCGGCTCTATAACCAACAGGCTAGGAGAAACACCCAGCGTCTCGCAGACCATTTGGGTGAGTATAGTAATCATACCCTGCCCTATGCAGGCGGCGCTTGAGCGAACATGTATTTTGCCGGCTTCAACCGAGATGATGCACCGCGAAACATCCGGCACACCTACACCCAAACCCGCGTTCTTAAAACTGCTTGCAATCCCAGCGCAGGGCGCGTTCTCGTAAAGGTCTTTGACAGCCAGCAGACACTCCACCATAGCGGTAGACTCATCAGCTATCTGGCCGTTTGGCAACACTTGCCCCGGTCGAATCGCGTTGCGGTAGCGAATCTCCCACGGTGAAATTCCCACCATCTCGGCCAGCAAGTTGAGATTGCTCTCCATACAAAGGGCCGACTGCGGCACCCCAAACCCACGGAAAGCGCCGCCAGGCGGGTTGTTGGTGTATGCGGCAATTCCCACCACATCTATATCCTGAAAGTTGTAGGGTCCGCCTGCGTGGGTACAGGCACGCTGCAACACCGGGCCACCAAGGCTTGCGTACGCCCCCGCGTCCGAGATAATCTCGGCTTTTACGCCGGTTATCCGCCCATTTTCGTCACATGCGGTGGTAAAGTCAATTTCCATAGCGTGGCGCTTAGGGTGTATCGCAATGCTCTCGGCCCTTGAGAGTTTGACTTTGACCGGCTTCTTGCAGAGCCAGGCAGCCAATGCTGCGTGGTGCTGTACGCTCATATCTTCCTTACCACCGAAGCCGCCGCCCACCAACATACCGCGAACACGAATCTTTTCGGGGGCAATACCCAGCATTCTGCTGCACTCCCGGCGCTCATCATATATTCCCTGGCCACCGGAGTAGATCATAAGACCGTCCTCGCCGTCCGGCATAGCTATAGCGCATTCCGGCTCCATAAATGCGTGCTCTGTGAAGGGCATTGAGTAATGCCTTGTCACCACGTGCTTCGAACGTGCAATTGCCGCGTCAGCGTCACCGCGCTTAATCTCCTGGCGGCTGAGCAGGTTGCCCTTCTCATGGAGCTGCGGCGCACCCTCGGCCAGGGACTGTGCCGGCGAGGTGATGGGCTCAAGCTCCTCATACTGTACGTCGATAAGCGACACCAGCTCGTCCAGAGTATCCTTGGATTTGCATACGGCAATGGCCACAGCATCACCCACATAGCGGGTGATGTCGCCCACAGCAATCAGTGTATCCCAGTCAGATATAAACTCCAGGTGGCCGATTTTGTTCTTGCCTGGAATATCCGCCGCAGTTATTACCTTGATGCAGTCGGGGTGCTTTTCAGCCTCAGAGGCGCCAATGCTTAGCACGCGCGCGCGTGGGTATTTCGAGCGCAGCGCCTTTGCGTAGACCATGCCCTCCACCACCATATCGTCGGCATACAGCCCGGTACCCAGAGTCTTTTCCTCGGCGTCCAGCCGGTGGAAGTCTTCGCCCAGCTTGGCTGTGAACTCATGCTTCGGAATAGGCTTATCCTCGCGCAAAAACTCGGCCGCCAGCAAAATCGCATCCTCGATCTTTATATAGCCGGTACACCGGCAGATGTTTGCGCGTATCGCTTTCTTTACCTCATCGCGGGTGGGCATCTGGTTTTGGTCGAGCAGCGCCTTTGCGCTTATAACCATACCGGGGATGCAAAAGCCGCACTGCACAGCGCCAGTCACCGCGAAGGTGTAAGCGTACACCTCCCGCTCGCGCGGGGAAAGACCTTCAACCGTCAGAAGGTGCTTCCCGGCTGTTTTGGCCATGGTAGGAATGCACGCCCGGGTAGCCTTGCCGTCCACCAATACCATGCAGCTGCCGCAAGCGCCCTCGCTGCAGCCTTCTTTCACGGAGGTCAAGCGCAAGTCATCCCGCAAAAAGGAGATCAGTTTTTTATCACCCTGTTGGGAAGATACGTTCTTCCCGTTTACAGTCAATGAATGCATAGTTTTTCTCCTTAGTTATAACATTGGGAGGCCGCAATGGCCTCCCAATGTCTTGTTGTTCTCACCGGCTAAGCTACCGGTGTAAGTTTATCGGTATGCGTTTAAACGTACTCGATTTGCTCTTTGCCTGCACTCGCTTTGACTTTCGCAAAATCTTCCTTGGACATAAAGAGCAGGTTGACAAGGATCGCGACAACAGACATCAGAAGCACACGGTCACTAAAGATAAACTGCATCCAGCTGGGGAAGCTGCTGATGAGAGCGGCGTTTCCAGGAGGTGCAAAGCCAAGACCGATTGCAAATGTGATACAGAGCTGAGAGATCTTCTTGGGTGGGAATCCGTCCTTAGCAATCAGAACGATAGCGTTTGTCATGATGAAGGCAAATACTGCAAGGATACCACCGCCTATAACAGCTGGAGGCATGGTCGCAAATACAGCGGCAACCGGCGGGAAGAGGCTTGCCAAAATCAGGGTGAACGCAGTGAGAGCAACTACCCACTTGCTGATAACTTTGGTGTACGCAACCAGCGCGGAGTTCTGGCCAAACTCAGTGTTGGGCAGACCATTGAATATCAAGGTGATAATTGAGCCAACACCATCAGCAAAGAGCGCACCTGAAGTTTCTTTGTTGGTGGCCATTCTGCCCATCGACTGGGATGTGATGGTGTGGGTGTAGCCGATTGTCGCAAGAGCCGATACGATGTACACCGCCAAGAACATACCAATAGCCCACGGGTAGAATACCGGCCCGATAGCAAGCGGTCTCGGAACTTCGAATATCGCGGCTTGTGTTATTGGGTAGAAGTCAACAATACCGGCAGCAATGGACATGCCGTAACCGACCGCCATAGCAAACAGTACCGACGCAAGCTTCCATATGCCTTTGCCAAAGCGCTGCAGGAGTATGTAAATAAGAAATACGGTACCGGCAATCAACATATTTTGCGCCGAGCCAAAGTATGGGTTGGTCGCCGGGCTGCCGCCGCCAAAGTTATTGGTACCGACAGTCAAGAGAGATATACCAAGCGAGAGAAGAACCGCACCCAAAACAACCGGCGGAAGGAAGGGCTTCACGTACTTATAGCACCCGCCAAATACAATCTCGATAAGGGCGGCTACCATAAGACCGCCGACCACGACGCCTATGGGGTTGGGGTGTCCCATATTAACAGCCGTTATGGCAACCGCTGTCATCGGGGGCACGAAGGTCATTGACGTACCCATAACGATAGGCAAGTTGGCACCTATCATCCAGTTTTTGCCAAGACGTATGGGGTAACAGTTGAGCAGCGTCGCGATACCCGCGCCAATCATTGCACCTTGCAGCATGATAATTCTCTGGCCCAGCGTCGCTTCGGCAACAGCTGTTATCAGCATTATCGGCACAAGGTTACTGGCGTACATGGCGAGCAAATGCTGGAGCGCCACCGGGTAGGCAAGGCTAAGCTTTGGGCGGGCCTCCAGTATATGCATCTTCGCAGTTTCTTCGTCCATTGTCGAAAAGTCGACCGTCGCGCGGGTCAGGGTCTTTTCTTCTGTCGGGTTGCTCATTGTGTAATTCCCTCCTAAATGTTATTTTGCACTACACACCTATTGCGTCGCGAGTCTCAAAAACTATATTCAATACTCGAACCGCCCCAGGCCCGGCGATTTTTTCGCTATGCTGCGTCAATTTTTCTTGGAATCCACAAAGGATTCCTGCAAAAAAATTTCCTTGACTAGCAAAAAAATCGCTTCGGCTCATGGGCAATCCTCGTTATTGAATACAGGTTTATTTCAAGAACCGCGGTTTGGCAGATTTTGCAAGCTCGGCAAGTATTTTGCTGGGGTCTTTGCACTTGGCGAGGAACATCATGGCCGCGATGATGTATGGCTTGTAGCCGGCCTCTTTGTAGAGCGGCTCGCGGTAGCGGTCAAAAACGCTGGCGCAAACTTCGCCCTGCTCACAGCTAACACCGGTGATGTCGGCAGGCAGGCAGTGCATGTAGAGAGCCTTGCCGCCCTTGGTCAACTTCATCATCTCTTCGGTGCATTCCCAGTCTTTGTGCTTTGCGTTCTGGGTAAGCAGCTCTTTTTCGAGGGCCTTTATGCCGTCGTTGTCGCCGTTTCCGTAAAGTACAGTGCGCTTTTCCATAGCCGCATAGGGCGCCCAGCTCTTAGGATAAACTATGTCCGCGTCTTTGAACGCCTCTGCCATAGAGTTGGTCTTTACAAACTTGGTGCCGTTCTTGGCTGCGTTGGCCGCAGCTACCTTTTCAACATCGCTCATAATCTCGTAGCCTTCGGGATGAGCAAGGCTTACATCCATGCCGAAGCGGCTCATCAAACCGACCACGCCCTGGGGCACGGAAAGCGGCTTGCCGTAAGAGGGAGAGTACGCCCATGTCATGGCAATCTTCTTGCCCTTGAGGTTCTCAACGCCACCAAAGTGGTGGATGATGTGCAGCATATCGGCCATCGACTGTGTGGGGTGATCGATGTCGCATTGCAGGTTGACGAGAGTCGGGCGCTGCTCGAGCACGCCGTCCTTGTAGCCTTGCTCCACCGACTGGGCAACTTCACGCATGTAGGTGTTGCCCTTGCCTATGTACATGTCGTCGCGAATACCAATAACGTCGGCCATAAAGGAGATCATGTTAGCAGTCTCGCGGACAGTCTCGCCATGGGCGATCTGGCTTTTGCCTTCGTCCAAGTCTTGCAGCGCAAGGCCGAGGAGGTTGGCAGCTGAGCCGAAAGAGAACCTTGTGCGAGTGGAATTGTCGCGGAAAAGGGAAACCGCCAGCCCACTGTCAAAGATTTTGGCGGAAACGTTGTTCTCACGCAGCTCCCGTAGTGCGTCTGCAACGGTAAAGACAGCGTCGATCTCATCGTCGGTCTTCTCCCAAGTCAGCAAGAAGTCGTTCTCGAACATGTCGCCAAACTTTAGTGCGTCCAGTCTTTTTGTGAATTGTTCGATGTTCATGCTAAAATTCCTTCCCTTCGCAAAGTTATTTGTTGTCGCGGGTGTATATAGTGGGCAGCGCGGCATACACTGCTGCGCTAGTCACTAGGTCTTGCTTCCAGGTTTTCTCGTCAGGAGCGTGCGCTTGAGCTTCGGCACCGGGGCCAAAGCCTATGCAGGGGATGCCGTTGCGCCCCATTATTGTAACACCGTTTGTCGAAAATGTCCACTTGTCTGTCAGCGGGCGGGCCTTGCGGGGCGCGTCTGTCTCGCCCGGGCCAAAGCGCTCGTTACCGTACAGACTTGTGTAGGTTTCCTGCATAGCGCGAGTGACAGGATGGTCTTCTGGGATAACCCAAGTCGGGAAGTAGCACTCGATAGGGTACTCAAGGCCTGTGTACGCCGGGCGGCTGTACTCGTACATCGAAACCTTTACATCATCGCCGTATTTTTGCACCGCTGGCAGCGCACGAATCTCGTCGAGGCAGCTCTCCCATGTTTCACCTGCGGTCATTCTGCGGTCAAGAGATACCGAGCAGGAATCGGCCACGGCGCAGCGGCTGGGCGAAGTGAAGAAAATCTCGCTGGCGGTTATGGTTCC
>Ga0123352_10000254_pt1 | contig 63780 bp, 46 predicted proteins | sample TergutLab28metaG_FD_89700 | JGI IMG/M metagenome (GOLD analysis project Ga0123352, IMG submission 89700) | Labiotermes labralis P1 segment gut microbial communities from Petit-Saut dam, French Guiana - Lab288 P1 | ecosystem: Host-associated > Arthropoda: Insects > Digestive system > Gut ... | reverse complement strand
GCCTGCAAAACTTGGTTTGATGTTAGGGCATTTGGTCAAGTGTTAGCTGGCGTGGATGATGACCACAAGTCTATAGCTATACGTGGTCCTGTTAGTATACAATCAGCTTTTTCAATAGAACCTGTTGATGTATCCAGTATGCAAATAACGAAAAGTGTAAACCTAGAAACTAATAAAAAAGACCCTTCACAAAAGGGGTCAGATACAATGGGCATGAAGCACCGCATAGAGCATGGTGTATATGTTACATATGGCAGCATAAACCGTCAGTTAGCTGAAAAAACAGGCTTTAGTGATGATGATGCCAGAGCTTTAAAGCAAGCTATTTTACGAACTTTCGAAAATGACGAATCATCTGCTCGCCCTGCTGGCAGTATGGAAGTGCTAAAACTTATTTGGTGGGAACATAACGAAAAGACACTCTCTTCTGCGAAGGTGCATAGAAGCTTGGAAGTGCATAGCGATGGCAGTTACACTCTCCAAAAATTAGACGGCATTTCGATAGAAGAGCTTGACGAATTATGATACAAAATGATGATGATTTCTTGATGATTTCAGGCATACAGCATTTTGAGTTTTGTCGGCGCCAATGGGCACTTATCCATATAGAGCAGAGCTGGAGCGAAAATGTGCATACCGTCAGCGGCAATATTATGCACAAGAAAGCTCATGATGCAACAGCCACAGAAAAGCGGGGCGATTTGATAATTACCCGTAATATGCCTGTATTTTCACGTTTATTAGGCATAACAGGCTTTTGTGATGTTGTGGAGTTTAAGCTAGACGATACAGGAGTTTCACTATATGGCAGGGAAGGTCTTTGGTCGCCTTACCCTATAGAGTATAAGAAGGGCAAAAGCAAAATAAGTGACGCAGACCGTATGCAGCTTTGTGCACAGGCTATGTGTTTGGAAGAGATGCTGCTATGTAATCCTATAAACGAAGCATATTTGTTTTATGGCGAAACAAAACGTAGAGAGTGTGTAGCCATAGATAACGCTTTACGCACCAAAGTAATCAATGCTATAAATGAAATGCGAGACTATTTTACACGTGGCTATACTCCTAGAGTAAAATTTGTCAAAATTTGTCAAAATTGTTCTTTGAAAAATCTTTGTTTGCCTAAGTTGCCACAAGTTAACAGCGTTAAAAAATATATAGACAAGCACGTAAAGGAGGAACTTAACTGAAAAAGCTACTAAACACTTTTTATATAACAACTCCAGATGCCTACTTGTCTCTTGATGGCGAAAATATAGTCGTTAAGCAAGATGGCGATGAGCTAAAAAGAGTGCCATTGCATAATTTAGAAAGTATCATAACGTTTGGCAGGCAAGGTGCGAGTCCCGCTTTAATGCGAAAATGTGCTGAGATGGGTATTTCTCTTGTATTTTTGTCGCAAAATGGACGTTTTTTAGCCAGCGTAATCGGAGAGGTGAAAGGCAATGTGCTTTTGCGGCGTACTCAATATCGTTTTGCTGATGATGAAGCAAAGTGCTTAAAAATTGGTAAAAACATTATAATAGGTAAGCTATACAACAGTAGGTGGGTGCTAGAGCGAACTTTAAGAGATCATGCCATGCGTGTTGATGAAGAGAGAATCAAAAGGGTCTCAAACTTCATTGCAGAAAGGCTAAGTGCAATTGAGAGTGTATCCAGTGCCGATCAATTGTTTGGTGTAGAAGGTGAAGCAGCAACGAGATATTTTTCTGTTTTTGATGAAATGATTCTAACAAATAAAACCGATTTTTATTTTGATAAACGTAGCCGCCGCCCGCCGCTTGATAATGTTAATGCTATGTTATCGTTTGTGTATACGCTGATGTCAAATGACGTAGCGGCCGCTATTTCAGCTGTTGGGCTAGACCCATTCGTAGGGTTTATCCACAAAGACAGGCCAGGCCGCCGTTCGCTAGCTCTTGATTTAATGGAAGAATTACGAGCACCCTTGGCTGACAGATTTGTACTAAAGCTTATAAATATGCGTCAAGTCAAAGATTCTGATTTTATTCAAAAAGAGAGCGGAGCCGTGATTATGACCGATGATGCCCGTAAAGCTTTGTTGTCCGCCTGGCAAGCTCGCAAGCAAGAAACTTTAGAACATCCTTTTCTTAAAGAAAAAATCTCATGGGGCTTGGTTTCACATGCTCAAGCCCTTTTGCTTGCCAGATTTTTGCGCGGAGATTTAGATGAATATCCACCATTTTTATGGAAATAGTGTGAAGGTGAAAAGATGCTAACATTGATAACTTATGATGTAAACACAGAAACAGCGGCAGGACGAAAACGTCTACGGCAAGTAGCAAAAATTTGTCAAAATTATGGTCAGCGTGTGCAAAATTCTGTTTTTGAATGCATAGCAGATGCCAGCAAGTTTTTGGAGATAAAAGCACAATTAATAAGCATAATAGACCCCAAAAAAGATAGCTTACGCTTTTATTCTCTCGGAAACTCTTATAAAAATAAAATCGAACACTATGGCTCAAAAAAGTCATTTGATGTTACCGACGATTTGATTTTATAATTAATGCGAAACTACTATAAACATACTTTTTCATATGCTTTCGCACCGCATATTTTCACAATATATGTATATTTTGTAATATTACTTTAGTTAAATTTTGAATATTTAACATTTTTAACTATTAAATTAAGCAAATTTCATCAAAATCATTTACTAATTAATAATTTTGATAATTTTTTGCTGTCGCACCCTACGTGGGTGCGTGGATTGAAATTTTGCGTTTCTGGCGCTCTGTCGCTGTTGTTGATGTCGCACCCTACGTGGGTGCGTGGATTGAAATGTTGACTGGTGTCATTGCAATCCCAATACTGCCGTCGCACCCTACGTGGGTGCGTGGATTGAAATGTTTGTGCATATTGATAATAGTTATGTTAGACAAGTCGCACCCTACGTGGGTGCGTGGATTGAAATATGCGTCAAAGCATATTCGTTTATTATACTTTGGTCGCACCCTACGTGGGTGCGTGGATTGAAATTAAATTGGCTGGTCTAGCTTCAACATCAAACTCTAGTCGCACCCTACGTGGGTGCGTGGATTGAAATACTTTCAGATGATTGAATAACTGCATCATATTCATAGTCGCACCCTACGTGGGTGCGTGGATTGAAATTGGTATGCGTCCAGAGCAACTCAAAAAAGGCATTGTCGCACCCTACGTGGGTGCGTGGATTGAAATCTGAAGAGATTGCAACTCTGGAACGTCCGCAGCTCTTGTCGCACCCTACGTGGGTGCGTGGATTGAAATCACAATACACGTTGAGGCAGTTGCGGATTTACGCCGTCGCACCCTACGTGGGTGCGTGGATTGAAATATCGCCTAAAAGCTCTCCTTCATAGGCATACCTAAGTCGCACCCTACGTGGGTGCGTGGATTGAAATGTTGATTATTGCGTGGTTGGTTGCCACCTGTTGCTTGTCGCACCCTACGTGGGTGCGTGGATTGAAATCTTTGTAAGATTTATTTTATTGACAAAACCTCTAAGTCGCACCCTACGTGGGTGCGTGGATTGAAATCTCGGTGCGGTAGCAAAAGCCATTTTTAGTAAAGTCGCACCCTACGTGGGTGCGTGGATTGAAATATAAATCCAAGATTTGCTGAAATCTTTGTCTTTGTCGCACCCTACGTGGGTGCGTGGATTGAAATAGAGCGATATACCAAAGAGTATACACTAGATATGTCGCACCCTACGTGGGTGCGTGGATTGAAATACGCTTAGATACATACTCTTCAAATGTTACCTTTGTCGCACCCTACGTGGGTGCGTGGATTGAAATATTCGGTCGGTCAATGATTCGCCAGGAACAAGCACGTCGCACCCTACGTGGGTGCGTGGATTGAAATTGCAGATTGCTTTGCACTTCGCTTACTTAGTATCGTCGCACCCTACGTGGGTGCGTGGATTGAAATTAGAGGTGTATTTTTGATTTCAAAATAGTAGTTGCGTCGCACCCTACGTGGGTGCGTGGATTGAAATGTTTACTGGTGTCATTGCAATCCCAATATTTCCAGTCGCACCCTACGTGGGTGCGTGGATTGAAATTTATAATCTAAATCGCCTGTTATTTTGCCAGCTAGTCGCACCCTACGTGGGTGCGTGGATTGAAATGTATTTTTCTTTAAGTGTTGGAAATCTTGGTATACAGTCGCACCCTACGTGGGTGCGTGGATTGAAATCAAATCAAGCACACAGGCATTTAAGCGGGGATTAGTCGCACCCTACGTGGGTGCGTGGATTGAAATTTCAAGGCTCCATTGGGCCTCGCCTAAAAATAGTAGTCGCACCCTACGTGGGTGCGTGGATTGAAATTCTTGTGATGCGGGATATGTGATATTCTGTTGCCTCGTCGCACCCTACGTGGGTGCGTGGATTGAAATTGCTATACTGGTTTCAAGGTTGAAAAACGTAACTGTCGCACCCTACGTGGGTGCGTGGATTGAAATGCATAGCACGAATATAAGCTTCTCGAAACTCTCGCCGTCGCACCCTACGTGGGTGCGTGGATTGAAATCGTTATCGCTATATGTCCGCTCTACTTGCTTATGTCGCACCCTACGTGGGTGCGTGGATTGAAATTAGTTTACGTTTAATATTATCTTTAATAATTCGGTCGCACCCTACGTGGGTGCGTGGATTGAAATCCTCCACCCATTTTCAGCATTACCAACATGCTGGCGTCGCACCCTACGTGGGTGCGTGGATTGAAATGATACTCGATTAACAACAACTATGTCGCTACTGCGGTCGCACCCTACGTGGGTGCGTGGATTGAAATTACACTGTGGCAAATGCGAAACGCCAAAACAGGCAGTCGCACCCTACGTGGGTGCGTGGATTGAAATTTTACGGGCTAGAATGTACTAGGTTGATTGCGTTGTCGCACCCTACGTGGGTGCGTGGATTGAAATAGATCTTGCGTCTGAAAAATCTAAGTTTGACATTGGTCGCACCCTACGTGGGTGCGTGGATTGAAATTAAGCTCATGTAAGGTTATTATATCTATACTAGTTGTCGCACCCTACGTGGGTGCGTGGATTGAAATCGTAGGTATATCGTTTAAGTCAGGTTTGTCAAGCGTCGCACCCTACGTGGGTGCGTGGATTGAAATTTGAACTTCAATAAACTCACATAATATTTTTGCTCTATACTTAGCTGAAAAATCAAAAACAAGGGGTCCATAACTTCAATTGAAACAATAGGAATTTCCTTGTTTTAGAGGTACAAGCGATTTTTTGTAAGCTCAATCTTACGATGATAATGTATATTAATTAGGCAGTTTTCTAGAAGCCAAGGAAGGGAGGAAGATTTCTTTGAAGTGATTTTATCCGAAAAAATACTCTTTAACCTTGACTTCTGTTATTGCTAAAATAATGGCTATAAGGATTTATGAAGCAGTTTTCTTCGTAAATCCCTTAATTATAGGTTTTTAGATTTTGAGGTTGATATAATCACCTATCAGAAACAATAGATAGTTCGCTATAAACCTAACTCCAGTCCATGATTTTGATATGCCATTTCTTGATGGTGTTCAAGGTAGCTAAGTATAGGACAAATCACATCCCAATTACCCTCCAACTGTTTCATAGCATTCAGATAAATCTTATACTATTTTTACTGTACTTCAAGCATGTTTGTATATCCAGGCTCTTCGTTTACGGCATGGTAAATGTTTTTTAGTTTTTTGGCAAATTCCTTTTTATGCTTATGAGCCACATGTAGTAGGGTATTTCGTGATATATGTATAATTTTGTCATTTTAAATGCTATTTCTATAGCTTCTTTTATACCAGATAATCGATCAACACACAGAACAAGAATATCTTCAACCTATTCTTATACCTCTCGGGGATATATTCGTTAATTTTAATTGAATCCAAAAAATCTCTTAGTGGCACTAAAATAGGATATAATCCTTTATCTTCTTTAATACATAATTTATATGCAAGATATGCCATATCTGTCGATTTTCCAAGTCCAGCCTCAACAGTTACAATCATGCGATTATTTGCAAGACATTCATTAAATATCTTCAATTCGTAAAGTGACCAAGTCAAAAAATAACGAGACTGCATCTCGTTATTTTTATTTAATTGGCAAAAACAATATAAGAAATATTTTGGTATATACAGGCAATAATGAAAGTATAGCATTATGAATTGTGACTTGAATATAATACTAAAAGGTGTTATAATTAGGAGGTGTAAAAATTGAATATCGAAAGAGGGATAAAAAACGTGAAAATTACTAATCTAACTGTGAAAGGATTACATGGTCGATATGACTACGATGTTGATTTTAATACAGACTTAACATTCTTATTTGGTTCGAACGGCTGTGGGAAGACTACGATATTAGATATACTATCATCAATTATTACGGGAGAGCTGTATCGCTTATTTAAATATGAATTCAAAACTATTGATTTATATTATTCAGTTGAAAGTGACATAAAAAATAGCATATGCATAAAATTTAATCCTATATCTGAAAACCCTATAATTGAACTAATATTTATGGAAGAGTCTTATTCATTACGACAAATAGCATCTAGGGATGAACTAAGGTTTGTGCCAACTGCACAAGAAAGGTATTTTCGTGAATACCCAATACTTTGGGAAATAAAAGAATTATTTCCATTCGTATACTTGCCACTCAACAGGAGAGGAAGCGAGGAGAGAAGGAGCAACAAACACAGAGTAAATAGAGAGCTTATAAGACATACTGGATATAGCGAAGAAATGGGCTATGATGTAGATGATGCATTATTTGATGCTGAACACAAAATATCGAAATTCCAGCATTTAGTGAGCCAAAGAAAACGTGAGTTGAATGATGAATTTAGAGATAATTTGATTAAAAGCTTCATCACGGCAAAAAATATAACACAAACAAAGGATGCCAAAAATACCAAATTGGAGCCCTTTAAGGTTGACTTTGATAAGGAGATAGAAGAATTTAAGAGGGTATTTAACGTCGCTGAACAATCCATAAAAGGGCTAGAGATACTCTCAGAAAAAGAGTTTGATGAGTTTGTGGAAGATAATAATTATCTTCTTGATAGATTAGGAGAATTCCAAACAATTCTATCTAAGGGTTCGAATATCTCGAATGAAGACTTGAAGAAAATTTCATATTTAATGTCTAATGCTAATCGGGCTCCACAGATTATTGAAATTGCAAAGATAACATATAATTTACAGAACAATCTTGAAAAAGAAGACCACAAACTAAACTCATTTAGGAAAACAATTAATTATTTCTTTGGGGAAGGTGAAGATGCAGTAACGAGAAAAAATCTTGCATGGAATGCAGGGAAGGTTATTTTCCGCAATAATTTGGACTCAGAAGATATTGAAATAATCAACTTGTCTTCTGGAGAGAAGCAACTATTTATTTTCTTTGCACATCTAATTTTCAGCCTTGAAGAGAGTCAGCCAGGAATTTTAGTTGTTGATGAGCCTGAGCTATCACTTCATTTAGCTTGGCAACGCGAATATGTAAGCAAAATAATGGAGTTGCAGTCAAATGTACAAATTATTTTTGCAACTCATGCTCCTGAGCTTATTGGACGATACTCTGATAAGGCAATGAAACTAAGTCCTAAACTAACAATGGAAGAAGGAGTGAAATAGTTGTGTTTAATCACTCTCTAGAATACTCAGACGCTGCTTTACTTCCTAGGTACAATATGCACACGAGGAGCGACAAATGGAATATAATAGTAGAAGACAAAGACAAAGAGTTCGAATATGAGCGTATTTTTGCACGCTTACTGGGTGATATATCAAGATTCAAGATAATTGCATTAGGAGGGAAAACACAGGTAATTGATAACTTTACAGAGAAATCTACTAGCATATCTACGGCGGAATCTTTAGGTGAGATTTATTTATTGGATGGAGATTTTGATTTCATCGAAATGAACGAAAATGCTCTCTGTCATCCTTCTTTGATATACTTAGATAGGTATGATATTGAAAATTACCTGATTGACAAGGAAGCTATTGAATCATTTGCCCAAGGTGCTGGTAAGCTAAGATTGGAAGAAGTTGAGAGCCATATCAACTTTATAAGTTGGCATCAATCTGTTACTCAATTTTTGCATGAATTATTCATTCTATTTTATTTAGTTCAGAAGAATAATTTAGGCATTAAGAATGTTGGAATGTCAACATATTATTTTTTCGATGATACTGGTGCCCCTAATAAAGATAGATATATTGCATATCTTTCTGAAGTGAAGGAGTGTTTTGAAAATTTGCCTAACTTTAAGAGTTCAAAATCTTTTGATGCAGAAATAAATGCTTGTAAGAACATAATTTCAGAGGCAGTTGGAGAAGAGTTTTCACGCATAATTTCAGGTAAATATTACTTATTGAGCATTCAACTTCATTTGAAAAATAAAAATTGTTACAAAACCAAAGTAGACAATCTTCGCTGGTCTCTAATAACCAATTTTGATATTGTTCAGATGGACTGGCTTAAGCAAAGAATTATTCAAATTGTTGGCTAGTATAATTCTTCAGGTTTGGTATATGTGGAGCAGCTTGGAAAAGTGAAGATATATAAAGGTATCTAGTCTAATTAATAACGATATTTCTCTTATCGTGTGACAAATAAAAATTAAAAAATATAATAACTGCCAGTTTTCTAAAAACCAATCACCATATTACATGTGATTGGTTTTTAGATTTGCAGAAAATAATTTGAAGAGTGCTGAATTGACAATCTGAAGGAAATATAATGTTATATGTATGGTTTAATTTGATAACAATATTATAATTTTGTATTAAATTTGATCAAACAGCTGTTTCAGAGCTAACACCTAAACATATATCATTTTCATCAAATAGCAGCACAATATGATAACCAGCTGCTATCCATTGATATATTGAAACTTTCTGACCATCCTCATCCAGAGTTGCTGATACAGAACTTGGATTGCCAACTGCTTCAACAATCTCTTCTAAAGTTTTTCCTTGTAAAATTCCGAGGTCAGCAAACTTCTTTCCTAACATCTGTCCAGGTACTTTTACAAAAGAATTGATTATTGCAAATATAATAATCCCTCCGATAATAGTCCATAAAAATGGCATTTAAATCACCCCTTTCTAAAAGTATTTGTGTTTAAAACATTGTGAAAATTATAACTTCATCGCAAATGCAGACAAACACACCTATTCATAGCTAGACATGTTCCATCACTGCATCCAGCACAACCCTCACGGATTCCTCCACGGACGCATAAAGTTTCATTGTTTCAACCAACGTAAAAATACCAAACTCATCATCGACATAGAAAACAAGATGGCTCTGATTTTTTGGTTCATAGTTTTTTAAGACAACAGGTAATGACTTGCCACTGAGCTCTTCGCCTTCTGGCAACATTGTATATAGTTGAAAGAAAAGATACCCAAAAAGAACACACATAATATGGAATGCGACAAGGTTTATTTTAGTGGAAGTGAAATCTTCAATCTTCCAAAAATCTTTTATTTGTCGATAATCTTCCTCTATCTCTGGTCTAAGCTCATATGTTTGGATAATTTGTTTCGCACTTTTGGATAAATCCGTAGTAATAAAAACCCGAAATTCGTTTTCAGGCTTGTCTGTTTCACTGTCCCACACCACACAGGCGTTGAAGCTAACATCGTTTTCTATATTATCACTTCTCCAGAAGCGACCTAGCCCAGAAACTAAAGCGACTTTTTGACTCTTACGCCTTTTATTCGGATGGTTAACCCATTTATTATTATATTTAGCAGTAGAAACGGCCATTTCAAATGCATCCATATTTGTTCTTAACGGAATGTAAGTATCAATATTACGTATTGTTTTTAGATAATTTAAATTCGCTCTCGAAAGAAAACCTCTGTCATTGATTAAAATGTCGCCTGATTTTAGCATCGGAGAATTAAGAATAATATCTTCACTTAAATTAACATCTTGTGTTCTCATTCCGCTGAAACGTATATCTGTGATAATACCTGTATCTTTTGAAAGGCTTCGCAATGTTGCGAGTTTATATCCTCGATATATACCGTCCGAATCTCTTGCTGTTTCAGAAAGCTCATAATTTCCGTTCGAAAGCTCTACTTTAATTTTTGTGCAGTCAAGAATATGTATTGTAGACTCTAAGTTCATTTTTGGCATGATGTGTTTCTGAACTGTTTCATTGTAGTAGTTGAAGAAATCATCATATTTATATTTTCCAAAAAGGTGTCTTAGCTGCCCTTCAGTCATGACTCCTTTATTTTTACTCCCTTCATCAATCAGATTCCAACCAAGCTCAGATAATACGCGATGGTCTTGTATCGCAAATGGTACATCAGTCATAGCTGTTTTAAGTTTCATCTTGGCTGCAATTGAAAGCCCTAGGATTAAATCAAAAGGCTTTGTCGTATTATCCCTTCGTTTATCAGGAATAACATCACTTAAACAGGAGAGAATACCATACTTATTCATCGTCAGAATAATGTCGTCCACTAAACCTGTTTTGCTTAAATGCACAGCATCAAGCCGCCCGTCACGGATTTTATTAAGTACAGAATCTCTATTCTCGCGAACGGATTTTAGTATGGCATTTACCTCCTTTCTCAATATATTTAAAATAGTACATTATTCCTGCACTAACAGTATACAATATTCCACGAATTGTGTCAACACTAAATGAGATAAAAATTCCACCAATAGCGTACTAAATTAACCTACTATTAAGTGGAGAGGTGAATTCGCTATGAATATAAATATAGGCAGTAGAGTAAAAGAATTACGCTTAACAAAAGGCATGACACAATCTGAGCTGGCAGAAAGAATAGGCATGACATCGTCTGCCATTTCTTCTTATGAAATTGGCGAACGTCAACCATCGTATGATGTGTTGATTAAAATAGCGAAATTGTTTAATGTTACTACAGACTACTTACTTGGCCACACTAATAAGGACATGATGAGTATTTCTGGTTTGATGCTTGGCCAAAGGCAACATGTGCAAAGTATGGTTGAAGCATATCAAAAATTCAATCATTTATGTATAATTACATTTGATTTAGAAAGGGAAGAGGTCGGTATTGATTATCCTGATACGAAACTTTACTATTTAGATGCGATCCCACTTGAAGAATTAAAAGAGGCTATAGATAAGAGAGTAAAAAAATAATATGTTTATTTAATAAAGTGCTACATCTAAGGTAGAAAAATGATAGCTACCAAGCAGGGTTTGATAAACTGGCTCTGTTATAGTATGGGAGATTGCCCCTAATATTCTGACTTTTATATGTGGTATATTATAGATTAATCATGCTCTCAAAGAAAATTATACCCAAATAATAATTTCATAATATATGGCCTGATAATTCTTACTGACTATAGTACTTATTAGTTTTATAAACAAAGCTAACTTCAACCCAAATTGCTAAGTTTTATTAAAAAATGTCTAAAAATATTGACAAAGCTTGATAAATGGTGTATAATATTAACGTTGTGGTAAAAGGCTTCCTAAGACAGTAGGCATATATAAGCCCTACCGAGGCAGAATGTAAAAGGTGTATTCTGCGCTAGGGGATACGCTTTTTTGTATAAGTTATATACAAGTTGGACAAGCTACTTGCATATAATAAAGAAATATGAGTTTTAAAGCAAAACAGAAATGAAAAGAGGGATTTTTATGTGCAAGGTAATAGGATTAGGCAATGTGATAATAAATAGATGCATAGATGAAAAAGTTTCTCTAGATGCTTCCAAACTGCAAAAACTGCTTTATTTTATGCAAAAAGAATTTCTAGTAGAATATGACGAACCATTTTTTATACAAGATATTGTTGCGGCAAAGTGTGGACCGTCAATACCAGATATAGCTCGTTCTTTTATGACACACGATTTTGGTTCAAATGCCAAGCAACATGTAAAAATTGCTGTATTGGACAAAGAGAAACCCATTATTGATAAGATTTTTAAGTTATATCATCACTATTCATCATTAGAGCTTATGGATATATCTAAAAAGGAGAAGGCTTGGGAAATTGTATGGCAAAGTGGAGTTGGAGAAGGATCTCTTATAACCCCAGCTACAATAATAGGTGCCTGTAAATGCTAAATGATTGATTTTACTGTGGAAAATTTCTTTAATACGCTTGAAGAGTGTAATAGTACAGACACCAATACGCTTAAAAATGTTCTTGATGTTTTAGATACATTTGATAAAACTAAGCATGATTCGCTTGTTAAAACACATATAGAAGACTATCCTGTAAATAAGGTATCTGATTTCACAATGTGGCTAGCAAAACTTGATGCTGTCTTAATTTATGCAAAAAAAGAAGCACGTCATATATCTACAATAGAAGCAATAGAGGCAATCTACTCTTTAATAACTAAATATGTATCCGACTTTTATGAGAAACATCTTTCAGACTCTGCCCCTCTCAAACCTGATAATAGTTCTGAAGATACTTGGGACGCTAAGTATAAAGAATTAGAAACAAAAGTGCTATCTATCGAAAAGGAGGCTTCTAAAAAAATAGAAGGCTTACAAAGCTCAATCATAGGCATAACAGTGACTATTCTTGGTATTTTTGTTGCAATTACCTTTGCAGCATTTGGAGTAACGGAAATGGTAGGCAATGTTTCACAAATGGTTACGGACAAAAGAACAAGCATTTTTTACGTTATATTTGTTTTTTCATTACTAGGTGCTTTCATTATAAATCTTGTATTTTTGCTTTTTTATTGTATTTCAAGGTTTATTGATAGATCTATTGCTACAAGTTGTAGATATAGTGAGCAATCAAAATCTTGTGAAAAATGCAATAAGAAAAAAATAAAATTAAACAAAAAAATAAGAAAAATGAAAAAAAGCTTGAGCAAATTATACTACGAAAAGGAAATTAACAAGAAGGAAATTAACAAGCTCGAAAAAACTATAACTGGATTATATGATGAGCTGAAATCGACAGAAGCAGACGTTACAGATAAATGTGGACTTTTGGGAAAATTGTGCAACAAATTTTCATATATATTTATTGCAAATACCCTTTTGGTTATTTTAATATTATTCTCTGGATTAGGGTTCTCTTTAGAATGGGGGATTAGAGAAGCCGAAGTTTCAAAAAATATTCCTACAGAAATTGAGCAAGCGATTGGCGATAGTCTAGACAACGAAGGCTCTAATGAGGACATTTCAGACGAAGAAGAGCTTAACCAGTAAAGCCGTATAATTTTAGTACATACAAAACCTAGCAGTAATCTCTAATATACTGCTAGGTTTTTTGATTTGTTTTTTTGCTATACACTTGAACACCTGAGTATAACCCCCAATAACGATACCTTTTGGAAATACAGCGAAAACGCCCTACAGCCAGACTTTCTAAAGGTATGAACGGCAAGCAACACAAACAAAAATAAAATTAAAGGGCGTGAAATTCATGAGTAAAGAGTATATTCCTGTAACCACGAGCGAAACGGTTTATTTCAAACCGCAAACTAAAGAAGAAATGGAACCCATGATTGAGCAAATGAAGCTGGGAGATATGCTATTTGCCCCTTGGGTATTCTGCAATGGGATGTGGTACACCCTCGGATTGAATGATGAAACAGACCCAACATCAAAATGCTTGTTTCCCAACATTATCATGGACGAGCATTTACCACCACTAACACGCTGGGGCATGGCACGTTACGATTTCTTAAAATCAGAACGCAAATTTATGGCGGCAGGGTTAGGCATCGTTGGGCTTCATAAACATTGCCTTGAAATTGAGAAACAAGCCGAACATCGCAAGCGTAGCATGATGGAATCAATCAGTAAAGACCCCGCTAATCGTGTGACAGAGCGAGATAAAGCCCAAGACCCAATTTCTTGGGTGCAAAGAATGAATATGTACCAATCGAGGGTGCATGAAACAATCTATGCCGACCTCATTTACAGTTAGATGTAAACGCCTGAATGCCAAACACCCGAACACTAAACACAAACCCCAGCAACAAAAAACAGTCAAACATGAGGAAGTACCTATATTTTAGGTGCTTCTTTTTTGTTGTGAACAAACCCAACCCCAAAACAGAAAGGATTTGAAAACATGGACAAAAACAGAACAAGAAAAAACAGGGTGTCGCTCCGCTTGGACGATGCCGAATTGCTCCAGTTACAACAAAACATGAAAACAGCGAATAAAACGAACCGTGAAGCATATCTTCGTAAGATGGCATTAGAGGGTAGCATAACCACAATTGATACCAAGCCAACTGCTGATTTGGTGCGGCTTGTGGCAAATATTTCCTCAAATGTGAATCAGGTTACGAAACGCTGTAATGAAACAGGCTCGGCATATGAAAAAGATGTACTTGCCTTGCAAGCTGAAATTGACTTGCTCAAACCGTTGATTGTTGAAGCCCATCGCAACAGCGTAAAAATGAAGCGAGGGTAGCAATGGTCAGAAAATATCAATACAGCCCAAACGTACAACATAAACACGTAACACCGCAACTCCAAAACAAATACTCCGAAAGCAGGTGATTTATAGCCACAACATGGATAAAACCAACATACAACCACACAGGGCAAAAATCCCAAACCACAATAAAGCGCAAAATTGACTACATCACAAACAGCGAAAAAGCAAACATTCACAACAAAACAGCATTGGAAAATCCAGAGCAACTTGCCCCTAATGCTATTCCGTCAATCTTCGATTATGCACAAAACCCCGACAAGACCGAAAACAATCAGCTTATCAGAGGTTACGAATGTTTCCCCGAACTAGCTGATGAACAATTCGCCACATCCCATGAATTATACGAAATCAACACAGGGCGAACGCCAAAAATCAATTCACGGCTACTATACCATATGCGTCAATCATTCGCACCGGGCGAAATTGACCCGCAAGTTGCAAACAGAATCGGCTATGAGTTAGCCCTCGAATTTACAGGCGGCAACCACCAATTTGTAGTAGCCACGCACACGGACAAGGCGCATATTCACAATCACATCATCATAAATGCAATAAATTTGGACTGCAATGGCAAATTCAAAGACCCGCTATACAGCGGCCGCCGTGATGTTGCCCGCATATCAGATAAATTGTGCAAAGAATATGGTTTGTCCGTAATTGAGCATAAGCAAGGCTGGCGAGAGCCTTATAACGAGTGGGAAAAGAAACACGGCATCATGCCAGAGAATAAGCCATTATCAAAACGCAAACGGCTTGAAGAAATTATTGGATTTTGCTTGGACAAGAAGCCCAAGGATTTTGACACGCTGTTGAAATATTTGGAAGAATACTCTTGCTATGCAAAACGTCGTGGGAGTAATATTTCCATCACTACGCCATTTGCGAAAAAGCCAATTCGCTTGAGTTCGTTGTCTGGTGAATTTGACGAGCATGGCATTAGGAGTCAAATTGCAGAACAGCAGAAAGTGTATCAGCAGGTACAAAATATTTCCACAGCCAGTAACAACGAAGATGAATATGACGATGCCGAATGCGAAAACGCTTATGTGCCTGTTGCCGAAGTAAAACCCGCCATACCCACCAAACTTGAAATCAGCCTACAATCAATTTTGCAGTTCAGCAATCATCACAATCTGAAATTGATTATCGACATTCAAAATTCCATGAAGGCCACCGAAAGCATTGGCTACAAACGCTGGTGCGAGAAATTCAACTTGGAGCAGATGAGCCAAACGCTTATCTTTATCGAAAAGCATCAACTGACGGTGGAAAAATTGCGTAACATCGTAACAGTGAACGCAAATGCACCAAATGAAATCAAGTCTGAAATTGCTACGCTCGATAGAAAACTTGATAACATTTCAGAAATGCAACGTCACTTTGGTACATTAGGCAAGACAAAAAAAATTTACAAGCAGTATACGCAATCCGCTAACCCAGCGCAATTCAAACAAGACAACCTCAAATCATTAACCGCATATTCCGAAGCAAGCAAGTATTTCAACGAAAACGGCTACGGCACATGGGGCGGTTTTGAAATGCCCAAATTTGCCGATACCCAAAAGCGATATGCAGAAACATTAGCTGAGAAAAAGAAACTCTGGGCAAGATACCACGCCATGAAAAATGAAATAGGCGAAGCTAAAAACGCATGGGCGAATGTGAAAACGCTTTTGAATGTGCAGGATGAAATTGAAATTGCTCCGAAGGTAAGACGGCAAAGTGGACCCAGTTTATAAATTTGCATTGCGGTGAAATTGAAATGAAGATTTGCAAATTGATGAAAAAGTAATTCAGGCTAATTTGAAATTGGCACAGACGTAAATTGAAATTGAAATTTACGCCAATCGTAAAAATCTTTTCAGCGGAACGCTTAACAAAAAAATAGCGTTCCGCTAATTTTTTTGAATTAAAATCAGCGCTGGCGCATGATTTTGATGGGGTTCAAAGGGGCATCCCCTTTGCAAGCGGACTGGGGGCTGTCTACGAAGTGGACACCCACAGTCACTGCTTGCAGACAATGAAAATAGTGTTGTAACTATAGTGGCTTGTGCGGAAGCTAACTCAAAGGCGTGTTGCAACACAAGCGTATTGTGCAACATTTGAAATTGGATAAGGCAATTCTTGAATTGCATACAGTATTTTAGCACTGTGATTTTTGATAGAAACTGCAACCTTAACTTGTCATATTGCAATTCAAATATTAAGGGTTAATGCCTATCAAAAATAATTGAAATTTCTGCACGGTAAGCATTTGCACTATCGTGAGAGTTTTCCCTGTAATAATCATCATCGCCATCAGGAGTAATGCATGATTTGACAATGCTTTCAATTTCATAAGTGTAAATCGCAATATCATCTGAAATTATATCAAAGTCGGTTGACTTGTATCGCACAAGCGCAACAAGCAAATCAGTTATTTCTTTATATACATCATCAATTATCATATCCTTTATGGTATCAACTATGTTATCGATGTCGTACTCTTCTTCATAATCTTGACCATAGTAGAAACGGCTGACATTATTTTTTAGCAATGATTTAATATCATAGCTTGAGCAAAATTCAGAAATAGAAATATCGTTTGGATAATTAAATATTGCATCTTGCAAAAGTTCTTTGAAAAGAACGTCGCAATCAACATCAAGCGATAAATTTTTATTGCGTTCAAAAAAAGCAGTTAGGATGTTTACGGTATCAATAAATTTTTCTAAGCTGTGTACGGCGTATCTGAAAAGTTCTTTCAAATCATTATAGGTAAAAATATTTATCACCTTATAAAAATCAAAAAACGGTTCATTTAATAGCTTTTCCAAGATTTCGTTGTGCGACAACAAACTGAATTTGTCATCTACACATTCAAAAGCAGTATTGAGATACTCGTCAATTGTGTTGGCATATTTACTATCGGTCAATTCGTTGGTGCAAATATTCGATGTTATAAAATACAGTTTTGATGCAGTTGTCGAAAATTCTAATTCAAGAATTGTACCATCATTTAACTTATCTAATATGTGCTGAGTAAAGTCTGAGCCTTTAAGCAGTTTCTCAATTTGCAAAATATTAGTGGCTGTATTTATAATTGTAGAAGTTTCAGGTATGTTATTCGATATTGTGCTTTTCAAAAAATCATTCACCGATGGATTTATGGTTGAGATATGTTTCTTCCCTCTATTGTCAGTAATTTTTATCATGGATTGATTAAGCCGTCCTAGAACAGTATCGAAAGCATTCTTTGTTGAATCGATGTTTTGCTCTTTAGCAATTCGGGCGTTATAGCAATTCTTTAAGACTTCGCTATCAATGCTGGTGTCTGTCAGCGAAAATAAGGTGTTCAAAAAAATCCTATCAACATTCTCCATGCGATGGGTATACTCGTTTTTCCATATATCATTTGGATTATTTAGGCTATCTACGATATACTCAGCATAATTGTCTGAAGATATGTCTTGCCAATTAAATTCTAGCGTTGCAAATTCGATAATTCGAGGGGTATAGTTAGAGTGTGATACAATCTTGAAATAGTTTTCATTGCTTTTTATGTTATCATAATAAGATGGAGGAAGATTCTTAGAAATTAAGTGGTTATAAAATATTTCAGCCTTTTCAATCGGATGAAGTGTGTCCATATTTATTACATATTTGCTGATTTTATTCGATTTCATGAACACATTGAATACGTCACTTCGCTCTTTTGCTTCATTCAAAACCGTTACTCTTGAATTGAGAATGATTTTCTTGTTTTCATGTATTTTAACGTAGTCAATTAGAGCCGTAAGTTCGGCTTCTTGGTTTTCTTTCATGCTAAAATAATACTGACCAAGACAATCATCAAGCAGTACGATTTCCTTTGCTGTCCTGTCAAGAGATAGGGAATCCTTAATATCCTTTACTCTTCCGTTCGTGGTGTATCTGACTGCATACCCCTGTTCTGCATAATGTAATAATAGCATTTTAGATGTCATTGTTTTACCTATGCCCGGGTGTCCAACAATGAAAATCATTCTGTTCTTATCCAAGCACTCCAAACAATCATCGTATACAGTAGTTTTGACGAAATAATCAGCTTCTTCTTTAATGTTGCTGAATAACGCTTCGCAATCAATGAAGATATGCAGATTATATACTTCGTTCAAAATTCCTGATGCGTGAAGCCACAATTTGTAGTGCTTGCGAACGATGTCCGCATTTTCTTCTTTCTGTAAAAATTCATCAATTTCAATCAATGTCATAACATTGCGGTCAGAATCCATATAATCGGAAAACATGGTATAAACCTCGTTAATATTGTCTGCCGTCAAAGTCATTCCACAACAAATGTAATACTGGTTAGGTTTTTTCTTATTTACCTTTACTTGCTCTTTGCGCAATGAAGTTCTTAAATCGCTAAAAGTGCTTCGTATATAGTGCTTGACTTGAACCAAGACGTTATTTCCAAGGGTATTATCTGCCATATCAATTCCACCATCTCTACCCTTGGTAAAATTGCGCAGTTTTACAGATAATACCCTCTCCATAACATCTTTGCAGAGATTTTCAAATTCGACATCGTTTAGTGCCTGATAGTTAAACATAAATTCCTCCCTGCCGTTCGTATTACCCCTCCAACGCAAAATCCCTATAATCCGTCTTAACCACATATTTACTGTCTTTATCAATCAACGGTGCATTAGGCATTACTTCAAAACCAAGTGCTTCAAAATGCTTTTGGGCGCACTCGATTTTTACCCGCTCGACTTCACGCTGTTGCTCGTCATTGGAATCGCCCTTTGTTTCAACGACAAAGTAAATGGTTTGCTGTTTACCGTGGATATTACGCTTAACAATAGCCCAGTCTGGCGTATACAGGCCAACTGGCGTTGAAATGGTGAATTTCTTCGTCGGCAACTTCAAGAAAAGCTCAACATTTGTGTCAATGTCAATCTTTTCGGCAAATTTAAGCTCAACCTTTTCACTATCATATTTGATATAGTTGTAGAGGCTATTTTCCACCAATACGGCATTAGTTTTTGTATTCACTTTGAAATCGGCAAAGTTATCAAAAACTTGTGCATAATCCCAGTTGCTACCAGTTGGGATATACACAATGTTCATAACCTCCATGCGCCGCTTAACTTTCTTGATGACTTCAACAAGCTGCTCCATGAACACCTGCGGATTATTCAAAAATTCTGCTATCTTATCGCAACCCTCAAATATTTCATAAGCAAGTTTCTTTGAAATATTGCATTGTTCGCCAATATTGCGAAGCACATCGGGAAGCCTGTGCTGAGTGTCAACCGTCTGCAATCCGCTTTCTGTGCCGCTTTCAGCATAAACTCCGCTTGCTCTAATATCAATTTCTGCATCGGTATAGACGATTTTCACCTTGCTTATATACGCCCAACGATTAGAAGCCAATTCCATAAGGACATGGGCTTTCAGCATATCGTCTGTAAGCTCAATTTTATAGCGTGTTTTAGTTTTAATTTTATCCCACAATCGTTGGAATGGGTCGCTAAAAATAACCTCTCGCTTGGCTCTTGCGGTGTCGGTGTTATCCACATTACTGATGTCGGGTGTGGCGTATTGGTTATTGAAAAATTCGTATATTTCTTGCCGTGCATACTCTGCACGTTCGGGTAGTTGTAAAGCGTGTGCGCCTTGTTTCAATGCTTCTTTCATTGGTTGCGAAGGTCTGTTATCACGCTCAAAATATCCAGCCTGTGCAAATGTTTCAATAGTTTCTTGCCAAATGTCGAGGGGTATTTGCACTTCAACGGTTTTCTTAATTTCCACAGGAACGGCCCGCAAAACAGCTACATCAACTTTGTTGCTTGATTTTATTGCTTCCGCTATCAGCTCATGGTTACTGGCGATGCTAATAGGGATAGCAATGTTTTCAGGCGCAACAACCACACCATTTGCATCAATAGCACCAGTTTTCTTGTTTAACTCTATGGTTTCAGCAATTTGTTCATCGTCAAGGATTGACTGCACAACTTCGGTTTTGCTTGTTATATCGCCTAAGAAGTGAATTGTAATGCCGTCAAATGTCATGCCCAAATCATCTTCGTAGTTCTTCTGTAACCCTTTGGCAAACTCCGCAAAGTTTTCATCAGAAACAACATAAAGCTGATTGATATTCTTGTCCTCAACGCGTTCGCCGTCTTGGTTTACGCATAGGCGAAGCCCACGCCCAATTTTTTGGCGGCGTGTAAATTCTGTCTTTGGCTCAAGCAATGTGCAAATCTGGAACACGTTGGGGTTATCCCAACCCTCTTTTAACGCAGAATGGGAAAAGATAAACCGCACAGGGCTGTTAAAGGACAGCAATTTTTCCTTGTCCGTCATAATCAAATCGTAGGTGGATTCATCATCTTTGGTATCACCCTTGGTGTCTTTAAGCGTACCACCTTTTTTATCTTGGGAAAAATAGCCAGCGTGAGCGTTTTCTGCATCACCCATTATTAATTCGGGGTATTTGGCTCGAAGCTCCTCATAACATTCTTCAAACCATGTGTAATAATCGCCGTTTTCACCATCTTTTCCACGATAATTTGCAACATAGTCAATGAAAAACAGCGACAAGACTTTTATACCTTTATCATGCAACCGTTTCTCGTTTTCAAAATGAAGCTCGATGGTACGCATTATTTGAGATTTCTTGATTGCTCGTTCGTCCACATTGCCAATTGAATGGTTAAGCGGTATCACCGTGCCATTGTCGAAATGCACGGCTTGAAAGCCCTCACGGGTGTCTATGTTTGAAACCTTGTAATCCGCATAAAAATCACGCCCATTTGAAACTTCTTGCAAATCAGAAGTTTTGTTAATGGGGCGAATTTTACGCTCAACAACGCCTTTGGAGTTGCGCCAGTCAATTTCAATCTTCGCCTTGTACGCATTGCGGTCAATCTCAACAACCTTTATGTAAGGCTTATTGTAGTCTTTATGCGCACGAATAGAGGAAACGGAAATTTCTTTAACGAGATTTTCCCTGTGGGCTTCCACGGGCCCCAGTTTATACGCCAAGTTATACACATTTTTGTGCGTGGCACTATAGCGCAAAATGACACAGGGGTTAAGGCTTGCAATGGCTTCTTTGCCAACATCTTGCGTGTCTACGCTTTGGGGTTCGTCAATAATCACTACAGGACGAACATCACGGATAAATTCAATCGGCGTGCGAAAATCCTCACGGCTTTTACCCTTATTCATGATGTTGCTGGCACTATCAAAAGAACCTTTTGTAATAACCATAATCTGAACATTACTGCTATTGGCGAAAGAGCGCATCTTTTGAGCAATCTCGCCCTTGTACGCAAAAAATTCATAGGAAATATGGGCGTAGTCCGAGTGGTTGCCAAAATACTCTTTTGTGGCTTTCAGCGAATTTATGACACCCTCACGAATAGCTGTTGATGGTGGCACAACGATTACAAATTTCTTCCAACCAAAATTTTTATGAAGTTCCAAAATTGTATTGGTGTACACAAAAGTTTTGCCTGTGCCTGTTTCCATTTCAACGGTGAAGTTTAGAAAATCACCACTCTCGTACAAATCAAGCTCGGTGCTTTGAGGCAATCCGTTTTTCTTCTGTATAGCTTGCAGATTTTCTAATATACGCTCGTTGGAAATGGTAAGCTGTTGTGCGTCATAATCAAAGTCTGGAGAAACAGCATTACGAATGGTGTAAATGCTGTCGGCTTCACTTTGGCCGCTAAAAATACCCTCTTTGCCGGCGATAGAGGAAACAGCGCGTTGCTGAAAATCTTGCTCTTTGAATTGCAGTTTTACAGCCATCTATTCGTCACCTTCCTCATCTTTTACTTCAATTGTTTCTGTTTTGGGCTTTTTAAGGTCAAGTGCGTTAAGCGGTGAAACAACCTCTTTGCCCGTTTGCAATTCATATTCTTTGCGGGCAGCTTTTGCAACGCCACCGCCTTGCTTCGCTACTTTTGCGGTTTCGGTCATGCCTTGCGGATTTTTCTCTTTTGCAATATCCGTTGTGGCAGCTTCGGCAAGCATATTCAAAATAAGCTCCGTGTTTGTCATGTGGTCACGCAGGTTTTCTTTTTTCAAGCCTTTAAGCACTTTGTATTCCTTTGTAGATTTACCGCTCCATTCACGAGTGATAATATCCGTAAGGCTTGCATACTGCTGATGGTTTTCAATACCAGCCCGCTTAAATTCATCAGTAAGCCCTTTGCGTACTTCCATTGATTTTATGCGTTGGTTAATCCAATTTTCAGAATACCCTTTTTTGAAGTATGTTTCAAAAGCCCTGTCAATGGCTTTTTCTGGGTCTACTATTTCGTCCAAGCGTTCACTTCCTACCTGCGCCAGCCACAACTTAAACGGCTCGGCTTTTTTTGATGGAATAGATTGGATAAGGCGCAAAAGTTGCTCCGTATCCAAAACATCAGTCATACGCATTTTGCCGTCATGGGCTTGCATTTTCAACTGTCCGATTTTATCGGACAGTTCACTTCCCTCGGCTTTTAGCTTTAATTTCAAATCTCCCCAATATTTTCTTGGACGGTCTGTGTCGGCAAGCACTTCGCAAACGTCCACAACGGAAAAATACCATTGTTCGGTTTCCTCACTCCATATTACACGGATTCTCTTATCCTCAAAAATTTTAATTTTTACATTGTCCATAATCACACCACCCTCAACTTGATTTTTTCGTTGATATTTTTAATCGTATGCTCCACATTTACCCTTGTTTCTGTGTTTTTGAAACAGCTATCGGTAAAGAGAATACGACCGGGGCGGTAGGTGCAAAGTTCCTCGGCGGCGGCTTCGTCTATGGCTACATCAATGCAAATAACAAAATCGCAGTCCTCGCCAATGCCGTAAACGATGTTGCCGTTTATTTCGATTGGGATTATTGGCGTGGTTAAGGTGTAATTGTTCATGCGCATTATTTCATAAACAATATCCTCGTGGCTTCGTCCGTCAATGAACGGCGAATCGGCGTGAAAAGAGAGTTGCCCCATAAGACGGGCTACTTCATCAGGATTTTTGGGGTCAACAGGGGTATCATCCCATATTTTGAAATTGGACTTGTCGAGTTTGAATACTCGGAAGCCTACATCAACATTGGGGTGATTTTTGGCTATTTCCTCTCCTGCTCGACGTATGCGTTCTTTGCCTATTTCGCAGATTGTAGGATATGTTTCGCTATCTGTTTTTTCAGGCAGTTGAACCATGATAAATTTTCTGCTTCCGCCGTCTTTGTTTGCTTCCATTACTGCATGGGCAGTGGTTGATGAGCCAGAAAAAAAGTCCAAAACGACATCACCAGGATTTGTTGCATGAAAAACAAGCCGCTTTATCAGTTCCACGGGCTTAACAGTTTCAAATCCATGGTTTTGCGCATATTTTGTCAATTCTTTTTTCGCACTTTCTGCAGTGCCAATATCTTTTGAAAAGAGTGCCCAAAATGGCTCTGTAACCTCGGTTCTTTCATCATCAGGGCGCATCTTTATAATCACTTTTTCATTTTTTATAAACAAATCCCTACGGGATTTGTAAGTGGCAACTTGGACTTGTCCAAGTTTCCACTGTTTCCCCGCAGGCGGCGAAACAGTGGAAACTCCGTCAGAAATATCAAAAACCATCGTTTCACGCCCACGGATTCCGTTGGCGTTCATAAGCTCTAAAATGTGTTCGCGATATTCTCCTTTTTCATCTGATAAGGGGTATTCTTTTTCGCCTTTCTTAATTAAATTAAAACGACGCATATCTGCCTTTGTATACACAGCGATATATTCTATTTTGGGTTGCAATTTATTAAACGCAGTAACTGTATTTTGTGATTTTGTTTTCGATTCCCAGCCAATATTCCCAACAAAATTTTCTTCGCCAAAAACTTCATCACACATTTTGCGTAGGTTATGCGCCTCGTTATCATCTATGCTTATAAAAATAACCCCATCATCACGCAACAAATAATTGGCAAGCCAAAGGCGTGGATACATCATATTAAGCCATCGTGTATGATAACGCCCGCTAACTTCGGGAATAGCAATACCCTTTTGCCCTGTATACTCCAAATATTTATCAAGAGAATCCATAAAATTATCGTCATATATGAAGTCCTCAGAGGTGTTGTAAGGCGGGTCAATATAAATCATTTTAACCCCACGCTCACCAGCGTAAGTATGTTTTATTAGCTTCAAAACTTCTAAATTATCGCCCTCTATGTAGAGGTTTTTGGTTGTATCCCAATTAACGCTATCCTCTTTACAGGGGCGCAGCGTTCCATTGGAATTTTTCTTCAAAAGGCGGTAGCTCTCAGTTTTGCCGTGCCATGTGAAGCTGTATTTTTCTTGCAAATCATCAGGCACAATACCGCTAATGTATGCCTTAAACTCGTCAAAGTCAAAATAACTCTCGCGCCAAAATTGCGGAAATATTCTCACCAATTCCTGTAGCTGTGCCGTGTCATATTCGGGCGGCAGTTGAAATTTTTCCATTATGCTTCGCTCCTAACTTGTATTTTGAATATCCGCTTAATTTCGATGCTTACTTCTTTATCGTCAAGCAGTTTTTTGATTTCTTGCTCTGCTTCATATTCGATACGCATTTTGTCCATGAACAACGCAGATTCCGCTTTTTGCAAATCGTCTTGTATTACAGCCAATTTCTTATCCAATTTTATGCGGTCATGCACGGAAGTAACTTGGGCTTCTTGTTTTTCGATGGCCTGCTTCTCTTGCAAAATAGCTTGTAGCTTGCGTTCAATCTCGGCTTTGCGGTTGTTTTCGTTGCGCCGTATCAACCGCAGGGCTTCACGCTCAACTATTTCCGCACCCTTCATAACGATATTGCGGTGCTTGTCCAAATCAACCATATCCTGATAATCGCCTTTGGGGTAGGTATAACTTAATCGCTCCTGCCAAGTGAGTTTTTGCCCTGTTTCGGTAAATTTTTCGCATGGTAGCGACAAAATTTTCCGGCACTCCGCATCGTTCAAGATATTTTCACTTGCCGTTTTACCTACCATTTCAAAGAAATCATAAGTATCTTGCGACCACCAATTTGCACCACGCTTGATGGTTATATCGTAAAATTCAATGGTGCATGGTTCTGTGTCGCTCACATAGACAACGCCCGCATCATTGGTTTTTTCATTTATAACGTGGTGAAGCACATTTATCGCAAGTTTGGCGGTTAGGGTGTATCGTCCGCTTTTAGGCAAGGCCATATCCGTCATGGAATATTCATCACGGCGTATATACAACCGCTTAAATAGTGGACTTGAACCTATGCCCTGCATTACCTTTATGCTTCGGGTGTCGTGGTTTAACCAAATTCCGCTTTGCTTGTCTAACGCAGAAGCGGTTACATACCACAAATCATTATTCATTTCACGCCGTTTTGTTTCTACATATTCCGGAGTAATAGTTGTAGTATGGCTTATTGTTTCATCAAATGTAGAAAAGAGGGCAGTCTTGGATTTTTCGGTTAAGATGGTATTATCGCTTTCCAAACTGGCAATCTGTTCAACAAAAGCCTGTTTTATTACTGCTCTATCCCTTGCATACTGGCTGAAATATGCCAACGCTCCATCAGCATCATAGAAATTGCCGACAATCTCATCTGATATGCCGAATATCCCCGCAAACTGCTTGAGGCGTTTTTTGTATAGCTCCAATGCTCGTATATCGCTGGCGTTCTGCCTGTTGATAAAATTGATAACAAGCACATCATTTTGTTGATTTTGCCTATGGCAACGCAAAATACGCTGTTCAATGTCCAGCGTATTATAAGATGTATCGAAGTTTATCACACAAGCGCAAAATTCAAGGTTAAGCCCCTCATTTGCAATGTCTGTGGTGATGAGGACTTGAGCTTCATCACGAAATTTTTCAATTATATCGTGACGGCGTGACTTTGAGCCATCAAAGGTCAGCACCTTGTATTTTTTACCAACAATTTCACTTAAAGCCTTTATGGTTATCCTGTTTTGCACGAAAACAAGAGCTTTTTTCTTTGCGCCTTTTGTGGCAAGCAACGCAAATAGTTTCGGCAACATATCCATCAAGGCCGCTATTTTGGCATTTTTCTGGATTTTGCTTGCAAGGTTGGCAATTTCGCCAATTTCCTTACGCTCCCAATCGTCTACATCATCACCCTGTATGCGGTCAGTAAGATTATTGGCTGTTTCGGCAAACGCAAATGTTGATGATGACAAAATATTGGTTAGCATCAGCATTAAATCGTAGTTGCTCATTTTGGGATATGCCTTTTTGAAGGGCTTGTTTGCGTATGCTAAAACCTTATCGTGCAACTCCAGTTCGGCAGCGGTTGGCGTAATGGCTACGCTTGCCACAAGCCGATTGGATATGTTGACATAGCCACCAACTTGGGATTTCAACGTCCTAAACACGTACTTGCCCGCACGTTCAGCCAGTTCGGGGTAGTTGTCCTCTTGGCGAAAATAGCGGGTGTAATATTCGCCGGGGTCGGGAAATTCGTCCTTATCTATGAAGTTGATAAGGTGGTACAAGTCCATGATGTCATTCATGATTGGCGCAGGGGTTAGCAGTATTTTGTAGCTGCTGTCTACAGCGGTTTTTAACTTGCGGTTTGTTTCGTTATCGTTTCGCAACCGCTGGGCTTCATCAAAACAAGCAATATCCCATTCATAACCGGGTATATCGCTTTCGTATGTAGTCAAATAAACACCGTCATCGTCAACGGTTTCAGTGGAGTATGGGATGTTGAAATTTACCTCTAAAACCTTTTCCCATTGGGCAAGCAAGTGAACAGGCACGACAATCAATATTTTTTGTGCGCCCTCAAACCATTTCTGCGAAATAATGAGTAGAGCTTCGTATGTCTTACCCAAGCTACCCTCATCAGCTAACACCACGCCACGGCTAAAAGGTGAATCCAAAGCAAAAGAAGCCGCTGCTACTTGATAAGGATACACATCAAGAGTAGCAGAAGCAAAGGCAGGAAGCAGTTTGCTATCATGCCGTAAGTTTTTCGCTTTATAATATGCGTGGAAAGGTGTTTGCATCGCTACACTCCTGTCGCTTCAAATTTTAATCCTCGGTGCTATGTTCGGACATCATTTCCATAATGTCGGCAAAATCGCAATCAAGGGTGTTGCATATGCGTTCAAGCATTTCAACATTAACGGTTTCACCTTTTGACATTTTGGTTAGCGTGGACTGGCTAATGTTCGCAACTTGCGCCAAGGTTTTTTTGTTAAGGTCTTTGTCAATCAGTAGTTTCCAAAGTTTTTTATAGCTTACTTTTTTCAAAACGGTTTCCTCATCTCATGGTTCATGCGCCTATACAGATGATTTTCGCACCTAAAACCAGTATATCACAACAATGATGAAAGGTCAATATAAAATCTTGCGTTCTCAAATTTTCGCATTGCATATTCAATTTTGTTATCATGGTGTAATTTTCCAAGTTTTGCCTGAAAGTTTCTAACTTTTGCCCAAAACTTTATAATTTTTGCTGTCTTGGGCGTGGTATAATGTATATGTGGAAGTTTGACGAGAAGCTATGTCACAATGGTGCATAAACGTCGGAATTGTAATCAGAATCAATCGGGCAATAACCGAAATATGTTAGCGCAAATACAGCCGAACGAACAGCATTGCCGTCATATAGTGCCACACCAAAACGAAAAATGACCGAATTTGCTTACGATGTATAATTTTATAGCGGTTTTAATGTGCTATAATGTAAAGTGACGAGATGTGGGCAGAAGTGCAAAATTGATTGCATTTCGCCTTTTTTATTTCCCAGCCTAATTTGCAATCAACCATCATGCCCTGTGGGGTCTGGTGGTTTTTTATGCCGATTTTTCGGTAGCCCAAACCCAAATCTAATCGGGCAAGCGTACCGCTATCGTCACAGCGGGCGTTAAGACAGGGAAGGAGCGAGAGCAGTATTGTTTTGTCTGCACTTTGTCTGCAAAATGTCTGCATTTGTCTTTGTTTTGTCTGCTGACATTCGTTTTTTTATGTGGTATCATTAAGGTGTGGAGGAATGTGCAGGCATAGCACATTGCAACCTCCGTCTAAAATTATCAACACGGCCACCACCGCTATTTTAATAATGGCGGTAGGTGGCTTTAATATTGCCCTCAAAAAAATACTAGGGGCAAGCGTGACCATTATGTACCCGCAAAAGGCGGGCTTCCGCAGGCAGTTTGGGAAGCAAAACTACTGAACATGGAAATGTATAGTAGCGTATATGAAAAGGAGATGATTCTTGAAGAAGAACAAGGTAGACACAGTGCGTTTCACACAGCGAGCGAGTATTAGGTGTAAGATAATCAAAAATAAGGACACCCACAAGCACTGTAAAATGGCTAATTGCGGTCATTATGCGATAGGCGGTGATGCCTAATGAATGGGTGGATTAAGCTACACAGACAGTTTCTGCAATGGGAGTGGTTTTCTGACCCGAATGTACTCAGCGTATTTGTCTATTTGCTTCTGCAAGCTAACCGCAAAGACGGCAAATGGCGCGGACATGAGGTTTTATGCGGGCAACACATTACCTCGAACGAGATAATTTCGCTCCATACAGGCTTATCCGTACAGATGGTGAGGACTGCACTCCGCAAGCTGAAATCAACAGGGGAAATCACAACCCAATCAACAAACAAATTTACCCTTGTAACCATTGTAAAATGGGCGTTTTATCAGGGCGGTGCTGATGATTGCAACACGCAAAATAACAATCAATCAGCGAGCAATCAACACGCCGATAACGCACAGCCAACAAACGGACAACATTCAATCAACAACAAACAAGAAGTTAAAGAAAAAGAGAATAGAAAGAATGCAAGAAGTGAAGAAAACCCCTTGCCGCCTACGGCGTTTGAGGGAGGTTCGCCAGCTTCGTGTTCTCAGCCAGTAGGTTTTGAATTTGAAAACCTAAACAATAACGAGTATTTACCAAAGAAACCGAAACAAACTGATGAAAAATCCACAACCGAAAAAACAAATATACTCACCATTTGCAGCAACTATACATTTCATGGCGAACTGGGGCAAGCTGTGAATGACTGGCTAGTCTACAAGCAGGAAAAACGCCAGCAGTACAAGCCAAGCGGTCTTAATAGCTTGCTATCCCAAGTGCAAAAACACGCCAACACATATGGTGAAAGTGCTGTAATTCATGCAATCAACGAAAGCATGGCGAGCAATTATCAGGGCATCGTTTGGGATAAAGTCAAAAATATAGCTTCTGAAAGGGATTCCCCAAAACAAAAGGGTAATCCCTTTTTAGCGTATGCAAAAGAACTTGAAGAAAAAGAGAGGAGCAATTTATCATGACACAAAAAGAAACGGCGTATTTGCTGAGTATTCTGAGAGCGGCTTACCCACGGTTTTATTATGATGTTTCGCCTGATGATTTGAAAATCAGCGTAGACACATGGACGGTGATGCTTTCCGATACGAGTATAGAGATTGCGACCGTGGCGTTACAGAGGCTTATCGCCACAAGCAAATTTCCACCAACCATTGCGGAAATGAGAGAATCCATATCCGCTGTCATTCACCCAGCTTTGCCAGATTCGGGCGATGCGTGGGGTGAAGTCATTAAGGCAATTGGCCAGTACGGATATTATCGCACAGAGGAAGCGTTGGCTTCCATGCGTGAACCTGTTCGCCTTGCCGTAAAACGCATGGGCTGGCGTGAATTGTGCATGAGCGAAAATGGCATGGCAGATAGGGCGCATTTTCTGCGTATTTATGAAACTATGGAGAAACGCACTAAAGAGGAGAATTTGCTACCTGTTGCGCTGAAAGATGCAATCGCAACAATCGGGCAATCCATGAATGTTAGAGGATTTGTTGAAATGACATGACATCACATAAGCAACACCCAGCACCAAACATAACATCAAACCAATAGCCGTTAAATCTGCAAGCAGATAGCGGCTTTTTATTTGCCATGTCGTGGCTGATGCACACGATAAATTTCAAGGCAGAGCGTGACCATTGTTACAAAGTCCAGTGGGCGTAAAGAAACGGAGATGATTTTTGAGGAAAGAGAAAAACATACCAACAATCGCACAAGGCACAGCCTTACAATTTCCGCAGCCAATGGAAATCAGCATCGGCAGCACAACATTTGTCGTAAATGGCTTCTTCAAGCCAACAGGCAAACCCCTATCAGAAAAACTTTATCGTCTTATGGAAAAAGACGTTGAAACCGCAGCCACAGCGCACTATAATGATATTATACCAAAAGAATGTTTGGCTGTAGGTGAATTAAGGAGGACAGCAATATGAGCCTACAGACAATGACTGGTTTTACAACGAGTGGTTTTGACTTGCAAACAGCAAGCATCGGAAAACTCGGAAATATGCAGACCGCAAATATCGGCTCTGCCATGAGCATTAGTGCCAAAAGTCAACGCATCTGTGCGTTATATTTGCGCCTATCAAATGACGACAAAAATTTGGACGAATCTGACAGTATCGCAAATCAACGGGCAATCGGCACTCGTTATGCCGAGGAGCATGGCTTAACCAACATCATGGAGTTTGTTGATGACGGCTGGACAGGCGTGGATTTCATTAAACGCCCGGGTTTTCAGCAAATGATGGCTATGGTCGAGAGCGGTCATATAGGCACGGTTATCGTAAAAGATTTATCGCGCCTTGGCCGTGAGCGGAACTACATGGGCATCTTTATGGAGTACATCTTCCCCAAGTTTGGCGTGAGATTTATTTCCATCGGTGAATCCGTGGATTCTTCCAAAGGCGATAACGACATGGTGCCGCTGATTAACCTTTTTAACGAATGGCACGTTAAAAGCACGAGCCAAAAAGTTAGAGCGGTTAAGGATATGAAGGCGCGACAAGGCAAGCGGTCGGGTGGATTTGCTCCGTATGGCTATATCTTCGACAAGGAACTGGACAAACTGGTTATTGATGAAGATACAGCACCCACTGTTAGGCGTATCTTTAACTTGTATCTGAGCGGAATTGGTTACACCAAGATTGCAAAGATGCTAACCGCCGAGGGCATACCATCGCCAACCATCCACAAAGGGCATAGCCCTAAAAATCCTGATACTGCTCCAGAAGAATGGTCAGGTGCTACCGTTAGTGATATGCTTGGCAACAAGGTTTTCATTGGGCATACCGTGAGCAAACAAACCTACGCTATATCCTACAAGCACAAACAGCGCATCGCCAACAAAGATGAGGACATGATAACGGTCTGCAACACACATGACCCTATCGTTGACGAAGAAACCTTTAATATCGCAAAAAATCTTCGTCACGGCAAACGCAGACCAACCAAAAACGGTGAAATGGTTATGTTTTCGGGATTGTTGGAATGTCCAACGTGCAGGCGCAAACACCAACTCATGAAGGGCGGTAAAAAAAACCGCCACGAATGGCGTTATGTATGCGGAAGTTATCGCAAAAAGGGCAGAGATTGCACCATTCATAGCATCATGCTTGGTTCACTCGAAAAAATAGTTACTGAACATCTCCGCATGATAACGGAAATGGTGGCCATTGATGAAAATGCCTTTGCCGAGCGGTTGATGGAGAAGGGCGCAAAGAGCCAAAAATCCAACATGGCGAAGAAAAAAGCCGAACTCGATAAATCAAAGCGTAGGGTAGTGGAACTCGATACCCTGTACACAAAAATTTACGAGGACTTGGCTTTGGGCAGGCTTACGGAGGAACGCTATCAGCGAATGGCAACTGCTTATGAAGCGGAGCATCAAACCCTAACTGCCAATATCGCAAAACTGGAGCAAACCCTCGCACAAAACGCTGATGCAGTAGCTGGCGTGGATAAATTCATAGCGATTGTGAAAAAGCATATCGCCATGAAAGAGCTAACCCCATCACTTTTGCGTGAACTCATTGAAAAGATTGTTGTTCACGATAAGGTGAGGACGGAAGAAGCGTTTTTCGATTCGAGGGGCAGACCTCGTAAGCCTATGACACAGCAGATTGATATTTATTATAATTTTGTTGGAGTGCTTGGGTAGCAACGAGCAAGGAACTGTGAACAACGAAAGGTGCTGTAAACAAGGGCATCACAGCACCTTTCCATGAATTATCCACAAAGTATCGTTATTGAAAATTACACGACATGGATAATGTAGAAAGAAACTAAGGAACCCAACATTAAGCATCCTTTGCGAATAAAACACAAGGGATGATTTTTCATTTTATGATGTTGAGTTTTTTTACTTTACGAATTGAAGTTAAATATATCATTGCTACTTGATAATTTTTATTTTCCATATCAAATTTGTATTCCAACAATGTCCTCGGAATATATCCTGTTGGGCAATCATAGTTGTTTTTAACGCCTGTAACTGAACGCTTAGATATTAAAGAAATATATTTTTGTGTATGCGGAGGCGGTAAGGCAAAATGATTGTCTAAGTTCCACTGTTTTTTCCAACTGTGTGCATAAAAAGATATTTTATAATTGATATCATAATTGCCTGGAGAAATGTAGACTTGCGAACCATCAGTAATTCCTGCGGCTTTCGCAAGCCCATTAATTGAGCCAACTGTTTCATCAATATCATTTTCGATTAACTCGTTTTAAATTAATTCAAGCATGACAGATTTTCCACTACGCCGTATATCAACTAACACCTTAATAAGCTCGTTGCCAATAAACGGACGAATACGAATCATATATTCTTCTCTTTTTATCATAAAAATCAAACGCCTTTCCTATAATGCTAAAATCATCAATTTTATCAAACAAACTAAGCAACCGAGCCTTCGCTATCATTAGCTTGTACTAATCTTCATTATCTCAAGATGTTAACAAGTATTCAAGACAATAAGATTTATCTCACCTAAGTCATAGTATAAATGATGAAACAGCAAATTGATTAGCGACATATTAAGCAACATTTAAAACTAAATGTAGATACTATAATTCTTTAATTATTTGCGATTGCCTGAATGAGGTGTGTATGATATAATAGATATAATTAGAAGTTTAGTAAAATTGGTAGTTTAGTCATCAATGTGAGATTTGACATTTTGCATGCCCCATAAGCTTGATGTTTAAAGATGAGTATTATTTCTGACGACTTAACTGGCTCCAATGGCGAAAGAAAAAAATAGATGGTACTCTAAAGTTTTTATGTGATTATGGTTATTTGGAGTATAAAAATAGCATGAATGAGTATTCATTCACTGTTAAGAGTTGGGAGTATATAGGCGAATTGCACTCCACTGTACGTGATTTGCCTCAAGCTTTTATTGCAATGCATTTTTTATCAGAATGTAGCTGAAATACTCTTTCATAATTCAAAAAAGCAAATTTTCAATTGTGGATTTAACAGATCATAGAAATGGCCTCTATTATGAAGATGGTTACGCACAAGGACTAGGAAAGGAAGTAGTATTGACTTGCAATGAAAAACATTTTGAAAACAGGCACTTTGACGTTGCACAAATATCTACTGTTGTGTGGAAAGACAAAAATGATTTTATATGAACGACTTCTAAAGGCAATTGAAGCTACTGTAAGAAAACGTTCAAAAAATATATAATATTAAGAAGGTGAATATATGTTTCAAACAGCTTCTGGGGTAACAGTTCCTTTTCCAACAATGATAAAAGAAGAATTTCAAGTCTATGAGAGCAGTATTTTATTTAATTTGAGTTTTGAGAAATTAAAATCTTTAATTGAAGAATTTATCAACCATCTCTCAGAGCCTTTGTTTTTTGTACTCGAAATACCACTATCGCAACAGGAAGAGTTAGAATTGCAAAAAGGTGATTTTCATCCATTGCATAAAAAAATTTGTTACTTAGATGGGCAATCAAGAGAGCAAATCAAAGCAATTTTTCACATATATGGAGATTTATTATTAAATGATGGAATATCTCAGTTTGCTATCTATTCACAAATTGCAAGAGATGGTATTTACATACAAAAATATAAAGTAGTAAGTATCTATAGCGATAATCCAGAAAAATATTTTGAGTTTCTTGCAAGCTATAGGCTCGCTCGAACAAATGATCTTCTTACTGTGTGGGATACTTTTTCTTATGAATCGCCAGGAGAAGTGAGAAAAATTGAGATAAATGGAATGGATATTTTCGATGTACATGATGAACTTGTAAAAATAGGACTGTGTGTTGCAGAAATAGTAGAAGATTGAGATTATTACGTGTGCAAGTAATGCAGAAAGGAAAAACATATGGATGTTAATATAAAGAAATCAATATTAGATAAGCTTCACCATATCGATCAAACTCACGAAGTAAAAATTCTTCTTGCTATAGAATCTGGTAGCCGCGGATGGGGTTTTGCTGCTGAAAATGCAGATTATGACTGTCGTTTTATATATGTACACAAGCCAAAGCGATACTTGAGTGTTTTAGAATTTGACGAGTTCATTGAGCATGAGTTGAACGAAACCTATGACATAAAGGGATATGATTTAAAAAGAGTGCTTAAATATATCATGAAATCGCAGGCAACTATTAATGAGTGGCTTAGTTCTAATATGGTTTATATAAAGAATGAGCTTATTGTAGCAAGGCTTAATGAGCTAGCAACAGACTTTTTCAACCCTATTTCTGTAAGTCATCATTACCTTAGCCTTGCCCGTAAAATGCTTGTTGAAATAACAGAGGCTGCTGAAGCTAAAATAAAGAAGTATTTTTACATCTTGCGCCCGATAGCCAATCTCAACTACATTCATCAATATAGGAAAATGCCATATATGGAATATGACAAAACTCTAGATGCAACAAATCCGCCTTATGATATATTTGCTGCTATACGGGAGCTAAGAGAAAAAAAGGTATCATCGCTAGAACATGACAAAATACCGCAACACACACTTTTAATAAATTATTTCAATTCAGAAATTAGTCGCTTTGAAAGCATATTAAAAGAAATGAAATACGAAAAGAATACCAATTATGATGCTATTGATGAGGCGTTTATGTTGATTATAGAGGAAGTATGGAAATGAAGCAATTATTAGAGCATAAAAATTACGATTTTCTAAAAACTAACTCTGACTTGAACCAAGTGATTTACCTAGTTGCGAGCGGGTCTCGTGCATATGGAACGGAAACACCCGATAGTGATGTAGACTTACGAGGTGTTTTGGTTGAACCTAAGCACTATTTGTTTGGGCTTAAATCTTTTGAACAATTTGAAGATTTACCATCCGATACCGTTATTTACGGGCTAAAAAAATTTGCTTCACTCCTTGCAAAGGCCAATCCTAACACTATTGAACTTCTTGGTGTAGACGATGAGTGCATTGTAGTAATGACTAAGCAAGGCAAGCGCCTACGAGAAAATGCCGAGCTTTTCCTTTCCACAAGGGCTGTAAGCAGCTTTGGAAATTATGCCCTAGCTCAGCTTCGTCGCTTGCAAAATGCACTCTATCGTGATAGCTATACAGAATCCGAACAACGAGAACATCTTAAGTCAATGTTAAACACACACATGGAGCATTTTCAAAGGACATATACCAATTTCGCAGAAGGCTCCATTATATTGTCGACAGGTGATAGTAATTTGCTATTTGACATTAACCTAAAACAGTATCCTGTAGTTGATTTTGTTGGCATCTACTCCGAACTTGCAAGCATCGTAAAAAGCTACAACAAATTAAACCACCGAAACAACAAAAAATCTAAAAAGCAGTTATATAAACATGCTATGCACTTAATAAGGCTACTAATGACAGGAACGGATATTTTACTTGGAAAAGGCATAATTACAAGGCGTAAAGAGGAGCAAACCTTACTTATTGAGATAAGAAACGGCAACCTTTCTTTTGAGGAAATCTTTGACATTACGAAAACATTCCAAGATAAATTCTATGATGCAGCTAAAACAACAAATTTGCCGTATGAACCTGATATGAATGCTATTGACAGGCTAATGATAGAAATTTATGAGATGGAGATGTAAATATATGTCTTTTAGTGGATGTACTAATATTAATTTTATTTGTATTGACATTATAAGTGCGAAATCGGGTGAAGAAAGCCCGATTCCGCAAAATAGCAGATGATTTGTTATCTACTTTGTTTTTACCTAATCGGTAGCAGCAAATCAAGTTGCGTATCTACAGTCTGAAACGGCATAGCTTAACTGCTATGCCGTTTCTCTTTTATTAAATTAATCTAGCATATTTAAAGCTCTAATCACTGTTATTTGAACAGTTACAGCTTGAGCTCTTGTCATATAGCTATTCACCCCAAAGCTGCCATCATTCATTCCATTTTCATTCAAAAATCCTGCGTTTATTGCAAGTTCTATTGAATCTCTAAACTCCTGCATTAAAGCATTATCGCTAAAGCCATCTGCTGAAATGTTATTAATTAGTTTAATGTTAGCAATAGTTGCAAGATTTGCAAGTATAACTGCCATTTCGCCACGAGTTATTAAATTGTTTGGATTAAATTCTGTGCCAGTGTCAATACCGTTAAAAAGTCCAATCTGATTTAATGCCATAATTGCCGTGTAGAACCAGTCGTTTTCTGCTACATCAGTATATCTCTTAGCTGAAAACTCAATGTTTCTAGGCTCTAATGCAGTATACAACATCTGCACAAATTCTGCACGAGTTATTTGTGCGTTAGGCATAAATGTTCCATTTGCATAACCTCTTACAAGACCTCTTGAGCCAGATTGAGTTATTGCGTCAGTTCCCCAATGCCATTCTATATCGCTAAAAGATACAGGATTATGCACTATAGTATAATTCGAGAAATGCTTTGTTGTAAAAGTAACAATTCCATTTTCATATCTCGAGTTTTTCACAACATGCATCTCTCCTAAGGCATCTACAAAATATACCACCAAAGCATTAGGATTTTCACCTTCTTTAAGCTCATAAGGAAGCCTTACTTCTACTAATCCAGCAAAATTTGAAACATATCTGCTTCCAGTACGCATAGTTAAAGAATATAGGTTTTCAACAGCCGAAATGCTTATAGTAAAGCTATTGTTTAAAGAGCGTGAAAGGCTTGAAATGGTTGTTCTATCAAATGTTATAGCCCCATCATCAAACACAACAGAAAGCTGTTTTTCTGCCCTAGCAATTGCTAAAAGCAATGTTCTCTGAATTTCAATACTTTCAGCATTGTTTATTGTTTTTAGATTGATTTCTACAATTTCTTCTGGCGAATTCATAATTTCGTTAATTTTATCTTGAGGAAGTATTAATGCAACATTTCCTCTTGAAATTGTGTAATTTACTAAAACACCATTAATAGAAACTGTATTAGCAGGAACTCTGATACCATGTGTTATAATAATATTTTCATTTTGAGCAGGTATATAAACTGGAGGCTCCGGAGGCCTCGGTGGCTCTAATCCCAAAACCAAGTTTGTTGGACTGCTTGCAATAAATCCAAGTCGCTCATTAGAGGTTATTATAACTACTATGCTAAAGCCAACATCTTCTACTCTTACAGTGTATGATGGTGATAAGCCTGATTGAACAGTTACACCATTTACTCTAAACTCGTACGATAATATCTCTGAGCCTACATGTGGCGTTAAAGATGCCACAATTGTATCTCCAACCCTAGGCGAAATATTAGTAAGCGTAGCTGTTCCTGTAAGTATTGGCGTTCTATCAAGTGTTGCAAATGTTGCCATTTCACTTATTAAAGAAGCCTCGTGCGTTGCAGTTGCTTTAATTCTTTGATAGAAATTATAAGATGTTTGAGGCATAAGACCTGTAAACACAGGATTTTCTACCCATATAACGCCATCCATACTATACTCATGGCCTGCAGCTTGCTCTAGAGTTATGCTAGTTTGAGTTCTTTCAAGCAAGGTTGGTGCATTTGGTCTTGCAGGGCCAACTAGCTTTTGAATAGGACCCACAGCGTTCGAAACTACCATTCCAGGCTCTGTTGAAGCTTGGCTAATTACCTCTACCCAAATTCTTTTACCTACTGTTTCCGCTGTTACTGTATAAGAATTATTTGATGTATAGGTCCACCCCAAGAAATCATTACCTGTTCTTACTACGTTCACGTCAGTAGAGGTAGTTATTATATCGCCATCTGCAAACCATACAAATGTCATAGGTCCTAGTATTGAAGTTCCTGGTGTAGCTGGCACTATGAGAGCACTTGCATTTATTGTGTCACCAATTCTAAGTGTTGTTCCAACTCCTGTAAAAGTAACAGTTCCTGAAATTTCTCCGCTAGGTCTAGGTGGTGTAGTAATCATAACAGCTTCACTTGGCAGAGAAGCTTCATACAAGTCATTTGTAGCATAACGTACTACAATGCCATAGTTTTGATTAGGAGAAAGCCCAAATCCTGAGCCAAATATAATATTTGATGAAGACCAAGCTGACGCAGAGTTAGAAAATGGAGGATTAAAATGTCCGTATTCTACGCCTTCCATAGGTCGCACAATTATTCTGTTAAATGTTACATCTAAAATATCTGCCATTGTAAGACTTGGGGCTGCCTGCTGCCCTCTTCTTATTTCTATGGTATAGCTTGCTGTAGCCGGGTTATAATTATCATCACCCTCTATTGTAGCTGTAATTGTGATAAATCCAGCTCTTAATACATTAGAAACTCTACCATCACTAGATACAGATGCTATTGCAGCGTTAGGAAGAGAAATATCATCAGTTCTAGCATAAGTTATTCTTCCATTTGTGCTGCCGCCAGTTGCCTCATATCTAAAATTAAAGCTTGAATCTGTATATTGTAAAAATTCAGGAACTCCAATAAATCCAAAGCTTAGCTGATCATTTCGTTCGCCTACTGCGAAGGTAACATTTATAGTTTCATGTATGCCATTTGCATTAGAAACAGTAATAATCGCGGTATGCTCACCTAAAGCAAGACCAAGCCTTGGAGCAATAGTAAATGCACTTTGCCCATCTGCCCCAATATTGCTTATTTGCTGAGTAGATAAAATAAAATCATTATTACTTACAGATAAGTTTAGAGTGCCTGTTTCTCTTGCACCAATATTCGCAATATTTATAGGCAATGAACTAACATTCGTATAACCTGCTCGCAATGTACCAAAATTTGTGCCGTTTGGAGCAGTTAAGCTTATTCCATATATTTTCTCCATTACTATAATGCTTATTTCGCGAGAAGATATAGAGCCTATAGGATTCATCACTCTTGCTCGTGTTTGCCCCAAGGATAAGGCAACAAGAGCCCCACTCTGGTCGATGCTTACAATATCATTGTTTAAGAGAACATTTCCTGAACCTACAGGGTTCATCCACATTGTGTTAGCAGTATTTCTTATTTGATATTGTCCTATTTGCAATACATTTTCCTTACTGCCATTTACCAAGAAATCGGCCTCAATTTGGAATGTTTCGCCAATTCCAAGTCTAATTTCATCACTCACAGGATTTGCAATAATTACTTGATTAGCTGTAAACTGAACAAAAACATCGAATGATGCAGAGATAATTATACCATCATCTCTTGTAATAGAAGCGGTTATAGTGGTACGCCCAGGGTTAATCGATTGAACTACCCATTCTTGTATAATTACACTATATCCAACTACAGCTATGCTAGTATCTTGCGATTGCCAAACAATATCGCCTCTTGCACCTATAGGGTTTAGCAGAGCATTTACTAAAATTTGACTATTCAAACGTTCACCCTCAGGGAAAGTTGCATTTGGGGCACCTACAGCTATGGGAAGTGATACTTCCGTATTTGTTATTATTTGCCCACCACCCATAATATCAATATGTTCAAGTACTACATGATGTATCAAATCTACATTAAATTCGGCGTAAATATTTGCATCATGCCTGTACATGGCAATAATTGTTGCAGGACCTGTGCCTCTAACTATTACAGAACCATCTGCATTAACTGTTGCAAGCCTTGCATCACTCGTAAGCCAAATTATATCGTCAGAATTTGCCAAAACTCCGTCAATTCGGGCCTCTAAATCAAAGCCCCAGCCTGTAAACGAATATCTGCTTGTAGTAGAATCAAATTCAAACTCGGCTATATTAACAGGGCTAATACTTATTTCAATTTTCTCTGATACGGTAATGGTGGCATATGATGTTAATCCGTTTACTGTAACAGATACTAAAGATGTGCCCACAGCAATGCCTGTAACAATGCCATTTTGATCAATATTAACGGCCGTACCATCTTCAATATTCCAAGAAACCAAATCTACTATTGCACTAGTTGGAAGAATGCTATAATCAAGCCCTAAAGTTTCGCCTATAAATATATTACTTGCAGATGGTATAATTGTAAGGCTAGAAATTTCAGGTGCAACAGTTAAGGTTACAGTATCTGAAACCAAACTTCTAGTAATTCCGCCCAAAACTGCTGTTATACGCACCATACCTGGTGCATGTGCAGTAACAAGCACAGTTTTGCCAAACTCTTGTACTGTTGCAACTTCAGGATTGCTCGAAATCCATCGTATTTCTTGAGGTGTTGTGTTTTGCGGGTAAATATCTACGTTAAACGTCCATGTTTCACCTATGTTACGAGGCTCTGTATCGCCTGTTATTTCAATATTTGTAATTGGAATGAATGCTTGGCTATCTCCATTTACTACCACCAAAGTTGTTGAAACGCCGCCATCTATAGCCGTCCATGTAATATTGTAGATAGTGTTATATCCAGCATAATTTATTGTATAAGTTCCATCTAAATTATCAATTATAAATGACTCATAGCCTGCATCTACAAGCATCGTAGTTCTGCCTAAAGCACCTGTTGGCAAGGTTATTGTTTCTACAGTAGTTGAAGTTTTAGAGAAATCTAAATATATTTCTTGAACTTCTATAGAATCTTCAAACACCCTAATATCTGTAATAAGCTGCCCTGCTACCGTAACTTCGCTTGTTCCAAAAATGCCCGAGCCATCTCTGGCCGTTGCTGTAATTATAATTGGCTCGCCCGTTAAAGTTTCGTTAAGTGCAGTTATTAAACCATCAGCATCTACTAGTACTCTTGTTGTGTCGCTAGATGTCCATGTTACTGCTTGGTTTGATGCGTTAGTCGGTAAAATTTCTGTAATAAGCCTTTGTTGCATGCCTACGTTTAATGCAATTGTATCAGGCACGATATTTACAGATTCAACAGAAACATTAGAACCGCCGCCAGCTACAATGATTCTTGAAGCTGCAACAACGCCAGCCTCATGGCTTTGGTCGAAATTATGTCTTTCAGGCCAGAAATAAATCATGTATTCGCCTTCTTCAAGGTTTACATCAGCAGAAATAGCTAGTGCCGATGGTTCCATGAAGAAGTTGCCTCTATTTCTTTGCCAATGAATAAGCTCCCCATTTGAATTAACTATTTTGTAAGCAGTTGTTCGGCTGGCGAAAGGCACTGCTGAAGTAAACTCAAAGGTTAAATCACTAAAAGTAAATTGCTGCCCAGATACAACATTGTAATAAGGAGCTACGTTTTGCACTTGTCCTATACCCAAGCCATTATTTTCGCCAAGAATGGAAAGTTTAAAATATCTGCTTGTAGTTCCTGAAGACATTGGGTATCTGGTTTGTTCACCAGGAAATCCTGCTTCAAAAGTGTAATACGCAAGATTATATGCAAAAACTATCTGAGATGGGTCGAGTTTTGCCCCTGGTCTAACTCCGTGTTCAGGGAAAATCGGTACTCCTGTTTCAAATGTAACTACAGGTTCGCCTCTTGATGGAATTGTATACGCCCCAAAACGTGAACTATAATTTGGTGCCTCACGGTCTTGTATAATCATCATATGTGCAACGCCTTCATTTCCACTAGCTCTTGTTTCGAGCCAATATGTTGCAGGCGTGCCATCTCGGTAGGTTGCTAGTATAAGTGGGTTATCTTGAGGGTCATCATCTCTTGTGATAAGCGTGTTTGCCCCAAAGAAATCGCCAGCCGACCACATAATATCAAACCTTCTATCCGAATCTTGGTTCTGCCAATCAACGCTGTACATGGATGCCCATGGAAGGAAGAAACGCTCATGAGTATCAACAAGGCCTGATAAACTATGTTGTCTCTGCCCATTCCAATATAATGGAACAGGGTTTAAAACTGGAGGGATTGCGTTAAGCTCTACTGAAGTAAACGATCTCGCAAATATAGAGTCTAAAGGATTGTTTCGGCCTTCGTGATCAGGAATACTTGGGTCTATTCTTATCGCTCCGCCTACACGTCCACTTAAAAAGTGTGCATCATAGCCATTAAGCCAGCCTCTAAGACTTGGGCGCCATCCAGGATTAATGCTTAACATGTCATCAGTAATTTGTCCCCATACATTACTCGTCCAGTATGGACCTGTATTAAATGGCCTATTATCAATTACATATTCTGAAAGCAAAGTGATAAACCCATCGCTACCATTAGCGTAAGTAGCTTCTTCGCCCATAACACGCCAAAGTATTGGGTTTAATTCCGCCGCAAAAATAGTACCTTCTCTGCCTGTTCGGTTTACATGGTGATGCCTGCCCATGTAAATAAAATCGTTAGGCCTAAAGTTTACGCCTGCTACTGGGTTAGATGAAACCGTTATAATAGCCTGTGCCGTAAGGCCAAACTTTGTATGCACAGTTATAGTTGCTTGCCCAACCGAAATAGCCGAAAGTCTTGCAACGCTTCCATCTTGAATAATCGAAACAACAGATGGGTTAGATGAACTAAACGCAAGTATCTCATCACGATTTTCTATAGCGCCAATATTTAATATGCCGCGTATATCTGCCGTATTTCCTACCCACATGGCAACTGCTCTTTGGTCGAAATAAACCCCTGGCGAGGTTGATTCTGCCCAGAAAGTAAATTCATTTACATTAAGACCAGACCAATAGAAGGCACTATACTCATGCCTTGAATCTGAAACAAATCCACCAGGAAGTTCGAAATAAGGCTTTGCTCCTAGCCCTTCAGTTACATCAATATTTTGGGCAGTTAGCATCGACATAGTTCTTCTTTGAATTATTGAATAATTATCAATAGCCCAAACAGTAACGTTAAACGGAAGCTCTACGTAAATATTTTCAATAATTGTTTCAAAATTGCCATTTTCATCAACTTCTGCTCGAATAGCAGGTCGGTCTCTCGCTTGAATCCATACGCCGTTATATTTTTGCCGTGAAACGCTAAGGCGTGGATCTAAATCAAACCCGCCATCTTCTTCGCCCCAAACATTAAACCTTACGCCTCTTAAAGCTGCTTTAGAAACCCATTCATCGTACACATTACCAGACACAACTAAATCACTTTGCCCAGATGGAATACGCATTACGCTATCGTTTATAAGCCCATCTATAGTAAGCTCTGGCGGAGTGTTGTCTACAGAAAAAGGTAATAACATATTCATATCCCATACATAACCACCGTCGAATCTATGAACTTCTAAAACAAGAATATAATCACCCTCAGGCAAAGTTGTTAAAGTGTTTTCAAAACGAGGCACGCCATCTCCAGGATGCAATCCGCTCCAGCCAGATATTGCCCTGTAATCGCCGTTAAATATGCGTACGTGATGATACTCTCCCTCTCTAAACGGAGGATTAATATTAAAAGTTCCGGCAGAGCCTATAAGTGCTTCATAATTTTCTGGTCTTGCCCAGTTAGTTTCGTCAAGTTCTACAGAAACTCTGCTTGGGTCAAGAATAAACATATTAATCTGAGATGTAAAAAATGGTCTATACCATAATTCCATCCAGTTACTTGCGTTGTTTTGCCTAAATTCGCCTGTTGAAATTACAGGTCTGTTGAGAAACACATCTTGAATTGCAGGCGGCCTTTCTAAAACCACAAATGCAAAAGGCAATCTCGCAATAAGTTCTGTACCATATTCTACATAAACAAAACCTTCGTAAAAGCCTTCTCTGTCAAGCCCTTCTGTGGCTGTAAGTGTTATATCAAAGCTTTCGGTTTGCAAAGGAGCCACCGTTACACTATTTGTGCTAAAAGATAATGAAACGCGAGGGTCGGTAGCTGTTAGTCTTCCACCTGTGACGAATTCATATCTAATGCTATATGTGCGTGAAGTAGTACTTTGGTTATTTATCTCTGTGGTGAGAGTTCTCACATGCTCTTCTACTAAACCTTCGTCACCAAAAATATTAATTCCACCAAAGCTTAAAGAGCCTGTTCTGGTTTTTATAAAATTTTGCTCAAAAAATGGAATACCTGACTCAGTTGCAACTCTGTCATATATAACTGAAACAACGGTATCAGCTTTAGCTGCCAAGTAAACATCTATATATCCTGCACCTGTTTCAAATACGCTATATTGACCCCTTACAAACGAATCGTTTATACCGGCAGTATTCATAAGTCGCACTTTTATCTCCTCAGAATCCCATGTTGAAGAAGCATTTTGCCTACTGTATTGTTTTAGTAAAGCCGCCGCACCTGCAACATGAGGGGCTGCCATAGATGTACCTGTCATAAGAGCATAAGCTGTTGAGTAATCGTCACGATTAGAATCTCTATACTCATTTGGATTGTTGTGCCACATAGGCACGGCAGAGAATACATTGGTTCCTTGGGCTGCAACATCAGGCTTAATTTCAAAGCTTGTGTCAATAGGTCCGCGTGATGACGAGAAGTGAAGAGTGGTATCTCCTACATCAAAGCTTTCAAATATGATACGCCAATTATTAGATGTAAGATCTGCCGGTCTATTTTCAAAAAACTCAAGCCCTTGATCGTAAGAAAGCATAACAACAGGTACAGACATTTCTACCCTGCCTGTTTGATCTTGTGGAAAATCTTCACCAGGGCGATTTATGCTTATAAACCCGCCTATATTATACTTTCTGGCCAAGCGGTCAAGTTCCACCCATGTTTGTCCACGAGAAACAACGACAAACCTAGTGTTTAAAACGGCCGAGCCAAATGTTTGAACAAGCTCTTCAAACTCTTCTTCGATACCTATACCAAGCCCGAAAATAGATGATGGATTACCCTCATTTTCTCTAAGAAATTCTTCTTGAGCTTCTGGCAGATGCGGCATAGCCAACATGCTATAAGAGCCATCTGCCGAAGAAGGCATTAAAGGCCATTGAGCAAAAGCACCAGGAAACGGAGCAACACCTGTAGTAGAATATATATTAATAACAGCTTCTACAGCTTGGAAGTTATGTAGCCATTGTGCTCGCTGCCAATTTGCTGTAACGCGTTCGCCTGTACCTTCACGCGTATAGTTTGTATTAAACACAAAGGATACATTATATTCTTGCCCACCACTTGTAGCTTTCACAATTGTTGCAGGTGGTTGAGCATTTCCAACAGTAATTGCAGATGATGATGGAGAGGGGTCGTTAATAGTAAAATAACCTGAACCTGAGTTACCTGCCGCCAAAACAAATGTGATGTGCCTTGTAGCTGGGGCTGCCATGAGGTTATTTATAGCCAAAGCCATAAGCCCAAGCGGATTATTTGCTCCGCCCCCTAAAGACATATTTACAATATCGGGTATATCAACAGCAACTCTATCAATCCCAGCTAAAATGCCAGCAATCGAGCCACCACCACGAGGTCCTAAAACGCGGTAAGCAAATATCCATGCCTCTGGTGCAACGCCAAGAATCATGTTTTCAGGGTCGTTACCATAAGCACGACCTGCTATTGTTCCAGCAACGTGAGTTCCATGAGCTGTGTAAAACGAAAATGGGCCATCAAATTCAGGATAATTAGAAGCTTCCCAATATTCGTATGTAGTTTCCATAGGGTCATTTGGTGCGTTATGATGGATGTGCCCACCTGGCTGCATATTAGGCCAAGAAGCAGCATCATTAAACATATTTCTGCCATAATAGAAACCATTTATTAAATCAGCTTCGGTAATATGTGTCATGCCAAGTGCATGTGCTTCTGCAAGTGTTAAAAATGCACCTTGAAATGCAGGATGATTATAATCAATACCTGTATCTAAAACAGCAATTGTAACGCCTGCACCTCTGTAGCCAAGTGCATGGAGGTCATCTGCTCTGATGCTTGCACGCCCTTCACTCATCCCTCTAGGGTTTTCTAGGGTATGGTTCATTTCTATAGGGTCAAGCTGAACCCATACATCAGGATAAATAGCCCTAACACTTTTAAAATTTGCAACTTCTGCTACCATATCAGCAGGCAAAGTCATTGCAACGCCGTTTAAAGCATGATGATATTCGCGGCTAATTTCATAAGTTGACGATCTGCCTCTTTGCCCACCAAAAAGTGCTTGTAGTTCCTGTCTAAATAGTTGATGGTCGTTTTCGGCTGTTTCTCTTGCAGCGCTTTCAGATACAAAGCGTCCAAGCTTTTGAGCCTCGGCTATCAAAACGCCAGCGGGGCTATTCTCAAACAATATGATAACTTGTGTAGGCACATCGCCTTCAAGTGCGTATTCTCCGCTAAAACCTACAAGGTTCCGTGTAGTTCTAGCCAAATCAATTTCCTCTAAAGCATTGAGCTGACTTTCTGTAAGCTCTGTTTCATCGTGTTGACCTTCTAAAGTTTCCTCTTGATTAAATGCGAAAACATTTGCCCAAAATAATCCCTGCAAAGGTTGTACATTAGAAGTTAATAATGCTATAGCCAATATAAGGCTAATTAACTTCTTAAACTTAAATGATTTAAATTTACTCAATTTCCCCAGCACCTTTCTATATATGTTCTTACTATATATTATACCTTTTGAGAAATCAAAATTTCAAGAAGCAATGCAGACAAAAAATATTCGCAAAATGCCTATTGACAAATATTATTTTTTCTGTTACAATATCATAATTTTAAGATGAGGTTAGGTGAATAAAATGGCTATCCATGATTCGGGTTTTTTTATACGAAATGCTAGACGTAAAATGAACATAACTCAAGAACAGCTTTCAAGGGGCTTATGCGAACCATCAACTTTATCACGCATAGAGCGTGGGCTTATTTCTCCGTCAAATTATTTGCTACGTGCACTTCTAGGGCGTTTAGGCTATCATTCTGATAATTACATGAGCATTTTTTGCGATAAAGATGAATACGAAATTTTGCAGAGTATGGACCTGTTGTCAAATGCCTTTTTAAGTGGCAATTTAGTTACCGCACAAAATATTATATTAGAACTCGAACGTAGAGAAGAATTTAAAGAAAAACTTTATTTTCAATATTTATTAATCGCTAAAGCAAATCTTCGTATACAGACACAAAAACCTCATACTTTTAATGAGTCTAGCATCAATGAATATATTGATGAAGTAAAGAAAGCCATATCTATTACTATACCTAATTTCTCAGAAAGTCAAATCAGTAGCCTTATGCTAAGTCGCAATGAGATTCAAGCCATTAATTTAATAGCATATGCCTATTACGTTTATAAGGATTATGAAAAATCTGCCCAAATTATTGAAGCTGTTAAATCAAGTGTTGAAAAATTTTTTATGAATAAGTTTGAAAAGGCTCAAATTTATCCATTAATTTTATCAAATCTTGCATATATGTTATATATTTTGAAACGATATGATGAGGCACTTAAATTGTGTGAAGATTGCTTAAATTATTGTGTTGAGAGAACGGAAATATCTCCGTTACCAAACATTTTAGAAATTTATGGATATTGTCTCAATAAGGCTGGGAAAGTACTTGAGTCAGAAAAGATACTTAAACGAGCATATTACCTAGCTGATGTGCTTAAACAAGAAGAAAAAGTACACAATATTCACAAATTTTACAAAAGTGCATTTAATAAAAATATAGATGAACAACAAAGCGAGCAACATACCGTACAACAAGATGAGCAACATAACAACCATGTTAATATTTTGGTACAAGCTTTAGGAAACGAAACACTTTCAACAAAAGAGCTTATGCTTAAAATTGGCATAACTCGTCGTCAAACATTTAGAGATAGTTATCTAATTCCTGCTATTTCTATGGGTTTTATTGAGATGACAATTCCTAACAACCCAAATGATAAAAGGCAACGATATCGCTTAACTTCTAACTGACTTTATAAAGGGATTTTAAACATTTTTCAATAGATAATATTCAAAATCCCTTTATTTCATTTTTTTGTATTGCCAAAACCATGCTATGTTTACAGCAATACTCAAAGTAAATTCAAGTAGTATGAGCAATTTCTCAAACGTGTTTCTATTGCTTATAACATGTGCGTGTCATATTATACATGCTCAAGCGTGATTTTTCCGAGTTTTGCTGCTCTAAACTCGTCTATTAATATAATGCTTGCCCTGTCTAAATCAAGCTCATTGCCTTTCATCTTAAAACCTCTTGCTTCTGCAATTTTTTCTAAGATTTTTTCTAGCGAATCTTCCTCAAAAACTTCAATTTTATAGCGGTTTTTGAGTGCTTCTGGATAGAGTGCTTGCAATTTTTCAATAAGCTTTAGGCTTAGTGAATACATGTCCATAATATCATCTTTTATAGCACCGCAAAAGGCAAGGTTTAAGCCAACGTCTTGATCTTCAAATTTTGGCCATAGAATTCCCGGCGTGTCTAAAAGTTCAAAATCTTTTCGGATTTTAACCCATTGGTTCGATCGGGTAACTCCGGGCCTATCGCCTGTTTTTGTCATTGCTTTTCCAACATATTTATTAATAAGCGTAGATTTTCCAACGTTTGGTATACCACAAATCATGGCTCTAATAGGTACAAAAATTCTACCTCTTGCCCTTAAACGTTCGATTTTTTCTTTCATAAGTTCACGGCAAACAGTTTCTATCTCACTAATGCCAACGCCTTTTATAGAATTTACAAAAATAACTTTAATGCCTTGGCTTTCAAAATGAGCTTTCCATTTCACATTATAACGTTCGTCAGAAAGGTCTGATTTATTTAAAATTACTACTCTAAGCTTGTTCTTTGTTAAGTTATCTATTTCAGGGTTTTGGCTGCTTATTGGAATTCTCGCATCTAAAAGCTCTATCACAATATCAACCAAAGATATAGATTCAAGCATCAAGCGTTTAGTTTTTGCCATATGGCCTGGGTACCATTGTATATTCATTATATCACCTAATTCTTCCCATTTCGTTAATAGGCCAGATTCTTGTTCGTATTCTGCCAGTTATTTGATCTCTATGAATAAGCCCGATAGATATATTTCTGCTATCGCTGGAATTATTTCTATTATCACCTAAAACGAAATAATACTCATCTGGAATTATAAGTGGAAAATGATGATTTCCAGAATCTCTAGTATCATAGTCAAACATTTCGCCGCCAGCAATTTCGCCATTTACAAAGAAACGCATGTTGTAAAAGTCGATAGTGTCGCCGGGGGTGGCAACAATTCTTTTAACGTAAGTCATTCCAGTATCTCCCGAAGGAGGGAAGGCAATAATATCACCAATTTGTGGTTCCGAAAAACGGTAGGCAAGTTGGTTTACAATAACTCTTTCGTTATGAGCGAGGGTAGGGTTCATAGAAGCCCCATCAACCGTTGCAACTTGAAACAAGAAAGTTGTACAAACAAAATATAATAAAACAGCAACAGCTATTGCAATAACCCATTCGATTAGCCCTCTAAGCGTATCGTTTTTTATAGTTTTTTTTAGCATAAAATCACTCCATATAAAAATTAAAACAAAGGGGATACATGCTTAAGACCAAGCACCGCATCCCCAAAAAAATTATTACTTCGCCTTTCTTGTAATAACTTCTTTAATTTTAGCTTTTTTGCCAACTCTATCTCTTAAATAGAATAGCTTAGCACGCCTAACAATACCGCGACGAACAACTTCAACATTTTCAACTCTTGGAGAGTGTAATGGCCAAGTTTTTTCAACGCCAACACCGTGAGAAATTCTTCTAACTGTGAAAGTTTCACGAGCACCGCCGTTTTGTCTTTTAGTAACAACACCTTCAAAAGTTTGAATTCTTTCACGCGTGCCCTCAACAATTTTAGCGTATACCTTAACAGTATCACCAATGTTGAACTTAGGAACGTCTTGCTTTAATTGTTCAGCCTCTAGCTGTTTGATAATATTAGCATTCATGCTATTTCCTCCTTGTATCGAAGATGTTCTTGTGAAGATAAGATACACAGCGGACCATCCGTACTCAATTTACTATTATAACTTAAATTTAGCTAAAGTGCAATACTTTTTATAAAATTTATGTATTTTCTATATATTTTCGCTTAAAAAGTTTAATTTGTTTAGCGTAAAAATTATGGCAGGTATTAAAATTACTTGAATAATAATACCCGGAAGAGATGTAATAAAAGCTGATGCAAGCCAAATACTTAAGCTATACTCTCCAAGTTGGAAAATTAGGGCATTTAAAACACCAAAAACAACTCGCCCAGTAATCATTGCAATAAAAAGTGCAATATAAATATTAACTATTTGAGATTTTGTTTTAACAAAATGAATTACCAAGCCAGAAATCATACCATATGTAGCAAGTTCTAAGGTCATTTGAATAAGCGACCCAGCAGGAGGCATTTGTGTTATTAGGTGCGAAGTTAAAGGCGTTAAAATTCCAACAATAAGGCCGTACTTTGCACCACAAAGAAGTCCAGCTATTAAAACAGGTATATGCAGAGGAAGAAATATTCTGCCAGAACCCGGAGCGTAAAAGTGAAATACTTGCGATAAAATTACAGCAATCGAGATTAATAGAGCAGACGTTACCATTTTTCTAACATTTGTTTTCATAATTTCCCTCCTAAATAATCTTAATAATATAGTAGGGCGGAATGAAATCCGCCCTTAGGGAGAGTTGCTCCCGAAATTAACTAGCTACAAGCCCATCAATATTATAAATTATTTCAGGCTTTTCGCCTCTTTCAACAGTTTCTTTTTTAATTACAACTTTTTTAATAGTTTCATCAGAAGGAACGTAGTACATTATGTCCGTCATGAATCCTTCTAAGATAGATCTAAGCCCACGAGCACCAGTATGCCTCTCAATTGCAAGATTAGCAATGGCCTCTAGTGCCTCTTGCTCAAACTCAAGGTTAACACCATCTAGCATAAGCATGTACTTATACTGCTCTATAAGAGAATTTTTAGGCTTTGTTAAAATATCTGTAAGGGCAGAAACATCAAGAGCCTCCAAAGTTACAACAGCAGGCAAGCGCCCGATAAGCTCTGGAATGAAGCCAAACTTCTGTAAATCCTGCACAGAAACGCTTTTCAAAACATTATCATTAAGCTTTTGTTTTTTTGTTTTTTGCTCAGAACCAAAGCCGATAACTTTCTTATCAAGCCTTTGCTCAATAATTTTTTCAATACCATCAAATGCACCACCACAAATAAACAAGATATTTGTGGTATCAAGCTGAATAAAGTCTTGATGTGGGTGTTTTCTTCCCCCTTGTGGAGGAACATTTGCAACAGTGCCCTCTAAAATCTTTAAAAGTGACTGCTGAACTCCTTCACCGCTAACATCTCTTGTTATTGATGGATTTTCTGATTTTCTGGTAATTTTATCTATCTCGTCGATATAAATTATACCATGTGATGCAGCGTCTACATCAAAATCACAAGCTTGTAAGAGTTTTAGCAAGATATTTTCAACATCTTCACCAACATAACCAGCTTCGGTTAAGCTTGTTGCATCGGCAACAACAAAAGGCACATTAAGAATTTTGGCCATGGTTTGTGCAAGATATGTTTTACCAACGCCGGTAGGGCCTAAAAGTAAGATATTGCTTTTTTGTATCTCAATATCGCTATTTTCAAGGCTTGTTATTCTTTTATAATGATTATAAACCGCAACAGCCAGTGCTTTTTTAGCATCGGCTTGCCCAATCACATACTCATCAAGGTTTAATTTTATTTCTTCTGGTTTCTTTACACTAAAATCGCCAGAAAAAGAACGCGGCGAAATTTCAGCCTCAAGTATACCATTACAAAGCTCTACACATTCGTTGCAGATATAAGCTTCGGGGCCTGCTAAAAGCCTTATAACTTGCCCTTCAGGTTTTCCGCAAAACGAACAACGTAAATCTCTATCGTTATTAGAAGCCATTTATTTTCTCCTTCACTTTAATACTACTTTGTTATCACAGAGTCAATCAAGCCATATTCTTTAGCAACTTCGGCAGGCATGTAATTATCTCTGTCGCTATCTCTTTCGATAACTTCAATAGGTTGCCCCGTTGCATCAGCCAAAATTTTGTTGAGCTTATTTCTTGTATACATAATATGGTCGGCTTGAATTTTTATATCACTTGCTTGACCACGAGCACCGCCAAGAGGCTGATGAATCATAACCTCCGAATTAGGAAGTGCAAAACGCTTGCCTTTTTTACCGCCAGAAAGAAGTATTGCACCCATACTTGCCGCCATGCCAACACAAATTGTTGAAACATCTGCTTTGATGTGGTTCATAGTATCAAGTATGGCAAGGCCGGCAGTAACCGAACCGCCTGGGCTGTTTATATAAAAATGTATGTCTTTATCAGGGTCTTCCGCATCTAAAAACAATAACTGTGCTACTATAAGGCTCGCTGTTACATCATTCACTTCGTCACTTAAAAAGATTATTCTATCTTTTAAAAGCCTTGAATATATGTCATACGAACGCTCGCCGCGGCTAGTTTGCTCTATTACATATGGGACTAAAGCCATTTCATTTTCCTCCTATTTTTTTGCCTTTTTTGCTTTTTTGTCGCTTGCAGTATCAACAGCATGTTCTAAAACAAAATCTAAAGCCTTTTTAACATTTAAGTCTTTAATTATGCCTTCTTTGTCTTCATTTCTTAAAACATCTAAAAGCCTTTCCTTTTCCATTTGGTAGCTTTCTGCTATTCTTGTAATTTCTTCGTCTATTTCAGTTTCAGAAATATCAAAGTTTTCAGCCGAAGCCACAGCCTCTAAAGCAAGGCGGCCTTTAACTTGCGAGATAGCACCAGCACGGTAAACTTCTCTTAAAGACTCCATTGTTTGCCCAACATACTGCAAATAAACATCCATAGAAAGACCCTGCATGCGGATTTGGTTTGCAAAATCATTCACCATATTGTCGATTTGGTTTTCAAACATAACTTCAGGCACATCCATAACAGCATTTTCAATAAGCTTCGCAACAACATCGTTTTCTTTCTTTTGTGTAGATTGCTTTTCTTTGGCTAAAGTAAGCTTTGCCCTTATATCTGCTTTATATTCATCCAAAGTATCAAACTCTGAAACATCTGCCGCAAAATCGTCATTAATTTCAGGAAGTTCTTTAGATTTAATCGCATTAACTTTAACTTTAAAAACGGCTGGCTGGTTTGCTAATTCTTCTTTTCCGTAGTGTTCTGGGAAAGTTACATTTACATCAAACTCATCGCCAATATTTTTACCAATAATTTGCTCTTCAAACGTGTCAATAAAAGTTTTAGAGCCTATATTAAGCTCGTAATCTTCACCTTTGCCGCCTTCAAAAGGAACGCCATCAATAAATCCTTCAAAGTCGATTGTTGCAATATCGCCGTCTTTAACAGCTCTATCCGTAACCTCTGCAATTCTTGCATTTTTTTCAACTTCTTGGTTAATTTCTGTAAGAATTTCAATATCAGTAACTTCTACAGGCATACTTTCAAATTCTATGCCTTTGTAGTTAGAAATAGAAACTTCTGGCCTAACAAAAACAGTTGCTGTAACAACTGCACCATCTTCTACCGAAACATCTTCAACATCTATTTCAGGCCTTGAAACAGTGTCAAGCTTAAGCTCTTTAACAGCTGCATCGTAAGCTTCCGGTAAACAGTGGTTTATTGCATCTTCAAAAAATATTTCTTTGCCGTAAGTTGCTTCAATAAGTTTTCTAGGTACTTTGCCTTTTCTAAATCCCTGAACATGAAGGTTTGCCTTGTTTTTATTGTATGCTGCCTGCATACCTTCTTCAAATTTAACTGCATCAATTGCAAAAGTTAATTTAACTTGATTTTTGTCTACTACCTCAAATTTACTACTCATTTTATATATTTCCTCCCACAATAAATTAACGTTCTAAATATTTCTAACAACCCATTATAACATAATATAAAATTTATGTAAATAGTAAATAAAAAATAGACTTCTTGCTTAATTTTGATTTATGATTTATAATATTAGTTAGAGAAAAGAGGTCTACACATGGAAAAATTAAATTTTATAGCAACTAGCACGTTTGGGCTTGAAGCGATTGTTAAACGAGAGGCGGAAAGGCTTGGTTTTTCTGATATTTCTGTTCCTTATGATGGCAGAATAAATTTTAGCGGAAATTTGGAAACAATGGCAAAAGCTAATGTTTGGCTACGTTCGGCAGACAGGGTTTTGCTAAATTTAAAAGAATTTTACGCCTATACCTTTGACGAGCTTTTTGATACGACAAAAAGTTTGCCTTGGGAAGATTTGCTCCCGAAAGATGCAAATATAATTATAACGGCAAAATCGGTTAAATCTAAGCTTTTTAGCTTGTCGGACTGTCAGTCGATTGTTAAAAAGGCGATTGTAGAAAGGCTTAAAGCTAAATATAAAATCGAGTGGTTGCCTGAAACTGGTGCGACTTACAAAATTCAAGTAGGCATTTTAAAAGATTTGGTAACGCTAACTGTTGATACTAGCGGCACGGGGCTTCATAAAAGGGGTTATCGCCAAGCTTCGGTTAAAGCCCCAATAAAAGAAACTTTGGCGGCGGCTTTAATAGATTTAAGTTTTTATAGGCATGATAGGGTGCTTTTAGACCCATTTTGCGGAAGTGCAACAATACCTATAGAAGCGGCTATGATGGCGAAAAATATAGCTCCTGGAATGAATAGAGATTTTGTTGCAGAAACTTGGGGCAACTCTTTTAAAAAAGTTTTTGACGATGCAAGAGAAGAAGCAAAATCACTTATAAAACACGATATATCACCAGAAATTTACGCATCAGATTTAGACCCTATTGCAATAAATACTGCAAAATACAACTCAAAACTTGCAAATGTTGCTGATTATATAAAATTTAATGCAAGAAGCTATGAAGATGCTCATTTTAGCGGCGATTATGGCATAATGATTGCTAATCCGCCTTATGGCGAAAGGGTTGGCGAAAGTGAAGATGTTTTAAATCTAGCCAAAGGGCTTGGTGAGCTTTATAAAAAAAATCCAACTTGGTCTTTTTATGTTATAACTTCTGATGCTGGATTTGAAAAGCAGTTTGGCAAAAAATCCGATAAAAACAGGAAATTATTTAATGGGATGTTGCAGACTTATTATTACCAATATCTTGGGCCTAAGAAGCCGAGAGAAGGGAAATAAGCCATGCAAAAATTGGTATCAAGATTTATAGAAAAGTACAAACTGCACACTAGTGCAGAAATAAGATATATTGATTTAGTTTCAGAAATTGGCGAACTTGGGGGTGAAATAGCTAAAAGTACCGACTATGGTAAAAAGGAACTCATGAAAAATGAGAAAATACAAGACGAAATAGGCGATTGTTTATTTTCTCTACTAGCTCTTTTTGAAGAATTTGGTATAGATGCAGAAGAGGCACTTAAAAACGCAATTTGTAAATATGAAAATAGGTTTAAGGAGTAATTGATATGACAATAAATGAAAAATTAACAAAATTAAGAGGTTTAATGCAACAAAATGGTGTTGATACATACATCATCACAAAGAACGACCCGCATGGTTCGGAATACGCAAAAGCATACTGGAGTGGAGTTAAGTTTATTTCAGGTTTTACGGCTTCTATGGCGAATGTAGTAGTAACTTTAGACCGTGCTATAGTTTGGACAGATAGCAGATACACAATTCAAGCGGAAATAGAGCTTGGCGGTACAGAATTTGAAACTTTTAGTATTGCCGACCCTGAAAATGGAAATTTATTAGATTTCGTAGCTAAAAACACAAAATCTGGCGGAACTATTGGGTTTGATTCGAGAACTCTTTTAGCGAGAACAGTTTTAGATTTAAAATCTAAAATAGGTGATAGCGGTATAAAATTAAATCCAAACTTAGATTTACTTGGTGAAATTTGGGAAAACAAACCAGTGCCAACATCTGACAAGGTTTTTGAGCACGAATTAAAATATTGCGGCGTTTCAAGAGCTGAAAAAATTGCTAACGTAAGAGAGCAAATTAAGGCTAAAAATGGCGATGTTTACGTTATTTCTTCGCTTGACGATATTGCGTGGCTGTTTAATTTAAGATGCAATGATGCTGATAGCAACACAACATTTGAAAGCTATGCCTTTGTTTCGGAAGGGAAGGTTGCTTTGTTTGCACATCCTCAAAAAATTGCGGATGTTAAGAGTATGCTTGAAAACGAGGGTATTGATGTTTTAGCATATAACGATGCAAAAGCCTATATTTCAAATGAAATTAAGGGTAAAACTGTTTTAATTGCTCCTAGCAAAACATGTTATAATTTGTATGAAGCACTAGAAAGTTCAAAAATTGTTGAATTAGACTTTGATATAACAACAAAAATGAAAGCCGTTAAAAACTCTGTAGAAATAGAAAACGCCAGAAATGCACATCTAAAAGATGGCATAAGTGTTACTCGTTTTATGAAGTGGATTAAAGAAAATGTTGGCAAAACCCCGATGAACGAATACACAGCAGGCGAAATGCTTGATAACATGAGAAAAGACGCAGATACTTTTGTTCACAAAAGTTTTAACACTATTTGCGGATACATGCCGAACGGTGCAATTATTCACTATAGAGCAGAAGAAAGCACTGCTTTGCCTATAAATCCAAGTGGCGTATTGCTTGTTGACTCTGGCGGAAATTATTTAGACGGCACAACAGACATCACCAGAACAATCGCAATGGGCGAAGTTACAAACGAAATGAAAGAAGACTTTACGCTTGTTTTAAAAGGGCTTATAAACCTTTCTATGGCAAAGTTTATAAAGGGTTCTACGGGTGCAGTTTTAGATGTTTTGGCTCGTTCAGCTTTGTGGGACGAAGGTAAAGACTACAAACACGGCACAGGACATGGGATTGGGCAGTTCCTTTCTGTTCATGAAGGGCCGCAGAATATAAGCTCACGCTCGACTGTTGTTTTAGAAGAGGGTATGATGATTTCAAACGAACCGGGCTTTTATAAAAAAGATGAGTACGGCATTAGAAGTGAAACTATTATCCTTGTGAAACCTTTTAAAGAAACAGAATATGGTGAGTTTCTAGAGTTTGAAACGCTAACAATGTCGCCGTTTGACCTTGAATTAATTATAAAAGACATGCTAACTGAAAAAGAGCTAAAATGGCTTAACGATTACCATGCAGAAGTTTACGAAAAACAAAGCAAATACTTAAACGAAGAAGAAAAAGCTTGGCTTAAAAATGCTACAAGAGCGATATAATTAAATAAAATTAATCCCCCTAAAAATTTCCAAAAAAATGAAACAAATTTGAGACTTTTAGGGGGTACTTTTATGTTATAGTAGTATTAAGCCTGAATATACACAATTTGCAATCGCTCATACCACTCAACGCTAAAGCCCAAGTTTTCAAGCAAAAATCTTACAGGTACTAGCAATCGTCCATTTGAATTAATAATTTGATAACCCTCAAACTGAAGTGATTCTCCATTAACGTAAACCGTTGCAGTAGCCTCATACCACTCAACTAAATAGCCCAATTGTTCAAGCGTAAGCCTCAAAGGCACCATAACACTACCATCAATGTTTTGCGGGGATTCGTCAAAAACCATAAGTTCTCTGTTTATAATAACAGATATTTGAAGCGGCGTGAAATCTTCCTCAGAAACAGGAATTATATTGTTATATCGGCTGTGAAAATGGTATGTGCCAACAGGAAATCCCCAACCTTCGGTTAAAACTCTATGTCCGCCGTTTTGGTCGAGTCTTCCGGGATGTGCCTCAATCGAATATGTACTTAAAATGACTAAAATAAGCGTTATCGTGCATAAAAAAAAATATTTTTTCATGTATACATCTCCAAATTCATAAAAAATCTTTTATTATGTTAATCAATGTGGTATAATTATAACATATATTTTGAAGGGGTGTCTATACATGAGAAAAATATTAGTAGTAGATGACGAAAAACAAATTGTAGATATAATTGCATTTAACCTTATGAAAGAAGGTTACGAGGTTTTAAGAGCATATGACGGCGAGGCGGGTTTGAAGTTATTTTTAAGCGAGCAACCGGAACTTGTTTTATTAGACATTATGATGCCTAAAATGGATGGTTTTGAAGTGTGTAAAAAAATACGTGAAAAGTATGAAACACCTATTATAATGCTAACTGCAAGAGCTGAGGAGCTTGATAAAGTTTTAGGGCTAGAGCTTGGTGCGGACGATTATGTTACAAAGCCGTTTTCTGTAAGAGAGCTTATGGCAAGAGTTAAGGCGAATTTAAGGCGAAAAGATTCGGGCACAGATACAGAAGAGGCGAAAGAAGATTTTATTGAAACCTTTGGCGATATAACGATAGATTCTAAGCGTTATGAAATTAAAAAAAGAGGCGAGCTTATAGATTTAACAAGGCGTGAGTTTGAGCTTATAAAATTTTTAGCAAGCGAGCGTGGGCAGGTTTATTCGCGTGAAACTTTGCTTCAAGAAGTTTGGGGATATGAGTATTTTGGCGATGTTAGAACGGTAGATGTTACTGTTAGACGTTTAAGAACAAAAATTGAAGATAATCCAGAAACGCCTAAGTATGTGCTAACTAAAAGAGGACTTGGTTATTATTTTACAGAGTAAGGAAAATGAAGCGTATGAAAAATTTTACTAAAAGTATTATGTCAAGGCTAATTTTGCTATACTTAGCCTTGGTTTTTATAGTTATGATAGTAAGCGGAATTTTTATTTATATGACTGTAAGAAGAACAGAAGCAAGAAATGCCGAGCACGAGCTTAAAATTTATGCAATTGCGATTTACTCAACGCTTTTTCAAGGCAGAACGGGTGAGTATAGTTATGACTTTTTAGAGATGCAAAGGATTTTACTAGACCCAGCTTCACCAATTGAAAACCGTAGCGATATAGATGTTGCAATACTAGATAGCAGCGGAAACACAAGGGTTCCTGTTAGGAATGAAATTGTGTATACGGCAGACCAATCTATAGTTGCAGCTTTAAATGGTTATGAGAGCTTTATTCCTTGGCGGCGTGGGGTTATGGCAGATGGAACGATTAATATTTTAATGAACTACGCCGTTCCTGTTGAGGGGAACGACGGCAACACATACATCATATTTCTTTCAATGAACGCAAATAATATCGCTGCAAACTTAGCAACTATAAGAAACACATTGCTTTTGGCAGTTTTAATTGCTATGATTTTAGCTAGTATTTTAGGGGCACTTTTTTCAAGAACCATTACAACGCCGATTTTGTTTTTAACAAAAACGGCAAAAGAGATGGCAACAGGTAACTTAAGGCAAGAAGTTTCTATAGAGAGTGACGATGAAATAGGCCAACTTACAGAAAGTTTTAACAATATGGCAAAAAATCTTGATAAAAATATTTCTGATTTACTAAGCGAAAAAAATAGGATTGAAATTATTCAAAATAATATGACAGATGGCGTTTTGGCGTATGATTCTAAAGATAAATTGATTCATGCAAACTACGCTTCTGTTGATATGCTTGGAATTAAAAATATAGAAACAATGAGCTTTAAAGATGTTATGAAAATTATAGGTGTATCAGCAGAAAACTCTAAAGAACTTGATAATATGGAAGGTAGCATTAATTTAATTGATGACAAATACATCTCTTTAAATTACAACTCGTATACCAATAAAAGTGGAAGGTTTGATGGGATTGTTATAGTTTTATCTGACGTTACTAAACACACTAAGCTTGATAATATGAGAAAAGAATTTGTTGCAAATGTTTCTCACGAAATACGAACACCACTTACAACAATTAAGTCTTACGCGGAAACACTTTTAGATGGGGCACTTGAAAACGAGGATCTAGCAAAAGATTTTCTAGGTGTTATTAATAATGAAGCAGATCGAATAACGCACCTAGCATCAGACCTTTTAGAGCTTAGCCGTTTTGATAACAACCAGCTAAAAATGGAAAAAGAGGTTGTGGAGCTTGGCTCGATAATAAGCAATAGCATTAGGCAAAATGTGCTTTTAGCAAGCCAAAAGGGGCAAACAATAAAATATAAGAATCCAGAAGAGTTTATGGATATTTTGTGCGACCCAGCAAGAATCAATCAGGTTGTTAATAACGTATTGTCTAACGCAATTAAGTATAGCAAAGAAAATACAGAAATTTCGATAAGAACTGATTCAACTGCAAAGCACTATAGAGTTTATATTACCGACCAAGGCGTTGGCATACCTAAAGAAGATTTAAAGCGTATTTTTGAAAGATTTTATAGGGTTGATAAAGCAAGAAGCCGCATGATGGGCGGAACGGGGCTAGGCCTTGCAATTGCAAAAGAAATTATGGATGCACATGGTGGAAAAATTTCGGCTATAAGCGATTTAGGCGTTGGCACAACAATGGTTTTAAGGTTTAACAAAATTGACAGATAGAGGGTTTTGCATGAAAGTTAAGAAAATATTTTACAAATTTTCGAGCTTAATAATTTTGGCATTAATGGCTTTGTCTTTATATCAGGTGGACAGGCTCTGGCTTGAAGAGGCCACAGGACAAAGTTTTTTAACGAGCTTATTTTCGCAAAATGCACCTTTGTTTGATGTTTCGTATTACAAATATTTTAGGCAGCCAAAGCGTATTATAACGAGGGTTTCTTATAATAGATTTGATATAGCTTATAGTAATTTGGCGGAAAATAGTAGCTTAATGTTTTTTGATGAAGTTATATTAGAAATACTACAAAATGGCCAATTTAGAGGAACCTTCGAGCTTGACTATGATGTTCTAAACAATGATATTATAATATACGAGTATGCTTTTATAATGAATTCTTCAACTTTTGCTGAAGTTTATTCGCAAAGAAATAATGTGATTTTAGCAATAGAAAGATTTGATGCGGTTTATATTTTAGAAGATAGAGTTTATTTTGTAGATTCTGAAAATAATTTAATGCACAGGTATACAATATCTGCGGCGGTTTTAAATGCAGAGAGGTTACTTGCAGAAATTTCGCAAGCTAAAAATAATAGTAGTATAAGTTACGCTTCTTCTAGGTTACTTGAGCTTAATACAGAAAAAAACCTGTTTTTTCCTATATGGCAAAATGGAGAGTATAGTGTATACAACCCAATACGGATTAGAACAAGTTATTACCAATATGGAGACCTTACCAAGGCAAATCTTTTAAGAAATATAAGATTTCTTTTTGATAATCCCGAATCTGTGTGGGACACAACCGATATAAGCGAAAGGCTTACGTTTAGTAATAATCATGCAGTTGTTAGGTATTTAGAAAACGACATTGTAGATTTTACAAATTATAGGGTTAATCAGCAAAACAGAGGTGCAAGCTTTTTAGATGATTTTGCTCAAGCTATATCGTTTATAAAGGCAGATAATATGATGGTTAATGAAATATATCTTATGGGCTATGAAGAGATAGGCAGCATCAGAACTTTTTATTTCGGATATGTTCATAATAACCAAAGGATTTTGCTTACAGACCATGATTTTGGTATAGCCGTTACTGTTATAGGAGGCACACTTACAAGATACAGAAAACTTGCGTATACATTTGAAACGGCAACAGAGGTTAACCGAGAAGCAAGACGGGATATACTCTCAATTTTAGACGAGATGGAAGCAGGCGGGCTTGATATTGCACGCATTAATTTTGGGTATCGAGTGCCGTTTTTAGAAAAAGATGAATATGGCAAACAGCTTGGTTTAACTATTGGTATAGTTGATATTTATGGGTATGAAATATACCTAGCACCAGCCATAATAAACACCGAACCAGAGTTTTAGTAATAAATTTTTAAAGAGGAGGGAAAAGCCGTGCAATGGCAAAAAGCTAAAAATATTGTTGTATTATTTTTAATAGCAGTCAACATTATTTTGTTTTTTTTAATACAAAGTGATACGGCTAGAACTAGGCTTTCTTCCTCTCAAGAGGCGGCTATTGTTAGCGTTCTTAATAGAGAACAAATAAGCTTAAATACAGATATAGGGCGGATTAATTTTTCGCCAATGAGGCGTTTGACATTAAGGCCTGTAGAAATTAATCACAACGAAGTTTTAGCAATTTTTTTTGACAGTGCTGAAATAAGCCACTTAACAAGGGTTATAGATGGTGATAGAATTATTTACCATACCCCAACTAGCGACAGAGTTTTAACTCTTAGAAATTCGGCATTTGAGTTTGATGATTATAATAGAGGAGAGATAATAGATTTTACACAATCTACTGAAGAAATTCTTTTAGAAGCAAGAAGAATTACTGATGAATTGGTTGAAAGAATGGGTCATTTTTCAGATGGTTTTGCTCTTGATATAAAGCATTACAGAATTGGCGATTTCATAAATGCAGTTTATAGATTTTCTTATAGAGGCATTATTATTCAGCCAAACGAGATACGTTTTACAATAACACAAAGTGGAATAAGAGCAGTGGAATATAGGTTTTTTGAACCCATTGGGCATGATGGTGAAAGCCGTGTAATTTTTGCTCCCGATGAAATTTTATTAAGATTTATGACTGATCCGATTATAAATAATCTAAAACCTGTTATAATTAATAGTATAGATATAGTCTACGACTTTAAAGAGGAGGACTTAAACGGCGATGTTGTTTATGCAGTGCCGAGCTATAGAATAAATTATAGCGGAGGTGCAAGAGTGCTTGCAGAATTTTTAATTGATGCATACTCCAATGAAGCACGATAAAGGGCTTGCTAATAATTGTGGCTTGTGGTATAATGTAATAACGTTGTCCCGAAGGGCAACGGCATATCAGTATTAATATTTTGGAGGGACACATTGCCATTTTGATACAACGAAGTGGGCAAAATATTTAATTTTTAGGATGGTGTGTTTATTTGGAACGTTTTTTAATAAATGGACAAACACCCTTATCGGGTGAAGTATATATAAGTGGTGCAAAAAATGCGGCAGTTGCAGTTATTCCGGCAGTTGTTATGGCTTCAGATGTTTGTGTGATTGATAACTTGCCAAATATTGAAGATATAAGAAGTTTAAAAGATGCTATGGAGAATATAGGGGCGAAATGCGAATATCTTTCAGAACATTCTTTGAGCATAAACCCTACTGCAATTAAATCTTATATTGCAACAACAGATTCGGTTAGAAATATGAGGGCATCGTATTATTTGGTTGGGGCACTTCTTGGTAGGTTTAAAAAGGCCGAGGTTGCTCTTCCGGGTGGTTGCAATTTTGGAAACAGGCCTATAGACCAGCACTTAAAAGGTTTTAAAGCTCTTGGTGCAAAGGTTTCTATCGAAAATGGCATAATAAAAGCTTATGCAGACGAATTAAAGGGTGCTAGCATTTATTTAGATGT
>Ga0123352_10000251_pt1 | contig 64098 bp, 74 predicted proteins | sample TergutLab28metaG_FD_89700 | JGI IMG/M metagenome (GOLD analysis project Ga0123352, IMG submission 89700) | Labiotermes labralis P1 segment gut microbial communities from Petit-Saut dam, French Guiana - Lab288 P1 | ecosystem: Host-associated > Arthropoda: Insects > Digestive system > Gut ... | reverse complement strand
CAGTCTTTACTTAATAAAGCAACCAATTCCATTTCTCTTTCATTTAACCGTGTCATTGACAATCTCTCCTTAGATTTTAATATGGAGATTATTCCCATTTACACGGTTGTTGATACGCTCTCGTTTCTGATTTTGTAGAGCCTGTGTATATCTAGCCCGCCTCTATTATTCGCAAAAGATATATTCCCAAAAGCGCACAAATACAAAAGTAGGGGAGCTATTAGCTCCCCATCAACTTTCTTTTACAGTTTTTATCTAGTTTTTTCTTATTTTTCTCACATTTTTCCCACTCTTTTATCATCTTGTTTGTTGACTTCTCTAATTCTTTAATCATATCTTTATTGAATTTTTCTTGTTCTTTAATTTGTTTTTCTAAGTCGCAAATAATACTATTATTATTTTTTCTCATTAGTTTTTGAACATTTTTATCCTCCTGCTTAATACAGTAGATTCTTGTCTTTAGTTCGTTTTTTACCAATGATTTTAGCTTGATTTTTCTATGTAACTCAGTGAATTGTATCTTCTAGTTATAATATGTAATTATAAGTTGCAATATTGTTATTGTCAAGGTAATTAGAAAATACTCCACTGATAACTCCGATGAATCCAACATAGGTAAGTGAGCTTAGCCAATTGAGATAGATTCATATATCGAAAGGCGTAAAAATTATCAGCGTGGCAAGTGAATATTAGCGTTGCTATAAAAAAATAACTCTATTATTTCGCAAAAGATGTATTTCGCGAAATAATAGAGGCGGACTTGCCTTTCCATAAAAACTTTTGCCAGTTCTCTTTTGACGTAATTTATCAGCTATAACTTTCTTACCTATAAGACCTGTTAAGTATCTTTTTGAGGTTGCGAACCCATAGCTAATTCGTTATCCGCTGCTTCTTGCTGACTTAAAATCGTTGCAGGAGCAATGCTTAAAATATTGGAGCTCTGCATTGTCCCAGTGTTACATTGACCTTTAAATACGGCATCTTCTTCAATTATAAGCGATAAGCTTGAAATATCGCTTATAACTCTGCTTCCAGAATAAATATGTACATTACCTCTTGTTGTGATGCTACCTTCTAGCGTACCATATATGTGTGCCTCATCCGCTTTGGCTTCGCCCTTTAAGTTGCCGCTTTCAGTAATTATCAGAGCTCCTTCTATATCAATATCACCAAAAAATACACCGGATATCGTAATACTGCTTAAGCCATATAAATTTCCATCTTTTATGGTTATACCTTCCGCTAATACTGTTCGAGTTGCAATACTCATCTCGCTGCCTACGCTTAAGGCTCGCTTTTTCTTTTTATCAATAAACATTTTTATACCTCCTGAATCTTATGTGGCTTGTGGACCTTACTAACAAACTATGTCTATTTGTATAAATATATGTACTTTATATGTTCTACCTCAACCAATGCCTAGCTTTTATTAAATAAAGGTTGACTTGTGGCGCTAGTTAGTGTAGAATATATTATGTTTGAATTTGCGAATACTTTTTCGGGAGGTGACGAGATTTGGCAAATATAAAATCTGCAAAGAAAAGAATTAAGGTAATAGCTAAAAAAACTCTTCGTAATAAAATGATTAAATCCCGCACAAAGACAGCTATTAAAAAAGTTATTACAGCCACAAGTAGCGGCGACAAAGATGCTGCTAATGTTGCTTTAAAACAGGCTGTTTCAACTATTGACAGAGCTTGCTCTAAGGGTGTATATCATAAAAATAATGCAGCAAGAAAAAAATCAAGACTTATGAAAATGGTAAACAAAATAGGTGCATAAGTTGCATATTATTTGATAAACCCTCGTATTTTCGAGGGTTTATCTTTTTTGAAGGGTGAAAACAATGAAATTTGGTGATAGTGGTAAACGCTTTTACTCTCTAAATTACTATTTGCGACAAGTTTTTGGCGAAAAAGTTATTAAAATATCTTTAGACGCTGGCCTTACCTGCCCTAACAGGGATGGGACGCTTAGCTATGACGGTTGTATTTTTTGTGGAGCGGGAGCTGGTGACTACGCCTTCTCCGGACGTTCGATTAAAGAACAGTTTGAACTGTATAGAGAGTCTATCAGCAAAAAATGGCCAAGTGCTAAGTATATCGCATATTTTCAAGCTTACACGAATACATATGGAGAGACCGAGCTTTTAAAGAAATTATATAGTGAAGCGCTTTCTTTGCCGAATGTCGTAGGAATCTCTATAGCTACTCGCCCTGATTGTTTAGGTACTGAAGTTTTAGAGCTTCTTCGTGAAGTTAGCCAACAAACAACGCTTTTTGTTGAGTTGGGCTTTCAGAGCTCTAATCCTCAAACCGCAGAGCTTATAAATCGCTGCTATAATAATGATGTTTTTCTTGAAGCGGTTAAAAATTTAAAAAATATAGGAGCCAATGTAATTTGCCATATTATTTTTGGTCTACCCTATGAAACTGAAAGTGATATGCTTGAATCGATAAGGTATGCCGTAAAAGCTGGCATTGACGGCATCAAGCTTCATGAACTTTTTGTAGTTAAAAACACTAAATTAGCAGTAATGTACAACGATGGACTCTTTGACACTTTATCTTTTGACGCATATGTCAATTTAATTGTTAAAGCCCTTGAAATATTGCCAAAAAACATTGTAGTCCATAGACTAACGGGCGATGCTCCAAGAGATCTTTTGATATCCCCTCTCTACAGCATCAAGAAATTCCATATACTAAATGCTATTGATAAACATTTGGAAATTAATGGTACTTTTCAGTCGAAATTTCATATGTAAAAAATAATTAGTAAAAATCCTAATCACTTTGTGCAAATCACTAAATTAGAATTTTATACCTTTTTTTACTTGTTATAGATCTATGTTTAAGATATAATCTACTAACCTACTTAACCACAATGGACAAGATACACATGAAAACTTAGGGGTGAATGCATTGAGCGAAGCCTTGGTTGAAAGTAAACTTTTGCTTTTATATTTGATGGAAAAAATGAATTTACCGATGTCTACCAGTCAGATTTCTGAATTTGTGCTTGAAGAAGGAATGCTGAACTTTTTTGAGTTACAGCAATGCTTACATGAGATGACAGAAGGTAAGTATTTAGATATAACGAAAGAAAATAATAACACGCGCTATACTGTTACAGAGTCAGGAACAGGATTAGTAGAGCTTTTTGAAAAGCGTGTCCCCATGAATGTACGGAATAAAATAATTAAATATGTTAATGAAAATAGATCCAATATTAAGAGAGCTTATGAGACAACAGCAAATTATTTCAAAGATAATCAAACTAGCGAGTATATCGTAAAGTGTGGGATATATGAAGATGACTTCATGTTGATGGAGGTAAATCTTACTGTTGTAAGCCGTGAGCAAGCCAGAAACATTTGTGACAATTGGAAAAATAATGTGAGTAAGATATACGGGAAAATGTTAGGCAATTTACTAGGCCAGTCCCCTGCTCCCCTTGACAAACAACTTAAAGTGAACAACAAAGAGACTGTTGTAATTGATTTTGAGGAGATAGCTTTAGGCAAAACCGGAAACTAAAAACGAGCTGTAAAAATATACACCCATGATTACAGCCACGATATATGTTCATAACATATTCGGCCTGCTGATAATTATTATCGGGGCCTCCGTTAGTTTCAATCGTTTTAGCGTCAATATATTCCATAAATCCCCTCTTGCTCGTTTACAGTTTTGGGGTATGCCCTTTATCCATTGCATTAAATAAAACTCGCAGATTGCGTGGAACAGAAGCCCACCAGTCAAGCCCCAAAAGGTCAATCTTCTTTTCCAGTTCTTTCGGAACATCTTTATAAGGTGCACCCGCAAGCACTCGCTCAGTTTCCTCTTGGTTGAAAGTCACCTCAATAATTTCTTGATTCTCATTCATAGGGCAAGTAGCTTGGCACATCAAGCAGTCAAATGGGGTATGATGGACTGTTTCCGGCAACCAATCGGGGAAACCGTCGTCATCTTCATTTATTGTTGAAAGACATTTTTGATTATCTATGAGAAAGCTGTCTTTGATTATCGCATTTGTCGGGCATTTCTCAACGCATATACCACAATCTTTGCATTTTTCGGCAACCGTAGGTTCTACCCATATATCGTTTTCACAAGGCATTTCTGTTGAAAAAGCCATTAGAGCGAAACAGCTGCCCATAGGATATATTGTTTTTGCCATATTTAGCTAGGCCGCTTTGCACCGCTATCCGTTTTAATGGTAAACGGGATTCTTTGTCAATTTGAAAACCACCTGCCTTTTTAATAGCCGCCCTTATGTACCGCTCTGTTCGGCCGGTATTGGCGGCAACAGTCGCATAAATGTTATACTTTTTCCCATTAGCAGTAAAGTCAACCTTTGCATAAGCAGGGCGGGCTACAGCAACAATTATTATTGACTTCATCTTTTCGGGTATCATTTGAAAGCGATATAGTTTATTCAGAATATACTCTTGAAAACCGTTTAATTCGGTTTCTTCTTGAAATCTATGCAAATCTCCTTGCAGAGTTTTCATTCGTTCGACAGAAACGACAGCTAGCCTGTCCCCTTTACCTTCTGCCAAGGATTTCAAATCGTTAATATTCATACCTTTACCCCTCCTACCATAAAATGACTTGAATTATGTTCCCTTCTCATTATAGCATTGAAATATGACAACAGTATGGCATATTCAAAATTCAGCATAAAATATTACATATAATTTTAGCCTGCCTCTTGACATTACTCCACGGAAATTCTTTAACACAATAGATTCGATAAAAGTACATTGATCACGCCGTAAAATAGGTACGGCTAAATATAAAGCATAATTGCTCTGGCTGGAATATCGTGGTGGCATTCACCATCATAAACCACTACAGCAGCCGCTCTTGGCGTTGTTCGCCCAAGGTATTTGGACATAAGAGCATCAATTTGTTTTTCCATTCCCGAAATAGGGATGCCTGATGGAGTTTGCCCATAAGATGGCGGTTCAAATTAGCATTTCCACAATAAATAATTTTGTCTCCCCTGTCATTGTAATCACACTCACATCCCTAATCTTAATATAATAAGTCATATAAGAAAAGAAGGGTGATTATATGGGCCAGGGTTACTTGCAGATCCAACTGTATATTGGGGATTTTGCACTGCATGGCGAAATAATGACAGTTTTAATTAAGAAGGATGGCGAAATCATTCGGACACTTGAAACTGACATAAACGGCGCCACAGAAATGATCGCATTGGAAGCCCCCGAACTTACGCCGGACAGTCCGGCTGGAGGGACAGATCTTTTCGCAACATACGATGTAGTAGTACCTGAGACGAACGGTTTTATGAAAGTCAGCGTGAGCGGCGTTCAAATTTATGACGGCATCCCATCAGTTTTAAGCATCCATATGGAGCCTTATGTCGAAGGTGGCCCACCGGAGATAGAAATCTATATCCCATTGGAAAAAGGCGTGGATATTGACAGGGATAACACGGCACTAGATAACCATCCACCTGAAGAGGGATGGGTTCCGGGAGGCGAAGAGGCACTGCTTACACGGGAAGCACCTCTCCGTTCTATAATCCCGGAGCCTATTAATATCCCTCTAGCTAACGAAGTAGTGATACCCGATTCTATCACGGTGCATTTGGGTCCGCCAAACTCCAATGCTCGTAATGTGCGCGTACCATTCTGGAATTACATTGCTAATGTAGCAGCTAGCGAAATCCATTGGCATTGGGAAACTGCTGCCATAGAAGCTAACGTTCATGCCCAGGTGAGTTTCACGCTCAATCGGTTATTTACACATTGGTATCGTAGCAGGGGTTTTGATTTCGATATCACTAATTACACGCAAGTTGACCAGGCCTTTGTATACGGCCGTAATATTCCCACGCATTTTACAGAAATAGTAAATCGTATTTTTAACGAATTTCTGCGCAGGCCTGGGAGAACGGAGCCATTTCATTCATCTTACTGTAACGGGAGTCCAGGCACGACTTGGTCTAGATGCGCAGGAATGTCACAATACGGCTCTCAGATATTGGCTCGAAGCGGGTTCACACCTTTGCAAATCCTTAGGTATTACTACCCGGCGGATATAAGAATTGTACAATCCACTAATTTTGGGCCAAGAAACCCAGGGGTATATCCCGGCGTTGCATTACGGCAAGGCGATAGCGGCATAGAAGTGCGCCGGATGCAATTGTACTTGAACCGTCTTGCCGGCAACTGGTGGATCCGTCCATTCATCCAAAATCCTAACGGATTTTTTGGCTCAGACACCAGGGAATTGGTGATGGACTTCCAGCGGTTGCCGACGGCTTCGCGATATTCTACTTTGGCAGTAGACGGTGTTATCGGACATAATACCTGGTACGCCATCACATGGATGTATGTAGCCGCAAGGCGAATGGCGCAACTGACCAGCGAAGGCCAGCGATATAGCATTGGTAATAACCCACCCAATGTAGTTATACGTGAAGGTGCCTCATGCCATCAAGCAGGTGCCGCGTGCGATGCAGTAGTGGAACTGCAATTTTTGCTTAACTTTATTGGGCAATTTTATAATGAAATACCTTTTGTTGTTGAAGACAGCGTGTTTAGGGCGAGCACCCGGCTTGCGGTTAGGGCATTTCAGACAAGATTTAACATTGGGGTCGATGGCATAGTAGGCCCACAAACTTGGGGCAAACTGTACGAAGTGTATAGAAGGATAAGGGATACTGTGCAGATACCTGATCCGGATCCTACAATACCCCCATTCCCGGGTACGCCGTTGCAATTCGGTAATCAATCTAACTATGTGCGGACGATTCAAACGCTTTTGAATGGCATTGCGCGGTGCAATCCATCTATTGAAATCTTGGTAGTGGACGGTAATTTTGGGCCTAGGACACAGGGAGCAGTCACAGAGTTCCAGCGAATATTCGGCTTAACCCAAGACGGAATAGTTGACCATACTACTTGGTATAGGGCAGTTGATGAGTATAATTTACTACAGGGTATGGCCTGCCCTCCGCAACCGCCTCCAACTGTTTGGCCGCCATTCCCCGGCGAAAATCTACGACAAGGTATGCGAGGTTCGAATGTTAAGCAAGTACAAGAAAGATTAAATGAATTGGGAGCGAATCCGCGCCTTGCGGAAGATGGTATTTTCGGCCCACGGACTGAAGCAGCTGTAATTGCTTTCCAAAGGGCTAACGGATTAGCGCAAACCGGAATTGTAGGCCCGATTACATGGAATGCATTATTCTCAGGTCCGACTCCGCCTCCCCCACCCCCTATTTGGCCGCCATATCCCGGCGTAGATTTGCGGATTGGGATGCAAGGGCCGAGTATTGAACAGGTTAAGGTAAGATTAAATGAGTTAGGAGCAAATCCGCCCCTTGCGATTAACGAGATTTTTGATTCATTAACAGAAGCGATGGTAATGGCCTTTCAACAGGCCAATGGCTTAACATCTAATGGAGTAGTCGACCTTATTACGTGGAATACGTTATTCATGCGAAACCCTGAACCGAATCCAATCCCACCGCCGCCTCCCCCGCCACCTATTTGGCCGCCATATCCCGGCGTAGATTTGCGGATTGGGATGCAAGGGCCGAGTGTTGAGCAGGTTAAGGTAAGGCTAAATGAGTTAGGAGCAAGTCCGCCCCTTGCGATTAACGAGATTTTTGATTCATTAACAGAAGCGATGGTAATGGCCTTTCAACAGGCCAACGGCTTAACATCTAATGGAGTTGTCGACCTTATTACGTGGAATACGTTATTCATGCGAAACCCTGAACCGAATCCAATACCACCGCCAAGCGAATATTTCTACTACACCGTAGTAGCTGGAGACAATTTATGGGCGATTGCTCAAAGATTCGGCACAACAATGGAAGAAATTATGCGTGTAAATGGATTGACAAGTGATTTGATACACCCTGGGCAGGTACTCAGAATTCCTGGGCAAACACCACAAGTTTCAATGACAATAGTTTTGGACCCCGGACATGGCGGTTCCGATCCCGGAGCAGTATTTGGCACACGTCGGGAGTCAGCCGATAATCTAAGGCTTGCTCTTGAGGTACAAAAACTATTGCAAGAGCAAGGACAGCGGGTAATTATGACTAGGAGTACTGACGTTTCTATTTCGTTAGCAGAGAGAAGCGCAATATCTAATCAAAATAATGCAGATTTATTTGTCTCTATTCATAGGAACGCCAGCACAAACAGTGCTGCAAACGGCATGGAAAATTATGTTTACACGGCCGCTCCAGCTAATGTTGTACAATACGCATTCGATGTACTTGACGAAATAGTCGATGCGGGTGTGCAAAGTAATCGTGGTGTTTTTCGAGCGAATTTTACGGCCTTGAGAAACACACATGCGCCCTCTATGCTATTGGAGATGGGCTTCATTACAAATGTGCAGGATAATCAATTATTTGACCAAAACCTCAGCTCATATGCCGCAGCCATTGCACACGGAATAATAAATGCATTGAATGGAGTACAGCCACCTCAGCCGTTTTTCTTTTATACTGTGGTAAGTGGCGATAACTTGTGGCGTCTATCGCGAAATTTTTACACAACTGAGGATGATATTATGCAGTTAAACAAGCTGACTGCCAATAGCATAAGAGCCGGGCAAGTGTTGAAGATACCCCTAATATTATGATTGTCGTAATTTCCTGCTGACTAGTGGATCCCGGCTGGAATACATTTGCGCATGCAATAGATATAGGCTGTGTATCGCTTGGCATTCAAGCATGGGAGATGATCCAGGGCAGCACCTCACGTAACGACTAAGACCGATAAAATAAAGCTATAAAAAGGCTCGATCGATAATCAACACCATTATCATCGAGCCTTTTTTCGTTATGATTGTAGCTACAGCATGACATGTGCTACGACATAAAAAATGTGCTTTTCATTCTACGCATATTATCAAGGTATTTTATAAATTTTTGAAAAAAAACTGATTAAAGTTAATCTGACTTTATATGGAAGATTGTTAAATCCGCACTTGTATAGTTCATTCAAACTGTTTGTGACAAAAAAGGATGCCTATAATGATGTACTTGCTTTTCAATAACATTAGAAAAGTCGGTGAATAAAATATTCCCTCTCGTACATGATAATTGGGTATGAACAAATTGGGGTGGATTATGAAGAAATTAGTTTGCGCGTTAATAGCAATATATATTTTGATTGTTCCTATGGTTGTATCTGCTAATAACACGCCATTGGATCGTAAAGTGATTGTAATAGACGCAGGGCATGGTGGCTATGATAGTGGAATGACAATTGGAAAGGTAAAGGAAAAGGACATAAATCTGAGCATTGCATTGAAACTTCAAACTCTTTTAGTGCAAGACGGAGCTACAGTTATAATGACGCGCGCAGACGACTCCGGCCTTGCAAAAAACAAATACCGCGACATGAATGTTCGTTGGGCAAAAGCAAACGCAAGCGAGGCTGATATATTTGTTAGCATTCATCAAAATGCTCATCAAAGTTCAAATGCAAAAGGTGCGATAGTGTTTTTCTTTTCCGAATCTGATAATGGCCAAAAACTTGCAATTTGTGTACAAAACCGCATTAAAGAATTTGTAGACAACAATAACAAGTTTGCCCCAGAAGCAAACAGCAAATACTTTGTTCTTAGAAAAACAAAAATGCCATCTGTGCTAGTGGAATGTGGTTTTCTAACCAATTATGCCGAACGCCAAAAACTTCTAACCGAAGAATATCAAGAAAAAATAGCACGAGGAATTTACCTGGGAATTATTGATTATTTTAATCAAACTCAGAATACCGATACAAATACGCCATCGTAAATACGGTTTTTCAATAATCAAGAAACCAGGTTTGATCGATATAAAGCCAGTCAAGCAATTTCCTGCGCTCACGGCCGGCAAAGAGTGAGCGTGATTTAACGTCGATATAATAAATCTATCTCTGCAGGCTTTTTTTATTCTGCAATGAATATTTGCCAATCCAATATAACACTCTAATTCTTTGCATCTCAAGTTCAAAGTAGAGGCTTACCCAACATTTACAGGAGGCGGTTCAGGTGTCAGGGTATACCCATGTTTTTTTATATGGTCATTTGCCTTGTTTGTCTCGCAGATGCATAAAGTAAGAAATAATGACACAAATACTTTGGTAATTCTAAACCAACTTCCCCTAATGGGAAGTTGGTTTTACGAAGAGTCGAAAAACGCAGCCTTTGTTAAAAGTGCATGGACAGTCTATATTTTTATAAGACGTAAAACCTATTCATCCATTTTGTTGTACAATGTTCATTGTTAGCGACAACATTACGTCATGTTACGAATAGTTGGATAAAATGTTTTTTGCAATCGATTGAATCTCATTCGCAATACTCATAGGCTCCAGTACTTTAACCTTTGAACCAAAGCCAAGTAACCAGCTTATGATATAACTATGGTTAGTAAAGCCTATCTCAAAAAGTAGCCCTTTATCAGTTTCGGAATAGCAGTCAGGTCCATAGGCTTCGATAATCTGATACTTGGCTGACTTGTCAAACAGAGCAACAAGCTTAATATCATCCGATAAGTGGCTGTTAAAGTCACGTTTTTCAAGCGGTATATCACGTAAAGCAAATTGCTCATCACATAGAGATAAGTTCCACAACCGATTTAGCTTAAACATTCGCCAGTCCATGCGCTCTAAACAATATCCGAGCATATACCATGATGACCATTGAAAAACGATTAAGTATGGCTCGATGCGTTTTCTGCTTTCGCCCTTATCGTAATGATAGTCAAATTCAATTATCCACTGCTCTAGGATAGCTTGTTTGATTGTTTTAATTTTTACGGTTAAATACCCTTTATAATGTGATGCGAGGTCTATTATTACAGGCTCTGATAATGAAATAACTGCATCAGAATTAGCCCCTAGCTTATCCAGTGTTCTTTCAATGCGTGACTGCTCCGATATGCTGGCAATCCCTTTAAGCGCTGCAATGATGCCGGATAATTCATCAATAGTTAAAATGTTTTTGTCCAGTTTAAATCCTTCAGCGATAGATATCCCACCGTTTGATCCTTGGTGAGTAATAATAGGAATGCCTGCCCTGCAAAGTGCATCGATATCACGGCCGATTGTGCGCCTGCTGACTTCAAACTTTTCAGCAAGCTCAGGTGCTGTCAGGCGGTCATTTTGGAGAAGTGCCGTTAGAATGCCGATAAGCCGATCAAGTTTCATTTATAATTCCCTCCTACGAAAGCAAATAAATAACGAGCAGTAAATATACTACTCGCTAAAGAATTCAAAATCACACTACATCATTTTCCGGACAATATCTATAACCTCTTCCAAACTATCAACTACTTTAAACGCCCTACTCCGTATATCTTCATCCGGCACAAGCATGTCAGGGATAAATACACAAGGAATTCCTGCCGAATTGGCAGCATAAAGGCCGTTCCGTGAGTCCTCAAGTACGAGCGCATCCACAGGCTTCGTATCAGTCTTTGCACAAGCTGTTAAAAATATCTCAGGGTCGGGTTTGAGTTTAGAAGCCATATCTCCGCTCATAATGAAATCAAATCTATCCGGCGAGATGTTCGCCCACGACAAATACTGCTTGATAGTAGCTTGGCTCGATGCACTACCAATAGCTTTTCTTATACCATTTTCCTCAAGCCAACCCAGAAGTCCCATAAGTCCTTTTTTGACCTTTATCCCCTCTGTTTCTAATATCTCAAGAAAGTTTTCATCATGGAATAAGCTATTTATCTCATCTATAGTCACTTTTCGTCCAAACACCTCTTCGTAATGCCGCTCTATATCATCGCCATGCCCGCCCATACTCATGGAAAAAAGACGAGTTAAAGGTTGAAATCCCTTTGCGGTTACCTTTTCACTCCATAGCCTGTAGTGCAAGGACTCCGTATCGAACATAAGTCCATCCATGTCAAAGATTACTAATTTTATAGCCATATCACACCTTAAGCTTCAGAGCTTGGAGAAGCTACTACCTCTGATTTCAAAACAGGTATGCGCACGCCTTTGTTAGTACCAAATTCAATTACAAATGTAGTTTCTTCTACATCCACAATTTTGCCTATCAAACCTCCCGTAGTACAAACATTGTCCCCTACTTTAAGGCCTTCACGCATGTCTGCAAGCTTTTGCTGCTTTTTCTTATTATTTCTCATAACAAACCATAGATATCCACCGAAAATCACAACGTAAATAAGTATCCAATTCCAGCCTAAACCACCAAATATACCTTCATTGCCTGCTGGTGATTCCGCTACGCCTACTTGAGTGCCTGTTTCCCCTGAAGGTCCAAATTGCCCTCCGATAACTGCGGTTGGTGAGTCTGTCTGAGCTAAAATAATATATGTGTCCATCAATACAATACCCCAATCTTCTTAAGATTTTTGCTAAAGCTATAAATTCATTATATTGGATAAGTTTTACCTAGTCAAGATACTTCCTACATCACCCTAAACAATCCGATAACCTTGCCCAAAACCACTATTTCATCCGATACAATAGCGTCAAACAGTGGACTTTCCGGCTGCAATCTTATATGCGTACCTTCTCTGTAGAATGTCTTTACAGTCGCAGAATCGTCTATCATAGCGACTACTATATCCCCATTATCCGCATCGGGCTGTTTTCTCACCAGCACGAGGTCATTATGATGGATGCCTGCCTCAATCATACTGTCTCCAACTACTTTTAGCATAAAACATTCTTCACTACTTGCAAGGCTTGCAGGCACCGGAAAATATTCATCAACATTCTCTATCGCAGTAATAGGAATCCCTGCGGTAACCCTGCCAACCACCGGAACATTTACCGTATTTCTTAGAATAGAATAAAAATTATCATCTTTGATCTCGATAGATCTGTTTTTTGAACGTGAACGTTGTATGTAACCTCGCTCCTCCAAAGTCTGCAAATGGGAATGCACCGTGGATGTAGACTTTAAATTTACATAGTCACAAATTTCTCTTATCGAAGGCGGATAGCCTTTTGTTCTGATTTGATCTTTTAAAAAGTCTAGGATTAACTGCTGATTTTTACTAAGCGGTTTAGACAATCTGAATCATCCCTTCTTCAAATCTCATTGTATACAAGTATAACATATCCAAGCTCGAAAAGCAAACGAATGTTTGAATCATAAAAATCTATTGTTGGATAGTCTCTAAAATGCTATACTATGTATAATATCCACATAAAAAGAAACACCGAACGTAGTGAGATGTTTCAACCCTAATTGTGAAATACGTATCGGCAAGAAGGCCGACCGCACGTTTTGAAATTATGCAACGCTTCATTGCACAATTTCAGTGCGGAAAAAGTGCTCCCCTTTTTCAAAATCAAGTCATAACTTTAAAAGTATTGTATAATATAATTTTCACGTAAAACAATAAGCAGACACATAATACTAATCCTAGATTAAAACTAGTAATTTATACCTCACCCTAAAATGGCAATCCGAAATCTTTTTATGCGGATTTAGCTATGAAAAAGTAAATGATTTTAATCAGGATTTAGTATAAGCCAGAGAGGAGATAATATCAAAATTTATGGACACAACTAATAATATAAATATAAAAATCATACCCGATAAAAAATTTAAAACTGCCACTATCTGCCTTATGTTAAGAAGGCCGCTTAATAGAGATGAGGCTACAAAGAATGCGCTTTTGGCAAATGTACTTGGTGCAGGGACTCTAAACTATCCGAGCTTATACGAAATTAATAAGCACATGGAGGAATTGTATGGTGCGATATTCCAAAGCTTGATCATAAAAAAAGCTGAGTTTCAAATTATCCGCCTCTATATCGAGTTTGCTTCTATTATGGATGATAGTCTTTTGACACAGTCCATACAGTTTTTGAAAGAAGTCCTTTTTAACCCGCTCATTATAAACGGTGCTTTCTCTCATGAAATCTTTAATAACCAAAAAGATATGTTAAGGGATTCTATCTCTGAGCGCATAAATGATAAAAACTCATACGTACGCCTAAAATGTATTGAAAGCATGTGCAAAGATGAACCTTTCGGAATACATGCAGATGGCTACATTGAAGATCTGCACGCAATTGACGAGAAAATTCTCTATGAGCATTACAAGCAGATCATTAATAGCACGCCAATTGAATTTATAGCATCCGGCAATATAGATTCAGATAAATTTTGTACTTTGGTTAATGAAAACTTTCCAAGTATGGCTCCCTTTAACCTGGATATCCCTCAGTTACCTACGCAAAACCACACCGGTGAGGCAACTCTCCTCGAAGAAGTTTTGAAAGTAAACCAAAGTAAAATTTGTATGGGGCTTAGGTCTAGTTACGGCTATAAAGGCAAAGATTTTTACAACTTCTTAGTATTTAACGAGATATTAGGCGGATCGGGTAATTCTAAGCTTTTTATGAATTTGCGTGAAAAGGCAAGCCTTTGCTACAATATTTTTTCATTCTTATATAGAGCTAAATCAATTTTGATGATTCAAAGTGGTGTAGAGACTAAAAATATAGATATAACTATCCAAAAAATCAATGAGCAATTAGAGTCCATAAAAGATGGGCAAGTATCTGAGGATGAACTCCATTTGGCGAAACAAGGCTTAATTTCAGGGTTTAAAAGTATGACAGACAGCCAAGGACAAATTCTAGACTTTAATTATACCCAGCATATGTTAGGCGATAGTGATAGTATTTCAGATATTATTCGGGGCATAGAAAATGTCGTTATAGCTGACGTTGTTAGCTTGTCAAACACACTATATACCGACACCATTTATGTCCTGAAAGGAGAAAAAGATGAATAGTATATTAAAGAGCACTATCTTGGGAGAAACTTTGCATGTAAAAAAGTTGCCATCCGGACTTTCATCATATATAATACCTAAAAAAGGTTTTAATGAAAAATTTGCATCCTTGGCTGTGAGCTTCGGTTCATGTGACTTAGAGTTTAAAGTTGATAATAAAAGCATCGTTACGCCGGAAGGAATTGCGCATTTTTTTGAGCATAAAGCGTTTGAAGATGAAAAGCTCGATTATTTTAATGAGTTCACAAAGCTAAGCGGTAGTGTAAATGCTTATACTAATTTTAATAGCACAGTTTATTATTTCAGCTGCACAGAGAACTTTAATGAATGTTTGAAATTATTGTTTGATATGGTGTTTAGCCTCTATGTCACTGATGAAACCATAGAAAAAGAAAAGGGTATAATCGAGCAGGAAATAAGTATGTATGACGATGACCCTAATTGGCGAGTTTATTTTAACATGCTGCAAGGTCTTTATGAAAATTCCCCCGTAAAAAGTGAAATTGCCGGAAGCGCTGAGTCAATCGCTGAAATTGATCTACAGATGCTTAAAACTATATTTCATTCATTTTATACACCTTGTAATATGGCGCTTATTTGCTCGGGGGATTTTAATTTAGAGGAAGTTTATGAAATAGCCCATGAAAAAACTAAGCATATAAACTCTCCGAATACCATGAAAGTTTATCCGGCAGAACCTAGGCGTGCACTAAAAACTCACATTGAAGAAAAAATGCACGTAGCTAAGCCGCTATTTTGTCTCGGTTTTAAGGATAATCATGATATGGAGGATGTCTATAGGTTAACCTCCACAAGAATTCTTCTTGACATTATTATGGGAGGAAGCTCTGAGACTTATAATAAACTCTATAGCGCTGGACTTATTGATGATGGATTTGGCTCTGATTATAGTTTAGGCAGCTGTTACAGCACCATTATATTCTCAGGTGCGTCCAAGGATCCTGATGCTGTGTTTAACGAAATAATGACTGCCGTTAAAGAAGCAAAGACTGTGGGGATTGACAACGTTGTTTTTGAAAGGATAAAGAAGAAGCATCTGGGGCGCTATCTGAATACCTTTAATTCTGTCAGTACTCCGGCCGATATGCAGGCTGACTTCTTTATCAAAGGGTTCAATGTTTTTGATTTAATCGAAGCTTTGCAAAATACTACACTCGACCACGTAACCGAGCGCCTGATTAATTGTTTTGAAAACGACAATTTCTGCCTTTCTGTGATAACTGAAGTTAACTAAAGAAAGCGTATCCTACAATTTAAAAATAGATTTTTTATAGTTGGATACGCTCTAAAGAGGATGGTTTTATATGGAATCAATGCCACAAGCATATTTTGTCAATTTGGGAATAGAAATTCATAATTTGCCGCGAGTTTTCGTCTCTGTATTTGGAGTCAATATATATTGGTATGCGGTAATAGTGTCACTCGGCTTCGCTTTAGGGCTTTTGTATGCTTATATGGAGGCCAAAAAAATAGGAGAAGACCCTAGTTTTTATATCGACATGTTTTTCCCTGTTTTTGTTGGTGCAATTGTTGGTGCGAGGCTCTATTTTGTACTATTTAATTGGAATATTTATGCCGCTAACCCCTTAAGCGTATTCAACACGCGAAGCGGCGGTCTTGCCATTTACGGCGGAATATTAGGAGGCACTTTAGCGGCTTTCCTCTTTACGAAGGTTAAGAGATATAATTTTCGGATACTGGCGGATGTGACAACGCCTGGACTCCTGCTTGGTCAAGCTATAGGAAGATGGGGGAATTTCTTTAACCGAGAGGCTTTTGGAGGCTACACAGACTCATTATTTGCACTTAGGTATATGGCGTCGGATGTGACTTTTATCCCTGCATCAGTATATGAGACAATGATAACGATAAATGGTGTAGATTATATTCAGATTCAGCCTATGTTTCTATATGAGTTCATGGCCAATATGGTTCTTTTTGCCTTGCTTTGCTTGTATAAGAGGCGCAAGGCTTTTGACGGTGAAGTTGCGCTACTTTACTTCTTGGGATATGGCATAATTCGTTCATTTACTGAGAGCTTCAGAACGGACCAGCTCACACTGTTTAATACGAATATACCCGTGAGTCAAGCACTGGCGATACTTATGATTTTGATATCGTTGGCTTTAATTGTGAGGGTGAGGGTTCGGCTTAAAGCCAACGTGTGAGAAAAAATAGCCCAGGAGGATTGTTTATGGACTGGAAGAAAGAGAGCGAAATGTTTAATCAGATGGTAGATTATTATGATAAGTATAGACCGAGTTATCCGTCTGAAATAATAAACACTATTATCGATAAAGCGCATTTGACTTCCGGTTCAAAACTGCTTGAAATAGGCGCAGGGAGCGGCAAAGCTACAGAGCAGTTTGCTGATTTCGAGTTTGAAATTCTTTGTATAGAACACGGTGAAGATTTAGTGAAAAAAGGTAACGAAAGGTTTGAAGGCAAAAACATAAACTTTATTGCATCACGATTTGAAGATTACTCCCCCCAAATTGAATACTTTGACGCAATTATCTCTGCTCAAGCATTTCATTGGATTTCGCAGCCGATAGGGTATGAAAAGTGTGCGAGAGCATTGAAAAAGGAAGGCTACTTAGCCCCATTTTGGAACATAGACATAACTTGTGAAAATGATTTAGATAAGGAACTTCTAGCTACTTTACATAAATATGGTGCTGTTTCTTGTATGCCGAAAAAAGATTATGAGAAGCGAATGGAATCTATCTCCTCTGGCATCGCTAATAGTGGATTGTTTTTAGAGCCGAAAATAATACATTCTCATTGGGAAAAAAATTATACCGCTGATGATTATTTTAATTATTTATTAACAGGAAATGTATTTGTTCAAAAGACTGATAAGGTAAAACAGATGTGCTTTGAAGAAATAAAACAAGTTGCCAAAAAGCATGACGGAACCATTAAGCGCCACTATACTTGTGAGTTATATTTAACACAAAAAATATAGCATAAAAAATAATTGTTGCAAAAGATACATCTTTGTGATAACATAATTGTGCTTACGCTCGGACTATGGATTTCCCGCCCTACTCTTGGCGTATAGCGTATAAAACATTAGGGAGGATTTAATATGGTTAGTAAAAAAGAAATAATTGCAAAATTTGGTAAAAGTGAAACAGATACAGGTTCACCTGAAGTTCAAGTGGCTCTCTTGACAGAGAGAATTAATCATTTGACTGAGCATCTTAAGATTCATAAAAAAGATCACCACTCTAGAAGAGGTCTTCTTAAAATGGTTGGTCAAAGAAAAGGCCTTCTTGATTATATCAAGAATAGGGATGTTGTAGGATATCGTGAACTTATCTCTCAGCTGGGCTTAAGAAAATAATTACCTACTATGCTAGGCGTCTCACCAACAATTTGGGAGACGCCTTTTAGTAATTGAAGTGTATATTCGCTACGCTTCCTGAAGAAAATATTACAGGCAGAACTTGTGCACTGCTTTAACTTGCAAATCCCACCACATGTTAAAGCATAGGATTGCTTTGCAATCCTCCTGCAGCTCGACACCTTCGGTGTCTCGCTGTAGGGTCGTTTGTTTAACTACTAAACGCCTTCACACTTCGTGCGGGCATTTAGTAGTTAACTCACTATACAAACTGTTGTATTTTCTTTGGGAAGGGTGTATCGATACGAATAAACTACGCTTCGATTAATTAATCGAAAGGATGTGTGTTTATGCACAAAACATTTACAATGAACTTAGCCGGCCATGACTTTGTTGTGGAAATCGGACGCATGGCTGAACTTGCAGGAGGATCGGCTTTTATTAAGTATGGTGAGACAACTGTTCTTGTAACAGCTACTGCCTCGGAAAAGCCAAGGGACGGAATCGACTTCTTCCCTCTTTCAGTTGACTATGAAGAGAGGTTGTATGCTGTAGGTAAAATACCTGGTGGATTTATCAAAAGAGAAGGACGCCCTACAGAACATGCAGTTTTAACCTCAAGACTTATTGATAGACCGATAAGACCGCTTTTCCCTAAAGATTACAGGAACGATGTCGGTGTTGTCACTACTGTTTTGAGCGTTGACCAAGATAAAAGTCCAGAAGTCGCCGCTATGATAGGCGCTTCCATCGCACTCTCCATTTCCAACATTCCATTCATGGGGCCAACAGGCTCAGTAAATGTAGGCTATGTTGACGGTGAATTTATAGTAAACCCAAATGCTGTCCAGCGCGCTAAGAGTAGGCTTGCTTTAACAGTGTCCTCTACAAGAGACAAAGTTATGATGATAGAAGCCGGCGCAAATGAGCTCACTAATGAGGAAATGCTTGAAGCCATTATGGTTGCTCATAGAGAAAATCAAAAAATCGTTGCATTTATCGACGAGATAGTAAAAGAAGTCGGCGTGCCTAAACAATCTTATGTTGATGCAAGCGTGCCTAGCGATATATATGACAAAGTTAAAACTATAATCGGCGACAAACGCATGGAAGACGCTGTCTTTACTGATATGAAACAAAAGCGTGAAGCCGCTCTATCGCTTCTCAAAGACGAAGTTATGGAGAAAATGTTAGCAGAATATGACGGCGCAGACGAAGGCGGCTTCAAGGCCGTCTTGAACGAAGCAATCTATAATTTTGAGAAAGAAACTGTTCGCCGTATGATACTCAAAGACCATAAGCGTCCTGACGGGCGTACGCTTGACCAAATTCGCAGGCTTACCAGCGAAATTGATGTTGTCCCTAGAGTTCATGGCTCAGCCCTTTTCAGCAGAGGCCAAACTCAAGTTCTAACTATAGCAACCTTAGGCTCAATGGGCGAAGTGCAAAGGCTTGACGGACTTGATGAAGCCGAAGACATTAAGCGTTACATGCATCACTATAATTTCCCAAGCTATTCCGTTGGGGAAACCAGACCGTCGAGAGGTCCGGGCAGAAGGGAAATCGGCCACGGCGCTTTAGCAGAACGTGCACTCCTTCCTGTACTTCCAAGCGAAGAAGAGTTCCCTTATGCTATCAGGCTTGTTTCTGAGATTGTAAGCTCCAATGGCTCTACCAGCCAAGGCAGTATCTGCGCATCCTCGCTTTCTCTGATGGCAGCCGGTGTGCCTATTAAAGCTCCAGTTGCCGGGATTTCTTGCGGGCTTGTTACGGGAGGCTCAGCTGATGATTATGTGCTTCTCACTGACATCCAAGGTCTTGAGGACTTCTTCGGAGACATGGATTTCAAGGTAGCAGGTACAGCTGACGGCATCACAGCTATTCAGATGGACATTAAAATTGACGGTTTGACAGAGGAATTGATTAAGAAATCTCTTGAAAACACTTATCACGCCAGAATGCATATTCTTAACGAGTGTATGAACAAGTGCATAGCAGAGGCTAAGCCGGAAGTATCCGTACATGCGCCGAAGATTGCTATGGTTCAAATTAATCCTGAGAAGCTTTCGGAAGTTATCGGAGCCAGAGGCAAGACTATTAAGAAAATCATTGAAGACACCGGCGTAGACAAGATAGATACAGAAGATGACGGAAGAATCTTTGTTGCCCACAGCGATATTGATAAAGTGAGAAAAGCAGTCGATATAATCAACGCTATTGTAATGGATCCGGAACCGGGAGCAATTTATACAGGAAAAGTTACAAGACTCATGAATTTCGGCGCATTCGTTGAGATTGCTCCTGAAAAAGAAGGACTTGTGCATATATCTCAGCTTGCTAGAGAAAGAGTTGCAAAGGTTGAAGATGTTGTCAATGTCGGCGATATCGTAACTGTTAAATGTACGGAAATTGATGCTCAAGGCAGAATAAACCTTTCGATAAAGGCAGCTTTGCCAAGAGAGGAAAAGGTAGCACCACCAGCGGAATAGTTTATCCGCAGAAAACGTACAGAAGCAGCTAGACACTTTTTTGTCAATTGAGGAAGTGCCGATAGTGACCGGAAGATCCCGGCGTTGCGTCTGCACCGTTTTTGCTGAAAGCAAAAATCTTGAGACGCAATCATGCAAATCTAGTATTTGTACTCAAGGTACTAGAAGGAGAAGCTAAGGCAGTTTGCTCGCCCGGGCAGCAAAAGCTTGCGAATAGTACGTAAAACGTCAAGCTTCTGTTTTCAAGTGTGGTGACTATATTATGAGCGAAGAACTGCCTTGCACATCAATAAAAACTATGATATATTATTAAAACAGCATCTAAGTGAGGTATAAAAAATGTTATTTTATATGCATAACCATCATCATAGACTAATGCGGTCGTAATTCGTGTTTACACGAGTATGGTCGCTTTTGGTCGTGCTCGTGATGAATGGATATATGCATGTGCATTCTCCAACCATTCGGGCATACCCGGATGGTTTTTTTATTATATAGCCAACGCACTTTATAACTAAACAATAAGTTTGTTATTTTTCCTCTATCCGTCTTCGAGAGAACCCAGCCGTACCTTAGTTGTGCGTCGGGAACCCCTCTCCTCGTCTAGCAAAAAAATACCTGCACTTATTTGTCTAGATTTTCAAGCTTGTTGGCTATAAACTTTATTTAAAAAAGGAGGATGTTTTTTATGAAAATAACCACAGTAAAAGGAACTCGCGATTATCTACCTAAAGAAGCTGAACTTCGTGAATTTATGCAGAGAAGTATTTTTGAAAGTTATAGAGAAGCAGGATTTAGTCAAATTATTACACCTGTGCTTGAGAACATCGACAACTTGAACAATAGCGATGGCGGAGATAATCTAAGCTTGATGTTCAAAGTATTAAAACGTGGCGATAAGTTAAATACAGCTATTAAAAATCAAAATTTTGATTCTCTTGCCGACATTGGTTTAAGGTACGATTTAACACTGCCACTTAGCCGTTATTATGCTAACAACAAATCAAAGTTAATTGTTCCTATGAAATGTATTCAAATAGGAAATGCATATCGTGCTGAAAATCCACAAAGAGGTCGCTACCGAGAGTTTATCCAATGCGACATAGACATCGTAGGCCTGGACTGCTATTGGGCAGAGGTTGAGTTAATTGTTATCACAGCAACAGCTTTGATGAACATAGGTATTAGCGACTTCAGAGTGAGGATAAATGATAGGCAGATTCTAAAGAAACTTTTTCTTGTGTTCGGTTTTGCAGAAGCAGATATATCAAGCCTTTGTATCATCTTTGATAAAATGGAAAAAATCGGCGTCAGCGGTATAAAGCATGAACTGCAACAAAAATCATTTGATGATTTAGCTTGTACACGCTTGCTTGAATATATCAGAGAAGAAGATTTTTCGATGGGAAGGTGTATTCAGCTTATTGGTGAGTCCAAATACGCAGAAAACATAAAAAAAATTATCGATACGGTAAATCAAATTTCAAACAATCAATATTGCTGTGAGTTTGATATTTCGTTAGTCCGCGGACAAGGTTATTACACCGGAGCAGTATTTGAAATTGAAAGTTTAGCATATTCTGGAGCATTAGCTGGGGGTGGTAGGTACGATAATTTAATTGGTAAATTTATAAACGATAGAGTACCTGCCGTTGGCTTTTCCATAGGTTTTGAGAGAATATTCGACTTATTGTTAGAGCAAAACTTTAAAATTCCATACAGTAAGCAAAAAATCGCAGTATTCTTTAAATGCGAGTATATAAATGCATACAAAATAGCTTGTGAGTTAAGAGAAAAATATTGCGTTTCTATATATGAAAAACCTCTAAAACTTGGAAAATTTCTAAACAAATTACAAAATGAGGGTTATGTGGGGTTTTGTGCTGAAGGCTCATTTTCTGGAGTAACTTTTTTTAAAGATAGTTAACAACACGTATAAACTGAGCTGTCTTGCTAAGTATTATCAATAAATAGTTATATTTATCACTCAGGTCTTGACCTGCAATGACTATATTTTTAAATAAGCATAATTATCACTTGAAAAAATTTGCAGGGCAGCCCAATTTCATTCCCCCATTCCATTTGGGTCTTGATGTTTAAAAGCGTTTCCTATGCCGCTGGAGCGAAGCGAGAGCTCCTTCCTGACCATTTTCAAGCTAAATCACTATATTACCAGCTACGCTAACATCAGAGTGCTATGTGTTTTATCTTTTTTATATACATTGACAGACGAGGTATGTTGTGATAAGATATACTAGAATATTAACTTATCTCTAAAGAAAGGAGCGTTCTATGTCTATTACTTCAGACTTAATTCGAGGACACACAGATACTATTATTCTTGCCTGTCTTATGATTAGCGATAACTATGGATATGAAATCAATAAGTCAATACAGCAAAGGACAGGCGGAAATTATGAGCTAAAAGAAGCAACACTTTATACGGCATTTCGCAGAATGGAAGAGGCTGGGTATATCACATCATATTGGGGGAACGAGCTGGTCGGTGCGCGCAGACGATACTACAGCATAACCGATGCCGGGCGCGATGCTTATAAGGCACGAATTGCAGAATGGAAAACAGCCAAAAGCATGATTGATCAATTAATTGAAATGGAGGAAAATTCATAATGGAAGATAAGCTTCGCAGATATCTTGACGAACTTTTTGAAGAGACTACACCAACGAAAAAAACTATTGAGCTCAAAGAAGAAATGTTGCAAAACCTTGAGGATAAATATAGAGATCTTTTAGCTGAGGGTAAAACTCCAGAGGCAGCGTTCAACATAGCGATTGCGGGAATCGGCGATGTTAATAATTTACTTAAACAGCTTGAGGAAGGATTTATCTCTGATTCAGAATTTAGAAAACACGAAGAAGCAAGGCGCAAATCAGCAATGCTAACAGCCATCGCTGTAATGCTTTATATCCTTTGTGTCTTGCCGATAATGCTGATTAATAGTTCAATTGCCTTTCCGATAATGTTTTGCATGGTAGCAATTTCAACTGGTCTTTTAGTATACAACAATATGACCAAGCCCCAATATTACAAAGAATCAGATACGGTAATAGAAGAGTTCCGTGAGTGGCAATCTGGTACGAACGAGCGCAGGCAAATGCGTGCCGCCATATCTTCCGCCTTGTGGTCTCTTATATTCGTTTTGTATTTTATCATCAGTTTTACAACACATGCATGGCATATCACTTGGGTGATTTTTATCATCGGTGGACTTGTAGAGTCACTCATTAGTATCTTTTTTGCAATGAAAAACAAAGGGAGATGAACGTTTTGAGCAAAACAAGAATAATAACTGTTGTCTGTTGGGTAATTAGTGCAACGGCGCTTTTGGGGTTTACACTTTGGTTTATTATCGGATTGGGATTGAACGGAGATAGCTGGCCTTTCACTTTCGGTTCGTTTGAGCCTGTCGGTAGTCATCTTGTCTCTGCCGAGCAAATCGACTCTATCTCTATCGACTGGACAGCGGGTGCTGTTTATATTGGGGCTCATAGTGGCGATGAGATTCAAATAACTGAGTTCGCTCAGCGCCCTCTACGTGAAAATGAACATTTGAAACTTAATGTAGGTGATGGCGCATTTGCAATTTATTTTACAGAGCATCGCATTATGCGAAATAACATGCCTGCGAAACGTCTTGAAGTACTCATACCATACTCACTCAGCGAAAGCTTCGAGCATCTCCATGTTAATACGGTGTCTGGACGTATCGGCATTAGCAACATAAATGCAGATACCTTTATCGCACGCACTACTTCTGGGCGAATTGAGCTTACCGACATTTCTGCTCATACCCTAAATGCTTCCACAACATCAGGCAGAATCGAACTTTCCACTATGCAAGCAGAGGCAATTTATTTACGAACTACTTCTGGAAGAATTGAGCTTACCGACATTTCCTCTTATACCTTAGATGCTTACGCAATATCGGGCAGAATCAGCCTTCGTACTGTAAACGCAGAGGAAGTTCGGCTACAAACTACATCAGGACAAATTGTAGCGTCTAGCACACGAGCACAAATCTTACGCACAAACACTGTCTCTGGCCGTCATGAGCTTTTCGGTAGCTTCCAAAGTGTCAACGCGCGGTCCACTTCCGGGAGGATAGAGATTCTAAGCAGCATCATTCCTGAAAGTTTGGCGGCAACCGCTACATCCGGGAGAATATCTGTTACAGTGCCGAATGAAGGAGCAATTGGCGTACAGTTTTCCACAAGATCAGGCCGATTCACAAGTCAATTACCAGTTATCACCCACGCAGGTGCTGATGCACAGTTTAATCTATCGACCGGCAGTGGTCGAATTTCAATTTATGAGCTTATAAGATAGTAATAAAAGGAGTGGTTTAGCAACTATCGCCGTTTAAGTCTAGAAGCTACCTAAACCACCCCGAAACGGCTGCGCCTCTCTGTTTTGGGGCGCCACTCTAGTTCACTAGACGAACTCAGAAGCACACACTCATTCGATAAATATGAGTGCGGATCGTTTATTAAATTAAACCGGTAAACGAACAAGTTCGTTTAGAACTTTTATTTTTAACTCACTATACTAAATCTACTTTAAAATAGTCCCTAAGCAATTCCGGTTCAGAATCATCCTCCAGCCTCGCTTTGGTCCGTTTTAAAGTTATTTAGCTATTTAATTGAAATGGAGGGAAATGCATGATGGAAGATAAACTTTGTCGATATCTTGACGGACTTTTTAAAGGCAGTACACCGACGGAAAAAGTTCTTGACCTCAAAGAAGAAATGTTGCAAAACCTAGAGGATAAATTTAGAGACCTTTTAGCTGAAGGAAAAACTCCAGAGGAAGCGTACAATATCACTGTTGCCGGAATCGGTGACGTTAGCGCACTGCTTAAGCAGCTAGAAGCTGAATCAGATGCGGGAAAACACGAACGATTAAAGCGCAGAACGTCGATATTAACTGCTATTGGAGTAAGCTCGTTCGAATCTGACGAAAATTACCGTATCCCTGCCGGACAAATAGACTCTGTCTACATTAACTGGACAGCGGGTGCAGTTAACATTCAAGCATACGGCGGCGATGAAATTCAAATCACCGAATTTTCTCGCTATGCACTGCAAGAAGACGAACATTTAAAGTTTAATATCAATGATGGTGTACTTACAATCAATTTTACAGATCGCCGTATTTTACGAAGCCTCATGCTCTCAAAGCAGCTTGAGGTACATATACCATATAGACTCAGCAAGAGCCTCAAGCACCTTCACATAAATACCGTATCCGGGCGTATAGAGGTAAGCAGCATAAATGCCGATGAGCTTATCATAAAAACTGCTTCCGGAAGAATTGAGCTTGCTGACACTCATACCCAGACTTTAAAAGCTTCCACAACGTCAGGCAGAATCGAGCTTTCTACCGTGCAAGCGGATAAGGTTGATCTGCAAACCGTATCAGGCCGAATTGTAGCGACCGGAACTAAAACGCAAAGTTTGCAAGCAAACACTACTTCCGGGCGTCATGAACTTTCCGGCAGTTTCCAAAAAATCAACGCCGGCTCCGTTTCCGGTCGCATAGAGATTACAAGTGACATAGTTCCAGAAATACTGAAAGCACATACGGCATCCGGCAGGGTTTCTGTCACTGTGCCGAACGAGGGAACGATAAGCGTGTCACATTCTGCAAAATCAGGTAAATTTACAAGTGAAATACCAATCAGTACCTACGCAGGCTCAAATTCACAGTTTCACCTTTCGACCGCAAGCGGCAGAATTTCAATTTTTGAGCTCTCAAAGTAAATGGTTGAAATTGTAGGGGCGGGCTTGTGACGTATATTATGAAAATCAAGGAGTGCTGAAGTGAGTGCATACTTTATAGCAAATATTCGTATCGATAATGAAGATGAGTATCTGAAGTATATAGAGTGTGTTGACGATGTTTTTAGTAAGTTCAACGGCAAGTATCTTAAAGTGGATAATAATCCTGTGATTCTAGAAGGAGAATGGGAATATTCTAGACTGGTGCTTATTGAATTTCCAGATAAGGATTCATTGAATAAATGGTACTTTTCCGATGAATATCAAGCCATTTTAAAGCACAGGCTTGTTGGCGCCAAATGTGATTCGCTTATGGTCGAGTGACGGATACATTATATTATAGGCATAATATGAGCAAGTTTAATTATTAACCGAGCTGTACATCGTAAGGGCGGGCTTTTGTCTGCCCTTTTTTATTATCACTATGCCCTTTCCCACTGTGCAAAGTATGTTATAAACTCATTCTCGTTAGGGTCTAAATCCAGCACCAATACTCTGCCCCCTGGCTCTTCAATTCCAAAATTCATATCATTTTCAAAAAGCCAACCAATGAAGGCATAGCCCTCTTTTCTTGGTTCAGAAAGCGGATGCCTAAACCTTACCGAACTATCTTCTTCTATTGTGCGAGTGTTGCTTATAGGTGCGCCTACGCCACCATTTGCATGATACATAACCATAAGCCTGCCTCTGTGCAAAATGACAGGCTCCTGCCTTGGGCGAATGTCCGTTTGAGTAGGGTTTTCCTGATTCTCCCCTACTTCTTTGGCTGTATCGCTGCTTGGTAGCTGTGGAATAGCCGAGTCATATATAGCATCCATGGTGCTAATATATACCTCGTGCCTAGCTTCATCCCAATCTATATCTATACCGAAAGCCTCCGCAACGAACCTAATCGGAACCAAAGTCCGGCCTTCCACAATCATAGGAGCGATATCCATTATTATCGTATTACTACCTACCTTCATACTTGGATCACCAACTACCGAAATCACGTAAACGCCATCTTTTGAGGCTGTAATAGTGCCTGTTTCATCATCCCATTCTACATCAGCACCTAGAGTCTCAAAAATAGTCCGCATGGGAACCATTATTCTTCCGTCAATGTTTCTTGGTGAAACATCGAATACCAAAGCTTCACCGTCAAGAACAACTGTTATCGCAGGCAAAGCCGCACTAATTGAATCTACCTGAAACATTGTGACTAACAAGCAAAAACAACCAAATGCAATTAATTTTTTCAGCATAAATATATCTCCTTTTTTCATTCTAAATCCTACCTTAAAATAAGCCAACCGTCCCTATAACAAAGACAGTTGGCAATATTGCTATCACTGCATAATTATATAGATTATTATGACCCAAACAGGGCAAGAAAAATCCCTGCCGCAACAGCTGAAATAACGGTGCTTGCAACTGTTGGCCCCATTGCGTGCATCAATAAGTGATTTTGCGGATTATATTTTTGCCCTAACCTCTGAGAAACACGTGCAGCCATAGGCATTGCAGAAAGTGCTGCGTTACCTATTAATGGGTTAACTTTCCCGCCCGTGACTACATTCATAACTTTTGCTATCAAAACGCCGCCAACAGTTCCAAAAGCAAAAGCTGAGAGGCCAAGAAGAACAACCAATATCGTTGTGATATCAAGCATACGTTCAGCTGTAGAAGATGCGCCTACGGCAAGGCCAATTAAAATTGTTAGTACATTCAAAAAGTGATTTTCAAGAGTTGGAACATACCTGTCAGTCACACCACATTCTTTGATAAGGTTACCAAGCATCATCATGCCTATCAGTGCGCCGGCAGCAGGGATTATCAGTAGCGTAACTACTGTCGTAATAATCGGGAACAGAACCCTTACCCTTTTGGAAACTGGCGGCGGTGGCGGCATAACAATTACGCGCTCTTTATCGGTAGTTAACAGCTTCATAATCGGCATCTGAATCGCTGGAACCAATGCCATGTAAGAGTATCCAGCTATTGCGATGATGGGTAGTAAATCCGGCGCTAAACTGTTGGCAAGAAAGATTACAGTAGGTCCGTCGGAACTTCCGATTTTGCCAATTGCAGCAGCTTGCCCAACGTCAAATCCATAAAAGTCCGTAACAAACGCCGGAAGAATATTGCTAAGCAACATAGCTCCTGCAAACGCAACAACAATTCCAAGCTGTCCACCGAGGCCAATTATAACGCTTGAAGGCCTTGACAAAAGCGGCCCAAAGTCCGTCATAGCACCCAAGCACAAGAAAATTAAAGGAGGAAAAAGCCCCAAATAAATACCTTGATATATGAAGTACAGGAGCCCGCCTTCATCATATGCTGTAAACCCGGGAAGTCCAAGTATGTAAGGCATCGGCATATTTGCAAGTATCATTGCCATAGATATCGGAACTAGGAGCAAGGGTTCATGTTTTTTCACAATACCCACATATAATAGAATTAGCGCAATGGCTATCATTACCAAATGCCCAGCAGTTATGTGCATAAATCCCATGCTTTGAATAAAACGGTCTATAAATACCATAATCCCCTTCACTCCTCACAAAATATGTAGTCTAAGATAAAAGGTAAACAGACCATGCTCACAAAAAATATATCTACCCTATCTAGCTCATTATGGCATATTATAGCAAAATTATGGCATATCGTCAAGTTAGAGCCTGTTAGCCGTCTTGTTTTAGGCAATTTCACCAAAAAATTATAACATTAAAAACATTAAATAAACCCTAAGGCTACCTTACTAAATTAACAATCTGAACAATATTCTCTTTCGTTTTATCTAGTAAAATATCTGCCACACATGTCTCCTTTGTTTGAGGAAGGTGCATACTTATTTTCTCAACCTTTCCTGAATTTAAAAGTCTTTTTGTAAAATCTGCATTAATTTCTATCCCATATGCGCTCAAAGAATTCTTCCAAATCGTGAGTTTACAGCCATCTTTCCACCTATCGCAGTAAAAAGCTTTACTGTTTTCAAGAACCGCCCCACCCTCACAAATCGGACAATTACCTAGTTTTTGAACAGTTTTAGCATTTTTTGTAGATTTACGGCCTTTGCCATATTGTTTCTCTTCCTTCTCAAATTTTACGGATGGTGACTTATCCGCACTTTCAACTATAAATCGAGTAAAGCGCCCGATACTTTCCATAAATCTAGCACTATCCATACTGCCTTTAGATATGCTAGACAGCCCTTTTTCCCATTTACCGGTAGTTTCAGGGGACTTTAGCTCCTCAGGTAGCACGTCAATAAGCTTTATACCCTTATCCGTGGGTATGAGTGTTTTTCCTTTTCTAGCTACATAACCAACATCCAGTATCCGCTCAATTATAGCGGCTCTGGTAGCCGGGGTGCCTATCCCCGACTCTTTGAGCTGCTGTTTAAGCTCTTCGTCATCTACAAACCTGCCAGCGTTTTCCATAGCACTTAGAAGCTCGCCTTCAGAATACGGCTTAGGAGGTTCAGTTTTCTTCTTTATGAGCTCTGAATCTACTACCGTGAACTGCTCACCTTCATTCACATCAGGCAGCAAGGCTTCATCTTCCGCATTTTTATCGGAGCTGTATAAAACTCTAAACCCTAAATCGACAACGGCATTTCCCTGGGTCAAAAAACTCTCCCCCATAGTTTCTGTCACAATCTTCGTAACATCATATACATAAGGCGGGTAAAAGGCGGCTAGAAACTTTCTGACAATCATGTCATATACATTTCTTTCATTTGCACTTAAACTGTTTAGATTAATCTGTTTGCCCGTGGGAATTATTGCGTGATGATCCGAAACTTTTGCATCGTCAAATATGCGTTTCCCCATGGGAAGCTTAGGGAGACCCAGTAAATATTTAGTATAGTAGCCATAATCTTCTTCTGACATATTCTTAATAATACCGCTCATCTTAGCACGCATATCTAGAGGCAAATGCTGAGAGTCTGTACGCGGATACGTTATCAGCTTTCGTTTTTCATATAAGTCTTGTGCAATCTGCAAGGTGGTCTTTGCGGAATATGAAAATCGCCTGTTGCATTCACGCTGAAGTAGTGTAAGATCATACAAAAGGCTCGGCGGTTGGCTCTTTCGTTCTGTTTTGATTGAAACGATTTTTGCGGGTGCATTTTTAATTTTTTCATGAACTTCTTTAGCTTGCTCGCAGTTATATATTTTGTTCTCATTTGCTTCTAAGTCCGTCCAAAGTCCGCTGTATAAACCAAAGTCTGCCCGTATCTGCCAAAAATCCTTTGGTACAAAAGTTTCTATCTCTTTTTGTCTCCCGACTAAAATATTTAAAGTAGGCGTCTGTACGCGCCCTATCGAAAGCAGCACTCCATAATTTATAGTATAAGCTCTTGAGGCGTTAATACCGACCAACCAATCAGCCTCAGAGCGGCATTTAGCACTCTCATATAAATTATCATACTCCTCAGAGGGCTTCAGTTTCTCAAACCCTTCTTTTATAGCTTCTGTAGTCATGCTGGATATCCAGAGCCTCTTGACTGCCTTTTTGCATTTAACATAAGTGTATATGTATCTGAATATAAGCTCACCTTCCCGACCGCTGTCGGTAGCGCAAACGATGTAATCAATTTCTTTTGAATTCATCAGTTTTTTCAAGGCAGCAAGCTGACTTTTTGTTCTCGGCACAGGAGTAAGTGTCATTTTTTCCGGAATTATTGGCAAATACTTCTTATCCCACTTCTTATATGCCGTATCATACACTTCCGGATCCGAAAGGCCGACAAGGTGTCCAATTGCCCAGGAAATAACATATTCGTCGCTTACTATACAGTTGTCGCCCTTACCCTTTACTTTTAGTGCTGCACCTATGTCCCTGGCGACTGAAGGCTTTTCTGCTATAATTAAAATTTTACCCACGATATTACTCCCCGATTACAAATAATTGACAAGCATACTAAAAGAATATTAAAATATAATGGTATAGTCAAGGTATACTTATATAATAAAGATAAAATTGGGAGGACTTTATGAGTAATTTTAAAATACTTTCTGACACTTCATGCGACTTATCACAGGAATTGCTTGAAAAATATGATATTGGTTTGGTTCCCTTTTATATTACTTTTGACGGTGGTGCTACATATGTAAAGGATAGAGTTGAGATTAGCCTCGAAGAGTTTTATGACAAGCTTTCTGTTAAAGGCGCAGAACTTCCTAAGACCTCTCTACCAAGTGTCATGGACTATGCTGATAAGTTTAGGCCCTACCTTGAGGATGGTCGAGACGTTTTTTGCGTATGCATAACAAGCGAGTTTTCAGGATCATATCAGAGTGCTGTTAATGCCGCCGAGATGCTTTTGGAAGAATTCCCTGAGCGAAAAATAAAAGTTCTAGACTCACGCCTGGTGGCGTTTTTGCAAGGACTTATTGTAATGGATATCGCTGAATATAGAAACGAAGGCAAGAGTATCGACGAAGTATACGATTTGGTAAACTCGTATAAAGACGATAGTTATATCTATCTTACTGTTAATACCCTTGAGAATCTACAACGAGGCGGACGAATCGGCAAAGCTTCCGCACTCGCTGGAGGACTACTCAATATAAAGCCTATAATTGCGTTTGAAGATGGTGCCCTACACCCTCACTCAAAAGTACGTGGCCGCAAGAAATCCCTTACCGAAGTTGTGGACCTAACAGCTGAGTTCCTAAGAGGAAAAGAAAGTGAGTACCGTGTATGGGTACTTAGCAGCCGCTTTGAAGATGATGCACAGTTCATGGCAAGCTATGCTAAAGAAAAAGGCATCCCAATAGCGGGAATTGGGAAAATCGGAGTCGCTGTTACTATACATGGCGGGCTTGGGGTTATAGGAATTATCATGATGAAAAATAGAGTGTAAGTAATGTGCTAAACAGTCTCATAAGGGGGCTTGACTTAAGTTTTCTCTTGTGCTATATTCAAAGTGCAGTATTTGATAAAGCGATGATGAAAGAAGCGAGAGTTTATGTGGTTACAAAAAATACAGAGAGCGGCCGTTAGGTGCAAGGCATGCAGCACATATAGACTCGATTACACCTTTCTAGCAGGATTTACTCCCGGGTTCCGCCCGTTAGCGCGGCATTGAGGCATATAGAGTTTAAGCAATTATTTTATATGCAAAATAAGGTGGTACCGCGAGCCCTCTCGTCCTTATAGGATGGGAGGTTTTTTATTTTATGTATCTAATGATTTTTGCCTTCAGCCAAAACGGCGCTTTTCGCCGGATCATCCGGTCACTTTGCCTAGCAAAAACTTAGCACTTCATGCTCTGGTCTCAAGAATCCGAGCAATCCATCTATTAATACAGATTCTTAAGGAGGTTTATAGTATGAGCACTAATACTAACATCTACGACACTTTACTTGAACGCGGATATATTGCCCAAGCAACTCATGAGAACGAAATCAGGGAACTTTTGGGTAACGAAAAAGTAACTTTTTATATAGGATTTGACCCGACTGCAGACAGCCTTCATGCAGGCCATTTTTTAACAATTATGACTATGGCGCATATGCAGAAAGCCGGTCACAGACCTATAGCCCTAACGGGCGGCGGCACCGGCATGATAGGCGACCCTACAGACCGCACAGACATGCGCAAGATAATGACGAAAGAAGATGTTGCACATAATGTTTCTTGCTTTAAGAAGCAGCTTTCTAAATTCCTTGATTTTAGTGAGGATAAAGCTTTGATGCTGGACAATGGCGACTGGCTTCTAAAACTCAACTATATAGATTTTTTAAGAGACTACGGAATGCATTTTTCGGTAAATCGTATGCTTACCGCAGAGTCGTATAAGTCAAGGCTCGAAAAAGGTCTTTCTTTCTTAGAGTTCAATTACCAAATAATGCAAGCTTATGACTTTCTTGTACTAAACAAAATGCATGATTGTAAATTGCAATTTGGCGGCAATGACCAATGGTCAAATATTATCGCAGGCGTTGATCTTATACGAAGAATTGAGTCCAGACCTGCCTACGGCCTTACTTTCAACCTCATCGCAAATAGTCAGGGAGTCAAAATGGGCAAAACTGCCTCAGGCGCACTTTGGCTGGACCCTGAAAAAACTTCGCCGTATGAGTTTTTCCAATACTGGCGCAATGTAGATGATGCTGATGTCGGAAAGTTTCTCAGACTCTTGACATTTTTACCTATGGAAGAGATTAAAGAGCTTGAGTCGTTAAAAGACAAAGAAATAAACAGAGCTAAAGAAGTGCTTGCTTATGAGCTTACAAAAATAGTTCACTCAGAAGATGATGCTAAGGCTGCTACGGAAGCGTCTAAAGCTCTATTTTCAGGAGGAGCCATGGGCGGTTCTATACCTGAAACGGAAATCCCTTCCCAGACTGCAGAAGATGGCATCAGCATTATTGAGCTCTTAGAAATATGTGCCCTCATACCCTCAAGAGGCGAAGGCAGGCGACTTATCACAGGCGGCGGCGTGAAAGTTAATGATACCAAAATCGAAAGTCATGAATATGTTGTTTCCCAAGAAGATTTTAAAAATGGGGAATTGCTGATTCAGAAAGGGAAGAAAACTTTTCATAAGGTGAAGTTGGTCTGAGTAGATTTGTGGTTTTTAATTCAGACTTAAAACAAATAGGCTTCGTAAATTATCAAGATTAAGCAAAATATGAAAGCAGGTACTAAATTATGAAAAAGAAAGTAGTTATTATCACTCTAGGTTTAGCGGTTACTGCAGGGTTGCTCTTTGGAGGTCAACTTCTGGTCAATACGACAAGATACAGAAGAATTATTTCAGAAATTGAAATACGAACCCCTAACCTCTCTCAGGTTCCAGATGGTACGTTTAATGGAACGTTTGATGCCATCCTTGTTGCAGCTGATGTCGATGTAACTGTAGAAAGTCATAGAATTGTTGAAATAACCATCAACAATCATCATTACGGTCGAGCCAGTGCCGTAGAAGCAGAGGTTGTGACCCAAAATGTTATTTTTACACAATCACTAGAAGTTGATACCGTATCAGGAGCAACGAATAGTAGCAAGGTAATTTTAAGTGCTATTCAGAGCGCGCTTGAAAGCGCAGTAGTAGAGCAACCATAATGGAAACGGTTTTTGAAGCACAAGACTTTATAATGAATACAGACGTGGAACAAAAAATATTTGGACATTCTCCACGTGCTACTTATGATATCTCCGTAAAAAAGCTTCATAAGCTTGAAGATATGATGAGCTTTTATCGCTATGAAAGTGAAGTAGCCATACTGAATCGCTGTGCGGGAAAAGAGTATGTAGAGCTTAGTGAAGATATGATGTTTATTTTGGAGCAATCACAAGAATACGCTCGGCTTTCTGATAATACCTTTCATATTCTGTTGGCTCCTTTGGTTCAGCTTTGGAGAAATGCAGGCACAAAAAACAAAATTCCCTCCCCTAATGAGATAAATAATGCATTAGAGCTCAGCAATAGCAGAAATCTTGTGCTGGATAAAACTGCCAGCACGGCTTATCTAAAAAAAGAAGGCTCTATGATTGATCTTGGAGCGATTGGAAAGGGCTTTGCCGCTGATATATGCTGTAAGATTTATAAGGAGCATGGAGCATCCTCCGCTTTTGTTAACTTAGGTGGGAATGTAAAAACTCTTGGGAGCCGCCCTGACGGAAAACCGTGGGTAATTGGTCTCCAGCATCCTGATAAGCCTCGAGGCAATTCTTATGGCGCAGTCTTGTTTTGTGACCAATCCGTTGTTACATCTGGAGCATATGAGCGCTACCAAGTTATAGATGGGACAAAATATCACCATATTATCGACGGTAAAACAGGATTCCCTGCAGAATCAGATTTGAAGAGTGTTACAGTGATTTCTCAAAGTTCTGTGCACGCTGATGCGTTGTCAACAGCGGCATTTGTGATGGGGCTTAGGAAAGGTATTGAATTAATCTATGACACAAAATGCATCGGGGCTGTGTTTTTCACAACCTCGAATGAAGTTTATCTAACAACAGGCATGAAGCAGCACTTTAGATTAATGGAGAGATTAAAGTGCTTCGAAGTTTAAAGTAAAAGGAGTCGCGCATCGTTAATGAATAACAGAAATCATAAAAGAGCAATTAGTATTTTCCTAGCAATATTTTTTATTGCATCCTTTGGCATCCTCTTTGGTATGTCCATACCCCTTCATATGGCGGTGGGCGGAGCAGCCATGATATTGTCTACCGCACATGTTTTCATCAATAGAAAGATGCTATCGTCTATAGGCAAGGCGCATAAATCAGGAAAATTAAATGAAAAAACAAAGTGGCAATACAGAGTAGATTTGCTTCTGATCTTAACTTGGACTGTATGTATTATCACGGGCATCCTAATTGGATTTCCAGCCTTCATCTATTCTTTAGCTGGAATAAATGATCTGTTTTTATTTTTTGTTATTCATTTATTTTCAGCTATGCTAAGCCTTATTCTTGTGATTGTACATATTTTTCAGCATGTGAGCCATATCAAGGCATACTTCATGAAAAAAAAATGAGGCGAATGCTAATAAAGTGATATTATATTTGTTAAGGAGAAACTTTTAAGAACCATCATTATAGATAATCACTGTCAATCCACCTAACAAGGAGCTTAAAAATAATGTTTGCCCCGCCTGCTACTTGGGTTTATCCCTACAGGAGCGAAGCGAGGCAATACATTATTTTTTTTTGCGTACAGCTTAGTGCTAAATACTTCATTGTGTGAGAATTAGCGAGTTACTTGCTTTTTCTTATACTTGCCCAATATCAGAAGTGCGCCAAGTGATATGACCAAGCCTGCCGCAGACAAGATTGTACCCATTAGGTTAAAATCATCGCCTGTTTGTGGGTTTCTACGGTTTGTACTTGTATCTGTGTCTGTATCGGTTGTGATCTGAGGCTCATAGCCAAAAACTACCAGGTTTTGGGCTTGTTCATTACGCATTTGAAGCTGTTCATCTGTAATATCTGCCAATGGAAACTGCCCGTCTGCAATACCTATTTCGCCCAGTTGCTCCGGTGCCGGGATTTCACCCGGACTCAACCAGTTACCGCCATTTTCAGGAGTATCCGGCACAACAATCGGTCTATCCGGGCTACTTCCCGGTCTTTCTACATTGTCGTACCTTAGGGCAAACCTATTTATAAGCACATTGCTTGGTGCGTCTGCGCCAACTATAAATGTCATAACAACTTCATTGCCAAGCCCAAAGTTTGAAGGGACATTGCCGAAGAAAATTCCAATGTTTGTATAGTGCAAATTACCCGGTTGCGGTAAGCTAAAGTTAAATGGCCTACTTGCATCAATGCCTGTTGCATGTGTGCGCCATTCATCACTGCCTGCAACAGTGTATCTGATTTCGTACGTTATACCTGCGCCATTGGTAAAGGCCGGAAGTCTGCCTGATAGGAAGTTTAGCCCTCTGCTCGGCATATCTACAATAGTGAAGTTTGTAACCGCACCGCCTGTGTAATTGTGGAAACCTCTTAATGTCCAATTGATAGTTTCACCAACTCTTACAACGGTTCTATCCGGATTTTTGATAAGCTTACTACCGTCACGGTAAACAATACCGGGATAGAATGCACATTTACATATACTTTAGCTGATTTTGCCGTTACAACTGCGGCCTTTCCTGCAATATCTGCGCCCCGAATGCTTGCGCTTGCCGTGCCTACATAACTTGCGGCAAAAGCAGTTTCTTCCATAAATAGTACAGCGGCAATGGAAACACTTACCATAGAAACAGTGCGCTTCTTGTCGGCAACTTCCAGTTTGTTTTTCATAGTGTTTCTTGCGGTGCGTAGAGTTTTACTGACATTGTTTATAGAACAATCATGTAAATTAGCTATTTCTTCCATGTTCATATCTACATAGTAGTACAGGTAAACCATTTCCCGCTGCTTTTGCGGCAGTTGTTTTATTATCCGTAAAATTATGGCCTGGCTTTCTTTGCTTTGCAAGTATTCTTCCGGCAAAAAGTTTATGTCAAGCTCTGTGGGGTCTTCTAACTGCTCGTCTAAATATGAAACGTGTTCCTGTCGGCGGGTGTTTTTCTTACAGTTGTGGTAGCATTTGTTAACGGCTATTTTGCGTAGGTATGGCAGAAGCGTTTCGCCCCTTAGCTCACCTGCTTTCTTGAAAGCGATTGTAAAGGTATCTTGTACAATTTCCTCTGCATCTTCTTTATTGTCGCAAAATTTTGAACATACAAAAGCAACGTACCTTCTGCACTGCTTGTAAATTTCGTCAAAGGCCAACGGGTCGCCACTTTTTAGCCGTTCTATTAAAATGTTAAAATCTTTGTTGTTACCACTCTTGTCAACAGATATTATAATACACCGCCTCATTCAATCTTAGCATAACCGGGCAAGCTAAAACTATGTCATTTCATATTCAGGGAAAAGTATTTCGTTAACAGATAATTGGTCATTAGCATTGTAGGGTACAGTTTTTTTAAAGAAGCACACTTTAGATGCTAACCTTTCTGAATACAAATTTAACGCGCTTGCAACATGGTTTTGTGATAGATTGGTTAAATTTGCAATTTCACTAATCAGCAGCTTTTCAAAGCAATAAAAATAGATAGCAACTTTTTCTTCGTAGTTAAAATCGTTGATAACATCACAGAACACGTATTTTACTTTTGGATGTTCGACAAAAGCCCGTGGTATCTTTGGTATTTTTATTTTGCTTGGCTGCCGCTGTCTTTTTTTATTTTGCGCTTGTAGTTTCAATGGAGCCCTCCTTCCACACTCTGTTACGCAGATAATTTCCCTTACACTTAACCATAGTGTTGAAGTTAGAAAAATTAAACTATTTTTTAAAAAACTATTTAATAAACTTAGAAGAAGTTGTTACCCCAGGCTTTTCATCATATCAAATTTTCGAGGTATAAACAATGTGTGAGAATTGGAATTTAACGAATCAGAAGATAAGATTGATGGTGTCACAATCTAAATGTTAAAAGAAGCCAGAAATAATGGGAAGAGTCTTATTATTTGGAGTACCTTGTATCTCTATCGCTCAAAAAAGATAAGCCAAAATCTTCAAGTCCAATCCTGCTATGAAGCTAAAGGTATGAAATTTATGATGAAACATCTACGCATTATTTTATAAAATACCAATTATAATACTATTAAAACCTGAGATAACAGGCGCTCACTGTACACCCCTACTCCCCGTGGAATAAGTATTCATAGCATATAAATTCATATTTCTCACAAATATTAAAAAAGCTCTTGACTTTTCCTTAATTTATCTGTAAAATATATCATTGTGAGAGCAATAAAAAGTACACACCATGCCCAGATAGCTCAGATGGTAGAGCAGAGGACTGAAAATCCTCGTGTCGGCGGTTCGATTCCGTCTCTGGGCACTTTGTTAACCCAAGTTCTCATGCGGGTGTAGTTCAATGGTAGAACGTCAGCCTTCCAAGCTGAACACGAGGGTTCGATTCCCTTCACCCGCTTAGTAGTAAAACCGCCATTTTCCTTGAAGGATAGGCGGTTTTTTCTTTGTTTAAGTGAATCATTTCTGACTCTTTTTGACTGCTTCCACCGCAACCACGGTGGAAAATCAAGTGGAAATTTTCGCGTTTATAGCCTGCGCCATCAAAGAATATCTTGCCTCTAAGTCGCGGATAACTGCCTGATCGTTTCTCGCGTGCGCCAACTTTCTAGCTTTTTCAAGAAAGTATGCAGCATGTCCCAGCTCTTCATTAGCTATGCCATATTCAGCCATAGCATAATATTTATCTGCATCCCCTAGCTCTTCACACACTAAGTCGGCATATTGAGCGCTTTCCGTGTCCGAAGAATTTTGTTTTGCATCCACGTCCATTTTGTTCTGCCTTTCAGGCTCATGCTTTTTATCCTGCAATTCTATCCCTGCCAGTATCATAGCAAACTGTGCCGCCTCTGTGGCTGTTTTGGGGCTAAATTTTACAACAAGCTCCTCTACAGCTTCATTAAAGTACCCACGAAATACTTCCTTATAATCTTTCTTAGCCACCATTATTATGGCGTTGGAGCAACAGTTGTAGTCCTGCGGCACTTAAAGCCTCTTCTTGCATAAAAAACAGGCGTAGTGCCTGCAAGGCCAAATTGCACAAGGTATTTATGGCATGAATCGCAACTAAGCATTTGCGCAGGGATAGTGCGTCCGCAGTTATCAACTATTTGAGCTGTTGTTCCGCCCCACACAAGAGATACAACTTCCTGCCCGGTTGTGGGGGAAGCTGGCGTTGGCATTGCAAAAGCCAAGCATTGGCTAAAATTTGGCGCAACAGTTGGCACTTGCGCCGTGATAGTAACGGTAGCACCTTCCACAACGGTTGCGGTAGCTGTAGGAATAAGTGGTTGGCAATTAAAATTATTCATTTATTTTTTCATCCTCTCTGTTGTTTTTCGATTCATTGTTGATTACTATGCGCTCGGCACTTCGGGCGCCCATAGCTTGATTTTGAGCTATTTTTGACACCACATACAATATCCCTGCGCTTAGAAATACATTAAGCCATGCCGGAATATCATTATTGCTCCGAGGCCTTGTCAATTGGTGATATGGGCGCATTATGCTCACCGCCTACACTCAGGCCGTTCAGCATATCTACGCCGCGCCCCATCAAATCGCGCACGGCTTTGTCAGTATTCGCCCTGATTTTGGGATTGTTGAAATAAGAGCCTATAAAGGTACCTGCAATAAGCGGAAAAAGAACACTCATAAATTCCACCTCCTACAAAGAATAAGGCACCGCCATGAAGACGATGCCCTTTCATGCCGTTTAACGTTGACGGTCAACGAATATTATTTGATTACCAGTCGCAACGACCTCTGCCCGGCTCGACAAGGTGCATGTCAGGCATTACAGTAGCCGCATAAGACGGCGGGCGCTTAACCATGCTGCACTTAATTTCGCCGATTTCATGCATCATTTTACCAAACAAAGCAGTTGTAAAGCCTTCGTTTTCAAGCTTTGTGATTAATGCATTTTTTTCTGTCAGCTTATCACGTAAATCTTGGATAAGATTATTAGTAATAAGGTGACGTGTCTCTTCGCCCTCTTTGCGAACGATGTCACGAGTGCGGGAGAATTGACCTTGCATGTGAGCTTCTAGCTCCCAATTAGATTCATCTGGATAATGCGGGCGTGCGCTTTCATGCCCTTTGTGACCATCTTTAAAAATTAACCAAAAAACAACGAGTGCGCCAATAAGCCAACCACCGCCACCGCCAAAACCACCAAAGCCACCGTAGCCGTGTCCGCCTACTATGTCGTTTGTTTCATTGTATGAAGCCATTTTTTTACCTCCGTATACTAAATTTAATATATATTAATTAGTGGCCACTAAGTTAATATCAGATTTTCTTATACTTGGTACGGTCAAAATTATCACTGCCTTTATGCTCTTCTTTGCGCTCATCACAATTAGGAGCCGCAGGCGTACCCATGCTTGATGTCAAATTGCGGTAAGCGCTATCAAGAGCTGCTCTGCCCACTCCGGGGATTCTATCGGCATAATGTCCGAATTTGTTGTACATTTCATCAACAAAGTCACGACCAATGCCTAGTTGCTGCATAACCCCTCGCCCACCATCTTTAGAATTTTTGATATCGGGCAAATATTTACGCCCTTGCTCAAGTGCTGACTTGATTTCTGCTTCACTTTTCCCGGTAATACGAGCTATGTTTGAGGTCTTAGATTGCGCAAGACCCATTAAAAAATCTAACATCACTTTACCCCCTGCTCATTTTTTGGCTTAGCTAACTTTTTTTCTTCAACTGTTTCACTTTTCGCAACACTTGAAGGCTTTTTTATTTCAGCAATTTCAGCTTTTAAGCTGCTCACCGCGTCTAGTAATGCTTGATTGACTATGGCTTGCTGTTCTGACTGCTCTCGTGCAATTCGTAGCTGCTCTTCAGCAGCCTCCTTCGCCACTTGTTCGGGGCTTTTTTCGGGAACTATCGCACCCAGCTCTACGAGCTTGCTGTAATAATTCTCAATTACGTCTTGCATATCTCCGATTTGTGATAACAACTCTTTTTCTCGTTGTAAATCAACGCCTATTGCTTGCCCTTTTCGTCCGCTGTTGTAGGCATAGATTGTTCCGTCAAGGTCTGTTATTCCAACCCATGGTTGCGCATGATCGTGCTGATTTCTGTAATCCATAAAAATCTCCCCAATCTTATTTTGAAAGCCGCCCTAACCACGAGCTATGGGGAAGATAGCTCGTGGATAAGGCAAGGGCTTCTGTGTTTATTTTGAGGCATTTCCAGAAATAAAAAAAGGTGGCAAAGTCGCAATTAGCGATTTTACCACCTCACAAAACAAACACTTATTCAATTAGCCCTTCAAGCTCTCTTGTCCTTTTCCTCTTATACTCCTTCACAGTTGCGGGTGCGATGCCATGCTCCGACGCAATCTCCTTTTGAGTCTTTCCGCTACGATGAACTGCTATCAAAAAATCTGCATACTCATCAGTCTTGCCGCGCTCTATGCATCTTGCGCGTATCTCATCGGCAGTAGCAGTCTCACACCTAAACGGCGGCTTATCTTTAAATTGTTTTAATTCGCGCTGCGCCTCGCTGTAACTATATTGGATATCTCCCGCCGCCGCCCATGCCCAAGTCGCCGCTATAGCCAAGATAATTTGCATCATTGGTTGGTTCTGCATATAGGGGCTCGCCACGGATAATCCGGCACAAATAAGCCCGATGATAATGAAGATTCCATAGCTTGCTATTGCGCACTGTGCTTTACCGATATGCAAATGACTTTCGGTCTTTTTATCATAAGCCCATTTACATGCAAAAAACACAACCATAGCCATGATTGACGGTATAAATATCCTTAGAACAACCAAAATCAAAAGCAGAGGAGCAAGCAAAAGTATTTCCCCAGTCAATTGCTCAGCTTGCTTGAGCGTCATCTCAACAACCGCGAAAATGGCCTTAGTGCGGCTTTGCCGATTTTTTGTGCTAAGCTATCAAACGGGCCAATAAATAACCAACATCCAGAAGGCATAATAATCACTCCTTTCATCAAAAACAATCCAAAAAGAAAAAGTCTGTAATCTATTGTTAATAAAATTTGCCAAGAAGGGCTAAACTTGGCTAACATAGGATATCCACGCCCAAGCATCATAAGACCTTGATATATTGATATGGCCACCACATACAAAACGGAATACCCAATGCTTCGCTCTTTATCCTTATTTAGAATAAACGGTACGCCGATAAGTATAAAAAACTCTATACTCATTATGACTATCGGTGCCAACGGTAAAACAAGATAGGGAACTATCCGCAACGGAACAATAATAAATATTGCACTCTTCCAAGTTGCACGAGAAAGCGTTTTTATTTTAATCACGCCATCAAACATCCAAAATGCAGACATTAAAACATGACCTGCCCACAAAGGCATCGAAGTCTCAACGTACTCCTGTTTAAACCAAATCAGCCCCAGCATGCGTACAAACGCAAAGAAAACTATAGCTGATACATAGCAAATAACTAATAAAATTGCAGCTGTTTCTCGATGCGTTCTGGCTCTCATCGACTCAATCCTCTCGCGGCCTGTTAACTCCATGATCATCTCGAAGGTGATCGTCTATTCGCTTATGGAGGCGGGCTATTGAGTCTTTGTGTCCTGTAGCCGACTCTTTAACCGAACCTTTTAACTCGCCTATGTCTCGCTCCATTGTAACTAGGGTTTGTTCGAGCCTTCCCCAACGCTCACCATATTTTTTCGCATCAGAGTTCTTGCCTCCAAAAAAAGCGGCTACACCGATTGCGCAACATACAATCCCCAGCAATAAAGTTATCTCAATTGTCATTATATCACCCGCCATGCCCCGAAATTTTAACCATACAACCCCGCCCTATCATTTATAACCAAGAGCCTGAGCATATCTTGCGACAAATTCAAGTTGCCCTGTTCATCGCCCTTCAAAAGTCCTAACTCTACAAGCTGCTTTATTGTAGCCCGCGCCCATTCCGGCATATCTGTTATTGTATTAAACCTCATTTCAAGCACCTCCAAATTACATGAGTCGTATTCACCATATCTATCACATGAAACATGAACACCGCTCTCCCACTCCATTCGTGCATCCATAGGTACCACTCGCCCATTCTGTAAATCCCGCAGAGTCAGACCGTGGGTGTATTCAAAGTGCGGCCTGTCAACAAAATTAATCCAATTGCCACCCCATACACCGCCCATCTCTTGCCAAATGCGCCCTGCAGCCTCGAAGAACCGAGGATTATTCCACTCCTGCCCCCTGATGTTTTGGAAAATGTCAAAAGCCAGACGATAATTATGTATCGACTGGCCGCCTCTTGCGTTTGTCACGATATTACCGGGTCGAGTGCGCCCCTGCGCAAACAGCCAGTCCTGATGCACATTATCACGGTATGTACTTGATACCCCCACATGTGGAAAGCCAGCAACTGCCATGCGTCTCATAAGCTCACGCACACCACGCTCTAAGGCTGGGTGCAAGTCTGATAAAAGTCTACTATTGATTCCTACGCTCACAGTACGCCTCCTATCTTAAAACATAAAAATGATGATTGCCATAAGTAAATATTCTGTTCAAAGCCCTCTCGTGCCAACTACCTTCTGCCCCGGATACTGTTCTAAAGAAAGTGGCCCCTTGGGAGTAGTCTGCTCCATCTAGGGCCATCTGTACAGCGTCCTTGACATATTGGCAGGGCGTAGCTCTTGCAAGTCTACCATTCCATACCGGACTAAACTGCCTCGGCTGAAAAACTATTTCGTGAATTGTGTCTGGGAAGTTTGGACAGTCGAGCCTATTAAAAATGACATTTATGACTCGAATAATGCCATATTTCCCTTCCCCCTCAGCTTCTGCCCAACCTATGTCATATAATAGGTGGCGTTCTGCGTCTGTCACGTCTCGCCTGATTTTGGCAGTATAATCGTCACTTTGAGACTCGGCATGTACAGTATAGTAAAATCCACCTGATATGTATATCGTCAGAGCCACAAAAGCAGCTATGAATTTTCTCACCATTTTTTCACCTTATTTTTTAAAAAGTCTGCTAGATAGTTAGAGCCTCTTGACATAAGAACACCAGTCATAACAACCCCAATGTGCGGTATATGCGTCTGTAGTCCTAAAATCGGAATAATGTCAAGCCCAAAACTGAAAGCGGTTATAATGCCAATTATTAGCGATATCGGGCACTTTAGATGCGAAAGAAAGAGATATCTACCAAATATTAAGCCGATATACTCCACTAAAGTCTCGGTGAGGATCGCCCCAATTAAAATTTGCTTTAACATTTCCAATACAATTTGCTCCTTTCAAAAAATACCCCCTAGCAGTTAAGCTAGGGGGTATGGGTGGCCTAAGCCAAAGGATTAGTGTCAGCGGCTTCTCTTGCGGCAATAATAAGATTAGCAAGTACGGTAGGCCAGCTATTAGACACTTCATCACCTACAATAATATCCTTGAACATAGCACCGTTTACGATAATGTCTGAGTTTTGATCTGTGCTAATGTTAGGATATTTCTCAGGACAAACAAAAACCATTCTTGGCTTAAAGCCTAAAAGGGTTCTTGACGTTACTTGATCCCAAGGCCTGTTTTCTCTTATGATTCTGAACATGTTACCGCTGTCTAAATACGCCCATAACATATCACCTTCTGTAGTTCTCATGTCGTGCTCTTGTGATTGATTAATCATTTTATTACCCCCTGAATTTTTTTATCAAAAAAGCCGCTACCAGCGGCCTAATTGTTAGTTATATTGTGTTTATTGAGCCTAACTTAAAGATTAGGATCACCCTCGTTTACTTGATGCCTTGCAATCCGGTTAATTGTATTGCCTAGCCCAGATACGGATAGTGCCGTTGATGTAGCAAAATCGTCCCTGAAATTGCCAAGCTCAGCGTTTATATACCGCCCTTTGAGTGCATCGTATCTTATTTTTATACATTTTGCCTTTAAATCAATGCCTAACTCTGGATGAATTACCGTTATCGTATCGCCTAAGTAAACAGTTTCCAGAGCTGCAAACTGTTCGTACTCTATTGTGTCGCGCAGCATTACAAAATCGACCTTAACATTAACAGTCGGCAGGTCGTTCCCAGCAGCGAAAAACTCGTCTGCCCTTTTCTTAAGCTCTTCTTGTGCTTCATTAAGCAATCTATTTGTGCCTAGTTCGTCAAACCACCAAAAAGGACCTTGTTCGTCTCTAAGCTGGAACCATTGAGCATCAACTATAATGTCACTAAACGGCAGAGCCTTAACAAATGGCCTAAAATAATCGTTAATGCGCTGACTATTAACAAAGACTCCCGGTAGATAGATGTTTCTGCTCTCGTCTTCCCTGCGCCTATCCCTGTATATCCCATAAGGCTTGATACGAGTGATTATATCCCGTGAATAAAACTGGATATCAAGCCCGGATAAATTCTTTCGATATCTTACAGTAAAGCCCCTGTCACTGCCGATATTAGGCCGCAAGGTGATATTGAACTTGTCTCGCAATAACTCACCTTCTACAAGGGTAACAAGTCCGTCACTGCCTAGCAATGCTTCAACAGGGTTAACATTGATTGCCTCAATCTCAAACACACCATTTATACCGATACTGCTTGTTGTAAAGCTTAATTTCGGGATTGCTGTTGACACAAACTGGCTTATTGCCTCCCCGGCTGTTAGGTTGCCTGAAACGTCATCCATTAACGTTCTCCGCAAGTCATAGAAGATATGCTCCGCACTTATCCTAATTTGGTTGTTAATAGCGTCCTTCACATCATATATCCTGAAGAACTGTTCCCCTCGTGGTGTAGGGGCGCGTAATATATAGTCATTAGCTATATACTCTAGCTTGTTTTGGTTCGCCCCGTCCACTGATATAGTAACCGAGAGTTCGTACATTCCGTTAAGTTCTTCTATTACTATAGCTTCTCTAGCTATGATTACCCCATGCCCGTTATGACTGAAGTTAGTCTCTGTAGGCGAATATATGGTTATCATTTTAATCTCCATAAGGCCGGAGCTCTAGGCGGCTCCCAGCCCGGTTGTGTGGTATGCCCTATGATGCAGACATAGACTTCACCTTCATAGCTTCGTTCATCATCTGCCGCTACTGTCTCCCATTCAATCCACGGTAGAGTATCGCCGGGCTTAGTAGGTAACCTATGCACTGTCCATAGTGCAGGGGTTATATCTGGCATCCAGTCGGCTTGCGTTGCATGAGCCTGTCGGCATATATACTCTTTATCGTTAAACATTCTTATTGAACCTATGATTACAAATTCACCCGACCTCCAAGGCATTTCTGGTTTGCCGGGGTCTGGGTTAGGCTCAGCCTGTATACCCGCCGATTGCACGATTGCCGCCTGTGCAGCCGCTTCTTGTTCTATTGTTAGTTCAATCCCGAAATCTCTAGCCGATATTAAGTCTCTAGCTTGGTCAATGGGTATAGAGTTTCCAATTGCTATATTAGGAGGCAACGGCTCTAACCATTCGCCGTTTACATATCTCCAGTCTATATCTATATGTGATTGAGTTTCTGGGCATAGCTGAATCATGTTTGGAAAATCAACCTCTCCAGAGGCCTCAAGAGTACTAACAACTACGCCATCTTTTATTTGAGCATATCGATCCATGCGCGCACTCCCCCTTAGTTATATGTAATGGCTTGCCAAGAAAACGATTGACTTGCACCGCCTGAGATAGCTACTTGTGCAACAAATGACGAAGCTGCGACACTTACCAACTGGACACCGCTTGCTGCAACACCCTGTCCGGGTGGCTGACTTCGAGTTGCTTGCAGAATAATCCAAGTCCTAGCCGCGCCTATATTAGCTATTGGCACCGTGATATTTGCAGTAACATCGCTGCCTAATCCCGTTAAGCCTGCAACTGTTCCGCGCTGTATGGTTACATTGAGTCTAGCACCTACACCTGTGCGGAGTAGGTTCAATAGTGTAACAAGTTGTGCATTTGCTCCGCCGGCTTCCGTTGTGTCACCTATTCGCCTCAAAACCTCGCGTACATCTGACACAACCTCTGCGGCTGAATTCTCTTGGATAAACCAAATCAACGAATTGATTGCGCCTGCAAAACTGACAGGAGGAGGCCCCGGTACTTGGTGTTGGTCGTCAAGGCTTCCGAACATCTCACGTAATTGTCGTATAGTCTCTCGCAAATCCCAGACATCTTGAAAAAGAAGCACTACCGCTCCAAATTCATTAGATGATTCAATGGCAGCTTCGTCCCTGACTGTTACTTGTGCGCGTATCTCGAATATCCTAGAGGTCAAAACCCTAGTTTCGCCCTCAGAGTGGACAGAGATATCGGCGGTAATGATTTCATCCCTCCCGCCCTGACCTAGCGGCGCACGTCCAGCTAGCAACTGATCGGTTAGCGTAACCCTTATCACGCCGTTTGACGCGTTTACTATCTCGCATTCGTTAAACACGCTTGTTGAATCCCATTTAAGCGCGTTTATACGAACAGCAGTGCCGTTTAACTGTACTGGTGTACCGTTGCCATTAATAAGTGTAATCTCTAAAATACGGCTATTTACATCAAATTGCTTGCTACTTATAATATTCGGCATATCGTGGTCGACGTTTAATGTAAACCTTGAAACTGATTCTGCCATTAGCACCACCTCCAATTAGGAATTACTTCCACACGCTGAACATTTCCAGTCCAGCCAATGGTATTCATTTCACCGAACCCTCGCAAAATTGGGAAAGCGCCTGTCATGCGATTATTTAAGTTTGTGTTACCGCTATAAGCGTCCATAATTTCAGAGTTCAAAGTTATGCTATTTGGAACCCCGATAAGCTGTACGGAATTGCCGTTTACATTAAATGTTACGTTGCCAGTTGCGAATACGGTTATAATGGGCTCGGCTGTATGGCTTCCGTTGCCGAAAAAACTAAACGGCTCTGTAATGCTCAAAAAATCGCTCTCAGGGTTGTTTGAGTACTTAAAAGGCTGTACTTCAAATTGTGCCAAGAACGAGCGGAAACCGTTCCTAAATGTCCATTCTAGCGATAGAGGCGAACGGACTAAGGCACGGTATCTAAAATCCCTTTCTGTGCTAAAAACAACTTCCCCGCCGCCCCTAAGCCAAGCTGATAATTCAGATAAGTATTTATGGGTAAATAACGTGCATTCGGCTGACTTTATCCGGCTTGGATAACTTGGTGTAGACTCATGCAATGAACCGTCCTTTCCCGGTACGCTGAAAGACTCGCGCTGTTCATAAGCAAAGTCAATAGGCGGCGGTGAGGATACAATTGCATCAAAGTCGTGCAGTGATCGTCCGTTAAACCAAAAGTTATGTGCAGTTTTCAAGCCGGGGAACGCCTCTAAGTAGGCTCTGCGGGAATATATCTTCTCAAAGTGCGCTTGGTTCATCTATTTGCCCAGCCCCCTTAGCCTTTGATTGGCGTAAAATGCTACCTGTTCTGAAAACGTTTGTGCTTCGCTTGCATCGTTACCGTTAAAATTCTCAATGGTTACATGCAGATTACTGGAATAGGAGGACGCACCACTCGCAGCAAGGCTTGGAACTAAGCTACTTGCACTAAAGCCTTGTGATGACGGTGTAAGGCTGCTCAACATTCCGCTTGCCTGCGATATTGCGTTGCTTACAACCTCGCTTAAGGAATCTGCTAAAGCACCCCTCTCTCCCAGCATACCATCAATCATTTTTTGTATGATGTTCTTGCCTAGCTCCGGCGATTCAGTGTTTACCAGCTCGTTAAGCTCGTCATAAAGCTCTTGTATCTCTGCGTCAACCTCTTCGCGCATGCTTTGAAGCTCTCTAACAGCCATTTCAGCGGCAAGTGCTTGACCATCAGCCCAAATGCCAGCTATTTCCTGTAGTTCGCGTTCCGTCATTCCTGCCATAATGGATATTTGCTCTTGCGTTTTACTTGCAAGCATCGTATCATCAATACCGCGAGCGGCTAACGATACTATGTTCTCGGAAAGGTTGCGCGCCTCTTCAAATTGCTGCCTTGCGTTTTCAATAAACAGTTGGGCTTGTGACTTAGAAGCGGCTATCTCAGCCTCTCTAAGTGCTTCACGCGCCGCCGATTGCTCTTGCAGTAAACGCGTTTCTTCGCGTGCTAGACGCTCATAATCCTCGCTTGTGCTTTCTCTAACAGTTTGCAAGCGTGTCTCGATATCTATTAAGCGCTGACGAGCTGATACAGCTGTAGCTGCCCTTTGCTCCTCGGTTGTATTTAGGTCTTGGAATAGCCTAAAGCTGTTGAAAAAAGACTGCGTTGTGCGTTCTAGTTGCTGCTGATATCTGTATTCGGCGGCAGCTTTCCTGTCCCAAATGCGCTCCTCTTCTTGCATAAGGCGGTTCCGTGCGTTAAAGAGGTTTCTGTCTGCCTCTTCGCGCTCTCTAGTACCTTCTAAATATCGCGCCTGAACCCTTTCCCATGCTTCAACCTCTTCTTGCAAGGATAATTCACCGAAAAACTTGCGGGTTTCTATCCATTTACGAGAATGCTCAAAGCCCTCTCGCTCTAGCCTGTTACGGAGCGTAAAGAGGTTCCTATCGGCTTCCATGCGCTCTTCTGTGCCTTCTAAGTGCCGGGCTTGAACGCGCTCCCAAGCGTCAATTTCATCTTGTGTGGACAGTTTATTAAAGAATCTCTTTTTCTCAATCCATCGTTTAGAGTGTTCAAACTCTTTCCGCTCGATTTCGGCACGCTTTTCAGCCTCTGTTTGTGCGTTATCAGTTCTAGCGCTGCCGCTACCGCCTGCCGCACGGGTTATATTACTCAATGCCCTTGGCACTGTATCGGCGAGGGCTTCAACCTCTTTCGTGTATGTATCAATCCATGAGGTAGCCTTGGCCATGATTTGGGAGGCCATATCTGCGGCAGCCCTTACTGCAACTGCTGTTTCTGCCCTAATGCCTCTTGCTACAGCTCTGGGCAGTTCTGCCCCAGCAGACTCACCTTGTATTCCAAAAAAGCTTTTAATACTATCAACAGCTCGCCCGGCTAATTCTTTACCGCTCTCAATAATCTTCGGTATGGCGTTCAATATGCCGTCTCGCGCACTTAAAGCCAAGTCATACCCGGCTTTCTCCATTGCACCCGCAAAGCTCATAAAGCCACGTATAAGGGCTTCAAATATTTGCGGTATAGCCTTAACTAACGCGATTATAATTGCTGGTAAGTTCTCTATCAGTGCGACAAACAGCTCGACACCAGCATCTATAAGCATGTCTATATTATCAATTAAAGCATCTACTATCGCCGTGATAAGATCAGGTATAATCTTAAGTAGCTCCGGCAGGGCTTGCATCATCCCAACTTGCAAGCCTATCATGAGCTGTAAAGCTGCATCCATAATCAGCCCGATATTATCTATTAAGGCATGAATTATCGCGTTTATGGCATCAATCGCCACGGGCACAAGCTTTGGCAATGCCTGCACGATGCCCTCAACGATCGCGACTACAATCTGTACCCCTGCCTCTATAACCATAGGCAGTATATCTGTAATGGCCTGAACAACGCCCGGCAGTGCGGACATTAACGCTTCAACTAGCCTTGGCGCGGCTGAGACAATGCCCTCGACTAGCTTTGTGATTATTAGTGCACCTTTTTCTACAAGTCTGGGTATCTTTTCGGCTATAGAGTCGACTATATTGTCAAGTGCCTCTCCTAGCCGCTCCTCTGCGCCCTCAACACCTAGCATGAGGTCAGTAAAGGCTTCTAGCCCATCAGCAAGTGCGGGTACGAGGTCTGCGCCGATGTTCATTTTGAAGCCTCTAAGCATTGACCTTACATCAGTAAGCGCGTCACTAAACCGCGCCCCAGCGTCTACTGCTTCATCGCCAAGCACAATGCCTAAGTCGTGGGCGCGCTGTCTTAGCCCATCCACTTCCTCAGACGTGCTGTTAAGTAACGGCATTAAATCAAGCCCGGCTCTTCTTCCAAAAATATCTAACGCTAACGCTGATTTTTCTGCGCTCGGCTCCAACTCCTGAAAGCTTCTAACTATTTGGTCAAAAGCTTCCTCAGGCGATTGTTGAGCGATTTGCTCAAAGTCTAAGCCCAACTCCTTAATTGCCTTGCCTACCTTGCCGCCGCCCTCTTCCACGTTCGCCATTGCAGTTTGAATATTTCTCATGCCGTAGGTCATGTTGTATAGCGATGCATTGTTTTGTTCAAGAATATATTGCCATTCTTGCATACCTTGGCGGGATAGTCCCATACTTTGGGATACTTTGTCCACTTCATTTCCAGCGTTAGCAGAGGACACGGCTAGGCCTGCAATAGCCCCTGATACCGCTTTAGCCCCTGCCGTTATACCGGCCACGGCCTTGCCGACCCCGGCGGCAACCTTGCCGAATGAAGCCCCGAACCCCTCGGCTTTTCCTTTAGCTTCGCCAATTCCTCTATTAAATTCATCGGCATTAAGCCCAATCGTAGCGAAAAGTTCGAACAACTGCATGGTTCGGCCTCCATTCGTTAGTTGTTATTAATAAGTGCCATTAAGATATCGTCGCCGCTCATTTCCTCGCGTTGGGCTGTTTGCGCCCTAACATCACAATAAAGCGGTTGGTACATCGGCAGGCTTGCTGGGTCTTTCCGGGTTGGCTGAGCTATCATATACAACATCGTAGAGTTGTAATTATCCCTGTTTTCTTGCTCCTGTTCGCGCTTATACTGCGCGATAAAGTATATGACCAACGCTTTAGCAGGGAGCCGTCCAGCACTTGCTAGGTATCGGACGGCTCGTTCTGCACGAATGACCCTAATTGCGGAAAAAAATCAAGCAAAGCCTCATCATTAAGGCTATCTTTAATTTGTGCCATGATTTCTTTAATGCTTTTTTTGCCCAGCTCTTCCTCTGTACACTGGAAAAAAGCCGCTAATATGCGACTGAATGCTTGCTTGTGATCGCCTGTTAGGAGCTGCGCAACGCCAAGCATTACCTTCGCTGTCCTTCTGCCGTAATCTATCCTTGGCTCATTCTTAACAGGCTTTATATTTGCTGAAATACTCAAAATTTTATCATCATCGAGTATGGGTTCAATCTCCACTGCAATTGCTGCAAGGATGTTAACCATATGGTCGTATGACATGTCCGTTAATTTCAAAACGCTTCCCCCTTTGTCTTGGCTTAACCCTTAACTTGCATAGACTCTATCGGTCTGCCATCCCTATAGACATACCATATCTCGCAAGGCGCATAGTCGATATCGTCAAAATCTTCTATGTGACCTACACTTTGGAACGGGAGCCCGCCCGCGCCCGTAGACGGTGCGGCAATCGCGCCTGTTGTCTGGCCTAACGCATTAAAAAGGGATACCATTATGTACCCGAATGAAGTAGTCGCTATCCAAGTGTGATTTTTGTTGTAATCTTCCGGCGTTATTGCCGCATTGATTCTTTGGGCTATGATATCACGTCCGCTCTCAGCAAACTCGGAAGTAGGGAACGCTGCCGCAAGCACTTTAGGGCTAAATTCTTTCAAGTTTGTAGACATTTGACACATCCAATCAGTGATAAAGCTGTCACCCTTGAAACGTCCTGTTGCGCCGTCTATGTTGTGCCTATCATAAGTTGGCGTTATCTCAACATTTATACCGCCCTCGGTTCCGCCAAAACTTTGACCATTTCTTATAGCGTCCAACATAGCATTATGAAAAACCTCGAACGTGTCTATTTCGTGATAGTCAAAGTCTTTGATTATAACACCTGGACCCAGTTGCAAACTTCTAAACGTCTCACTAGTAACACCTGCTAATACTCTACCTGACATTGTTTGCACCTCCGTGCTCTCTTTCTTGCTTGTCAGCTTTCAAGCCGTCAAGTTCTTCTTTAAGGTTAACCTCTTCCTTAGGTAGTTCATGAATCTTTTTTGCCTTCGCCTTGCTCCAGACAGGGCTTAATTTGTTTATTTTCTTCTTTGCTTTCTTTAACATTCTCTTCACCTCAATATAGATATCCTTCTACGGCATAGCGAATAATGCCCCTAGATATAAACTGGTCTGGGTCGTCTAAATAATCAATAAAAGGAGTTGAGCGGCGCAACACAAGCATTCCCCTGTTACCCACATCAAGCATAAGGCCGGATTCTGGCACCCGCTCGGTAGCCTGATCTAGCACATCATCCACAAGCCCCATAAATCCGGGGTTATTTGCGTTCCTGTCGTAGATGTTAGCGGTCAATATAACAAAGTCCGACATTGCCGGCAGTGCTATCTCGTAAGTGATATAGGGGTATACTGGTTCTGGCAGCGGTCGCCCTTGTGCATCCCTAAAAAACACATAACCGTTCTGAAATGCCGGGATGGGGGTTGGGGCGGGGAGTAGCGCACTCCGATTGTAGAAGCCTCCCCAAAATCCAGCAAGAACCTCTCTGACGTTTCTCATATCGCATCAACTACCTTGCAAGCATCAAGCATTTTAGGTAACATAACCGCCAACCAATCAACTAGGAGCTCATCATTATACTTGTGCGAAATGCCGGCCTCATAGATAAACGCATGGATAATCTCATGTCGCTTAACAAGATTAAGATAGTCCTGTTGGTTTTTGGGTTTCCTAAGCTCAGGTTCATGCGTTTCATAGGTATCTTTTACTATCCTTATTTTTTTATCTTGGTAAGAGCATTCGCCATCTAGTGTGTTCGGCATATCAAGCTCTGCCCTTGTCTCGTACCTATAATTGTACTCCGTGCCTAAAATGTTTATTTTCATGCCCTTACCACCTTTTCCGCGCTTGCCTGCGCCATTGGCTCCTCTGCAACATCAGGCGACTCGGCAAAGTCACTCGTTATGCGATACATAGCCCCGTCTCGCTCCCGGCGAACTACATCAGTATTCTCCAGTCCGCAATTCGGTCTTGAAACGATAGTATAAACGCTTTTTATGCCCTGCGCCTCGGCAATTCGCGCCTCCATAGATTGGTTCAAAATAAATCCAACATTTATCTTGGCACCATCGCCCCAGCCCCAAATAATGCCGCCAAATCCATCTGGTTTACTTATCCAGTCCTGAACGAACACAGGCTCAAAATAATCTTCTAAGGCCATACGCTACCCCCTTATTCGTAAAACCGGTCTGTTGGTAACTGCACTGGCTAAGGCTTTAATCCCTACGTTTGTTTTACTTGTCGTGCCTTGAAATAAAATATTATTTGCATCAAGCGGAGTTGATTTTTGTGCAGCCAACGCTAAGCGTATCCAGTGGGATGTAGCGGTAGCAACATTCCCAGCATTGTTCATGCCAGTAGCGCTAACACCATTAACCGAATTAGTTGCTGCATGTGAAACTGTGCGAGTCCAATAAGCTCTTGGATTATTAAAGCCATCACGAGCAACTCGACTCGCATCAGTTGGGAAGAGTCCAAAATTAACACCTAATGGAACTGCGTCCCACGCAGAAGTTACTCCAAGTTCAGTCTGAGAAGGTAAAAACGCACTACATAATAGACCATTTGCACCGACCCCTACTTCGTGACCAACGTTCCCGATACGATAAGGGATTCGACCTTGGATCAAATAGCCATTTCTGAACCATTCCGGCAACATTGAAAGAAAGCCAGACGAAGCGTCATTGAACCATAGGTGCCTTTCGCTATTAGCATAGTCAGCGCCAGCAGTTGCATCGCCCCAGCGCATAGGCTCAAATACGCCTAATTGCAATAAAAAAACAGCATCATCATATCCGTCATAATCGGATGAAGGATTTCCATCGTTATGCCAAACTAAAAATGTCCTAAATTGTCCATGCATATAGATATGAACTATATCACCGGGGGACTTGTCGCCTAGCGTACCTGCAACAAGGCCTCCTTGACTCATGTTTTCTTTTAAATAATCAATTTCGGCTCGCATAAAGTCAATCGCGCTTATAAATGAGTCATTAAGCTGGATTGATATTTTCCGGTTTACCCTATCAACGATTATAGATGCATGTTCACCAACTAGCCCTGTAAGTTCTAAACCTCCTAACGCCTCTTCGAGTCCGATAACGCTTTTGATATCGTTAACGGGGTAAATAACCTTGTTTCTTTGCTGTGTTAAAACGCGTACTTCCTCGGTACCAGCCATCATGCACCTCCTTATTCTGCGCTATCTACGATTTGCAAAAACAAGTCTTGGTCACGCAAATCAGCTGGGACATCTTCGCCCAATATGACACGTGACAGCCCAGCAATGACCGACGGGTCGCCAAGGTTCTGTACCGCACCTTCTAGCGTTGCTATGCGCCCATTATGGTTTTGTGTTAGTGTTTCCACCGACGGCAGCCGGTTCATTAAATCATTTACTGCCGGCCCTATTGCATTTAATGCCCATTCTAAAGCATCAAAGTCCGCTTTGGTTGCCTTGTTTTCAAGGTCAGTAACTATTTGCGCAACTATATCTCCTTTATCCTCCAAAGCCTTGCGTAGCTCTCCCAGCGTTTCTAAGATGCCCGGGTTGACATTTAGTATATTGTCTATTCTTGAGTCAACATACTCCGTAATATTGGCTTGTGTAAGGGCTGTCGCTAAAAACACAGACAATGGTCGCCCATTATCCATAATAACGTTGTGGACATCTGTACGCGCCATTAAATCAGTTAAAAGTCCATCTATGCGTTTCCTGAGAACAATGCTTTTTGCTGTCGTCATATTAAATCATTCCTTTGTTATAAAATCTCTATAATCAGGCCAGTGTCTATGTCCTCAAGTCGCTCCTCTAACGCCGTTACGTCTCGTCGCAAGCCCTGTATATCAACAAATAGGCCGGATAGGTCAACGCCCCCTCCGTCCCCCCAAAGCCCTAATAGCGCCCTCAACTGCTCTTCAAGGTCGGCAAGAGTGAGTTGCACACCCTGTATGTCTGACTTGTTTGTTGAGACGCCTGATTTTAAGTTGCCGATATCCTGTTTCATGGCTTCTATCTGCGCTTTTATGCCTCTTAAGTTCGGGTTCTCTGAGCCCGAACCACCGCCCCCTGTGTTATTGTTAATCACAAGGGGAGAGTTGAGGTTTATCTTTGAAAACATCTTCCTGTATGGGTTAAGACGATTCCTGAAAGCCTCTTTCCAGTCAATTGCCGCCCCGTTTGAACCAGTTGCGCGTGTATAGCTGTAAGCACCGAACTTTTCACTTGCCTTGCCTGTTGGCTTGTTTTTCTCGTTAAATGTTCTGATTTCATTAGCCAAGGCTATAAATCCCTGGTCAACTCTAAGGCCTAAAGCTTGGCCTGTAAATGCCTCGTTGCCCTGGGTGGGTATTTGTTCATCGGAGCCGTTAGAGAGCGAGTACAGGCTGCTTTCGGCGCCCCTTATGAGATACATACCATCATTAAGGATAGACCCACCCAAATAAATCCATTGCCCAATGATATACTTACCTTTCAAGGCGATCTTTCCGTCCTCGACCTCAAAATCGCCTTGCTCAGAGCTTATAATAGCATCATCTATGTTTCTGCAGTGCTTAAACATATCTAGGAGCTGTTGATTTAACTTAATCGCTCACACCTCCAAATAAAAACAAGGCCTTTAAGCTAAGCCTCATAATGCTCTTTTATTTTGTTTAGGATTCCGGTTGGGCTAGTTGCTTGGCCTATGTCAATGCTGTTTTTCTTGGCATATTCAATGAGTTCCTCTACTGGTTTTGTGCTTAACTCAACGAACAATTCCGCAAGTTGATTTTCGCGGTATCCATCGTCATTGGCTTCTTCAAAATCATCCGGCAAATTGCAGAAAGAATTAGTCTTTGTGTTAAATCCTACTATTTGCCCATTTATTTCTCTTTTTTCAATAGCCATGTTCCCCTACCCCCTCGTAACAATTTTTGCTATAGGAATGGCTTTTGTGTCGATTGTTTCGGTTCTGCTGCTATTCTGCACAACTTCCCAGTTTATGCCCATTTCAAGCTCAGAGAGAGCCGGGGACTTCGAGGCCATAGCCGCCATGGTGAAGCTAATGCCAAATGGAGAAAACAGTTTCCGTTGACGGGTCAGTAATTGGTCAAGGCCGCCCTTTTCTTTCGGATCGCGCCATACTTCATTTGACACTTTAACGCCTGCATCAGCGTAGTTTATCGCACCGTTACCAAGTAAGTATGATGTGTAATTGCCGCCACTAGCAGGCACGGAATCATCAATCAGCACTGTGCGACCGTTAAGAGTGCCCAAGTTTAAATCTCTTTGTATGCCGTTTGAATCCGTGAACTTAAATAGCTCAATCAAATTCCCGTTTTCAAGGTTTGTCGCTACATACGAGTGCATAATTATTAACGTGAATATGTTTTTGTTATCACCACTGGCTTTTTGCGCTGCCGTATTAAGTGTAGTTTCATCAAAGTGACCTTCGTGACTTGTAACGTGAGTATCAATAAAGGGTTGACTTATTGAGTTCGACATGTTGAAAACACCTGTTAACATAGATATAATGGTCTTTTGGTCGAAATCGTCCCAATAATCGTTAACCTGTGATGCAATATCTCGCATAAAGTCATTGCCTGTTATAGACTGGGTAAAGTCCTTCTCTTCCCACCCTTTCATGAAACCGGCTACAATCATGCCTTGCATGTATGTATCGAGTCCAGATACAGGCATATCTTCTACGCCATCATATTTTGCGGGGTCGCCGCCAATGCGCCCGGTAATCGGTAGCACTGCATAATTACCGCCTGATTGTTCTGGGAACATAGCCGCATATTCAGGGCGTGGCCTGAGTGCGCCGCTCCTGAGTAGCTCGTTTAACTTAGTTCGTGGCACTGTTTCCATATATCGCCCAAATACTTGGGGATTCCATATTTTTTGGTCAAAAATTCCTATTGTAGACATGTATTAATTCCTCCTGTTATTCTTTTTTCGGTTTATTCATAGCGTCAATTTGCGCTAGTATTTCAGGCATCTTGGCGGGGTTGTTGTTAGCCTCTATCATTAATTCCCTCACCGTCTTGCCTACCGATCCGCTGCCTTTTGGTGGCGTGGGCGGGTTTGTTCCGTCAGTGCGTACTTCCATGAAGAAATCGGCCCATTCGCTTTTAAAGTGCTCTATCACTTTATCGGCATTGCTTAACGCGCCGTCTTTTTGCTCGACAATGGCGCGGTCGTAAAGCTTTAAGGCCTTTGGTATAACCGCCTCATTCATTCCGGTAGATTTAAGGGCATCAGCAACAAGGCCGTCAATAACAGCACCTTCTTTTTCCGCTGCGTAATTGCCTTTTGTCGTTTTGTGGGCTTCGATTTCATCATCTAACAACTGTTGAAGGTCTTTAACCTTCTGCCCTAAGTCGTCAGCACCCTCTGGTTCTACTAGGTCATTTTGTGCTGTTTCAAGTTCGCCCTTAAGCTTCTTGATCTCTGTCCCAAGCTTTTCAGCAACCCCCTTTTCACGCTCAATGCCCTCGCCGTGCGCGTCCATGATTTTATCAATGATGTCCGTGTCTATGCCTAGCCCTTGCAAAAACTTCCTTGTCATTTCATTTCCTCCATATCACTACGATTTTTTACGCGGTTTCGCCGCTGTGATTGCAGTTTTACGCCTTGCTGGGCATATAAAAACCGCCATAGGCGGTTAGAATCCTTGCTTTAAATGCATTGTCGCTGTTTCTTCCAGCATTCCTTTGTTATTGAAAATACCATCATGAATAAAAGGTCTTTTCTCCATTTTTGATGTACCTTCGTGTACCCATGCAACATACGGAGCAGATAGAGCGCCTTTCGAAACGCCCCATGACGTTGCTTTCACCTTTTCATCAACCCTATATTGTTGGTCACGGTGCAGCGTTCCAGTGTCGTAAACAGGGCTGCCGTAGCCATTGTCCATTGTGTTATGTATGAATTCAAGCCCCTGTATGCCCATTGCAGTTAGGGCTCGTTTAATGTTTCCGTCCATCTGCGCTTTAACTTGCGCCGAATTGTCTTTAAATTCAACTGACATATCAAGCACCCCTCCTTACCCTCTGCAATTCTTGTTTCTTCTTAGCTCTCCACTCGTTAAAGCCGTAATTTTGAGCCATTTCTTCACGGTAACGCCTAACGCTCTCAGGTACATTTTTAAGCCTTTCCATAACGTAACAGTGGCAGAAAATCACTTCTTCCGCTGGGGCGCTTGGATCGCCCGGATACATTAGCTCATTACCTTCGGAGGTCACAAACGGCTTATCCCATTCAACAACCTCGCCGTCTAAATCTTTATGAGTGTCGCGGGTGTTAACCATTTTGGCGCGCCACTCTTTTTCAAGCTCCAGCCCCATATCAGCGGCCTCTGCCATGCTGTGGTATCGTGCTTGGCTCTGAATCCGTACTATTTCGGTCTGCGCTGTACGCCTCGCTTGATATAAGGTTTGATATCGGCACACTTTAGCTATTCTCTGTTCCAATTGCCTCCGGCTTTCGCCCAACATCATTGACTGCCTAAATGCGTTTTTAAGCTTGTTTACGGTAGCCTGTGACTGCCCCATTCGTCTATAGGATATCCGTGTAAAAGGCGACTGTTGGCGCTTCATTAGCACCTGCATTTGTCGATTATCAAGCATGGGCCAATCAAGAAAAACACCTGCTTGACGGTCTAGCGAATACCGCCCCCAATCAAGGTTAAGTGAAAAAGCCCGGGCTAATTCATCTTGAATCATCTGAGAGGCCGCTTGACCACCTCTCGCTATTTCAGCGGCAATATTGTTTGCTATGTCTGTCTGCCGCATTACACGCCTAACATAAGCTCTTTTCTTCGTCTGTAGTTGTTCTGGGCTAAGGCCGGGGAACTGTGCTTCATCAAATGCTAAAAGCCTGTCAATGGCCTCTTTTTGACGTTCTAGGGCGGTGTTTAGGGCTGTGCGATAGTTCTGTTGCAATCGCCTATCAAGTGCCTGCTGTTGCCTATCGGTCATCCTAGCAGCCAAGTCACGTGCGCCCATTATTCATTACCCTCTGGATCGTCTGGCGGGTCATCGTCAATTACTGCATCTAAAGCGGCCTGTTCAATTGCAAGCTGTTTAATATTTTCCTCTATCTTGTCCTCTGGCATGTATGGATAAAGTGCTAAAGCGGTTTCGAGTGACAAATCCTCTCGCATCGTTGATATAGCGTTCGTAATCTCGGTATCGTTTGTTGTTGTTCTGCGCTTAAACTTCGGTTTTTCATCTATCCCAAGTAGGCGCAGTATGTTTCTTATAAAACCAGATACTTGCAACTCGAATATATCCACTTTAAAATCAAGAGGCTCTCTTGCTAAGTTAATTTCGGTTGCTGTAGCCGCCCTGCCTGATATTTGACTTGGAATCATGAAGTCTATAACAATTCTATTTTCAAGAAAGGCCAAGGCCTCTTTTTTGCTTATGTACGGACTTTCGACAACCTCGTGCCTAGAACTTGCACCACCGTCGCCATCATCCTCAAAGATAACATTCTTTTCGTTAATCTCAGCCACAAGCTGCTCTAAATAATCCCCGCCATAGTTTTTGACTATAGAATACAGGCCATCTACAAGTGTGATGCTGTCTATCAAGTCAGAGGCCACGAAATCATACGCATCTATCCAGCCCTTAAGCCCGATTATCTCCGACTGCTTAAGCTCGTTCGCATAAAGTGGGAATATAGGCAAAATATCATAGTTAGCAACACCTAGAATGATTTCCTTATCTCCCGTTGCTGCGCTACGTCCTACTGTTGTCTGGTACGGAGTTTTGTCCTTGTATACTTCTGGCTCCCCATTGTCTTTCACAGCATATTCTGTCACTCCGTCACGCTCATACACAGTAAAATAAAGCGGCTTTGAAGGGTCAATCTGGTAAAATCTAACCCCTACCATTGGGCTGCCTGTACGTTCGTCTAATAGAGCGAAAAACTCCGTTGCCCTGAAAGATATCAGACCTTTTTCATGATCCCAAAACCCCCAGCCAACGCCATCTACTAGGGCATCATTGCCAATAAGTAGCAAGGTCTCGTCAAAGCTATCACCACCTAGCTTTTCTTTTGCAGATTCCTCAAGTGATACTCCATTACCTAGCAAATATCCGTTTTGATGCATTATCAATCGCCGAAAGAAGCCGCTACATAGCTTATGGTAATGCACATCAACGGTATATTTCCGGGAACGCTCAAGATATGACATGCGCTTTGATATTTCTGGGTTTTTTCGTGCATAATACTTCTGGGCGGTCTGGGCGGTGAGATAATCTTCAGAGGCCATGTACTCCCGTATTGCTTGCAATATAAAAGACGGCCTGTCATTAGCCGCCTCGAAGTCTTGTGCCGTTATCAAAGTTTTCTCACCGCCTTAATGTATAATGAACCCTTTGCGCTTGGGAACTGTTATTTTAAGAGTTTTAACTAAATAGCGTATTGCATCCATGCAATGGTCTGAATCTTTAATCGGTTTATCTTCGGTTGACTTAGAATTCCATGAATACAGGCCGAATTCCGTTATTGTGTTCTTGCAGCAATCGTTAATCTTTATAATGTCTTGCTGTAAGGCAGTTCCGCATTCGCGTATACCATCTACAACCGCGTTGTCGGCCTCTCGGACACGGAATTTTCCCTTGCGCTTTATGAGAGTAATAAAACTCGCTGCACTTGGGTCTATAATCACACGTGATACTGGTCTATTGTCAACCAATTTTACAAGTTCGTCATAATGCTCCTCGTCCGTCCTGGGTTCGCCCTTGCGCCCATCATGATAATACTCGTCTATAAGGTAATATACGCCATTGGAAAGGCCCCATAACAAAAGCGCACAAGGATTCATCGTGCCATAGTCGCCGCTTATCCAATATTTTTCGTAAGTTCTAGGCACAGTTGGCACAACGTGGAAATCCTTGTTAAACATAGGATAGACAAGCCCTTCTAGAGCCATTCTCTTGCCTAAAATCTCACGCTTAAACCATGCGCTAGATTTATCATATTTCGCAGTCTCCCGGTCAACGTGCTCTTGGGTCAAGCTCATGTTGTCGAATATGGTAAAATGTCCGTAATTATAACCGTATTCCGGGTCAACTTCCTGTTGTAATTCGTGGAAGTCTAAAAAATCCTTATAATAAAAATGTCCCTCTGCTTTGGGGTTTAGGTCGTGGAATATTTTGCGGGCCTTGCTCGCTAAGGTTCTGTCAAAACACTCCCTCAGGCCGTTAGGGTGGCACTCGTTAGCCTCTGTTATGTAAACCATGCCAACCGACATGCCTTTTATCTTGCGCTCTTCCCGGTCTTTCCCTAGCCCTGCGATTAATACAACTTTTTCGCCGTTTGATTGCGTCTTAACGAACAATGCTTCTCGGTTCTTATATTCGCCCTCCCGGCAGCGTCCCTCAAAGAAATTCGCAAGCCCAAAGCCGTCACAGTCAATTATGTTTATCTTAGCTGCCGATATATTTACCCCTGCGATAAGGTGCAGGCGGTCTGGGTGTAGCTCTAAGTTCAATGCAAAGGCTAGGGTATTCAAGACGTTCTTGCCGCCCCTTTTACCCCCTTCGGCAACATTAAACCATGAGTCAAATGTCCTTTGCAGATATGCGTATTGATTTTTAGACAGCGAAGCCGGAACATTCACGCTCATTAATTATCACCGTCCATCTTATGACCATCTACCGGATTCCGAATTGCATTAATTAGCCTAGTCATGTCTACACCGATATCACTGTCTAGCACCGGCTCTGGTGGTCTATCATCCCACTTGAAGTTGCACCGGAGGGAAAATTCTGCTCCCCTTGCACCGTCTCTGGTATATAGCATGCCCTCTGTCCACTCTTCACAGCGTGACTTTGCGCGTGTTATCGTGTACATAAACTCTTTTTTACCCTGATAATTCAACAACGCTGAACGAGTAGCAAGCCCTAAGTGTAAGGCAAGGCCTGTTACAGTAGGTCTTTTAGTGTTAACCTTTACCGGATGACCATTTTTGTTTAAAATATGTCTTCCATCATCGTCTTTTAGGTATTCGCCCTCACATTGAATAAAATAATCATCAACAACTACTTGCATTTCCTCAGCTGTTTTGTAGGCTGGCGGTCTACCGCCTTTATTCTTTGCTATAACCGCCACCCCCCCTTTTTTTTGGCAACAAAAAAGAGCCTTTCGGCTCTAGGATATAAAAAAACAGCCCTCTTTGCAGGGGCTGTTTGATATTCTTACAAGTATATCATAAATCATTATCCCTTGAATTGCAAGGGGACATTTGGGACATTTCCTCCAAATACCTTTCGAGCCTCTTTCTAGGTGCGCTGTGGTGCATGTAATTCCCTCGCCCAACCTCATCCGCAACCTCTTTCCAGCTCAAGCCGTCAAGGTGGCGTAGCCTGATTATGTATCTGATCTCTGCATCTTCAATGCCGCTTATAAATTCCTCAATTTTTATTTTTTCCTGTTGTGCTTTGGCAAGGTTCTTATGGATTGACTTTTCTGTCTTGACTTTTAAGTCTACCAGACTAACCAGCCTATCAGTTGTATCGTACCCGCCTTTTGCTCTTGGCGTGTGTGACAGCCTGCCGCCAGTACGCTCTGCTAGGTCTAAAATATCAAAGTCCGTTTTACGTAAGTCTTCCTCTAATTTTGCAATTTCTTTATCTAAGTAGTAAAGCTTGCTTAAATCGCTTGTTTTCATCCAACCCCCGCCTCCTATTTACATTTCTGACTAAACGCAGTATAATGTTGTTGGGATGTTTCATTGGGCGGCGAGAGCTGCCTTTTTCTTTTGTGGT